>Ga0210398_10006627_pt1 | contig 10614 bp, 7 predicted proteins | sample IncBWC4OmetaG_FD_161047 | JGI IMG/M metagenome (GOLD analysis project Ga0210398, IMG submission 161047) | Forest soil microbial communities from Barre Woods Harvard Forest LTER site, Petersham, Massachusetts, United States - Inc-BW-C-4-O | ecosystem: Environmental > Terrestrial > Soil >... | reverse complement strand
GTCGGATGCGTTGCTGATTGACGCGATCGTCGCGGCGGAGGAACTCCAGGTCACGGATGTCGTCAGTGGTTGCGTCGAGTTGTCCGTATAGGTTCCGATCGCTGCGAACTGTTGGCTGGTGCCATTCGCAATGCTTAGGTTCGCCGGTATTACGGCGATCGACACGAGGGTCGCCGGCGTCACGGTCAAGCTGGTCGAACCGATCGCGCTGCCGAGAGCGGCCGTGATCGTCACGGATCCTTGGCTCAGCGCGGTGGCGAGGCCATTGGAATTCGCTGCATTGCTGATCGATGCGACGCTTGTGTCGGAGGAGCTCCAAGTCACTAAGGTCGTCAAGTTCTGCGTCGAGTTGTCGGTGTACGTGCCGGTGGCATTGAACTGCTGGTTCGTGCCGTTGGCGATGCACGGGTTCGCGGGAGTCACTCCAATCGAGACGAGTGTTGCCGGAGTGACGGTCAGTCCGGTCGACCCGGATACATTGCCAGTCGCCGCTGTGATGGTCACCGATCCAGCGCTGACGCCGGTCGCGAGACCGTGGAAGAGCGGGGCATTGCTCACCGACGCGACGGCCGTATTCGAGGAGCTCCACGCCACAGAAGCCGTGAGGTTCTGCGTCGAGTTATCGGTATAGACACCCGTCGCCATGAACTGATTCGTCAGCCCATTGGCGATACTTGAGTTTGCGGGCGTCACGCCGATCGATACAAGCGTCGCAGGGGTGACGGTCAAACCCGTCGAACCGGACACGGCGCCCAATGTTGCCGTGATCGTGACCGATCCGGGAGCAAGTGCCGTGGCGAGTCCGTCGTAACCGGACGCATTGCTCACTGTCGCCACGCTCGGATCGGAGGAGTTCCATACGACTTGTGCAGTGAGAACCTGCGTGGAATTGTCGGTGTAGGTTCCTATGGCGGTGAACTGGGATTTAAGGCCATTGGCGATACTGGAGTCTACTGTGGTGACGCCGAGGGACACGAGAGTCGCGGCGGTCACAGTCAGGGTCGTCGATCCGGACACGCCGCCCAGGGTTGCGGAGACTACCGCAGAACCCGGGCTTGCTGCCGTGGTTAATCCGTACGACCCGGAAATATTGCTGACTGAGGCAACCGCCGGATCCGAGGAGCTCCACGTTACCGAACTCGTGAGGTCATGCGTCGAATTATCGGTGTAGACACCGGTCGCATGCAGCGCATCGGCCAGCCCGCTGGCTATAGTGGGGTTCGCCGGCGTTACGCCGATCGACACGAGGGTGGCAGGAGTCACGGTCAAAACACTGGATGCTGACACGCCGCCAAGAGTCGCGGTGATCGTCGTCGAGCCCGGGCTCGCGGTGGTGGCTATTCCATTGAAGCCCGGCATATTGCTGATCGACCCGACGCTCGTGATGGAGGAACTCCAAACTACCGAAGCCGTCAGGTCGTGCACCGAATTGTCCGTGTAGACTCCGCTCGCGGTGAAACGAGCGGTCTGGCCGCTGGCGAGACTTGTGTTGGTCGGCGTCACGTCGATCGCCACCAAAGTCGCAGCGGTAATGTTGAAGGTAGTTGAGCCGGTCATTCTTCGCAGGGAGGCGATGATAGTTGTAGAGCCGGGTCCGACCGCGGTCGCGAGACCCGTGTTCGTGATCGAGGCCGCGGCTGAGTTCGCAGACCTCCAGGTCACTTGAGACGAAAGGTCCCGTTTCGACCCGTCCGTGAACACGCCGGTCGCCGTGAACTGACTCGATAAGCCCATTGCGGCGCTGCTATCGGGTGGGCCCACAGCGATGGCGGTGAGCTCAACGGGCAGCGGTGCGCTGGATGAGGAGGACTCGGACGACCAACCACACGCCGCGAGTACGCTGATGATGCCCGAGAGAATCAGAGCGCACACCGACCTGCATGTAATAAGGTAAGCGCTGCCGGAGCGCGTTGCACGTAGGAGGATCATTCATTGACTCCACGGTTGACTGCGGCCTGCTGCTTCATTGCAGGCGTACAAAGTTTAGGGAGAACCCCTACGGCCAATCCGTGATCCGCCCGGCAACCACGCGGGCGTGTAACGAGCGGTGGTTCACTGTGAGGAGAGCTTCGGAAGTATTATGTCGCCAATCCAGAGTTTTCCCCGCGCCGCCTACTCACGCGCTTTGTACGGACTAAATGTCGCAATTCTCGCTCCGGCCGCTCCGGCCGCTCCAGGCGCCAGGGCTAAACGCGGTTTTAGGTCCCTTAATGGCAACGTCGGCGACCGCATCTCGGTTTTAGAGCGAGTGCCTTAGTAGCATTTGCTGGACCCGAGTGAATAAGTCATGGGAGAGCGGTATTAGTCCCCTTCGCTTGCGCTTGCCGTCATGGAATTTGCGTTGGGGCATCGGCGCACGCCTGAGCGTTGCTTTTGTGGCGGTCGCGGGTCTCGCGGTCGCCGCAAATCTGCTGATAGAGCACGAGATATTGGTCATTCGCACGCGTGTGGTGCGCATTGCTGTGCCTACATCATCGTCTCGGGCGCTGGAGGAGCAGGAAGCGGGCAGGGCTAAGTCGCTGATCGCCGCAATCGACCGCTATAAGGCCGCGGTACTCAGCCGCTTGGACATCCAGAATGACGCAAGCGATACGCGGTTGTCGACCGCGGTCACAGACTTCGAGCGGGAGACGCGGACCTATACCTCGCAACGCAGCTCGGTAGCGGCGGGCGCTGCCCTGGAGAAGCTGCGCGCGCGACTCATTGCGTATCGCTCCTTCGGTAATGAACTGGTGCGCGCCGCCGATAGCCGGGAGCAGGTTCTCAAGGAATTCTGGGAACGCTTCGAAGTACTGGATGCACGCACCAAGGCGTCGCTCGGCAGGTCCTGGAAAATCTTTGGCCGTGTGGTTTTTGCTCGCCAATCGCTGGTTGATCTGAACTCGAGACTCGACGAAATCCGTCGAGGTTTTGCGAGCTTGCCGAGTACGGGTCCTTATGACCAAGGTGCCCTGGACGCGGTAATCGCAAGCGAGGCGGCTCTCGGCGCCGGCCTGCAGAAAAACGAATCGGCATTGACGCGTTCTCAGGGCAGGACCTGGTTCACGCAGACACAGGCAGATTTGGCGCAGATCAACGCGCTGCAGGATTTATTGATTTTAATAGATTCGCAGCGCCGCACCGCGGTCGACAGTTTTGCTATCGAGTCGCTCGGCTTGACGACGTTGGTTGGCGCGACGAAAGCGACGGTTAAACAAGGATCCAACGCGACTGCGCCAACGGATCCTCTCAGTGTGACCGAAACCACTTCAACTGCTGCCGCCAAATCCGCGGACGTGACGCTGATCTTCTGGGTCAGCGCGGGGGTGTTGCTGTTGCTGCTGTGGATATCGATTCACACCGTGATGAGCGTGATTGTACCGGTGCGCCGAATGAGAGCGGCGACGCGCCGGCTCGCCGCTGGCGCCGCTGGCGTGCAAATTGAGCGCGGCGGTATCCGCGAGCTGGATGACCTTGCGGTTTCCTTCAATCAGATGGCTGAGCAGCTGACCCGCGCCCAGGCGATAACGCGAAGCAATCAGGAGCAGCTGGAAGCGACTGTAGACTTGCGCACGCGCGAGCTGCAGCATCTCGCCGAGCATGATCCGCTCACCCAGTTGCCGAACCGGCGCCAGTTGTTCACCTATCTGAACGCCGCCATCGCGCGGGCTGAGGCGAGTGGTTCTAGTGTCGTTGTATTCTTCGTCGACCTCGATAACTTCAAAAACATCAATGATAGCGTGGGCCATGCTTTCGGTGATCGCGTACTCGGCGCGATCGCGGAGCGCTTGCGAACAAGGGCGGGCCCCGCTGGCTTTGCGGCGCGTCTAGGCGGAGACGAATTCACCATTGTGTGCGAGGGCGCCGTCAACCTGGATGGGGTGAGCAAAATCGGCTGGGATCTGGTCCATGCATTTCAGCAACCGGTCGGCGTCGACGGCCGCGATCTTATGATCAGCATCAGCGTGGGCGCCGGATTGTATCCCGATCACGGACGAGACGCCGAGGCGCTTCTGCGCGCCGCGGACGCCGCGCTGTTTCGTGCCAAGGCCCTGGGACGCAGCCAACTTAGCGTGTTTAGCCCGGCGCTTTTAGAAGCGGCCTCGGCCAAGTTCAGTACCGAACAAGGATTGCGCTACGCCTTGGAACGGGGTGAGTTCGAACTGGTGTTCCAACCGGAGGTCAATGCTAGAACGCTGAGCGCCGGCCTCGTCGAGGCATTGGTACGATGGCGTCTGCCCGATGGGCGGCTCGCATCGCCTGCTGAGTTTCTGGCAATTGCGGAGGAATCCGGACTCATCTTGGAAATCAGCGACTGGGTGCTGCGCTCCGCGATCGAAACAGCTTCGGATTGGCACCATGGAGGATGGCCGGAGGCCCGTGTTGCCATTAACCTATCCTCACGCCAGTTGCTTGATACGCGCTTTGTCGGTCACATGATGGGACTGTTGCTCGAGCATCGTTTGCCGGCGCGGTGTATCGAGATTGAACTGACGGAAAACGTGCTGCAGACTGGTACCACTACCATTGAAGTACTGCGACAATTGCGGGGCCACGGCGTCGCCATCGCGCTCGACGATTTCGGTACCGGATACTCCACGCTCGCCTCGCTCGAGCAATTGCCGCTGAGTCGGGTGAAGCTCGATCGCACGCTGATAGCCAGCATTCACACCAGCGCCCGGTCGGCCGCGATCGCCAGGGCTCTTGTAGGGCTCTGCCACGGCATCGGTCTCGAGGTAACGGCTGAAGGCATCGAATGCCCCGAACAGCTTGCGTTGCTGAGAGATCTAACTCCGATTCATCTACAGGGTTATCTGCTCGCGCGGCCGGTGTCCGCAGAAAAGCTTTTGCCGGCCATTGCGGCGCTGCCTGATCATATGGCCTCGCTCCTTCGGATCTCATCGTCACGAACCGGCACCACTCTTGACGCGCCGCCCGGGGAGCATACGGTGACGCATCTGCGGGCGCGCAAGGGAAAATAGTTACCGACTTACCCGCTCTGGGTCCGATAGAATGGTACCGGCGGCGCCGCACATCGGTGTCAACGGAGCAATCGTGAAGCCGATGATTCTCACTGTTTTTCTTTTGGCGTCCGGAATGACGCAGGCCGCGGACTGGTTCTCCCTGGGAAAATCCGCCGATGGCGATTCAGAAACCTACGTGGATCGCGAAACGATCACGGTAATCGGTAACGTCAGAAGCGCCTTGTTCAGATATGTTCCGAAGCACCACCTTGATATGTACAAGAAGGAATGGATCGAAAGGTCCGAGCAGTTCAGCGAGTACGATTGCAAGAAAAACTCCGTACATGCCATGACACTCGACATTTACCTCGAAGGTGGTCACAAGCATACGGTGGTTCTGCCGGAGGCGTGGGGGTCGGTGATGGCGCCGTGGGATCAGGTGGCGCTGACCTATCTATGTGCCTGGCAGGGGGATTTCGACTCGAAGGGGTAGCCGGGGATGGGACCTAAATAAAAAAAGGGCTCAGCTCTGAGCCCTCCGGAGTTGCGCAGCGGACCATTGACGTTGAGCCAACTGGGCGTTGCGCGTGTTCGGGAAACATTGCCTCGCGCCTAGAACTTGGCCTGAATGTGCGCGTAGAGGTAACGACCCATGGTGTCGTAGGTTCCAACCCAGGTGTTGTCGTTGCAGGAGGTATTCGGACAGTCCGAATAGTTGCCGTTCGCGACCACCGGCGGCGCCTTGTCGGCGATGTTGTTCACGCCCAAACGCAAGTTGACGGCGGCGCCGATCGGGATCGACGCCGAGAAGTCCAGGTAGGTGTAGCCGCCGATGTGCGAGTCGGACGCCAGATACGTCTGCGAGAGCTGCGGATCCGAACTGCTGCGGTCCGTGTCCGTAGGCCCGATGTAGCGCCACCGGAAGGTCATATCGAGACCCCACCACGGCGTGGCCCAGGTGGTTCCGAACACATGGCGCCACTTCGGGATAGGCGCACCGCAGGTGGTTCCGTAGAATCCCACGCAGTCATAGGACGCGCTGGTGGGCAGCGGCTGGGTATCGAAGCTATTGGTGTAGGTCCCGGCCAGGTTGAACGTCAGCTTGCCCATGGCACCGATGTCGTATAGATAGTGCGATTCCACATCGACACCTTTGGTGGATACGGTACCGATATTCACCGTGTCTGCATTCACGAAATCGGTGTTGTTGAACCACAAAGAGCCGGTGCCCGCGCCGCGGTGAATCAGGGCGCACAAAGTTGCCAAGGCGGTGAAGCCGCAATTGTTGACGATCGTGTTGGAACTCAACGAGGTGATCGTGTTCTGGATTTTGATATCGTAGTAGTCGACGGACGCGACGAAATTCGGCAGGAAGCTCGGCTGAAACACGAAGCCCGCCGTATAGGTGTCGGCCTTTTCCGGCGTGAGGCTCTGATTGCCGCCGACCGATGTGTTGATCTGCGCCGCCGGGTTCGCCAAGATGTGACCGAATTCCGCCGCCGTCACGCCGGTGTTTGCGCAGAATGCGAACGTGTGGCCATTCACGGTGCCCGCAGTCGGGTTCGCTGGATTGGTGCTGGCTCCCCAGCAAGGATCCGCCGTACCGCCGGCACCGATGGTCTGGGGGGCGTAAAGCTCTTCGATGCTGGGCGCGCGAATCGCGCGGTTGTAGCCGCCACGGAAGCGGATGTCCCGGATCGGTGCCCACTCGAGGCCAAACTTGTAGGTGTTGGTGTCGAAGCCGTCGGTGTAGCTCGAGTAGCGGTAACCGGCGTTCGCCGACAGCGCATACGCGCCGGGCTTGTCATCCATGATCGGCAGGGTCATTTCGGTGAACGCTTCCCCCACTCGGAACTGGCCGTCAATGGGCTGTATCGCGCCGGCGCCGCCGGAATTCAAACCATTCTGGAAAATGTAATCGGGAGACAAAATGTATTTTTCCTCGCGCCACTCGGCGCCGAGGTTGACGATCAAGCCGCTGGAAGCGGTCGGGATCTGGATGCCGTACTTGCCGAGATCACCCGTGACGTCCACGTGCGCGATGTATTCCGTCCCCGTAATCGCGTAGGTCGAGGGTACCTGCAGGTAAGCGAGCTGCGCCGCGGTCACTCCGCCCGGCTGATAGATGTTCCACGGTACGCACTTGGTGTCCGAACCATTGAGGACCGACTGGCAAACCGGCGCGCCAGCCGGCAGAGCCGCTATCCCGCCCACCGCCGGGTTGGGGACCACATTGAGCGCATTGTTGATCTGGGTGGTACCGAGGTAGTCGCCTTGATCGTCAGCCACCTGGGTAATCGTCACCTGGGCGTAGGCGTCGTAGCTCCAAGGCTCGGCAATCTTGCCCTTGACCCCGAGCACTTCGCGGAAATTGTTCGAGGAGTAGTTATCGAGGCGCGGGCCGCTCTCAACGCTGCGGCGGGCGAGGTACAACAAGATATTGTTACCCGTCACGTTCGGATTGGGGGAGACGCCACCCGGTCCATAGGTAGCCTGGTTCGCCGCGATGTTGCCCGGCGTGCAAAGGACGCCCATTTCTTGCGCACTCAGCAGGGGATTGGCGCAGCTGATCACCGGTGTCAGGAACGCGAAGGCGCCGCTGGGGCCGTATGCGGCCTGCGAAGTATTACGCGCGAACATGAACTCCGAGTACACATTCGCATAATCGCTGACGTCGTAGTTCAAGAATGCGCCGGCCGTGTAGCGCTCTGCCTGGCGCTGCAGGTAGCTCAAGGCGCCATAGTTGTAGGAGTCCGCCGCGGTGTAAGGAGCAAACGCCCCGCCGGGGACGTTTTTGGCCACGGTCACATCGGCCAGGGTGGAGAAATTGCTGGCGCCGACCTTGCCCAATTCCAAGAAGCGACCGGTGGCGCTCGAACTGGAGCCGCCGCACTTCAGGCCTCCGGGTCCGGGCAGCACGCTCGGCGTGTTCAGCGTACAACCCGCGTAGTCGTACTGGTAGCCGACCGCCGGTGAACTGTTCAAGTAAGTGAAATACACCGTGGCATTGCCCTTGCCGTCGGCGAAGTTCGAACCGGCGAGGAACGAGGCGCTGCGATTCGCTCCCGCGTTGGTGGTGCTGGGCGGTATCTGATCGCCCGCCGCCGCCAGCAGCCCTAGATATTGCTGGTTGCTGTTTTTGTAACTGTTGTAGCCGTAGTCCGCATCCAAGCGCACGCCCTGGAAATGCGTATCCATCACGAAGTTGACTACGCCGGCCACGGCATCGGCGCCGTACACCGCGGATGCGCCGCCGGTCAGCACGTCGACGCGTTGAATCATGGCCGCGGGGATCTGATTGATGTCGGCGCTTGCGGAAGTGCCCAAGCCGGCGCCTGGGGCCATGCGCCTGCCGTCGATGAGCACCAAGGTGCGTTGCGAGCCCAAGCCGCGCAAACTCACCGTAGCCGTGCCATTCGAACTGATCGATTGGCCGGAGCCAAATTCCGCGACCACCTGCGGCAGATTGTTCAGCAAGTCCTCGGTGCGCACCAGGCCGGTCTGCGCGATTTCGAGCGCCGTGACACTCACAATCGGGCTGATCGATACATCGTTTGGATTTTGCTGAATGCGCGATCCGGTCACCACGACTTCTTGTAATTCCGGTGCCGGCTCGGTGGCGGCCGCCGCGGTCTGCGAATACGCAGCCGGTGCCGCGGCAGTTGCGCCCGCCATTGCGATGGCGGCGCGGATTGCATACTGCAATTTGCGATTATTCCCCATTTGCTGCTCCCATAAGTTCAAAGTGGTTACATGTCGCGCCCTTCAAAGATGGATATTTCGCAACCACGCGAGCGACATGCGGCCTTCGGATCGAACGGCTGCAGTTAGAATAAGCGCGCCAATTCCCATGACGTGAAAATGTGACGAACCTACGAAGTTTGATGATGAATGGTGCTTGAGCGGGACGAGCCCGACACGCGCGTCAAGACGCAAGAGACTCGCGAAGTGTTTTCGGCCGGCGACGCGCGGTTTTTCCGTGACGATATCCGCAGCGCGCCTATCGCCGTATCGCAAAATCATGGGGATATTATTGTGGTACCAGCGAATGGCCACAAAGCGGATCTGGAGGATACCAAGGGATGTGCCTAGACTCGCAATTGTGTGGCATTGAACAATTTCGGGTTTTGCTTGGGCGCCACACGCAGCAATTTAAGGTACCAGGCAGAATGTGGAAGGGGGTCACCCAGCGAGGTGGCCTGCGGGACAAAATGCCCAGTTGGTTACGACAACATGTTTCGGCGCCCGGTGTAGGCGGCGCCAACATTTACGCGCGCCCCGCGGGAGTGCCGCCGTGAGAGCGCTCATTGTGGACGATGAGGCGTACAGCCGCGAGGCGCTTCGGGACCTGTGCGAAGCCGACGAAAGCCTCAATGAGGTCGCGGTGGCTGGATGTGGCGCGACAGCCATTAAGATGATCCGCGCCGCACGACCCGATCTGCTGTTACTCGATGTCGAGCTGAGCGATATGACCGGATTCGATGTCTTACGGTCCCTGAACCTTGCGGCTCGGCCTCAGGTCATCATGGTCAGCGCGCACGAGGAGCACGCCGTTGAAGCGTTGCGCGTCGGTGCGGTGGATTACCTCATGAAGCCTGTCACTGCCGATCGGTTCGCCACTGCGATCGAGAGGGTTCGTGAGCGGCGCAAATCAGCGTACACCGCGCCAGGAAGCGATAACTTTGCCGCTTCGACGCAAAATCTACTCTCGACGCATAACGCGCGCCGCAGACCGCCAACCCGCTTGATCGGTGAAAACGCTTGCCGGGACCGGCTGTACTTTATTGCAGTCGACGATGTGGACTACATCGAAGCCTACGGTAACTATGTGCTGATCCATGTTGGAAATCAGAAATATGTCCGCCGCGACACACTGAAGCGGGTGGCCTTCGAACTGCGAGACCAGGAATTTGAGTGGATTCGGCGATCAACGTTGGTCAATCTTGCGCGAGTCGTGTTTGCAGAAAAACTCAGCCACGGTGCGCTGGCGTTCACGCTGGCCTCTGGCACCCGGTTGGTGTCGAGGACCGGGATCAGGCTCGGGGTGACGCTCGGACGCCGCCGCGTAAAGAACGTCGTGTAAGTGGCGATGACGCCGGGCCGCTGAACGCTCGCGATCATAAACGGCTCATGTAACGGTTCCAATTACGTTCCTAAGTTGATGATTATCAATAGATCTTACACAGCCGGGATTTGCCGATTCCCGCGCAAATAGTGGCCCGATGGCCGTTACGGCTTTCTCGCGGCTGCGGTTTCGATCGCCAGCGCAATCTTCACGGCGGTTTCGGCGATCTCCGTGATTCTGGCTGCAACCAGCCCGCTGAACTTGTCGTAATGAGCCGCTGCCATTCCTCCGGCGATACTGGCGGCTGCCTGAATGAGCTGTGCTTGTTCCATTTTGTCCTCTTCGCTTGATTGATTGATGCCTTCGGCCTTACACCATACAGCGTTGGCCGCTCGTGAGCCGCGTGACATAACGCTATTCAGCCTGCGACGGGCGGCTTGATTTCGCCTTGTTGCTGTTGCCTCGGAACCAAGGATCGCACGAACATCTTCGTGGGGACTAGATGAGAGACACGCTCAAAATCTTTCTGGCGAAGTGGCGCCTTGATGATACGGGGGCGGTGAAGGCGTTCTTGCTGCCGGCCCAGAGTGGCGGCAATTTCGCCAA
>Ga0210398_10006625_pt1 | contig 10615 bp, 11 predicted proteins | sample IncBWC4OmetaG_FD_161047 | JGI IMG/M metagenome (GOLD analysis project Ga0210398, IMG submission 161047) | Forest soil microbial communities from Barre Woods Harvard Forest LTER site, Petersham, Massachusetts, United States - Inc-BW-C-4-O | ecosystem: Environmental > Terrestrial > Soil >... | reverse complement strand
TGGAATTTATACCCGGGGCGCGGGTATTCAAAGGCCGAGAATGATGGCAGGATGAAGGGGCCGAGCGTGCTGAATAGCCACTTTGGCTATTACCGGCCTTCCCCCCGCAACGCCTAATACCGCGTCGGTGGCCGCGGTGTCCTGCCCGGGAAGAATCAGCGGCCTCCCAGGTCTCAGGCGACGGGGTGTTCCGGCTTGTCCAGCCAGTCCCAGATCCCGGTGACGTTCAAAGCCGCGCCGCTCATCCGCTCGAACTTCCGGGCGACCGCCGGGTCGGCGTCCGGTCGCAGCGCGGCGTAGCGGGACAGCGTCTGGGAGCGGACCATGGCGACCGCGTGGTCCAGGTCCAGGCCAGCGGAACGCGCATAGCGCGTGCGCGACGCCCACACCTCGATCTCCTCCGCGGACCTGGCGAGGGTTCCGGACACGTCGGACACCGGCCCGTAGTGGCTGAACAGCAGCCGCGTAGGTCGCAAGGAAGAAAACCGGCGCAGCGAGGCCAGGGCCACCTCTAGGTCGAAGTCGGGTGGCGGGGTGGCCGGCCGCAGGTCGCCGGTGTCCGGGATGTAGACCCCGGCCGCGTCGCCGACATACAGATCGCCGCTCAGTGAGTCGATCAGCCCGACATGGTGCTTGGCGTGCCCGGGGGAGTAGTGGCTCTCCAGCCGCCGCCCGTCGCCCAGGTCGATGCTCCCGGTGTCGTCGAGCGGCACGATCCGGTCCGCCGGTACCGGCGCCAGCTCCCCGAACAGCCTGTCGAGCGCGGATCCGTATATCTGCCGCGCGCCCGCCATCAGCCGGCTCGGGTCGGCGAGGTGCCGTGCGCCCTTGACGTGCACGAGGACCTCCGCCCCCGGGTACATGGCCGCGATGTCGCCGGCGCCGCCCGCGTGGTCGAGGTGGATGTGCGTGACGACGACCGTGGCCAGATCCCCGGCTCCGACCCCGAGCGAGGCGAGCGCCGCGCGGACCACGGGGGCGGACGGCGCGGTCCCCGCCTCGACGAGGCAGGGACGGCTGCCCCTGATCATGTAGCCGGCGGTTATCCCCGGATATCCGGCCATCCTGGTGTCAATCTGGAAGACGTCATTGCCGAGGTCAATAATGTCTGGCGCGTCAGCGTCTGCGGACTTTCCCTTGCTCGTAGCAATGTCGTCACGCATCGGACTATTGTCCCAGACAGAGGAAAGGGGGGAGCCCATGGACCTCATGCTCAATGAGTACTCCGCCGCTCCTGGCAGAACCGTGGTCGAGGTGAGCGGAGAGATCGACGTCTATACGGCGCCCCGGCTCAGGGAGACCCTGGTCAGCCTCGTCGACACGGGGAACTACCGCCTGATCGTGGACATGGAAGGGGTCGAGTTCCTCGACTCGACCGGGCTTGGCGTGCTTGTCGGGGGGCTGAAGCGGGTGCGCGCGCATGACGGCGGCATTGACCTCGTCTGCACGCAGGGCCGCATCCTGCGTATTTTCCGGATCACGGGGCTGAGCAAGGTTTTCAACATCTACGACTCGGTAGACGAGGCTCTCGCCAGCGACGGTAGGCCGGACGGCCAGTTCGCCGCCTCCGGCGAGACCGCCGATTCTCCCGAATAACCCCGCTTCACGGCTCACGAGCCGAACGTCCGCAGCACCAGCCCCGTCCGCGGCTTGGGCCCGAACGACGTGGACTTGCGCGGCACGCGCTCGCCGTGGGCCGCCAGCTCTGTGACAGCCGCCAGCGGCATCGGGTTGCAGATGACCGCGGTGCCCCCGGCGTCCAGCGCCATCCGCACCGCTTCACGGGCGTCGTGCGAGATCAGCACGTCGCGCTCGTTGTCTTTGATGGACCACACCCGCTCCAGCAGCAGCTCCTGCATGACGGAGGCGTCGAGCGCCCGCCAGCGCGGCGACGCGTTCGCCGGCATCGCGGCCGCCAGCTCCTTTTCGTCCGGCTGGGTCAGCAGCCGGAACCCGGTCCGGCCGGCGAGCAGGAACGCCGTCCCGTCGCGCCCCGCCTCGGCCAGCCGCGCCATCGCGGCCTCCAGGCCGACGGGCGGGACCCCCGGCAGCTCCGCCACGGTGAACGCGTCCGTGGCCAGGCGTGCCGCCTCCTCCGGCGCCAGGTGCGGTAGCACGCGGTGGATCGCGCCGAGCCGGGGCGGGTACGCGTCCGCGTCGACGAGGAAGGCCAGCCCGTAGTCCCACGGCCCGGCGCCGCCCATCAGGTCGCGCAGCTCGCCGTAGGCGGCGTACCGGTGGTGGCCGTCGGCGATCAGCGCGGTCCGCCCGGCCAGGTCGGCCGCGATGGCAGCCTGCTCGGCCGGGTCGCTCAGCCGCCAGAGCCGGTGGGTGACCCCGTCGCTGGTGACCGCGGAGACCAGGGGCTCGCGCTGGTCGGCCACGAGGTCGGTCAGCCGCGACGCCGGGCCGGCGGGGCTCCCGTGCCCGCCGGTCCCTGCGGCGCCTGAACCGCCCAGAGCATCCAGCGAACTGGCGCTGGACGCGTCGCCGTTGTAGACGAGCAAGATGGGCTCAAGGTTGGCTCGCGTCGCCCTCATCAGCTCGCGGCGGCCGGCCACGGGGCCGGGCATGACCCCTTCGTGCGGGAGGATGCCCGGGCCGCCGACGCCCACGAGCCCGATGAGGCCGCGCTGCGTGAAGTCCGGCCCGCGCTGCTCGTAGACGTACAGCGCCGGGTCGGGATCCGGGACCAGCACACCCGACTCGAGCCAGGATCGCAGCCGGTCGGCGGCCACCGCCCCGGCGGCCTGTGCGTCGAGCGAAATCGCGGGCAGGATGAGCCGGACGACGTTGTACGGCGATGCCGCCAGCAACTCATCCAGCGTGCCAGGGCCGATCACGTCGTACGGTGGTGAGGTGACGTCCGCGAGCTCGCTCACCCGGACCGGGTCGTAGCGGACACCGCGGAACGGCGCCAGTACGACACCGGAACCGTGGCTGGATGGAGAGTGGGTCTGCACACCATGTCAGAAGGACCAAGCGGCAGCTGGGATTCCCCGCAGGCGGAAAATGACGTGCACGCCTGGTACACCACGGGCATGGAGTTGCTCGGCAAGGGCAGCCCGGCCGCCGCGGCTCAGGTGCTGGAGCGCGCCGCCGCCGCGGAGCCCAATTCGCGTAGCGTGCGCGAGGCCCTCGCCCGCGCCCAGTTCGACACCGGCCGGTACGCTGAGGCGGCGGACAACTTCCGGGTGATCGTGGAGGCGAGCCCCAGCGACGACTACGCGCACTTCGGGCTCGGGCTGGCGTTGTCGCGTGTCGGCGACCACGAGGCCGCCGCGGAGTACCTGGCGCTGGCCGCCGCGATGCGCCCGGACCGCAAGCCGTATACGGACGCGCTCCGCCAGGTGCGCGCGACCCTGGAAGCCCGCAAGCGGACGGCGGAGTGATGACCACGGATTCCCAGCCCCTCGGCGCCGCCTACGACGTCGCGCTCCTCGACCTCGACGGCGTCGTCTATATTGGCGGCACCCCGATACCGGGCGCCCCTGAGGCCCTCACGCAGGCCAAGCGCGGCGGCATGCGGCTGGCCTACGTCACCAACAACGCCTCGCGCACCCCCGCGGCGGTGGCGGCGCTGCTCGCGGGCATGAACGTCCCGGCCGAGCCTGCTGAAGTAGTGACCTCCGCGCAGGCCGCGGCCCGGCTGCTGGCCGACAAGCTGCCGAAAAACGCCAAGGTCCTCGTCATCGGCAGCACCGCGCTGCGGCTCGCCGTGCGGGAACGCGGCCTGGTGCCGGTCTCCACCGCCGCGGACAACCCCCAGGCGGTCGTCCAGGGCTACGGGCCGGGCATCGGCTACCCGGCGCTTGCCGAAGGCGGCCTGGCCGTGCGCGCGGGCGCGCTGTTCGTCGGCACCAACGCGGACAGCACCCTGCCAGGCCCGCACGGCATCCAGCCGGGCAACGGCTCGCTGCTCCAGGTGATCGCGTACGCGACCGGCGTCGCGCCGATCATCGCCGGCAAGCCGGAGCCGCCGCTGCACCGCGAGTCGGTGATCCGCACCCAGGCTAAGAACCCGCTGGTCGTCGGCGACCGGCTGGACACCGACATCGAGGCCGCCCACCGCGCGGGCGCCGACAGCCTGCTCGTACTCACCGGCGTCTCCCGCCCCGCCGACGTCGTGCTGGCGCCGTCGGCGCGGCGCCCCACCTACATCGGGCAGACGCTCGACGCCCTGCTCCAGCCTTACCCGCCCGTCACCCGCACCGACGACGGCGCGTCCTGCGACGGCTGGACGGCGCTGCGCACCAAGACAGGCCAGGGCGCCCAACTCGCCCTGAAGGGCACAGGGACCGCCATCGACGGCCTGCGGGCCCTGGCCGCCGCCGCGTGGGACAGCGGCGAGAACCTCAGCAGAGACCGGATTGACGCCGCCCTGGCCGAACTCGGCGCCGCCGGCCTGCCCGTTTGACGCCAGCCGGTTTGACGCCAGCCGATTTGACGCCAGCCGGTTTGACGCCGGCCAATTTGACAGCCCTGCGCAATGACGATGTCCTAGTGCGCATGCCAGCACGCATGATCAGCCGAGTGGCCATGCCGTGCTGCCGCGTTCCCTCGTGTTGTCGCTGACCCGCGAACCCGGAGTCAGCCCAGCCAACACGAGTAGGAACCTTCGTTGAACGCCGACCTTTCGGTTGCCCCTGAGATCGCCCAGCTCGCCGCTTCCTTCGTGCCGCCGCCGCAGGCCCGTGCCGGCGCCACCCCGCGCACCGACGGCAGCCGCGCCGCCGAGCTCAGCGAGCTCGCCGCCGCCCCGCAGCACTGGTGGGACCTGGTCCGGTTCGATCCTGACGGCCCGCTGCGCATCTCCGTGCCAGGGACGGACGGCGCCTGGCTGCTCGTGCTGCCGCCGGGCACGGTCACCGACTGCGACTGCCGGTACGCCACGCCGCTGGCCGGCGAGGCCGCCGAGGCGGGCCGCCCGCTGCGCCCCGGCCGGGTCCGGGTGCACGGTGCCCCCACGGCACACGGTGCCCCCACGGCACACGGTGCCCCCACGGCACACGGTGCCCCCACGGTGCACGGGGGCCCGGCGAGGCACCGGGTCGCCGGCGCCGGCCATGGGTACTCGGTGACCCTGCACCGGGCCGCCGGCATCCCCCCGAGGGAGTAGACCGGAATCATCACTGTGGCCGACGCCGGCCGCGGGCCCCGCCGGCCACACTGGGGTTGTCTCTAAAAGCAGAGAGGACAATTTCCTATGATCGAGGTACGGGGCCTCACGAAACGGTACGGCGAAAAGGTCGCCGTGAACGGCCTGTCGTTCGGGATCGAGCCGGGCAAGGTGACCGGCTTCCTCGGCCCCAACGGCGCGGGCAAGACCACCACGATGCGGCTTATCCTCGGGCTTGACTACCCGGACGCTGGCACGGTCAAGCTGGACGGCAGGAGCTACCAGGACCTGGCGTACCCGATGCGCGAGATGGGGGCGCTGATCGACGCCAAGGCGGTGCACGGGGGCCGCAGCGCCTACAACCACCTGCTGTGCCTGGCGCAGACCAACAACCTGCCCGCCAAGCGGGTCGGTGAGGTCCTTGAGCTTGTCGGGCTTTCCGAGGTGGCGCGCAAGCGGTCCAAGGGCTTCTCCCTCGGCATGAGCCAGCGGCTCGGCATCGCGGCGACGTTGCTCGGCGACCCGAACATGCTCATGTTCGACGAGCCCGTCAACGGGCTCGACCCCGAGGGCATCTTGTGGATCAGGAACCTGATGAAGGCCCTAGCGGCGGAGGGCCGCACGGTCTTCGTGTCCAGCCACCTGATGTCCGAGATGGAGAACACCGCCGACCACCTGATCGTGATCGGCCGGGGCAAGCTGATCGCCGACTGCACGATGGCCGAGTTCATCGCCCGGTCGTCCGGCGCGGCGGTGCGGGTCAAGACGCCCTCCCCGGATCAGCTGGTGCTGGCCGTGGCCGCCAAGGGCGGCACCGCCACCACCGACACCGACGGCACGCTGCTGGTCCGCGGGATGGCCGCCGACGTTGTCGGCGACATCGCGTTCGAGCAGGGCATCCGGCTGCACGAGCTGACTGTTGTGCGGGCCTCGCTGGAGGAGGCGTACATGGAAGTGACCGCGGACAGCGTGGAGTACCACGCCGAGGTGCTGCCCGGTGCCGCGACGATCGGAAGCGGGGTCTGAGCAATGGCTACCACTACTGCACCAGGTTCGGCCGCGGGCCTGCGGCTGTCCTCGCTTCCCCCGGCGACCGGGCGGGCCGGCCTGGTCGGCACGCTCCGCTCGGAGTTCACCAAGCTGCGCTCGGTCCGCTCCACCTACTGGACGATCGCGGCGCTGTTCATCGTCAGCGTCGGCATCGCGGCCATCGCCGGGGCGGCCATCGCGTCCAACCTGCACGGCAATCCGCAGAACAAGGCCGGGCTGGACTCGACGCAGTCGGTGCTCGGCGGCTTCTTCGAGCTCGGCCAGCTCGTCATCGCCGTGCTCGGCGCGATCGTTATCACCTCGGAGTATTCGACCGGGATGATCCGCACCTCGCTGACCGCGATGCCGCGGCGGGGCACGGTCTACGCCGCGAAGCTGATCGTGTTCACCACGGTGACCCTGGTCATCACGGTGGTGACCTCGTTCGTCGCGTTCTTCGTCGGCCAGTCGCTCCTGTCGGGCTCGGGCGTGAGCGCATCGCTGTTCCACTCCGTCACGATCCCGGCTAACGCCAACATGAGCCCGCCCCCGGGCGGCCCCGGCAGCGGGCCGCCCGTCGTGACGTTCCAGGGCACCGACGTGATCTCCCCGGGGACCGTGCTCACCGCGATCATCGGCTCCGCGCTGTTCGTCACGGCGGTCGCGCTGATCGCGTTCGGCCTCGGCGCGATCATCAGGCACACGGCCGGCGCGATCACCTCGGCGATCGGCCTCATGTTCGTGATCCCGATCATCATCCAGATCCTGCCGAACACCTGGCGCTGGGACATCATGCGGTTCTTCCCCGACGGGGCCGGCCGGGTGCTCTCTGTGACCGTCGGCCCGTCCAATCCGCACCTGTGGTCGGCCTGGCCGCAGTTCGTGGTGACGCTGATCTACGCCGCCGTGCTCGTGGGGGTCGGTGCCTACCTGTTCCGCACGCGCGACGCCTAACCGCAACCCCTGTCGGGGGCCTGCCGATTGCGCAATCGACACCAGTAGAGCGGGTCGATTGCGCAATCGGCAGCTTCGTTTTCCGCCAAGATGTACCGGTGACCTCGACCCCTCTGGCGGCCGGCCTGCTGGCGGCCGTCATCGCCCTGGCCGGGTGCGGCGCGACCCAGTCGGCCGCGCGCGAGACGGTCATCCGCCTGTCAGATGCGGCCCCGGCCGGGCGCCCGGCGGGGGAGGCGGACATCGCCTGGGCCGCGGCCGCGGAGCGCGCGGTCCCGCGGGACGGGCCGGTCAAGGTGACGTTTTCCCAGGTGCGCACCCAGGACGGGTCGGTGATCACCGTCGCCACGTTCCGCGGCCCCGTGCAGTACGTCCTGCACGACGGCAGCCAGGACCCCGGACCGCTGGCCGGGCCGGTGCGGGCCGGCCCGGCGATCACCGGTCCTGAACGCGCCCGGCTGCTCGCCGCGTTCAACGGCGGGTTCAAGCTGGACGCGCTGGCCGGCGGCTACGAACAGGAGGGCCATGTGGTCCGGGCCATCCGCGCGGGCCTGGCCAGCCTGGTGATCGACACGTCCGGCCAGGCGTCGGTCGGCGTCTGGGGCCGCGGCGTGCCCGTTCCCGGCGAGGCCGTCTACAGCGTCAGGCAGAACCTCTGGGCGCTCGTCGCCGACGGCAAGCCGACCGCGGAGTCGGCCTTGTGGTGGCGGTGGGGCGGCACGCTCGGGCACGCCGAGTACGTCGCGCGCTCCGCGCTCGGCGAGACCGCGGACGGCGAGCTGATGTACGCGGCGAGCATGTCCGCCTCGCCCGCGGACCTGGCCGAGGCGCTGGCCCGCGGCGGGGCGCGGACCGCCATGGAACTCGACATCAACCCCGAGTGGGTGCAACTGGACGCCGCGGGGCACCCGGGCGGCCCGCTCAGCGCCGGGGTGCCCGGCCAGCACCGCCCCGCCACCCAGTACCTCACCGGCTGGACGAGGGACTTCATCACCGTCCTCGCCCCGGCCACCCACTGACCCCACCGTGGTCAATGGGCCACGGACCACACTCTTTGGTGGTCGATGGGCCATCCACCACGTTCGCAGCCGCCAGCCAGGCGGCTACGGCCGCGCTAGCCAGTGCTGAGGGCTTCGAGCGAGCCCACCGTCAGCTCCGTCAGGCTGGGCAGCACCAGCCGCGCGGCAGCCAGCGCGTCCGCGGCCGGCGGATACGCCGGGCGCGGCACCGCGATGACCGCGCACCCCGCCGCGGCCGCCGAACGCAGGCCGTTCGACGAGTCCTCCACCGCCGCGCACCATCCGGGCGGCACGCCAAGCGCGGCGGCCACCGTCAGGTACACGTCCGGCGCCGGCTTGCCCCGCGCGACCTCCTCCGTGGACACCACCGCGGCGAACGACGACCGCAACCCGGCGGCGTCAAGCACGGTATCGATCAGCGACCGGGGCGAGGAGCTCGCCAGCCCGAGCGTGAACCGCGAGCCCAGCCGCCGCACGGCCTCCGCCGCGCCGGGCAGCAGCGGCAGGTGCGACCGGTACCGCGCGGCCATCGCCGCGATGACGACGTTCGCTACCTCAGCAGGCGACAGCCGCACGCCGAGCTCGGAAGACAGGTACGCCGACCACTCGCCGGTGCTCATCCCCATCAGCCGGTCCTGGGTGTCGGGATTCCAGTGCCAGCCACGCGCGGCGACCACCTCGCGGCGCACCCGCTCCCACACCGGCTCGGAGTCGATGAGCACCCCGTCCAGGTCGAACACGACCGCCTCGATCACGAATGGCTCCTTAGAGCACCACGCGTACGTTCGGGATAACGATACGGACCTCAGCCAAGCAGCAGCGCGAGCTGGCGGGACTGGGCCACCAGCGTGCCAGCCGAATCCCAGATCTCGAAATCCTCCTCGTGATAGCCGCCGCTGACGTACCTCGTCCACGTCCGGCAGGCCAGCCAGCCGGGGGCCGGCCGGGCGCGCAGGTGCACGGTGAGCTCGACGGTGGTGGATATCGCGCCGATCTCGAGGACCGCCGGGGCGGCCGCGTCGACGAACAGCGGCAGGGACATCAGGTCAGGCGGACGGCCGTCGCGGAAGCGCATCCAGAACTCGTATCGTGGGTCCCCGCTCGGCTGCCCGCGCAGCCAGCCGGGGGCGGCCTTCATCCGGTACTCGAAGTGGTCGGCGACGGACACGCCGCGCACGGCCCCCGGCTCGAACCCGAAGCCCTCCTCCGGCGGGGGCAGCTCAGGCGCGGCGCCGGCGGAGAACGCGTGGCCGGGCGACCTCGCGGCGGCCTGCGCCAGGTCGGTGAACGCGGCGGTGGTGCGCAGCACCTCCTTGCCGTCCCGCCACAGGCCAGCCTGGCCGAACGCGGTTGACTTCCCGGTTCTGATCACCTCGGTCGTCACCCGAGCCGGGCCGGCCGAGCCGGGCCGCAGGTAGAAGCCCGAGACGACGAGGGGGTCGGGGAACGGCAGCACGCGCGCCAGCGCGCGGGTGCACAGCGCGAGCATGAAGCCGCCGTTGACGCCGGGCCCCCCGCCCCAGTCGCCGGGAAGGACCGTCTCGAACGCCGGGCCCTCGCCGGACAGGCGGGTGTCCGCGTCGAACTCGGACTCGAACTCGAACTCGGACTCGGACCCGCCCGCCGCGGTCGCCTCGGGAGCGCTCACTACGGCAGCGTCAGGATCTCGTGACCGTCCTCGGTGACGAGGATGGTGTGCTCGAACTGCGCGGTGCGCTTGCGGTCCCGCGTGACCGCGGTCCACCTGTCCGGCCAGATGTCGTACCTGATCGTGCCCAGGGTGAGCATGGGCTCGATGGTGAACGTCATGCCCGTTTCCATGATCACGTCGTTGTCCGGGTCGTCGTAGTGCGGCACGACCAGCCCGGAGTGGAACGTGGTCCCGATCCCGGGCCCGGTGAAGTCGCGCACCACGCCGTAGCCGAAGCGGCGGGCGTAGGACTCGATGACGCGGCCGACGGCGTTCAGCGGCCTGCCGGGGGCGACGGCGCGGATGCCGCGCATCATCGCCTCGTGGGTGCGCTCGACGAGCAGGCGCGACTCCTCGTCGACGTCACCGGCCAGGAACGTCGCGTTGGTGTCCCCGTGCACCCCGTCGATGAACGCCGTGATGTCGATGTTGATGATGTCGCCGTCACCGATGACCGTGTCGTCGGGTATGCCGTGGCAGATGACCTCGTTCAGCGAGGTGCACAGCGACTTGGGATAGCCGCGGTAGCCGAGCGTGGACGGGTACGCGCCGCGGGCGACGAGGAAGTCGTGCCCCACGGCGTCCAGGTAGTCGGTCGTGACACCAGGCCGCACATGGCGGCCCACTTCCTCCAGGGCCTGCGCGGCCAGCCTGCAGGCCACCCGCATTCGCGCGATCGTGTCGGCGTCCTTGACGTCGGGCTCGCCCAGCGTGGGCTGTTTCTTGCCGACGTACTCGGGGCGGGGGATGTTCGCGGGAACCTGCCGGGTCGGCGAGAGCCGGCCCGGGTGGAGCAAAGTGGCC
>Ga0210398_10006624_pt1 | contig 10616 bp, 9 predicted proteins | sample IncBWC4OmetaG_FD_161047 | JGI IMG/M metagenome (GOLD analysis project Ga0210398, IMG submission 161047) | Forest soil microbial communities from Barre Woods Harvard Forest LTER site, Petersham, Massachusetts, United States - Inc-BW-C-4-O | ecosystem: Environmental > Terrestrial > Soil >... | reverse complement strand
GCGTCGCCAATTTTCTGGTCGGCGTAAAGCGCCAGCGGCGATCTTAGGAATCGTTCGTAGATAGCGGTGCGCAGCGATTGGTTCATCCGCTGCGTGAGATCGATCGTGACGTGCGACTCGAGGTAACCAAACAGTCCGTTCCACAGGCTGCCGCCGTCGTTGGCGTCGTTGGCGGTGATGCCCGCCTGGTCGAGACCGCCGCTGTTCACGTTGGTGCCGAGCGGCTGCGCCTCGCCGTGGACCATCCCTATGAGGATCACGGTCAGCACCAGGAACAGTGTGACGGCAAGGAGCAGCCCGCTGCGGCTCGCCCCAACCATCGGGGTCAAAATAGCGCCAGGAATACCGGTCAGCGGATGTCCGTCGATCACGTTATCGATGACGATTTTCAGCGGCCACGGCGTCATCAGAAAAAAAGTCAGCGAGACGAAAACCAGCGCACACTTGATCGCAACCAGCCGGCGATAGCGGCTGACGAATGGCCAGCTCTTGACCAGCAGGCGCCAGGACTCGCGCCACGTGAGCGGAGCTTGCTCCTCGGCATAAAGAAGATTCGCGCGCGAGTCGCGCTCCGCAACTGCGTCAGGCATTGCTCACCTCGCGAACCGGCATGTCGTCGAGCGCAGATCCGTCGGCGGCAACCAGGCGGCCGGCCGCAAGATGGTAGACTCTATCCGCGCGCGCCGCGGTAGTGCGGCGATGCGTCGCGAGAATCACCATGCGGCGTTGCGGCGCCTCGTTCACCCAATCGCGCAAGCCGTGCATCACGGCCTGTTCCGTAGCCACATCGAGCGAGGAGGTCGGTTCGTCGAGCAGAAGAATCGGCGCGTCGCGCAGAATCGCGCGGGCGAGTCCGAGCCTTTGTGCCTGACCGACCGAAAGCTTCGAGCCCTTCTCGCCGAGCACTGTGTCGAGGCCGGCCGGGATGGAACGTAGGAACTCGCCGAGTCCGGCGCGATGAATCGCCTGGCTGACTTCGAGCGTTGATGCGTTCGGGCGCCCGTACGCGACGTTGTCGCGAATGCTCGCGCTGAAGAGCGGATTCTCCTGCAGCGCAACCGAAAGCATCCCGCGCCAGGCCGTAAGATCAAAGCCGGCAATCGATGCGGCGTCGAGCAGAATGCGTCCCGCCGCCGGATCGAAGAATCTCACGATGAGCGAAATAATTGTGCTCTTGCCCGAGCCGCTGGGACCGGCAATCGCGGTGATTTCACCGACCCGAGCCTCGAGATTCACGCCGGCGAGGACCGGTATGCGCGAGTCGTAGCCGAAGGTGACGTCCTCGAAGGCCAGAGTGGTCGCGGATTGTGGCGGGATCGCATGACCGCTGGTGACGCTTTGCTCGGGCGTTTGACCGAGCATCTCGAGCACGCGCGAGATTGCGACGACGACATCCTGCATGCTGCCCCACTGGTCAGCGATATTTCTCGTGCGCTTGCTGACGTTGGAAACAAGCGCGAGCGAACCCTGGAACAGTCCCAGCGAAACGGCAACGTGCCCGAGGCCGGCCGTTCCGCCCGCCAGCACTTCCGTCACGCCGAGGTACATCGCGGTGACATAAGCCAGACCGCGAGCGGTGTTGGTCATGACGCGGTACCGCGCGAGCATCAGGCGTGCGCGGCGGCCGGCCAGGAATGCGTCCCAGTTGTCGCGCGCGTAATTTCCTGCTTCGCGCGCCTCGGTGCCGAAGGCTTTCACGGTTCTAATCGACGCGAGCGTCTCTTCGATGCGGGTGGTCGCGAGCGCCGTGGCTTCGCGCTCACCGATGAAAGCGGCGCGCAACGAATTGGCGTAGATCCACGCCAGTATGAAGTTCGCGGGCATCAGCAGTGCCACGATCAGCGCCATCCAGGTGTCGAACCAGAGCAGGTAGAGTAGCGCGCCGATGGCCACCGGAAAGAAAATCACCGGCTGAACAATCAAACCGTCGATGACATTAGGAATCGCGGCGGAGTCCTGGAACATCCGGAAAATCGCGTCGCCGATTTTCTCTTCGGAATGAAACCGGACGCTCAGTTCCTGCATCCGGGTGTAGAGATTGACGCGGAAGAGATTGCTGATGCGCTGCAAAATCCAGATCGCGTAGCCGAGGATAAATCCGACAACGATCAGGCCAACCACCGCCGCAATGCCGCCGACGACGCATGCGTGAATTAGCACGGTGCGCCGATCGGCATGCAGCGGAACGCGAAGCATCCACGCCTCCGCGGGTTTCAGGGCGGCGCCGTTACCGACGACGTCGAAGAAAACGCGCATGAGCCTGAGTCCGACGAGTCCACCGAGCATCAGCGGCAGGGTTACCAGGAACAGATACACGAGATGGCGGCGGTAAGGGCGGATGAAGGGCCACACGCGGGCGAGCAGCCGGAACACGTCGCGCGAACGCAGCCGGCGAGCGTCGGGGAACGCCAACTCGCTCGGGATTGGGGGCGCGGTGATGGCAGGTTCAGCGTTCAATCGATTCGCGGCGGCTCACTTGGCGAGAGCGGCGCCGGCTCCAGCCAGTATGCGATCTTCAAGAACGAATTTCGATGTGCAATCTGCTTTGTATTGATCGGCGCCGAGCGCATAACGGCCCTGGAAATCCGCCGATACGGAAGCGAGCGTCGAACGTGCCGTCGTTTTCTCGAGCTTGACCGTCACCGTTACCGTGCCGTCTTGCAACTTGTAGATCATCTGAACCGGGCCAGCCTGGCAGAAGGCCCAGTTGCGCCACGTCACGTCGTCAACGATTGTCTGCCGGGCGACGAGGGTATGCGTTCGCTGGTCGGCGCTGACGAGCTGGAAGGTGCTCATTGACGAGTCGGTAAAATACTTCTTGAGGGTGGCGAAGACCTCTCCGACCGGCTTGTGAATTTCATCCATGCGCGGCACGACGCGCGGCGATTCGATTGCGAAGGCGGGGGTCAGGATGGAAAACGAGGTGAGCACGATGATCGATGCGCCGACTAGTCTCATGACTCCTCCATTGAAGGGTGTGAGGTTGTGAGTCTCCGAAGATCATAACGGCCCGCGAAATGGCGCGTAAAGGGGCGTGGTCCGCGGAGACCGTTTGATGGTAACTTCGCCGCGGGAAAGGAAAAGGAGACACTATGTCCGCGTTGATTTTCGAAAAACGGAGTCACATCGCATATCTCACGATGAACAGGCCCGAGGTTCACAATTCGCTGAACCCGGAGATGCTGGTCAGCCTCGCGGCGGCGTGGAAGGAGATCGAGAGCGACGACTCGGTTCGCGCGACGATCGTGACCGGGGCGGGCAAGGTCGCGTTCTCGGCGGGCGCTGATCTGGGCAAGCTGATTCCTCTATTCACGGGCGCGCGAAAGCCCGAAGACGAGTGGGACAGCAAACTGCTCGCGGATAGGAAGATCGGCGACATCGCGCTGCTGCGCGGCTACGACATGGACAAGCCTGTAATTTCGGCGGTCAACGGGTTTTGCATCGCGGGCGGTATGGAATTCATCCAGGGCACCGATCTTCGAGTCGCGTCGGAGAACGCGAGCTTCGGTTTGCAGGAAGTGAAGTGGGCGATCATCCCGGCAGCCGGCTCGCTGGCGCGACTGCAACGCCAGATTCCGTACTGCAAGGCGATGGAGATTCTGCTGACGGGCAACCGGATCGATGCACAGGAAGCGTGGCGCCTGGGCCTCGTGAACTACGTCGTGCCGCAGGAACAACTGATCACGAAAGCAGAGGAACTGGCGACAACGATCGCGCAGAACGGGCCGCTCGCGGTGCGCAAGATCAAAGAGGCGGTGCGGCGAACGTCGGGGCGTCCTTACGAGGAAGCCTTCAAGATCGAAAACGAAATCGCGCGCGAAGTGATGAAGTCGGAAGACGCGAAGGAGGGCCCGCGCTCGTTCATGGAGAAGCGCAAGCCCAACTACAAGGGCAAGTAGCGTTCAGGCGCCCGCCAGTTCGCGCATTGTGTTGGGATAGTCGCGAGCTGTGGTGGCAGCGGGGCCGATCGGGAAGACTACGGGATGCGTGACGCCGGCCGCGCGGAATCTCGCGACGAAATCGCGGCCTGCTTGAGCTTTGCCGAACACTGCGATTTTGCGGCATGACGCTTCCGAGATGGCTCTGGGAGCCTCGTCGCGCTTGCCGAGTTTCCAGAGACTGCGCACCTCGTCGAATTCCGCGGCGAGGCCGTAGCGCGCGAACATCTTGTTGTAGCTGTCCACGAATGCGTAGCTGGCCAGCTCGCGCCGGAACGAATCGACGGCTTTTTCCTCGTCATCGGTGATGCACATGCGGATGTAGATGCCGACATCGACTGCGGACGGGTCGCGTCCCGCGGCTTTGGCGCCCTCGGCGATATGCTGCACCATCGGCGCGATCGCTTCGGGCGGCGAGTAGTTCATCAGGACGCCGTCAGCAACTTCGCCGGCGAGTCGGAGCATTGGAGCGTTGAGGCCCGCGAGGTAAATCTTCGGCGGATGCGGCGCGGTGATGCGCATGCTCAGCTTGAAGTCGGACTTGTACACTTCGCCCTGGAATTTCGAGCGGCCTTCGGTGAACAACTGGCGCATGACTGTGACGCATTCGCGCATTGCGGTGACCGGCTTGCGATAAGACGCGCCGTGCCATCGCTCGACGATTATCGGACTCGACACGCCGAGGCCCGCGATCGCTCGGCCGCCGGACAGTTCGTTGATGGTAAGGAAGCCCATCGCCATTGCACCCGGCGTGCGAATCTGAATCGGGATGACGCCGGTGGAGAGTTCGGCCTTGCGAGTGTTGACCGCGAGCGCGGCGAGGCTGACGAACGCGTCGGGGCCGCTGACTTCGGCGATCCACAATGAGGTGTAGCCGAGGTCCTCGGCCTCGCGGATAAGTGCGAGGCGAGCGGCAAGTGCGTCGGCACCGACGCCGACATTGGTCTGAAGTCCGAGGTTTGGGTTCGATGGCATTGGCGAACTTGATTTAAGCAGAATGCGCGGCTAATCACATCATGGCTGCAAGATTCATTTCTAACTTGGTAAGCAGGGGATAGTAGGGCAGACCAAAACAGTTATGGAGGAACAATCGATGAGAACTACTACGGGGGTTTGCTTTAGTCTGGCGGCGGCAGTGCTGATCGTGGTCGCGAGCGCGGGCATCGGTGCGGCACAAACTGGCACAGACACATGCGCCGGACTGGGCGCGACCATCGCTGGCACCTGCGCGCCACTGACTAACACCACCAGCGGCAATAATAACAATAGTGCGTTTGGATTTAACGCCCTTAAAAACACCACCACGGGCATCGAAAATACCGCCACCGGGGTGAGCGCCCTTCAAAACAACACCACTGGCCTTGCCAATACCGCCAGCGGGGGGTTCGCCCTCTTTACCAACACCACGGGCAACTTTAATACCGCCACCGGAACCTCGACCCTCTTGGACAACACCACGGGCTTTGACAATACCGCCAGCGGGTCGGACGCCCTCCTTTCCAACACCACGGGTAACGACAATACCGCGGCCGGGGTGAACTGCCTCGAAAACAACACCACGGGCGCAGCCAATACCGCCAGCGGGTCGGGCGCCCTCCAAGACAACACCACCGGCTACGGCAACACCGCCAACGGGGCGAGCGTCCTCGCATCCAACACCACGGGCCAAGGCAATACCGCCGACGGGCTGGACGCCCTCTCTGGCAACACCACGGGCAACAACAATACCGCCAGCGGGGGGAGCGCCCTCGCATCCAGCGGCACGGGCAGCGGCAATACCGCCATCGGGGCAGACGCCCTCATTAACTTCACCACGGGCAATACCAACATCGGCATCGGCTTTAACGCCGGCCTCAATCTCACTACCGGAAGCGACAACATCGACATCGCCAACGTGGGCGTCGCGGCCGAGGCCGACACGATCAGGATCGGGACGGAGGGGACGCAGACCGCGACCTTTGTCGCTGGCGTCTTCGACGGACCGTCGATTAAGAAGGGCTGCGGGGTAGTGGTCGATAGCACCGGCCTGTTCGGCTGTTCAAAATCGTCGGCGCGCTACAAGCGCGATATCCGCGATATGGGCGATGCGAGCGACAAGCTGATGAAGCTGCGGCCGGTCACGTTCCGCTACAAATCCGACTCGACCGGCATTCCGCAATACGGGCTGATCGCGGAGGAGGTCGAGAAGGTTTACCCCGAGCTGGTGATCGATGGCAGCGACGGCAAGGCGGAGACCGTCGAGTATCAGGTGCTGCCGGCGATGCTGCTCAACGAGGTGCAGAAACAGTCACGCCAAATGGCGCAGAAGGATGCGCAGATCGCGGCGATGCAAAGGCAGTTGGCGGCACTGCAAAAGAAGGACAAAGAAATCGACGCGATGGCCGAACGGCTCGACGCTCTGGAACGTCAGGCTCGCGTATCACGGCCCGAGCGGTTGGCGGCCGCGCTGCGCTAGTATGTCTGCGCTCACAACGGCAGATTTCAGGCGGGAGTGTTGAGCGATGGCTTACTTCGATTCCAATGGCGTGCAGATTTATTTCGAGGAATACGGCAAGGGCGAGCCGGTTGTGCTGGTGCATGGATTCGCGTCGCGCGCCGATCATAACTGGGGCGCGATGAATTGGTTCACCACGCTCGCGGCGCACTATCGCGTTGTCGCGCTCGATTGCCGCGGTCACGGCAAGAGTGGCAAGCCGCACGATTCCGCGGCGTACGGCGGCGAGACGATGGGCGAGGACGTCATCCGGCTGATGGATCATCTTGGAATCAAGCGCACGCTGATCATGGGCTACTCGATGGGCGGGCGAATCGTGACGGGCCTGCTGATGTTGCATCCGGAGCGCCTGCGTGCGGCGGTGCTCGGCGGAATAGGCGCGGCGACCGCGACCGCGCCAAGTTTCAACCGCAAGCCGATCGTCGATGCGCTGCTCGCAGAAAATATTTCGACTGTGAAGGAGCAGCGCGCGCGGGAATTTCGCCAGTTTGCGGAGGCCACCGGCAACGATTTGAAGGCGCTGGCCGCGGTGATGGCATCGAATCGAGAGGATTTTACCGCCGAGCAAATCGCGGCGCGGAAAATTCGCGTGCCGGTCATGATCGTAATCGGGACCAAAGACCTGCTGGTCGGCAATCCAAAGCTGCTGCATGACTCAATTCCCGGCAGTAAGCTTGTGATGCTCGAAGGACACGATCATCTGAGCGCGCCGAGCGATAAGCATTACAAGGAAGCGGTGCTGGAGTTCTTCAACTCCGCCCCGCCCTAAGAAATTCCGCGTTTGGCGCTATCGTCAAATATCGGTCACGCGCGTGAAGTCGGCGGCCGGCCGCTCCAGCCATCTGAAAATCCGCATCACGCCGGGGAAGACGACTCGCTTTCCTTCTGACAAATGCGTCAGGCCCGCGGGGCTGGTCCCGACTTCCTTAGCGACCTGTGCCCATGTCATTTGTCTCTCGATGCGTCGAGCGTCGAGTGCTGCGTAGAGCTTCTTCGCGTCGAATCGCAAAAACTTTCCCGCGGGAATGTCCGGCAGCCGCTCGCTGATGCGGTCCGGCTGCTGATGGCCGGGCACGAAACTTTCTGGCGTTCGATTCAACCAACGCAGCATCGCCAGCACACCGTCACCCTCGGCTGCCGCTCTGAAGCGCGTGCCCGACACCGTCGACGCGCTGAGACGACGAGCTGAAGGGCGATGTGGGTTCTGATGCATTTCCCGCGTCACTCGCGCCCATGAAAGTCCACGCGCTCGCCGCTGCGCGTCAAGTGCCTCGTAGAGAGCCCGAAGACTGAAGTCAGTGTCAGGCAACCTAACCCTTAACCCTTCCCCAAGCGGAAGGGGAACTGGAATAGGAAAGAATCCTTTCCTCGGAGTTGGCTTCTGTCATGGAGTCTCGGACCGCTAGCTGATTCGCGGATTGTTGAGGGTGCCGGTCAGGTGATAGGGCAGGGGACCCGGGGGATGCGGCAACATCGCGAGCAGCATCCCGAGTTGCGAAGCGGCAGTTGGAGAGGTCGAGAGAGTGAATTGGATCGCGAGCTCGCTTTGGCCGGGGTCGGGTGCGAGTTGGATTGTTCCTTCGCCGGTGAGCATCAAGTCGCCGCCATTGGTTGTGAGTTCTTCGATCGTCAGCGTGCCTTGATCCAATTTGAATTTTGAATGGCCGTCGCCAAGACGGATCGGCGAACTAACGAGCGCCGAGGTCAACGTCAGTCTCGCTGCGCTCAACTCGCCGGCGCCGGTTTCCGCGATGTCACCTGAAGAGAGCAGCAGATTGCCGCTCCCGGAAAGCGCGCCGGCCGCACTCGCGCCGGGGATCGTCCACAACTGCTGACGCGCCAGCTCGATCGAGTCGAGGTCGTAGTTGATCGCCGTGCCGCCGCCGCTGGGACGGATCGTGACGTTTACGACGCCGTCGTAGAGCGCTGCTTTCACGCGGACGCCGGGATGCGTCGTTAGCATCGAGAGAAATGCCGGCGCGATGGTGATGGCGGGGCTCTCGACCAGCAGGTGGGCGGAAGTGGGACGGGTCGAAATCAGGCGCACGCCCGACAACTGCGCGCCGAAAGGGAAGCTGGCGCTCTGACTGGTGCTGGAAACTTCGAGGCCCATCGGCGCGAGGACTTTCGTTAGAGTCGCGGAGTAGGGAAATGTGGAAATCAGGTACGCGGCGAAGAGCGTCAACCCGACCGCGGTGTAAGCAATTCGGATGAAGCGGGGTCGGTGGAATTGCGCCGACGAGGTCTCGCGCACGTCAAGTGTTCTTCGCGAGCGCGACACAGGTGAGGTCAACGTCGTAGGAATGCGTGTCCTGGGTGCGGCGCTGGATGCGAATAGTGGACACTCCAATCGGCATCGCCAGCGAATTGATGCCATAGAGCGCGTCAACCAACTGAGCGAGATTCACGTTGGCGAGCTTCAACTGCACACTGTACTCGGTAAAGCCGTCGGCGAGCTTGCGATCGGAGCCGGGCGTGATCGATCCGATCTTGTCGCGACCGACACTTTTGGTCATCGAGCTTTCGACGACGGAGAACAGCGAGAAATCCCTGCCGATTGGAACCGTGCGCTGCTCGGCCTTGGCGAGGTTTGCTTTGAGCTGCGCGTAGGTACCCGCCAGATGGCGAACGTCGGTGAGGTCCTGCTGGCGCTGCGCGATCTTGCTCTCCAGCCCGGAGCCAAGATCCACGATAGGCATGTAGACGAGGTTGTAGATGAGAAAAATTCCGAGAAGGCCCCCGGCGATTTGCACCAGGATGCGTTCGCGGGGTTCGAGCTTCTGGTAGCGGGCGCGCGCCTGCGCGATCAGCGGATCGACGCCGGTGGCGGCTTGCTTGAGCAATGGACGGAGCAGCTCCATGACTCGCGCGCGCAAATTGTCAATCCATTCTCTAAGCATCGCAGCTATTCTTCGATGTCGCGCTCATTCGACGGCACGGCGTCCTTGAAATTTGCGTCCATTCGAAAATCCACTTTGCTCGGATCCGAGCCGGCCTTGGCATGCGCCACTTCGATCGAGCCGAAGTATCCGCTCTTGTCGAGCGCTCTTTTCGCTTGATCGACGGTCGAGAACGAATCCGCCTGCCCGGTCACGCGCAAGCCCTGCGAATCAATCTGAACGTCGGCCATCTGCACCGGAAAGCGCGGCGGCAATGCGCGCGACACCGCGACCAGCGTGTCGAGCGGCGAATGAGTGAGATTGCCGCCGATCAGGTTGAGCCGCTTGTTCATCTTCGCGATTCCCGTCTGCAACTGTTCCTTGGCGTTGACGGGATCGGTTTGGCCGAGGACCGGTCCGGCGACGGCGGCGATTTCCGCGTTGAGCTGGCTGAGGCGATGGAGATTGGCGGACACGCCGAGCGCGAAATGAAAAATGACCACTGCCACCACGGCGGCCGCTAGCATCCCCGACGTGTAGAACGGGCTGAGATCGCCGCGGACGCGGCCGCGAAACATGAATTCGCCCTGGCGGAAGTTGATCAGATCGAGCGGCTTGGTTGGCAGCTCGCCGAGCAGCATCGCGATGCACGATGAAAACTTGCCGTTGTTGGGAACGGTGCCCTCGAAGATTCCGGTGTAGTCGAACGCGCCGCCATCGCGCACCGACATCGCCAGCGATTCGGACAGCATTCCGCGCACCTTGGGATAGGCGGCGGCCGCGCCCGCAACGATCACCTCGGTCTGATCGGTTTCCTCGCCATTGGCCAGCAGGGTCTGACGCACCGAATTGAGAATCGGCGCGGCGGCGTCCGCCGAGACCGCCGATCCGTCAGACAGCATAAGGCCGCCGGGCATCGAGCGTAGCGCGCGTGGCGTCCCGTCCAGGTCAACGAGCACGACCGAAGTGGACGACTCGTCGCCGTCGACGACCAGGTGCGCCATCGGCTTGGCGCCGTTTCCGTTTTTGGCGCGCGTGAACATCGCGGCCAGCGCGAGCGGCGCGAGCGTCACGGTCTTGGGATCGAGTCCCGCCTTTTGCAGCAAACCGAGATGACTCTGGAGATCGGTCTTACGCACCATCGCGGCCATGACGAGGGTGTGGTCGCCATCATGCCCGACGCGGGCAAATGCGACGGCGCCGTTGTCAACCGGAAACGGCAGATGCTCTTCAAGGGCGAACGGCACCACCTGGTGCAGGCGGCGCGCATCCTTGAACGGCAGCTCGAGCAGTCGCTTCACGGCC
>Ga0210398_10006623_pt1 | contig 10617 bp, 9 predicted proteins | sample IncBWC4OmetaG_FD_161047 | JGI IMG/M metagenome (GOLD analysis project Ga0210398, IMG submission 161047) | Forest soil microbial communities from Barre Woods Harvard Forest LTER site, Petersham, Massachusetts, United States - Inc-BW-C-4-O | ecosystem: Environmental > Terrestrial > Soil >... | reverse complement strand
CATCAATTGTTCATTAAGCATTCATTTACTGTAATATAATTGGCCCTAATCAATTACATGAGGCATTGCGGGGTAGATAACACTTACTGTGTATGTGATCAAAATGCCTTATGCCCTCACTTACCTATAGTTCATCCCTGGGTGCTCAGTCCGGTCAAGAGGATTTATTGTTCATCATACACATGGACACCAGCCCTTGCTGAGCGCAGAACCTTTGACAGGATCTGCACTGATTAAAGTAGAATGTAGTAGAAACTAGAGAGCTATATAGGCAGCACACATTATCTTGTGCTGTTAGTGTTTTTGCATGCCCTTTGTCTCTTCTGAGCTGCTGTGACAAATTGATCATGCCCTATAAAGGAAAGCGATCACAAACTGCTAAGAAGAAGTGCAAGGGTGTGCACATAGCCTTTGGAAAGGGTGCTTGCACAGATCACAAGCCTAGACAACTTGAAATATCATGTCTTAAACGATGATTCTGATGTGGCTGTCATATATGTGGATAGCAATGACTCAGATGATGCAACAAGTGAAGAGGAAGTTAAGGCCTCTGTGGAGGCAGTGCAGCACCTATATTTGGTGTTCTGACCTCTGCATTTGTGCCTAGAACACCTGGAGGAGAACATAGGAGAGAAGCACTGCAGAATCATAAATAGATTGCCTATATATATAGGAAGCTCACAAACAATGCTCTGGCGAAAGAATGCAACCTGCAAGGATGCAGCAAAGTATTGCATAACCCTTGATGCATTCATTGTGAGGAAGGTGTGTATATATCTAGTGAATGGCAGAAGCGTGTCTCATTTCAGACAGAAGTAGCAGCGTAGCCCTTCACTGATTGACTCTGATATTGAAGAAGTCGCGGCTCCAGTAGTGTGCCTTGAGGCCAGAGCAGCAGCAGTCTGGGATGATACACTACCTGCATTCACAAACAACCCCACAGTGCCGCAACTGAAGGAGGCACTAGCACAATCAAAAGTGGATCTTGCTGTGCCCCACCAGATTGAGGATGCTGAGGTGGTATTAGCAATTAGCAGCAAATCTTCCTACACATAACCCGAATGCTTTGACCGATAACATATATGAAGGGTTGGCACAATTGGCCATGAATCTTGCCATAGCCCACCAGAATAATTTGATCAATATTGCTATAGATCAGTTGGTCAACCAGCTAGCAGTATTCTGTCTCAACAAAGTTGAGCAGAACATGAGGGATGGGGATGATGATGATATGGACATCTCAGTAGAGCAACTTGAGAAGGAATATAGGGTGCAGGGTAACGATAATAAGTGGATGACATAGCTGATATGTTGCTCATGCAGATTGCAATAATTGCCACTGGGGAGGCTGAAGTGGCTGATCTGGCCCTGACTGAGGAGTCGAAACAGGAGTCCCTTCTATTCTAAGGGCCTGAGATTGTGGCTGCATGTGCACTGTTCACTCCAAAGGACAACTCAGATGGACCTAAAGACATTATGAAGATAATAACATCTTGTCTCAAAGATGCAAAGAGGTGCAAGACGAGGTGTGCATTTAAGATGATTACACAGCTTGTTGCTGTGTCCAAGTACATCAAACTTCACACATGGTACAAGAAGCACAAGGTCTGCAAGTGACCTAATCTTAATGTGAGCATTGCCATTGCAAGCCGGATGGGCAAAGGCTCCTACTTTGCCCATCAGATCCAACACAATACAATACATCTGATATAACACCATTATTTACCTCCACCTAGCACATACGCTTGAAATGCACATCGGACACTCCTTAATAATAAGCACATCTTATACAATGTGTGTGAGTACCTCACAGCGCAGTCTCTGGGGACTGTCAGCCCTCGTGTGCTGTGCCATCACATCAATGACATCATTCTCCTAGCCCTTGGGATCGACGGCAAGATCGTTGAGTCAACAGCCCAGCGCTAGCTCAAATTTAGGCTAGGATATGAGTGCAAAGAGGTGAAGAAGGGGATGTATATGGATGAACATGAACACCTAGACGTCTTAAAGGAAAGGAGTGAATTTATTAACAAGTTATTCAATAAATATGAATGGTGAGTGGGTTGCATTCACTGTCCTATGCATAGATCTGACCCAGATCATTACACAACAGGCTGATGGCGAGTTACACTAATGACACACTTGAGTGCATACCACCAACGCTTGCACCTGGGGAGAAGGAACATGTCCTAATCATGCAAGACGAAACTATATTGCACACTAATGAATATCACCGATGCACATGGCTCACGCAGGAGCAGCAGCCAATCCAAAAGAAAGGTGCTGGACACATGGTCCCTGTCTCAGACTTTATCTGCAAGACAATAGAACAGCTGAAGCTCTCTAATGAGCTGATTAAAGAACAACTTAAGCTCCCTAAGGAGCTCCATCTTCCTTCTGTTGAAGCTCACAAGATCATATACCTAGAGAAAGGGTTCAACATGTGGTGGGACCTCCCCCAGCTGCTCCAACAGATTAAGCATGCCCTTGCAGTCTTTAAGCACACACACTCAGATTGTGTCGGCATTTGGGTCTTTGATCGATTGTCTGCGCATAAGGGTTATGCTGATAATGCACTTAATATAAATAGTATGAATATAAATCCTGAAGGGAAGCAGAAGAAGCTTTGAGACACTAGGATCCCACTCAACAACCCAGGTCCAGCACCTGGTAAAGAAGACACATGTGGGCACATCTAGAGCATGTGCTTCCCTAATGATCACCACGATCCAAAGCTCAGAGGATAGCCAAAAGGTATCAAGGCTGTCCTAGAGGAGCGCAAGTCCATCTGGGATAAATTCACTTTGATTCACAAAGCATACAGTCCATAGCACACAAAGTTAGTTGGAAAATGTGGATCTTGTACAAAGTTACAACTATGCAAGGATGCAGAGTGTTGTGTTGCATTGGCTGATGCAATGGGTCAAGATGATTCTATTAAGGAAGAGGACATCAAATATATGGAGAATACAGTGCTTCCAATCACTGATGATAATAAGGGATGGTGCTGCATGTACCGAGCTCTTATGCTGCAAGAGGACTTCCAAATGGAAAAGCCCCTATTATTGAAGACACTGGACATGTCTGCCTCTTCTTACCATGGTTTCACTGCGAGCTGAATGCAATTAAGATGCTCTGGGGATATGCAAAGCTTCATGCACATGTCGCACACTGCATGGTCATTCATCTCATCTTTTGCTTTCTAGGATATTGTGATTCTGCAGATGGGAAGTTTAATACTGCCAAAGCTCTTATCCCACAGTGTCTTGTGTCATGCAATGTTATCACAATTCACAAGTTTTTCTAGAAGGCATGGAGATATGTTGATGCATATAGGTATGTGCTACTTATGCACATGCGTGCGTATGCATATATGCTCAGTTAGATAAGATAATTTCTAGAAAAGGACTTAACATGTGTCAAGCTGCTTATGCAAATTGGAAATACAAATCTCACAGGAGGGTGGGCCTCTCAAGCGATATTATTGCTTCCCTTGCTATAGAAGACTCTTCTAAAACTTTATAAACACTCATATTTTTTATTTACACACTCATACAGTGATTTTGAGCATGGGAATTAGGTTATTTCATATTTTGTTTCAATTTCAGGTCTAAAACATGGGCACCAAAAAATAAATAAAAAAAGTAATAAATAACTTTTATTCTACTTCTAAATATGATTAGAATGCACTTTGTTTCATGAAAAATGGACAAGTTTTAAGGGAGGAGTAGCTGGAATAAATCCAGGTGGCTAACAGGTTGGAAATTTGCACCTTGCACTGTAGGTACCCCAGACACTGTTGTACAGTACCTCTAGCAGTCCTAATAGGGGAGGAAAAGATGAGAAACTTAACTTATATGAAAAGAGTGTCACCCATCAATCTTTGATAGGTGATCTTTCACTTTTGTGGCTTTAAATAACCTGTTCCTATCAAGGGAAGAGAAACTAAACCCAAACAGGGAAGAAAAGAAAAGAAAAATAGAAAAAAGGTGAAAAATATGATTCAGGGGGCAGAAGTTATAACAAGTCTGGCTCTATAATATATAAAGCCTGTAAAATTTTGCAGCCAAGCTTTAAGCTTAGCTTGATTTCTAAATTACAGTAATTCTTATTTCTTTAGTATCTCTTATCAGACTTAAGATCCCTCTGTAACTCCTATTCCTATTATTTCTTTCAACTGGCTTAACTTTGGTTTTCATCTGGTTATCTACTATAATGACTGCATTGGATCTCTATCTTCTTGGAATTAATTGATTAAGGCCATAAAGGCCCAACCCTTGATTTTCAAGGGCATACTTTAAGAATCTCAGCTACAGGGATTTCTGGCCTAGCAGCTCCCTCAATGCATCACTTAGTTAGGGTCACTTGTCATTACTCTTTCCCATGGCCTGCTGTGGCTATAACAATTACTTATCTTAGAACAGCTATATGCATACTGTTTCATCTATACTCCCTAAGTAGAGTCTCTTATACAATCTGGTACTTGCTACTCTTACTCCTAAGGGCATTGTATGCATATTACACTTGGCAGATACCTCTATAAGTCCCTCATCTGCTTCATCTCTACACAATTCTACTTGTATAGCAAGTAGCTTATAGAGTTATATACATTGGGTTGCCATCTTAGCAGTAACAGGTGCCCTTAGTGAGGGTAGGTGTGGCATTTGCATCCAATGATGCTTCCCTTAGCTTGTGCACATCAACAGCACATATTTAATGGCCTTTGCATCTGCCTTTCTAGACATATAGACAGGCCTAAGGCCTACTCCCCCTGCTTTATCTAAAGGATCTTTGCATAGATTGGGCAGGTTTAAGACTTTAAAATAGAGACCAGCAGTACATTATATGAGAGTGGCACTTAGGTATGCTGCCATGCATGCAGGTGTTAAGTAGCAGTAAAATAGAAAAAGAAATTTGAGAGGCTGGTTGGGTGGCATCTGAATTGATCAATAGTGATAGCACCCAGGCTAGCTAAGGGGTAGAACATGTATAAAGCACAGCAATATATGCGCAGCTACTAGGCTCACCAGTTGCTTAGTCTAACTCTTAGTAACTATAGTAGTATCAGTGGGAACTATACTGGCATTTCTACCACTAATCAGAGGTCCTTATATACATTTGAGACTATATAATATGACTGAGAAGTGACTGATGATATCATAGTCACTATATCCACTTACTCCATACTCCAGAGGAGTCTATAGGTTTGCAACTCCTACTGAGTGCATCTGGACACTCTGATATGTGTTCACTATCCTGATTGGGTCAGTGTGCCATTCTGCCAGGCTAAGCAGTCTATTAGTCCACTATGCACTTCTGGCTCTTCAATGTGTGTGTGCTCTTATCAATGATAGCCTTCTATGCCTGACTCATATGGATAAGGGCCTTTAAGTTAACAGAAGTGGCTCCAATGTGATAGGATCTTCAATGCTTAGGTCAAGGAGGTAAGAGGGTGCATATGTACCTCTCTGATGCTAACCTGGACAGATTTCTCATTGAGTGGGTTCATATATACAGATGTGCCACTCAGCACAACACACTAATTTAGCACTCCCCTTATAAATTTAATATTATATTAGCCAGCAAGCTAATCTTATCTGCAAGCTTAAAAAGACACTAAAGTCCCTTCTGCCATTCAGATAAGACACTAAGCCTATTATAGGCACTGAGGTGGTTATAGAGGCATTCATGAATATATTTTATAACTTGATATATGGTGAAAAATAGATGAAAATAGAATTGGAGAAGGTCAACTCAAAGTGTAAGAGGCTTGTTCCCCCAACCTGGCTCAAGGTAATGGGTTTTACCACTACCTAGCATAAGATGCCAGGTAGCAAGGGTACCTATCATCCCAACCCTACAAATACCCATATCTAGGATAAGGGTAGGGGTAGCCTTTCTTAACCCTAGAGTTACCTGTGCCAATCTCTAATTACTAGTGGCTAGATGGCTAGATGCAAGACATTTTGTGTCTGAGTATGTTTAGAGTTATGCTAAATGTCAAGAGAGTAAAGTGAATATGCTATAGACCTTATAGTTAAATTACCAGAGTTGAAAGAATATAACTCTATGCTCACTATTACAGACTATAACTGCACTAAGACAGTAATCCAATTACTATGTAAGAAAGAGATAGGATCCCTAAATGTGGCCATACTCTATCTAGAAAAAGTGTTTTTATTTGTATGGCTACCTAAAAAGGTTATCTTAATCTTAGACCAGGACCTATAGTTTACCTTAAGGATTTTTAAGAAAGTATGTGAGCTACTAGAAAATAAAGCAGAACATCTTAAGTGTATATTGTCTGCAAACAGATAGGTAGAGTAAAAAGACAAACCAACAAGTGGAGACTGCCCTGTGAACTTTTGGAAATTTCTGATAGGATAACTGGAGCAACTTGTTACCAGTTATTTAATATTAACTTGATGCTCACATTTCTAATGCTATAAGGTTAGGTAACCCTTTGGGCCCAGAAAAGAGCATCTTGAGTGCCTCATAGTCAACCTTTTCTAACAGCTCTAAGCCTAGAAGCTGGAACCATCTTGTTGCTTAGTGACTCCTTCTTTATCCCTTTCTACTTTATTCCTTTCACTTTCCTTTCTCACACACTTCACCACTACAGATTGTTACTATCCACTTCTACTCTTCTCTTTTCTTGTTCACTACTGCTAACCATGTCTAGATTGATGCTCTCATTCCTCTTTCTATATCTACCACCACTGACTGCCTTTAGAGCTATTGCCCTTACTCTTGCCTACTGTATATTATCTCTCTTTGCTCACTTGTTATGGCTATAGTAGGCCATGGGGAAGAATGTTAACAAGTGATGCTGACTAAGTGACACATTAACAGCATTGCTAGGCTGGATGTTCCTATAGCTGAGACTTTTAAAGTATAGTATGTACTTAAAAATCAGAGGATAGGCCTCTATTGCCTTAGTCAATTGATTTTAAAAGGATGGAGATCCTATACAATTGTCCCAATAGAGAATAAGGTGAAAATCAGAGTTGAACAGCTTTGAAGGAATGGTAGAGATATAAGTTATAGAGAGATCTTAAGTCTAATAAAGGGCACTAGGTAAGAAAAGGAGAACTGCTGTGATTTAGAAATCAAGCTAAGCTTAGAGCTTGGCTGCAGACTTTTATAGGCTTTATTACTATAGAGCTAGACCTTTGGAACCCCCTCTATAGTCTTCCTATCAGTTTATTTACATAAGTCACCAAATTAGAAACCTAGCTTTTCTAAAATAAGTGCTAGCTGTTACACTCTGACTCTTTTTATTTCTTCTTTTTATCTAATCTCTGAATCTAATCTTGATCACTTCACCTTTTACTATCTTTTCTATGATCTCTGATTGATGGCTACATATTTAATCACTGACTAATGGCTACCTATTTAACTAGCTTTGATTGATAGCTACATATTTTATTTATCTTTTCTTTATTTCATATCTTACCAAAAACCCCTATCAAGCACTGTCTAGGGTACTTAGCTAGAGGTATAAAAGGCCTGCAATTTTAATAGTCAAGCCTTAAGCTTAACTTGATCTGTAAATCACAGCCACTAGTTATCTTATCTTATCTCTCTAAAAAGAGTCTATTTAGTGTCAGTAAACCCTCTGACACTATCTGCACTCTTAGCAATCCCTTTAGAGCTTTACAGCTCTAATTTTCATCTAACCCTCTATTGTAATAATATAATAGAAACTGTGCCTACATTGAGACAGTTTGCATTACTTGCTGTAGCTCAAACTCTAGTGAGGCATCAGGTAATCAAGGATTATCTAATTTGGCAATATCCAGTCTAGCAATGTGTGTAACATGCAGCTTAGTTAGTGTTAAATCTGCACGAAAGTCTTGAAGGCCTGCTGTGGCCTTGACACTAGCTATCAATCTTTGATGGCTGGGCTTTTGCTTTTGTATCATAGTGAAGTTTATTCCTATCAATCACTGATAGGTCTCTAAGCTAGATAAGGGAAAATGAAAAGAAAAAGATGTTTTAGGGTAGAAGGAAGGTTAGTTAAGTTGAGAGAAGATACATAATATCACTCCTACATACACACACTTTTACAGCTGCCACCTTTACCAAACCAATATCTATTATTCACCTTTTACTTCAAAGTCTAGAGTAAGGAAGTATAAAACATGCAAGAAGAGTAAGAGAATGCAAATATGTGAGAAGTAATATTCATAAACTAGACCTATTGTTATGCTCCATAACACTTTTACTTCTTCCCTAATTCTTTTAAAACTTATTTTATCTTCATTTGTCTATGTATAGCTTAGGCTCCCATCAATGATTGATGGGAACATATTTTTCAGGCAAAAGCTCAGCCATTGAAGATTGATAGCTAATAGCCTTTCTCTTTTCCTTATTTCTCTTTTATCTTGGTTATCTTGTTTAATCAGACTGGCAGGGGTCCAGTAAGGAGTGGCAGAGGGTATTTTAGGTGTACTATAAAAACCCCTCTGTTTTAAGTAGCCAGACTCTCAGTTTGGCTTGATCTAAATCACAGCTCATTCTCATCTTATCTTATCTTTGAAAAGATTGACTCTTTGTAACTAAGTCATTCCCCTTTGGTTTCTGAGGAGCTTTTGAGTCTCTATTCTTCTGTGACTGTATATTGTGACAACCTTTTGGAGACTGTACCATCTCTAAGATAATTTGCCTCAGCTGCAGTGCTGCAGGCCTTATTGAAGCATTAACTACTCTGAGCTTACCTTATCTGGAAGTACCCAGTCTGAAGGCATGTTAGATGGACTGCTTAGTCAGCCAGCCCACATGAGAATTCCAAAAGGCCATGCTGTGGCCTTGACACCTATAGAGTCTTAAAAGCTGTTAAAAATATGCTAGCAGGCATGTCAATTTATTATGTAGATAATAGTATATAGTATACTGTATATAGTACACAGTGCCTCAAAAAACTGGTTCAGTATTTTATACTTTTTTAATTGTTTAAGGGATAGAATGGATACAAATATATAACTAGACTTATTTACATGCCCTTAATCTTAGCTTTCTGTTAGTATACTGCATGTAACATAATAATAATTATATAATAAGATATAATATATGTTTTCTTGTATAAACACTTGACTAGATTTTGGTCTTAGTATCCTAGATTAATATTTTTCAAATAGTGACACAGAATTTGGTTCTAGAGTGCTGAAATTGAATGTAGAGGTCATATAACCTATAATAAACTTAAACTAGATGCAAACATACTAAAACATATGCTTCTTCTTTATCATCAACATTATAAAGCCTCTCTTCTCTTATAAAATATAGTATATTATTTCTCTCCTTTAGGCTGGCCACCCATGTTACCAAATGGCTAAAGCAGCACACATAAGCCATAACAAAATTGCCAACATAAGGAAAAAGTACCTTTCTAACCTTCAAAAGTCTCTTAAAGGTTATTCTACTAAGCTCTCTAACTAGAATATTCACTATATAATACATCTTCTTAGCTTTAAAGAGACAGATACTGCTCCTTAGGTCACTTAAAGATTGAAGGCCATTAAGGAGACTACTATCTCTGATTAGATAATAAGAAACTACCTTAGCAAGGCAAAACTAAATGCAGTTGGAAAGAAGAAGTGACTCTATCTTAAGCTAGATTACTGTAGAGCCAAGGGAAATTCAGTCAGATAAGACCAAAATCAATTAATTACTATATTTTAGTCCTTTCTTTCTTCCAGATCATGTCGCACTTCTCTTGTACCCCAAGTCTCTGCAGCCTGTCTTACCCCAAAGATGGGGATATCTTTGAGCTCCATACCCCATCACCCATCGATTACGAGCGTTCTATTGCGAGGCACTACGAAGAGCCAATAGGCAAGACTGGGCTCAGCAGCTATAACAGCTCATACATCTTCTACGACACTACAGAGGGCTGGCAGACCTCCCAAGAACCTCTCCCCTACCAAACTCACTCAAGAGAAGGGTCTCTCCAAAGGGAGAGTGAGAGAGACATCCCAGTCAAGTGCTCTAGTTCAAACTTTGAGGCTAACCACCCAGGACTGCCCTGGTTCCGTTGGCACGCTAGCAGTGGGCACTTGGGATACCAAGTTCAACACCAAGGATGGACCATTCAATGCCCATACCTTCGATATGAAGTGCATAACAGGATCCCATATGAAATGGGAACAGAAGGAGCCAGAGCAACTCAGTTCACCCAAGAGTGGTTCGCTGAGCCACAGCCACTACTGGAGGTCTCTGAAGTTGATGACAGAGACCTTGAGATATTCGTTAAAGACGTCCCCTTCAATTTTGCCTTCAAACAGGCATTGGAGAGTTTGGGAGACCCGGGAGTGTTGGCCAAGGTGGCCAGACTGCAAAACCTCGTCGCCCAAGTTCTGATTTATGCCGAGCTAGCATGTTTAGTACAAGAATTGTCTGAAACAGTACATAAGTTTCAAAAAGGATTCAATGACCGGGCAGGCCAATTGGTTATCCACCTTGAAGCGACCAAAAGACGTATGGAAGCCGCGTGAATTCATTCTCGGGCACAACTCGCACTCGTTGAACTCTACTGCACACGTGAGCTCTGTGGTCGCTTCTATTGGCCCGACATGCCTGGAGTACCAGAGGACCCCAGCCGACACTATAATAGGG
>Ga0210398_10006620_pt1 | contig 10620 bp, 9 predicted proteins | sample IncBWC4OmetaG_FD_161047 | JGI IMG/M metagenome (GOLD analysis project Ga0210398, IMG submission 161047) | Forest soil microbial communities from Barre Woods Harvard Forest LTER site, Petersham, Massachusetts, United States - Inc-BW-C-4-O | ecosystem: Environmental > Terrestrial > Soil >... | reverse complement strand
ATGCGCTACATTCTTTGGCGCGGCAAGAGGCCAGAAAAGTCCGCTTCCAATACAGAGTTCACCAGATGCCAGGCATCGCTGAAAACTCGTGTTGAAAGCGGACTTTTTTGCGTTTATCTGAACCCCAGATTGGGAGTCGCCGTTTTGCGTGTACAGGGAGGAATAAATGCGCGTAGGCCAAGCCAAGTTTGCTGTGACTATGTTGGGACTCTTCGCTTTCGCGATTGAGGGACGGGCACAAGTTGGGGCATGTGTGAACGACCGGCCTAATCCCTACCAGATGGTTCAGGGCTGGGCTCCTCAAACCCCCCGGCCTCTGGGCGAGGGAAACAGCATTTTCGTAGACACTAAAAACAACCTATGGTTTGCCGATCGCTGCGGCGCCAACTGCATCGGGTCGGACGCGGCGCCGATCTGGGAAGTAGCACCTGACGGGAAAGTCCTGAAAAACTTTGGTGCGCATTTGTTTATCTTTCCTCACGGTCTTGCCGTGGATAAAGAGGGTAATATCTGGGCCGTCGATCGCGACATTAAAGACGGGATGGGAGCGCAAGTATTGAAACTGTCGCCCGACGGTAAGGTCCTTCTCAGACTCGGCAAGGCGGGTCAAAGTGGAGCAGACCTAGACGAATTCTCCCGGCCCGCCTCGGTAGCTATTGCTCCGAACGGCGATATCTTTGTAGGCGACGGCCATCGCGCCGGTGATGAAGGCAAGCCTCAAACTTTTGGCAATGCCCGCATCATGAAGTTCGATAAGAACGGAAAGTTCATAAAAACTTTTGGCCATCTTGGCCGCGGCGATGGCGAATTGATGCAGCCTCATGGCCTCGCTTTTGATTCGCAAGGTCGCCTGTTCGTCGCTGACCGCAGCAATAGCCGACTAGAAATCTTTGATCAGGACGGAAATTTTATTACTAGCTGGAGACAATTCGGTCGGCCAAGCTCGGTTTGGATCGACAAGAACGACACTATGTATGTGACCGATTCCCAATCCGAACCCACCTCGCCTGAGATGTCCATGTATTACCCGCCCAATCCTGGCTGCCAGCACGGCATCCGAATCGGGAGCGCAAAAACCGGAGAAGTGAAGTACTACATACCGCACCCCAAGCTATCCCCAGAGGTCGCGAAGTCGCTAAGGCTGCCGCTACCCGGAGACTTATCAGATATAGAGGGTATTGCTGCCGATTCGCACGGCACGATATACGCACAGGCGGTCACCGCCAAGGTCATCTATAAGTACGTGAAGAGGTGAATTGACGCCATCGTCGTCACGGGTGCGCACCCAATGGCGATGGCCAGAAAGCAATATAGCGAAGCAACTAGTTACGCAGGCTTCGCACCCTAGTAGTACACTCACTGTCATTTCAGCGAGGAGATATTTACCACTCATGATCAAGACTTACGGTTACGCGGCGCGGTCGGCGACCTCGGGTCTCGCCCCCTTCGACTATGAGCACCGCGATCCCGGGCCCAAAGATGTCCGCGTCACTATCGACTTCTGTGGTATCTGCCATTCCGATATCCATCAGGCACGCAACGAGTGGGGAAATTCGATCTACCCCATGGTCCCTGGCCACGAAATCATCGGCCACGTCTCCGCGGTCGGCGCCGAAGTTACGAAGTTTGAGGTTGGAGACCTTGCCGGCGTGGGTGTTGCCGTCCAGACTTGTATGCGGTGCGAGAACTGTCTTGCGGGCGAAGAGCCTTATTGCGAAAGGGGTATGGTCGCTACTTACAACTCAAAGGACTATGACGGCAACGTCACCTTCGGCGGCTATGGCGACAATATCGTTGCAAACGAACATTACGTCTATTCGATTTCACCAAAGCTCGACCCTGCTGCCACCGCTCCGCTGCTTTGCGCTGGCATTACCACATACTCCCCTCTCCGCCACTGGAAAGTTGATGCCCTCAAGAAGGTGGGTGTGATTGGGCTGGGGGGTCTGGGGCATATGGCGCTGAAGTTTGCCCACTCCTTTGGCGCGCACGTGGTGCAGTTCACCACCTCCGAAAGCAAAATTGCCGATGCCAAGAGATTGGGTGCCGATGAAGTCGTCATCAGCAAGGATGCTGATGCGATGCAAGAACATGTCAACAGCTTTAATTTCATCCTAGATTGCGTCTCCGCACAGCATGACATCAACGCATATCTTAAGCTTTTGCGCCGTGATGCAACGATCTGTATGGTCGGTTTACCCGACAAGCCCATCTGCGTGGAGCCTTTCGACATTGGCACCAATCGCCGGTCCTTCGCGGGATCGTTTATAGGCGGAATGGCTCAGACACAAGAGATGCTCGACTACTGCGCCGAAAAGAACATCGTAGCCGATATTGAAATGACCTCATTTGACAATCTTAATGAAGTCTACGAGCGGGTCATCAAGGGTGACGTAAAGTACCGTTTTGTGCTCGACCATAAAACGCTCAAGAGCTAGCGGGAGGCTTGAACGGGATCGATGGAGTGGCTCAGTAGCGACCAGGCCACAGGACTAGCAATGGCAGATCAGATCATTTGGGCTCAGGGGGTTACAGTATGTTGATAATGGAAAACAAGGTCGCCGCGGGGCGAGTGCAGAACGGCAAGAATGCAGAGAAGCCAGACGCATGCGTCAGCTGCAGAAAACAGCAGTGGGATGAAGTCCTGAGCCAAACGAAGATAATTGCAGCCGTTCGCAGCCCGTCGACTCTGGCCAGCGCGCTGGCATCACCGATCCGAATCGTATACTTGCTTTTCGGTAATCCAATGACGATTGCGGAAATGATTAAGACGGCGGAGGATTGTGGAAAGCTGACCTTGGTCAATGCGGATCTTTTACAGGGCTTCTCACGCGATGCCTTTGCAGTGGAGTATCTCGCGCACTGCGGAGTCGCCGGAATTATCTCAACCAACCACGAGACTCTGCGAGCTGCACGCGCACAGGGGTTGCTTACCGTTTTACGGACCTTCATGATTGATTCGGCTTCAGTAGATTCTGGCCGGCGATTTCTGGCTCATTTCCAACCGGACGCAGTCGAATTGCTGCCAGCGATTGCGGCGCCGCTCGTCATCGAGCGGATCCGCGAAGACTATCCCGAGTTACATGTCATTGCTGGCGGTTTGGTAACTAACCTAAAGATGGTAGAGGCATTAATCGAAGCAAAAATAGATGCTGTTTCTGCGAGCGATCCACAGCTTTGGGTATTGTGAAGCTGTTGTGCTAGGGCAAAAGTGTCGTGAAACAGTACGAGCTTGTTGTATTGGCTTCTGCAGATTCTTTGCGCCGCAAGCTAACTAAAACCTTCATAACGAACTAAGTATTCGTCAGGTTAGTAGCACACAGTCCGCCGGTTGGGTAGGGCAACGCGGTCGCGTGCAAGGATATCTGCACCTCCATGCGCTTACTAACTCTTACAATTTGTTCGATAGCATCTTAATCTTCAATTTATCTTGACACTAGTTGTTGCTTACGCTAAATTCTTTTGCGCGGCAAGAGCTTGAGAAAAGTCCGCTTTGAACATTGAACTCCCGCAGGTGCAAATCGCATCGCGGTGGGTCTGGTGTTCGAAGCGGGCTTTTTTGCGTCTGTAGCCAGATCAAGGGTTTGACACTGAAACTGCGGAGACGCCTTTTAAAAGGCGGGTGCTCCCAATATATCGGGAGCACCAAGGCGAGGAGCGATATCGAAGGAATAATCATGGGCCGACGGGCTTTGTAGGTTACAGCGGTGGAGGTAGTGTGCGCTGTGATTACTGACAGCGTGATGTCAGTTGTGTCTTCGAGGTGCACCTAGTTTCTGTTGTCTGGTGTCCAACATTGTCGAACTGAGCAAACTAATTTTATCGAGTCACCTGAAAGAGTCACCACACTAAGGATCAATATGCCAGAAGAGAAGTACATTTTCGCACTTGATCGAGGTGCAAAAAGTTCACGCGCCATTGTCATCGACACTTCTGGCAAAGTAGTTTCAAGCGCTCAAGAGCCATTCAATCAAGAATTTCCTCAGCCTAGTTGGATCAAACACTGTACGAACGAGATTTGGCCTTCCCAGAATGGAGTAGCCTTCGAGGCTCTAACAAATGCCGATCTTATCGCGCCAGATATAGGTATTACCGGCCAACGCGAGACTGCTATTCTCTGGCACCGCAAAGCCGGTGAACCGGGTTGCATCGCCGTCGCGTGGCAAGATAAGCAAACTGACACCGAGGAGCGCAGCAGGGTTCGCTCGGTCTGGCGCCGCGTCTTGACATCTGCCAAGAAGTGGGAATTACCCGGATGACCTTACGAGCAGATATTCTCCGCCAATTAGGCGAGCAATCAACTTGGGATGTCCTTGTGGTTGGGGGAGGTGCGAGTGGCTTGGGTGCTGCGGTGGAAGCCGCTTCTCGAGGGTACCGGGCACTGCTGCTGGAGCGAATTGACTTTGCCAAGGGAACCTCCAGCCGAAGCACGAAGCTCGTGCATGGCGGTGTTCGCTACCTCGAACAATTCAATATTTCCCTCGTTCTGGACGCTCTGCGGGAGCGCGGTTTTATGCGGCGTAATGCGCCCCATCTTGTCCACGATCTTTGCTTTGTCGTCCCCGCTTACAGTTATTCGTCGCTGCCTTACTATGGGTTTGGACTTCAACTCTACGAGAGGTTATCCGGAAGCCATTCCTTTGGGCGGTCGAGGTTTCTTTCACGCGACCATATTCTGGACTTGTTACCGGAGATCGTTTCCGAAGGCTTGCGCGGCGGCATTCTCTATCACGACGGTCAATTTGACGATTCTCGCTACGCTATCTCGCTTCTACGCACTTTCCAGGATCTCGGTGGCACCGCGATCAACTATGTTGAGGCCGTTGGCCTTTTGCAGCGCAATGGTAAAACAATTGGACTCAAGGCCAGGGACGTAGAAAATGACACTAGGTTGGATATTGAAGCGAAGGTAGTTATTAACGCCAGTGGCGTCCACATCGAAAAGATTCTTGCCATGGATGGTCCCCTGCAAGGCCCGGTCATCACCGTTAGCCAGGGCACACATTTTGTCCTTCCACATAATTTTCTCCCAGGCAAAACCGCCCTCATGATCCCAAAAACAGCGGATGGTCGCGTACTCTTCGCAATCCCCTGGCACGGCACGACAATCGTTGGCACAACCGACGAGCCAGTCGAATCTAGCTCTGATGAGCCTCGCGCGCTCGAGATTGAAAAGAAGTTTCTGTTAGATCACATTACGCGCTACTTTGGCCGCACACCGACTCCATCTGAAATTCTTAGCGTTTGGTCCGGTCAGCGGCCCCTGGTGCGAAATGGGAATAATAAATCATCCCAACTTTCGCGTGGCCACCGCGTTATGGTTTCAGATTCTGGCCTGATTACTGTTGCCGGCGGAAAGTGGACGACCTACAGGCGCATGGGCCAGGACATGATTGACCGCGCGTCTGAGGTGGCATCGCTCCCTGCCAGGCCGTCAACAACGACGAGCTTGAAGTTGCACGGATGGCAGGATGGCGCTTCCTCAGGTTCATCGGAATGGGAGCAGGTTTACGGGTCCGACCTTCCAATGCTTAAGACGCTCTCTGATGAGGATCCTGCGCTTGCCCAGCTCCTTCATCCGCGGCTCCCCTTCCGTCTGCGCGAGGTTGTCTGGGCAGCGCGGTATGAGATGGCACGCACCGTTGAGGACATTCTAGCCCGCCGGACTCACGCCCTTTTTCTTGACGCTCGCGCGGCCATTGAAGCTGCGCCGCTGGTTGCGAGCATCCTCGCGAAGGAGCTACATAGAAGCACTTCCTGGATGAAAGAGGACTTGGCCTCATTCCTGTCGATTGCAGATGGGTATGTGTACGACAAGGGTTAGTGCGCCGTTCGATTGAGTAGCCGCAGTATGCTCTCTTGGGTGCTAACTAAAGTTCGAAATAGTTGGAGGACTTCATGACAAAAGAATTCGCTGGTCAGCTGATTTCGGAAGTCACCGCGACGTTTATCATTCTCGCCTTCGGCGATTCGGTAGCGGCTATGTATGTTCTCTATACTCCCAGCCCCTACCAGCATGCATATTGGGGCGTTTGCATAGCCTGGGGACTGGCTGTCACTTTGGCCATCTACACCACTGGTTCCGTCAGCGGATGTCACGCCAATCCCGCGGTTACACTGTCGTTGGCGATCTATCGAAAGTTTTCCTGGAAGAAAGTAGCGCCTTATTGGCTTGCCCAAGTCGTTGGAGCCTTCCTGGGCGCAGCGATTGTCTATCTAATGTTTTTCCCTGTCATCGATCAATTCAACCTGGCTAATCACATGACCCGGCCTTCAGGAGGCGCTGCTGGTGTGTTTTTTACGCATCCCGGCCTCGCCATTACAGCGGGTCACGCCTTTATGGATGAGATTATCCTGTCGGCTTTTCTTATCTTCGGAATTTTCGCTGTTACCGAGCAATTCAACGAGATGGCTCCAGGAGCAAATGGCGGGGCATTGATCATTGGCTTTTTGGTTGCGCTCATTGGCGCGTCCATGGGATACCTCGAAGCCTGGCCGCTCAATCCTGCGCGTGATTTTGGCCCCCGGCTCTTTTGCTTTTTCGCTGGCTGGGGCTCTTCGGCGCTGCCATCCCCTGATAACTACTGGTGGATCCCCGTCGTTGCTCCGCTTATAGGTGCAGTAGTGGGAGGCGGAGCTTATCAAGTTCTCATCTTGCCGTTTCTCCCATCCCGGGATCGCGCCCTTCTCAAGGAGAGCGAACGTTCGCGCTAAGAGAGCCAGTGCAAGTAACACTCGTTCCTAGGAGGTAGGACATGAAGAGCACAATGCACGTCGCAGTATTAATGTCGTTGGTTATGCCTGCAGTAATGAGTTTGCACGCCCAGAAAGCCACGCAGCAGGAGACACACCCGACCAAAGAGATCGTCCAACCGAAGAGGTTGTCGAAGTATGAGTTGTTTTCCCAGGGTCATACGGCCGATGTTGTCGCAATCGATCAGTTATGGTCGGCTTATGCATATTACAACGACACCCATGACGGCCCCGGCGTCTCGAGCCTGTTTACCGAAGACGCGATCGTCCACTTCGTCACTAACGATCGAGGCAAGCTGGAGCTTATGAATGGCGGGGGGTGCCGTCTAACGGGACGGAAGGACATCGCGGCATATTTTGGGTTTAATCGCACATCCGAGTTTGAGCCCGAGATCCGTGACGGGCTGCCCTTTCCCGGTAACTCACATCACGTGATTGCGAACAAGATGGTCAAGGTGAACGACGATGGCAAGACCGCCATGCTGACCGCGACTTTGATTTATATCGCCGTTAGTAACGAATCAGGCAGGCTCGCAGCACCTGATGGCAAAGGTTCTAGAATCGCCTCTAGTGGCGAATACCGGATATTCTTCCGAAAGACAACGGAAGGTTGGGAAATCGCTGAATTCTATCTGGCTGGCGACTCACGAACCCCAGTTGGCAGTACTCCCGTCTCCGCGAACGCTAACAGCACATGTGATTTGAACGGTCCGATTCCTCGCCCAGCGAACTGATGGGCAGGGCTGCCGATGGAGGAACTAGTGTTAGATTCGCTGGTGCCACAAGGTTGGAGAACTAATTCCGGTTCGAATTTAGACAGGAGGTGACGGTATGACGCGTTTAATTCGAATAATGCTGACGATGGCGTTTGGTCTGTCAATATTGCTTTCGGCCGCTTCGGCGCGGGGGCAAACTAAGAAAAATGATGCCGACTCAACAGCTATAGAGCAGGTTGTCTCCGGATTCATGGCAAACTTCAATAATCACGACGCTCATGCTATCTCCGCGTGGTTTACCGAGGACAGTGATTATACAAACGGCGGAGGGATCAATACTCATGGCCGGAAAGCTATTGAAGAACATTATCTAACTCTCTTCGCCGGTCCGCTCGCAAACGCCCAACGCACGGGCGTCACCGTGAAGAGCATTCGATTTTTGAGTCCTGAAATCGCTTCGGTGGATATAAGTTACGTTCTGGAGGGAATGAAGGCCAGTGACGGCTCCATCAGTCCGTCTCGTGCGGGGCTCTACACGTGGACGCTCGTGAAGCAGAATGACCATTGGCTGATTGCTGTTCTCCATGAGATAGGAATTGGGCAGGGGCCGTCTCCGCCTCAACATCGATAGGCCAGTCAATGCATAGTCTCCCGATAAACCGGAAAAGCTCGATGAAGAGGGTTAAACGCGGCGTTGAGGAGAATCCGATTGAACGCACCACGTTAATACGAGAGGAGATTGCGACTTGAAATGTCCCCCGAGTGTTCTGAAGAGGAGTTTCCCCTGGTTGTGTGTGTATATATCCCTGCTCGGTTCTTTGGGGTATGCACAGACAGAAGAAGGGCTAAATTTGAACGGTGTTTTTGACACTCACGCGCATCTAGCTCCCGATAGCATGGCCCGCGTGATCGATGCTGACGATTTAGCGAAGATCGACAAAGAGCGAGGTATGCGCGGGTTTGTCATGAAGAACCATTTCGAGGACACCGCCGCGACCGCATACTTGGTCAGAAAAGAGGTTCCAGGTTTCGAAGTCATCGGCGGCATTGTCCAGAACTTAGCGATTGGCGGAATCAATCTTGAGGCGGTGAAGCACATGGCTGCGATGAAGGGCGGCTACGGCCGGGTAGTGTGGCTCCCAACCTTCGATGCGGAGAACGCGGTGAAGGTGGCCGGCCGCAAGAGCCCGTATGTTTCCGTATCGAAAGATGGCAAACTGCTCCCCGAAGTAATCGAGGAACTCGACTGGATTGCAAAAAACCCCCAGATAGTCCTCGAGACGGGCCACATTTCTGCCGAAGAAGTCATCCTGGTTTCTCATGAGGCACACAAGCGCGGTGTAGTACACGTCCTAGTCACGCATGCTATGGCAAACCCCGTTCAAATGACAATCCCACAAATGCAGGAAGTTGTTAAGGACGGGACCTACTTGGAATTTGTGTACGGAGCTATGAAAGACGAGCATCCTGTTGTTACTCTCGACGACTATGCGAATGCGATTCGAGCGGTAGGTGCGAAGTGGTGCGTTATGGCCAGCGACTATGGAGTAGTCCCACGGCCGACGGCTCCGCCGCGTTCGCTGGAGCCGGATGGCATGCTCGAATTCATGACGGCGATGCACAAAGAAGGAATTTCCGTGGCAGATATTAATCTCATGACAAAGGTTAATCCGCTCATCGCTCTAGGTCTTAAGGAGTAGAGCTACACGGTCTTCGGGTTATCTTCTTTCCGTGGCTCCAAGTGTTAACCGCGGAGAAGCCGGTGCACAAGCTCGCTGCTGCCAGCAGCGTTATCTAAGCGCATATGTGTGTTCCCGCCTGCATACAATGCAGGGTTAGTTGATCTCTGCCTGCCGGGGCTTTCAACATTACACCCATGTGTAACTACGAACCAGATGACTTGCTGAAAGTTCTTAGGTGCAGAAGGCCATATAACTCATCTCACAAGCAAATTGTTTTTTATCTTGACACCACTTACTTGCATGCTCTACATTCCTTCATCGCGGCAAGAGCTTAAGAAAAGTCCGCTTCAAACCATCAGTGATTGATTCAGACGGAATGGCAAAGCCTGCCATTCGCAGCGTCAGCAATCTCGTGGTTTGAAGCGGACTTTTTGCGTTTAGAAAGGCTCTGGTCGCTGATTGCGGCACTAAAGGAGCTAGTCATGCGTCACCCTAGATTTGCGGTTGTCAGATACTGCTGGTTCGCGTGGATTGCGACAATTGTTGTGTCGTTACTGCTTACCCCCGGCGCCTCTCTAGCGCAATCGCAAAGTACAGGAACAATTCTGGGGACTGTGAAAGATCCTTCGGGCTTGTTAATACCCGGAGCTACGGTCTCGGTCATTAACGTTGAAACAAATGACACGCGCACCGTGGCAACCGGTAGTGATGGGTCATTTCGTTTCCCTGCACTGCAGGCCGGTCATTACTCCGTAAAGATCGAAAAGGAGGGCTTTGAGACGGAGACCCGAACTGGACTGACCCTTGAAGTGACGCAGGAAATGGTGGTGAATTCGTCGCTGAAGGTAGGGAGCATGGGTCAGCAGGTAACGGTCACCGAGGCAGTGCCGTTGATCGACACGACCAACAGCTCACTGGGCGGCTTGGTGAATGAGGCCAGGATAGCTAATCTGCCGCTCAACGGCCGAAACTACAGCGACCTCACCTTCTTGCAGCCTGGGGTTAACAACAACACGAATATGGCTGCTACCACAGCTCAGGGCGGACTTCATGGCACATTCTTCGTAAGTGATGGGGGTACAGTCCACATGAATTGGTTCACGCTGGACGGAGCCAGTGTGATGGACGCTCGCGGTGGAGGCCCCTCTTCAGAAGCAGGAACGGCGCTAGGGATCGCAGGCATTAAGGAGTTCAAAGTTGTTACAGGTACTTATGACGCGTCATATGGCATGGAGCCAGGCGCGCAGATCGTTCTCATCAGTAAAGCTGGAACCAACCAATGGCATGGAGAAGTATTCGAGTATTTCCGAAACAGCGCACTAGATGCCGCTAACTATTTTGACAGGCCGGTTGCTGCCAATAATTTTTCTCGTATAGCGCCTCTCAAGCGGAACAATTTTGGTGGAGGTGTTGGCGGCCCGATCAAAAAGGACAAGACGTTCTTTTACACTGCCTATGAAGGGCTTCGC
>Ga0210398_10006618_pt1 | contig 10620 bp, 6 predicted proteins | sample IncBWC4OmetaG_FD_161047 | JGI IMG/M metagenome (GOLD analysis project Ga0210398, IMG submission 161047) | Forest soil microbial communities from Barre Woods Harvard Forest LTER site, Petersham, Massachusetts, United States - Inc-BW-C-4-O | ecosystem: Environmental > Terrestrial > Soil >... | reverse complement strand
CGAAGGTTGCACCAAATCCAACCCCCCTCACGCAAACAAATGCCCGGTGACTTGCGTCACCGGGCATCCTAATCAATGCAATTCTCGACAATTTCGAAGTTAATCGCCCAGCCTGAACGTGTACAGGGTGCCGCCCTGTGGAATGTGGCTGAGGTTGGCTGCCTTGGTCATTGCGGTGGCACCGATGGCGCCGAACTTGTCGTTCAGATCCAATCCCGCCGTTACCGGCAGTCCGATCCAGCCGCCGATGCCCGACCATACCGACACATACTGCTTGCCTTTCACCGAATAAGTGATCGGGTTGCCGATGATGCCGGAGCCGAGTTTCTTCGACCACAATACCTTGCCGGTCGCGCGATCGACGGCGCGGAAGTCGCCGCCCAAGCTGCCGTAGAAAGCCAAACCGCCGCCGGTTACCAGTGCGCCGCCCCAATTCGGATAGGAATCGGGAATTTCCCACTCGGTCTTGCCGGTCACCACATTGAATTTCTTGAACTTGCCGGTAACGCCCGGCTTTTCGGGATACATGTAGACGTTGGCGAACACGTACACCGTTCCCTGCGTGGTGTGCGAACGCTGCTGCGGTTCAAGTTCCATGCACCAGTTGTTGGTCGGCACATAGAAATTCGCCGCGTCGCTCGGGTCCACTGCCACCGGCTGCTGGTCCTTGCCTCCCATCGCCGACGGACACGCCTGCGTGTTCTCGCCCACCTTGAGCGGAGAGTGCTCCGGCACTTTGACGGGCCGCCCGGTCTTCATGTCGACCTTCTCGGCCCAATTCACCGTGACGTACTTGTGGGCGCGCAGCAACGTACCGTCCGTGCGGTCGAATACGTAGGCAAAGCCGTTGCGATCGAAGTGCACCAGACACTTGCGCGTCTTGCCGTCGACATCGATGTCGACCAGCACGACTTCATTGATGCCGTCATAGTCCCACTGGTCGAACGGGGTCATTTGATAGACCCATTCGGCCTCGCCGGTATCGACGTTGCGGGCGAAGATGCTCATGGACCACTTGTTGTCGAACTTGCCGCTGTTGCAGTTGGCCTGCGTGAGCGGTTCGGCGCAGCGGAACTGCGGCGACCACAATCCGGGATTGCCGGTGCCGTAGTAAACCAGGTGCAGCGCCGGATCGTACGCATACCAGCCCCAGGCCGCTCCTCCGCCGCGTTTCCATTCATCCCCCACGTAGGTCGAGATTCCCAGGTCCTTGCCCGCGGTGCCGTACTCGGGGTGCTTCTTGTTGGTATTGGGCGTCAGGCACACATCCTTGTCGGTGCCGGTGGAATGACACTCCCAGACCTTCTTGCCGTCGGCGAGGTTGTAGGCGGTGACCCGGCCGCGGGCGGCAAACTCATCGCCGCCGAAGCCGATGATGACCTTGTCGTTGGCGATGATCGGCGCCGGCGTGATGGTCTCGCCGTGATCCGGGTGGGCGTGCTTGACCACCCAGAGTTCCTTGCCGGTCGCCGCGTCCAGAGCAATGACGTAGCCATCCAGGGTGCCGAACACAAGCTTGCCGTCCGCATACGACATACCGCGGTTCACCGTGTCGCAACAGGCGCGCGGCACCGCGGATTCGTCCCGACCGCTGGTTTTGGTGTAATTCCAAACCTGCATCGGATGATCCGGGTCGCTCAAATCAAGTCCCTGGAGAATGTTCGGCCAGCCGCTCTCGATGAACATCATCGGCTTGCCGGCGACATTTTCGATGACCAGGGGCTGTCCTTCGTGACCGCGCAAGGTGCCGCTGGACTGCGCCCAAATCATGCTTAGGCCCTTAACGTTGCCGGTGTTGATGTCTTTCAACGAGCTATAGCGGGTTTGATTCAGGTTACCGGCTGGGGCACCCCATTGATTGGGGTCGGTGAAGCGTTGGAATTGCTCGGAATCCGTTGCAGCCATCGCGGCACCACAGGTCGTTACGAGCGCTGCGACGGCGTAAAACATCTTGACCTGACGTTTTGACGTAAGCCATTTCATCTCAATTCTCCTGCTGCGTGGGGTCTCTGCTGAATGCGAGTGATTTATTGTCGTGACTGCCAAAACTCCCTCCTTCGCGATGCTTACCTATTGTTTATTGGTCCGATCGCAGCTCTGCCGCGACCAGTCTGATCCCAATGAGATGGTAAGTCAGCGATAGGCACCACCGCCTTGGGCCGCCATCATGGAATAGCAATGCCTATGCCATCCGCGACAAAAGCGAAAAGAAAATCGACGGAGAAGAGAAGTCGTTCCAAATCAAATATTTACAATTTAGCGTCGAATAGTTTGGCACGGGCCTCCGGGCGCACTGTGTCATGGGCGTGACAGTGGAGCAGTCGCGATTGCGTCGTTAGTGAGGCGCGTTCAAGTGTTGCCCGGGCGAAACAACGGCCAAGGTGCTGTCCGGGCATTGTCGGGTACACTTTGCTGCGTCGTTCGCGGGTGAGCCTCAAGTATGCGTCACAAACAGAATAATCACCCCCAGCAGCGTCTGGGGGTTGGGTTCATCGGCAGCGGCTTCAACGCGCGCTTTCACATGCAGGCGTTCCGCGGAATTCGCGACGCGGACGTACGCGGCGTATGGAGCCCGAACCGCGAACATGCCGCCGACGCCGCTGCGCTTGCGCGGAATCTGGACATCGGCGAAGCGAAACCCTTCGCCTCGATCGGCGATCTGGTCGCAGATCCCTCGATCGACGCCCTCTGGCTGACCGGGCCCAATCACAAGCGGGTGGAGAACATCGAGGAGATCGTCCACGCGCTCGAGTCAGGCCGCGGGACCCTGCGCGGCATTGCGTGCGAAAAGCCGCTCGCGCGCACCGTCGCCGAGGCTGCGCGCGTCGTTCGCCTGATCAAGCGGTCTGGCCTCGCGCATGGCTACCTGGAGAATCAGGTATTCGCCCCTCAGGTGCAGGCCGGCCACGCCCTGCTTTGGGCCAGGGGAGCGGCGGCCGCCGGACGTCCGTATCTTGCGCGCGCCTCCGAGGAGCACAGCGGACCGCATATGCCGTGGTTTTGGCGGGGCGAGTTGCAGGGCGGCGGGGTACTCAACGACATGATGTGCCACTCGGTGTTGCTCGTGCGGCACTTACTGACCCGCCCGGGTGCCGCATTGTCTTCGGTGCGGCCGGTGCGCATCACGGCGCACATCGCAAGCCTCAAGTGGACCCAACCTCACTACCGGAAGGAGCTGATGCGCACGTTCGGGCGCGGCGTCGATTACGGCAAGCGTCCGTCGGAGGATTTCGCCAGCGTGACGCTCGAGTTCGCCACCGATGACGGTCAGGTGGTGATCGGCGAGGCATCCACCTCATGGAGCTTCGTAGGTCCCGGTCTGCGCTTGTCCGCCGAGCTCCTGGGGCCGGAATACTCGATGTCGTGGAACACGCTCGACAGCGGCTTGAAACTCTTCTTCTCGCGCGCGGTGCGCGGCAAACAGGGCGAAGATCTCGTCGAGAAGCAAAACGCAGAGATAGGGTTGATGCCGGTTATCGCGAATGAAGCCGCGGCATACGGCTATGAGAACGAAGATCGGCATTTCGTGCGCGTGTTTCTCGGCAAGGAAAAGCCGTTGTTGACCTGCGACGACGGCCTGGAAGTCGTGAAACTCTTGATGGCGGCCTATCAAAGCGCCGAACAGGGCAAGACGCTCACCTTCCCGCCGCGCGGCTTGGATAAATTCGTTCCGGCGGTGGCCCAGGGCAAGTGGAGACCTCCTCGGCAGGAGCGGTGAAATGTCGAATTCGAAAGACCTGACCCGCCGCGAGTTCGTCGCGGATGCGGGCATTGCGACGCTGGGCACAATGGCGGCCATCGCCGCGCCACTGATCGTGCCGAGCCGCGTACTCGGGCGCGGCGCGCGCGCGCCCAGCGATACCGTGAACGTCGCCATCGTCGGATTCGGCGGGATGGGATGTCAAAATGCGATGGTGCTCGCGCAAACCGAGCACATCGGCGCCGTCTGCGATGTGGATTTCGCCTACAGCGAACGCCTGGTGAACGATCGATTGACCGATGATCACGGCAACCCACGGCCCGAGTGGCTGAAACTCAAGGAGCAGTTCAGCAAGGCGCGACGCTACGGCGATTTTCGCGAGATGCTGGCCAGAGAGAAGAGCCTCGACGGGGTCGTTGTCGCCACCCCCGACCACCTACACGCGGTGGTCGCGAAGGCGGCGATGGACCTGGGCAAGCACGTCTATGTGCAAAAACCGCTCACGGCCACCGTGCACGAGGCGCGGACCTTGCGCGAGCGCGCGCTCGCCAATCCGAAGCTCGTGACTCAGATGGGAAACCAAGGGCATTCGGGGGAAGGCGCGCGTCTCATCAACGAGTGGATTGGGGCGGGCGTCATCGGGCCGGTCCACGAGGTTCACGTCTGGACCAATCGGCCGGTTGTCTACTGGCCGCAAGGACTGCCACGTCCCACCGGCTTAGGCGCGCCCGAATTGCGCACCCGTTTCGGCAACCCCTGGACGTTCCGTCATGTACAGGATGTGCTCGCCGCCGCGATGGGCGCCGGCGGTGCGCCGCCCGCGGGACTGGACTGGAACATGTTTCTCGGGCCGATTGCGGACGATGTCCCCTATCATCCCATCTACCATCCTTTCAACTGGCGCGGCTGGCTTGATTTCGGCTCGGGAGCGCTGGGTGATATGGGGGCCCATCTCATCGATCATCCCTTTTGGGCATTGGGCCTCACATACCCCTCGAGCATCGAGGCCACTTCGACTCCCTGGGGCATGACGCAGAACATACTGGTGTCGTATCCGCTGTCGACCTGCGTGCACTATCGATTCGACGCCCGCGGCACGCAGCCGCCCGTGAAACTATCCTGGTTCGACGGCGGAATTTATCCGCCGCGCCCGGACATTCTGCCGGATGACGTCGAGCTCAAGAGCGAAGGCGGTGTGATCTTCATCGGCGAGAAGGGCATTCTTCTGCACGACACCTACGGCGCCAATCCGCGGTTGTATCCGCAGACGCTGGCCGAGGCGGCGGCGGCCACTCCCAAGAGCATGTCGCGGATTGCGTGGAGTCACGAACTCAACTGGGCCAAGGCGATCCGCGGCGAGGCAAAGGCGAGTTCTCCGATCGAGTATGCGGCGCAGCTCACCGAGACCATGCTGCTCGGCGTGGTCGCGCTGCGTACCGGGCAGGGAAAGAAAATACTATATGACGGCGAGCGCGGGCTCATCACCAACATTGCCGACGCCAACCAATACCTGACCCGCGAATATCGCGCCGGTTGGGCGATCTAGGCGCCGCTTCGATGCCTAGAGCTCTCGGATCCAGATGTTTCGGAAGCTGATGGGCGCACTGGGATCGTGGTGCGCCTGCAGTTTGATCGCCGCGCGATCGTACTTCCGGTAGACGGGCTTGCCGATATAAAGGGTCTCGCCCAACAAACGGAAATGATTCTGGACGAGCACGCCGTTGTGAAACACCGTCACGAACGCGGGCGTGTCCAACGTTCCGTCGGTGTGGAAGACGGGCGCCGTCCACACCACATCGTAGCTCTGCCACTCTCCCGGTTTGCGGGATGAGTTCACCAGCGGCGCGCTCTGTTTATAGATGCTCGCCGCCTGGCCGTTCACATACGTCCGGTTTTCCCAGGAGTCGAGAATCTGTACCTCGTACCCCATGTCGTTGGGGCCCGTTGAGGCGAGGAACAGCCCGCTGTTGCCGCGCAGCTGACCTTCGCCGGTGATATCGGCCGGGATGCGGTACTCGAGATGCAACTGATAATTCCTGAACAGGCGCTTCGTCTCGATATTTCCAACCGCCTTGTCGACCACCATCGCACCTTTCTCGACGTGCCAGCGAGCCGGCGAGCGATCATTGGTCATGACCCATTCATCCAAGTTCCGGCCGTCGAATAGAACGATGGCATCGGACGGAGCCGCGCCGTCGCTTGCACCGGGCAATACCTTGGGTGGAACCGGTTCCCATTGTTCGGTGTCCTCGGGCTTGGGCTGGGCGGCGCTCTCTTGGGAAGACGCGCTCCTCGAATAGGTCGCGCACGCGGCCGCAATCGTCAGGCTGCACACGTAGAGCATCAGGTTTTTTTGCAACATCAGGCATGATCCGTCCAGGCAGGCTCGCCCGGCGTATATGGAATGCAAGGATCGAAGCGGCCCGGCGATTCGACATAGCGCAACGCCTGCGTGCAGCCGACCTCGGACGTGAAGTACCCGAGCAGCGCCAGCTCCTTCATCATCCGGAAGTAGTGCGCCGGCGGGCCGGCAAGCGCCTCCCCTGGAGGCGCCGCTGCTTCGCGCGCGTCCATCACGCGCTTCTGCTCGCGATCTAGCACGGTGAGCACTGCGGACCGCTGCGGCGGTGTCGCCTCCATGAACGATAGGCCATTCGCCTTCCTCATCGCATCGTCCACCTTCCGCATGCCTTCGCGAAAGGTCCTCTGCTCGGCCGGCCGGTAGCTGTCCGTGACCATGAGCGCCATGAAGGCGCCGGTTTTCACGGCCTTTGCACCGGGAGTCTTCGTCGCCGGGAGAATCGTCTCGGCGATCTCGTCGAGGAAAGCAATGTCCTTGGCCGTGAATTCTCCGAGCGTTGCCTCCTGCAAAGGAAAGTTCGCCCGCTCGCATGCGGCGAGTAAGGCCTTGCCGCCGACGAGTGACGCTCCGCCCAGCAAAGCGCTCACCAGGCGAATGACCTCACGGCGATCGATCGGCCGGACCTGCTCGCTATCGTAGGACTTGTTCATGCTTACGGATCAGAGATTGCGGCGATTCAGCTCGTCCACCGCGAAGGCCGCCGCGCGAGCGGTGATCGCCATGTAGGTGAGCGACGGATTTTGACACGCGGAGGAGACCATGCACGCGCCGTCGGTGACGAACACGTTGGGCGCATCCCATACCTGATTGTGAGCGTTGAGCACCGAGGTCTTCGGATCGCGGCCCATGCGCGCCGTACCCATCTCATGGATGCCCGCGCCGGGGAAGTAGCCATGGTCGAAGGTCTTCACCACTTTTGCGCCGGTCCGCTCCAGCATCTCCGCCATGTCCGCCATCATGTCCCGGCGCATCAAGCGCTCGTTCTCTCCGGTCGCGCAATCGATCTTGAGCACGGGCAGCCCCCACTTATCCTTCCTGGCAGTGTCGAGCCCTACGTTGTTGGCGTGATTGGGGAGCATCTCCCCGAACGCGGTGGCGCCGAACCTCCAAGGGCCCGGACGCGACATCTCGTCCTTGAAATCCGCACCGATTCCCAACTCCTTCACCGCCCGCGCCCAACCCCTCCGGCTCGCCGCGCCCTGGTAGCCGAAGCCGCGCAGGTAGTCGCGCTTGTCGCCGAACAGGTTGCGATACCGCGGGATATAGATGCCGGTCGGCCGGCGGCCGTAGTAGTACTTGTCGTTCAAACCCTCGATATCTCCCTCCGCGCCGCAGCGAAAGTGGTGATCCATGAGGTTGTGGCCGAGCTCGCCCGAACTGCTGCCGAGCCCTCCCGGCCAGATGTCGGTCGCGGATCGCATGAGCAGCCAGGTCGAGTTGAGCGTGGACGCGCAGACGAAAATCACCTTCGCCGTGTAGTCGGTGGTCTGATGGGTCACGGCGTCGAGCACCCGCACGCCGGAGGCGCGCTTGCGGCTCTCGTCGAGGAGAATCTCGGTGACGATCGACCAAGGCTTGAGCGTGAGCTTTCCGGTTTTCGCCGCCGCGGGCAGCGTGGAGGACTGCGTGCTGAAATAGGCGCCGAACGGACAGCCCAGCCAACAGGCGCTACGGTATTGGCAGGGTGCACGTCCTTCGAGAGCTTGAGTCGCGTTTGCGGTGCGCCCAATGATGATCCGGCGCTTGCCGCCGAACGCCCTCGTCAGACGGCCGGCGATCAACTCTTCGCCGCAGTTGAGCGGCATCGCCGGCTGGAATTGTCCGTCGGGAAGCTGGGGCAGCCCTTCGCGTGAGCCGGAGATCCCCGCATGCCTCTCCACGTGGTCGTACCACGACGCGAGTTCCTGGTAGCGAATCGGCCAATCGACGGCGATACCCTCCCGTGCGTTGGCTTCGAAGTCGAAGTCGCTCCAGCGGTAGCTTTGGCGACCCCAGGTCAGCGAACGGCCGCCGACCTGATAGCCGCGAAACCAGTCGAACCGCTTGACCTCCGTATAGGGCGACTCCTTCTCGTTCACCCAGAAGGCGAGGTTCTTCTCGTTGAGCAAGTCCCGCTTGAGGACCTGGTATGCCTCCTCCATCGCGGTCGTTCTACCGCCGCGGTGCAGGTATTCCCAGGGACCCTTCGTGGCGTTGACGTAGTCCTTGATGTGCTCGACGTTGCGGCCTCGCTCCAGCAGCAAGACGCGAAGCCCCCTTTCGGTGAGCTCCTTTGCCGCCCATCCGCCCGATATCCCGGAGCCGACCACGATCGCGTCGAAGCTTGCAGACTGCATTGCCCTGATGTTACGTCATCGGCGAGCGAATAGGGCTCCGATGCAAGAACCCTCATGGGAAGGCCATACAGATATAATGAATGGCTGTTTCGGGGAGAACACATGCAAGGTCGCGCCGCAGTTGCCGCCGCTCTGGCGATGTCGAGTGTCGGAGTGGTGTCCGCGGCCTCCGTCGGCTGGCCGATGTACGGGGGAGATGCCCGCCAGGATCACTATTCATCGCTTCGGCAGATCGACCGGACCAATGTCCAGCGGCTAAAGGAGGTTTGGCGCTTCGATTCCAATGAGCGGGGCGATTCGGAGACCAATCCGCTGGTGATCGGCCGCACCTTGTACGCTTACACGCCGGAATTCAAAGTGATTTCGCTGGATGCGGCGACGGGAACTCTGTTGTGGAAATTCGATTCGGGCATTCACGGTTCGGGGCCCCAACGGGGACTGACGCTTTGGACCGACGGGGCGGAGCAGCGTCTCTTCGCCAGCGTGATGAACCGACTCTATGCACTCGATCCTGCGACCGGCAAGCCGATTGAATCCTTCGGCGATCACGGCCATATCGATTTGCGCACGGGTTTGCGTGGCGACTACACCCGGCACTATGTATCCCTGACCTCCCCGGGGATCGCCTATAAGGATCTTCTCATCGTCGGTTTTCGCACCGTTGAATCCAAACCCGCGCCTCCGGGCGATATCCGGGCGTTTGATGTCCATACCGGCAAGCTGCGATGGGCATTCCACACCATTCCGCATCCGGGCGAATTCGCGTACGACAATTGGCCCAAGGATGCGTGGCAGTATTCAGGCTCGGCCAACAACTGGGCCGGTTTTGCGCTCGACCAAGAGCGCGGCATCGTCTTCGTCCCGACCGGCTCGGCGGTCAGCGATTTCTACGGCGCCGATCGCAGCGGCAACAATCTGTTCGCCGACTGTTTGCTCGCGCTGGATGCGGCCACCGGCCGGCGTTTGTGGCATTTTCAGACCACACACCATGACTTGTGGGATCGCGATTTGCCGTCGGCCCCCGTACTGCTGACGGTACGGCGCAATGGCAAGCGTGTCGACGCGGTGGCGCAGACGACCAAGCAGGGCTACGTGTATCTGTTCGATCGCGTCAGCGGCGTGCCGCTGTTTCCGGTGGAAGAACGGCCGGTTCCCGCGAGCGCCGTACCCGGCGAAGCCGCCTGGCCGACCCAGCCGACGCCGCTGTTGCCGGAACCCTATACCAGCCAACGGCTGACGGTGGATATGCTGACCACGCGTACGCCTGAAGCGCATGCCTGGGCGCTGCAACAGTTCGAGACTTTTCGCAGCGAAGGCCAGTACGTTCCCTTCGGGGTCGACCGGCCTACGGTCGCATTCCCCGGATTCGACGGCGGTGCAGAATGGGGCGGCGCTGCAGCCGATCCGCGCACCGGCGTCATCTACGTCAACGCCAACGGCGTGGCTTGGACCGGGATGCTGGCCGAGATCAGGCCTGCCGCCGGCATCGGCGCGAGCCACTACCAGGTGCAGTGCTCGAGTTGCCATGGATCGGACCGCAAAGGATCGCCGCCGGCGTTCCCTTCTCTGATCGATATCGACAAGCGCCTGTCGGGCGAGCAGATCGCGGCGGTGATTCGCACGGGACGAGGAAGAATGCCGCCGTTTACCGTACTCAGCGATGCGGCGCTCGACGCCGTCGTGCAATTCGTGCGCACCGGCCTCGATCCGACCGCGGGCAAGGCGGATGTTCCGGTGTCCGGGGGAAGCATCCCGGGTGCGGGTGCGAAGCAGGAAATGGAGCCGCTGGACCGCGATATGTCCACGGACAAATACCAGTTCACGGGCTACAACAAATTTCTCGACCCGGATGGCTATCCTGCCACAGCCCCGCCGTGGGGTACGCTCAATGCCATCGATCTCAACACCGGAAAGTATCTTTGGAAGATTCCCTTGGGCGAGTATCCGGAGCTGGCCGCGCGCGGAATGAAGAACACCGGATCGGAGAATTACGGCGGACCGATCCTGACGGCGAGCGGCCTGTTGTTCATCGGCGCCACGATCTATGACCGGAAGCTGCGTGCATTCGACAGCAAGACAGGCGAATTGCTGTGGGAGACCGAATTGCCGTTCTCCGGAACCGCCACACCTGCGACGTACATGATCGACGGCAAGCAATACGTGGTCATATGCACCAGCAGCGCGCGCGACCGCAACGCTCTCCAGGGCAGCGCGTATGTCGC
>Ga0210398_10006614_pt1 | contig 10627 bp, 7 predicted proteins | sample IncBWC4OmetaG_FD_161047 | JGI IMG/M metagenome (GOLD analysis project Ga0210398, IMG submission 161047) | Forest soil microbial communities from Barre Woods Harvard Forest LTER site, Petersham, Massachusetts, United States - Inc-BW-C-4-O | ecosystem: Environmental > Terrestrial > Soil >... | reverse complement strand
GACGATGAGGGCGATGAGAACACCGCCCAGTGCTGGAGGCGACCAAGCACGGCGATGCCGTAATCGATTAACTTGGCAAGTTGCTTTGCTAAGAGCACGATTGGCAACATCGTGATTAAGAGCAAAAGCGTGTGCCGCCCGAGCGCGCCGGCCGACGAGTCGCGACTCTCATAAAGCGATCTTGTGGGTGCAGCCGGTGCTACGTCGTCGTGCGGCTCGACAAAGAAGCCTTGATGACGGCCGGTTTGAATAATTAAGAAGATGCCATAGAGCAGAACTGTAAAGAGCGAGAAGAAAATCGCTTGTGTGTGTGTCAGACTGCCGACCGGAATTGCCTTCGTGAAGCCGGGCAAAATGAGTGCGATCACCGACAGCGGGATGATGACTGCGAGATAGGCGACAGCTCCCTGGAGATTGTAAGCCTGCTCATGATGGCGCAGGCCACCTGAGAGCAGAGCGAGGCCGACGACGCCGTTCAACACTATCATCAAGACGGCGAACATAGTATCGCGCCCGAGCGTCGGTGCCGCGTCCTTACCGAGCGCCACGGCACCGATCAGAACGACCTCGATGATCACGATCGAGAGCGTGAGAACGAGCGTGCCGCGGGGCTCCCCGAGGAGTTCGGCGAGGTGGTCTGCTTCCCCGACGACCCCGAATGCACACCATAGAATGACCGCGAAAAGCCAGAAAAAGAGTATGGCCGCGCGTTGCGGGGAGCCTGAGATCGGCAAGCCAACTGCTACCGAAAAGTACAAACAATCCCACCGTGAACCATGCGATCGCAAGGCGTCCGATCAGAAAGAGCGGCAAGATCGTCTTGTCTTTCATCTCATTACACTCCTGCCCTCCTAGAGCTTTTTGTTGTGCAGTTGGGGGTGTCTGAAACGGTTCTCTCCATCGTTGTGTTCCTCTTCGGCACGGCGAGCGGCGCGAATCGAATCGATACCCTGTCCTGCGCTCACATTAGTAACGAAAGGGAGCTCACGGTCGACTTATTTAGCGAGAGACGGGGGGAGAAATGAAGCGATGTCCAGACAGCGCCTCCTGGATGGCGGGGATGAGATCCACATTCAGTCGCGGCTTAATCACATAGCCGAGCGCCCCTTCCGCCAAGCACGCGTGAACAAACTCAACGCGTTCATGCACAGTCAAGAAGACCACTTTAGCCGTCGATCCCGATTCGCGTAATTCATGGGCCGCCTCTATGCCGGTCATGCCCGGCATGGATATGTCCAGTACGATGACATCTGGGCGCAGTCTCTTCGCCTCATCTACCAGCTCGATGCCATTGCCAACTGTTCCGATTACTTCATAGCTCGTCTGTAAGATCTCTCGCACTCTTTCCTGGACCGGCTGATGATCATCGGCGACGAGAATACGCGGTCGGTTCAAGGATTCCTCCGCTGCGTGGAGTCTGAATCATAAATCTCACCCGTGATCAGACAACGGATCCGCAGTCTATGGACCTGATCTAGATTCAATGCTGGCTTCAATCGCCGCAACTGGGAGAACTACTAGGTAGCACTGTCCCGATCAGCGCTTCAGATCGCTTCGGGCCTTTGCAAGCGACTGCATCGGAGGAAGCCGCAGTTACAAGGCCCCAGTTCCACAAAGAGTCCCGGGGCCGGCATCTCATGTCCGTCCAGGTCATAGCTCGCGTCAGAAAAGACGTCACTCCAGCGCCAGATTTCTCCTCGTACATCTCTCAAGGTATCTGTACGCGGGGCTTGACTCTCTTGTCGCTGAGATGATCACAAAGCAATATCGTCGTCACCTTTAGCCTAGGTGCCAGACCCATGTGGTCGATTTCATGCCATGGGATAGCTAGGACAAACGAGCATGGTTACGTCCGGTCGGTTCTTGTTCGGCAAATACAGCCGTTCTGCCGCCAGCCAGCAACTGCTCTCCGTCGATCCGACCGAAGAGCTCAATCAGTTTTGCCACGAGCCCAGTCCACCCGGTTTGATGGCTGGCTCCAAGGCCAGCGCCATTATCTCCCTGGAAGTACTCGTAAAAGAGAACATAATCCTTCCAGTGAGGATCAGTCTGGAATTTCTCCGTACAGCCGTACAACGGCCGACGGCCGTACTCATCTGGCAGAAAGATTCGAATCAGTCGATTGGTGATCTCTTCCGCAACCTCGAAAAGGTTCATCCATTTACCTGAGCCCGTCGGGCACTCGATCTTGAAGCTGTCGCCGTAGTAACTGTAGAAAGACAACAGGGCACGGATGAGCAGCACATTCGATGGCATCCATATCGGCCCGCGCCAATTTGAGTTGCCGCCGAACATCCCGCTATCCGACTCCGCTGGCAGATATTTCACTCGGTACACTTGGCTCCCGACACGGACGACATACGGGTGGTTAGCATGATGGCGGGAAAGCGAGCGAATGCCATAGGAACTCAGAAACTCGTTTTCGTCGAGCATCCGCGATAAAACCCGGCGCAATCTGTGGGGATTCAGTAGTGCAATTAAGCTGCGCTCCCGTACCCCATAGTGGTCGGGTCCCATGGGATGGAAACTTTCGTGGAGTTCCGGCATTTGCCGAAAGCGTTTCGCGACGATCTCCGACAGGCGTGGGACTCGTTCTCTCTGCCAAGGCTCAATCATGGTAGTGGCACATAACGGTAGCAGCCCAACCAAAGAACGCACCTTGAGTCGCTCGGCGCTGCCATCGGGAAGTTGCAGCACGTCATAGTAGAAACCATCCTCCTCATCCCACATACCATCGGGCCCTGTCCCATTCATAGCGCGGGCAATCCAGAAGAAATGGTGAACGAACTTGATCGCCATCTCCTCGTAGGTAGAATCATGGGCTGCCAGCTCGACGCCAATCTCCAGCATGTTCTGGCAAAAGAGCGCAACCCACGCGGTGCCATCGGCCTGTTCCAGATGGCCGCCCATGGGAAGTGGAGCGCTACGGTCAAAGACACCGATGTTATCCAGTCCGAGGAAACCGCCAGAAAAAAGGTTCTTGCCGGTACGGTCCTTGCGGTTCACCCACCAGGTGAAATTCAACGCTAGTTTGGCAAACGATCTTTTCAGGAACTCAAGATCTTCTTCACCATGGATGGCTTGGTGCGTTCGGTAGAGGAAGATTGTTGCCCAGGCATGCACGGGTGGATTGACGTCGCTGAAGTTCCATTCATAAGCCGGGATCTGACCTGTGGCATGCATGTAATAGTTGCCCAACATGAGTTCGAGCTGTTCTTTCGCGAAATCCACATCGACTGTGGAGAGTGCGATTGCATGGAAGGCTAAATCCCACGCCGCATACCACGGATACTCCCACTTGTCGGGCATTGATATGATGTCGTTGTTAACCATGTGGAACCATTCGCTGTTGCGAATGGTGCGTGAGCCCCCGTCTTTTGGGTCAACTCCGTGTTCCTTAAGCCATTTGTCCAGGTCAAAGAAGAACCACTGCTTGGACCACAGCATTCCTGCCAGGGCCTGACGCGTGAGGCTTGCCTTATCTTCGCTGACTCCCTCCGGAATAATGGAACGATAGAACTCATCGGCCTGCCGCTGACGGGCCTGCATGACTTCAGAGAATTCCTTAAAGGGATTGTTCTTAGGACCGGGAAGCATATCATTGAGTCGCAGGCGGATCGTGGACGTTTTCCCCACGCCAACTTCGATGCTGTAGTGTGGGGCAGCTTTCGTACCTGTATGCTCCGGGTTGATGGCCTCGTGGCTTCCATTGACCACATAGTCGTTGATTGCATCCTTGACGTAAGGTAAAGCGTTGGGTGTGCCGAAGATCCGCTGATTGTTCGTTTCGTTGTCCGTGAACAGTAACGGGACATCTTCTTCGTAGTGAAGATAACGCTCACCCAACTCGGCGTGCGACGCTGCAATGGCGTGCGAACCTCGTTTGTCCGCGATCTCCCTCAAGACCGGTTTTGGTGTGTTAGGCCACGGCGTCCACGTATTACGAAACCATAGAGTCGGTAAAACATGCAACATAGCCGGCTCCGGCCCGCGGTTGCAGACGCTGATCTGGATCAGGATGTCTTCTGGCGTTTGCTTCGCATATTCCACAAAAATGTCGAAGTAGCGATCTTCCTTAAAAACACCTGTCTCCAGCAGCTCGTATTCCATATCGTCACGGTTGCGCCGTTTGTTTGTAACGACCAGGTCGGCATAGGGGAATGCCGCCTGGGGATACTTGTACAGGTACTTCATATACGAATGGGTTGGCGTGCTATCCAGATAGAAGTAATACTCCTTGACGTCTTCCCCGTGGTTTCCTTCGCCGTTCGTTAACCCGAAGAGGCGCTCCTTGAGAATAGGATCGCGGCCATTCCAAAGAGCAAGCGCGAAACAGAGCAACTGCCGGTCGTCGCTGATACCGGCCAGACCGTCCTCGCCCCAGTGATATGCACGAGAGCGAGCCTGATCGTGATTGAAGTAGTCCCAGGCATTTCCATCCGCGCTATAGTCCTCCCGAACGGTTCCCCATTGCCGCTCGCTGAGGTAGGGGCCCCATTTCCTCCACGGTATTTTGGCTGTGCGCGATTCGTCCAGCCTGACTACCTCCGGAACGTCGTCCATGTACCCTTCCTTACAAGTGGAAACAACTATAGAACGAAAGTGGTTAGCTCATTCTGATTAGTTGGTACTCTGCCGATTCCGAACGATAATCTCCTGATTTCAAAGCGCCGACCTTCCGAACTGAACAGCCAGAAACTTCATTCGTGTTATGTCAGTTGGATAGTGTCATTCGAAGATCCGACTCCGGACAACTAGTAGAATTCCCAGGTGACGTTGATTCCTTAGCATCGCAACATCCAATCACTCATTCGTTCCCGTTTCTATAAGGAAATATCTCGTGACGAGGATTGCTTGTTCCGCCTCTACCGCCAAACCGCGGTACTATCCAAGCTCATGCGGCGGCAAGTACACCCAATGCAACCGAAATCACGCACGATCTCGATGCCTCTGCGGATTACCCAATCCCTGCCGGTCTTCGACGGAAGCCTGCCGCCTGTCTTCTGCATCCTCGAATGTTCTTGCAATGGTTGTGTCCAACCTCTGCTGGTAGTGCCGGAGGGCCTTATGGCGCTCTTGCGGCAAGGCTGAGATCAGATCACTGACCAAAGCATTCATCCTGCGCATCACCTGTACGCTTGTTGCACCGCTGAAGCGAATCTCCTCGAATGCCAGGATCAAAAAATCCTCCCATGCTGGATGCGGAACCACCAGCCGGAGCGCGCCGAGGCTGTCACGAATGGCCCCGATCTCCAATCGCCGCTGACCTAAACGCCGCAGTAGGTCTTCGATCTGATCCAGTGCCTGAACCGCTGTGGTCGGGTCATTGATGGCCGGAGAGAGCGCCTTGATCGCGATGTCCACCAGCAAGCGAATGGCGTATTTGGGATCTTGTTCAAAAGTCCGCTCCTCTCCCGTCGCGAACGTTTTTCTCAAAGCTTGTTCGTCCAGGTTCTTTGATCCTCCGTAGACGCGAATCAGCTGCGTTCCCTCCACGACAAAGTCTCCGGAAGATGAGACCACTTCCACAATTCCTCCTAACGCAGAGGATAAGGTCAGGAGAGCCGCCTCATCGAGGGCCTGGATGGCGCATGGACGCCCTGTGTAGAGCAGGGTTTGGGTCAAGGGATATCGCTGGAGTTCTTCGGGCAGGGCAATCGCCATCGGTGTCTCCAGCCTCGGGTACATTTTCTCGATCACGCGTCGCCCGTGCTCCCCGGTGAAAGCAAGCATTCGCCGGATCTGAAACAAGGATATTCTCTCGATGAGCGCTACCAACATGGCTACGCTTGCCAGCAGAAGAAGTATCACCAGCCACCCGCTAAAAAACGGGACCTTGCCGGAGCGATTGCGGTCCAGCCACGCGATGGCTGCAAGAGAGTAAAGGAAGGTAGCTGTAAAAGTTCCAAGGGAGTGCCACAGCACACGGTCGCGAGCAATCCATAGGACTAAGCGTGGGGAATATGCGATCGCACTGAACTGTACCATGACGAACGCAAGTGAAAAGACAACGCCCGTCAACGTGATCATGCCGGAAGCAATCGAAGAATAGATCACGACTGCTGCCACCGGACTCATTCCGGACTCAATTCCGGGCAGCCAATGGCTTTCCATTCTGGGTAGAGTCAATCCTGCCAGAACCGCAATGACAGCATATGAAACGGGTATACCCCAGTTAGGCAGTTCCATCCTGTGACGTCGAAGGACCATAGCTTCAGCTAACGCCTTCCTTCTAAATACAGTGAAGCGCAGAAAGGATGCGCGGGCATTCGTGCATGGGTCTACTGGGAAAACTCCTAGGTGCCAGGCGTCGCAAGCAAGACAAAATGAGATTGCCAAGGAAATCTCTATGCGCTACCCTGAGTGCCCCCAATGCTTTGCTTGCTCGCCTCAGATCTAAGAGTTGCTGAACTCGGAGTGTTCGTTGTAGTCCGAAGAGCCCGCAGTTTGTGCCAATGAATAGGGAGAAAGGCGGTTGGCACAGTAGCTGGTTGCAGACAAGTAGGCGGACGGTCACTAAACATGTGACGTCAAAGTCCGCGAACTCAAGTGCCACCAATGTAGATAGGTCAACGATGCTTGGCGGGTGACCGCCGCCGACCCCCGGTGAAGTGTATTTCAGTTCCTCTACCAGTACCCTTGTTGCGTTCGATCGCCAACCATCAGGGTTTTCGCTGAGATCGCGCAACGTGTACAGATCGTGGGCGATTGAAGTGACATGCATACCTACTTCCGATCAACATCACGGACGAAGCAGCCGTATGCTGTCGCTCTTTCTAGGTGCGTGCTTCTTGTTGATCCCGTTTCCTGTTGCTGCCCAGATGAAGCCAACCAAACGCGTTCTGGTTTTCAGCCAACTGGGACTTTCGTCTCCCGCAGTTGCATTGATCACGCAGGAGATCCGGTCTTCGCTTGAGAATGACATTTCGTACCACATTGATTTATATAGCGAATCTTTTGAAACTACGCTCTTCTCGGATGAGTCGTCACAACAGGATTTTCGCGCCTGGTACCTGCACAAGTATCGAGATCGTAGGCCCGACTTGATGGTTGCCCTCGGGCCAGAGCCTATTACTTTCTTGGCAAGTAACCACGATGGTTTTTTCCCAGACGTCCCCGTTGTCTTCTGTGGTAGCAGCCGTGAGGAGGCAAATGATCCAAAACTCGATCATCATTTCACCGGTGCCTGGTTGAAGTTTGAGCCGGATAAAACCCTGGACGTTGCAGTGCAGCTTCTCCCAGCCACGAAGCGCGTAGTGGTAGTTGGGGGAGTGAGCCCATTTGACAGAGGTGTTGAAGCACTGACAAAGAACGCTCTACGTAGATATGAATCGAAATTAGAGATCACATATCTTACCCAATTAGACATGCCCACGCTGATCGAAACCGTGAGTCAACTTCCGAAGAACAGCATCATCATTTTTACCGCACTCGGCGTAGATTCATCAGGGCGGCACTTCATCAGCGCAAAAGAGTCAGCTCCCATGATCGCGGCCGCAGCTGATGTACCTGTCTTCAGTATGGCCGACGTCTATCTGGGAACGGGCATTGTGGGCGGGTCTGTCAACAGTTACGCCGCTCAAGGGCATGTAGCGGCGCAAATGATCAGAAGAATCCTCGCACGAGAAAGCCCGGAGTCTATCCCAATCGTTAATGGCACCAACGCTTACATGTTCGATTGGAGGGCGCTGCAAAGATGGAAACTGAAGCAGAGCAGACTCCCCAGCGGCAGTATTGTGCTCTTTCGGACACCTACGATTTGGGAAAGCTATCCACGGCAGATTGTCGCGACTGCCGTGATGCTCCTGGCATTGCTGGCTCTAAGCGCCTATCTGCTGTTCGAACGGAAACGACGCAGACTAGCCGAAGTATCGCTGCAATCCAATCTTGCGCTCGAGAAGCTTACTTCCGAACTATCTACTTACTTTATTGACCTTCGTCCCGAGACAATTGATGCCGGAATTCAGCAGGGGCTAGATAAACTGCTCCCGTTCTTTCAGGTCGATCGAATCAGCGTGCTTGAATTTTCTGTAGATGGGTCAGAATTATTGAGGACATATAGTAGCTCGGAACCACAGAATGCTCCGACGGTACACCGTTTCAGCCTGGAGGAGTACCCCTGGTTCACGGGTAAACTATTGAATCGCGAGAAACTTCTGATCGCCGATCTTGAGAATTCGGCTGGACTATCTGGATCTGAGAAGGGCTACTTCACTGGGCAGAAAATCAGGTCCATCGCTTCCATACCCCTGGAGGGCGGGGAAACGCTCTTAGGAGCGCTCGTGTTGATCATGATGCGCGAAAAAGCGGGGTGGTCGGAACATTTGCCTGATCAACTAACGACAGTGGGTCAAGTCTTCGCCAATGCACTGGTCAAGAAACGAGCCGATGATGCGCTGTTGAGCAGCGAAATGCTGAAAGGCGCGATTCTGAGTGCGCTGAGTAGCAGCGTTACAGTCCTAAATGAGGCAGGAGAGATCGTATTAACTAATTCACGTTGGAGAGAGTTTGTAGATCCGATCGTCAGCGGAGCTGACCTGGTCGCCGGAACGAATTATCTCGAGGCCTGTAAGCGAGCAGGTGAGCGTGGCGACGACGATGCAAAGCAAGCTCTCGCGGGTATGGAGGCGGTACTCCGCGGTCAACAGCAACGCTTTGAGTTCGAATGGGGATTTTCCAGCTTTCCTGCCCTGCGGTATTCCTTAATGACGGTAACGCCTTTGAGCAATCACGTGAACGGGTTAGTAGTCAGCTATGTGGACATAACTGCGCGCAAGCAGGGGGAGGAAGAACGCCTGGAACTTAGCGGAAGACTCATTCGTGCGCAGGAGGACGAACGCAGTCGGCTTGCTCGGGAACTACATGATGACTTTAACCAGAGACTGGCTGTTTTGGCGATTGATCTTGAACGAACTACATCGGTTATTTATGACTCTCCGACCGAAGCGACCCGAAGGATGCATGAGCTATGGAATCAAGTCAGTGAAATCGGAGCGGATCTGCATTCTTTATCTCACCGCCTGCATTCGTCAACGCTTGAAAGTCTCGGGTTGGTGTTGGGCGTGAGCTCCTTTTGCGGAGATTTCACTGAACAGCAGGGGATTCAGGTAGACTTCGCGCACAAGGAGGTTCCTCGTGGCCTTCCCCCGGAAGTTGCGTTGTGCATCTTTCGTATCGTCCAGGAAGGGCTCCGCAATGTTAAGAAACACAGTGGTGCCATCCGTGCTGAGGTTCGGCTCGAAGGATCTGCGGACGTTCTTCATCTTTCCTTAATAGATGAAGGGATCGGCTTTGACACTACGAACAGATCAACTAGAACTGGACTGGGGATTCGTAGCATGCAGGAGCGCCTCCGAGTTTTGGGAGGGCGATTCGAAATTCGTTCCCGACCAAAGCAAGGAACGACGATTGACGTTTGGGTGCCACTCAATCCGGTGATCGCCGGTGCTGAGATGACACAGTCGACTAGCGCATAAATTTCGAGAGGTACCGATTATGGGAGAGACGATCGACGCTGGCAAGCCTTCACTACGCCCTCGCATTTTCTTTGCCGATGACCATGCCATGGTCGTCCAAGGCCTTTGCGCCCTGCTCGAAAAAAACTATGACATCCTCGGCGTTGTGGCGGATGGTCGCGCGCTGGTGGCGGAAGCGCCAAAACTCCATCCCGACGTTGTTGTAGTTGATGTGGGCATGCCGTTTTTGAACGGATTAGACGCAGTCGAGCGATTGATAGCAGTACTTCCCGATACGAAGTTCGTGTTCCTCACGATGCAGGATGACCCCAATCTGGCGGCAGCTGCACTGCGTTTGGGAGCTGTGGGATATGTGCTCAAACATTCTGCGGCCTCTGAGCTAAGAACGGCGATCACCGCCGTGCTGGAGGGTAAGTCGTATGTGACGCCGAAGCTCCGGCCGGAGAACTGGGCAGTCCGGGACGCCCGCGCACAACAGTACTCGAAGGAACTGACGCCGCGCCAGCGTGATGTTCTACAGTTGCTCGCCGAAGGGCGTCCTATGAAAGAAATCGCCGGAATCCTCGATGTGAGCGAGAAGACGATCATGTTTCACAAGTATCACATCATGCACGAGTTCAACCTCAAGAACAATGCCGAGATCGTACTCTTCGCGCTCAAACAACGGCTCATTCCCGCTTAGCTAGCTCCTGGATGGGTTGTGTAGACGCCGACACCAGTCCGCACGGCGTGTGAACTCGAAGGCAGCCGTCAGAGCGGCCCATCTCTCAACCATAAAATAATGAACGGAGGCGAGAACGAATGAGCGACAGGCTCGAATCGAAAGGCAGTCGACAACATTGAAAGCAGAGATGGAAGCGGGGAAATTGACAACCAGCGACCGTTTCATCGAAAGCCGACTTTCCGTCAATTGCCTGCGGACTGAGCCAAATGTTGAGCCCAGCGCCAGAGACGATTGCGCGGATGACGTGCATCTACTACCTAAGCTGAGATGAGATCGCCGTTTTCTAACACTTCCCGATAAGTTTTTTGGGGACTGCAAATGGGTACTCAGTCGGGAGCGAGTTCCCTCATCGATTCCTGTCAGTTGTCAGCCCGGCTTGCCACCTGTGCTTTTTCTTTGCGTAGAAAATAAGAGTAAGCGCCAACGC
>Ga0210398_10006613_pt1 | contig 10628 bp, 10 predicted proteins | sample IncBWC4OmetaG_FD_161047 | JGI IMG/M metagenome (GOLD analysis project Ga0210398, IMG submission 161047) | Forest soil microbial communities from Barre Woods Harvard Forest LTER site, Petersham, Massachusetts, United States - Inc-BW-C-4-O | ecosystem: Environmental > Terrestrial > Soil >... | reverse complement strand
CCTTTTGTTTGGTTGCGTACCTGAACGATACGCAAAATGTCCAGACGATGCCGGCAAAACACCTATGGTTAGTCATAAATTAAGCTTCATTTGAAAGGAGATAGAAGGCACAGCACGCGATATCGCCGGGGGCGAGGGATGGGGCGAAGCAAGGGGTTCACGCGCGGATATGCTTTTCCGATCCTGCTCGCCGGCATGGTCGGCTACCTGATCGGCGGCTGGCAGCCCACCGCACTGCGAAGCGAGAGCCTCTCCGCCGCTCAATCCGTCGCCCTGCGCTTTCCGCAACATTGGGACACCGCGCCGGCTGCTGCCGAGCCTTCGCCCGCAGCGGGGGTGCTCGATACTTCACCGGTCACCGCGGCCAACGGGACGGACGATGGGCAGTTCGCGCTGTTGAGCCCGACGCCGATGGTGCCGCAGCCTATTCATCCGGCGGCGGAAGCGGCGGTGCAAGCTCCGGTCCCCGAAGCATCCGTGCAATTAGCCTCCGCGACCGGTTCGATGCCGCCGGCGATCGTGGCGGCCGCGCGGGCGCGCTCGCCCAAGATATCGGCCGTCGCACCGGTCGCCTCAGCCATGCCGTTGCGCGTCAATCGCGCGCCCGTGGCGCCCCATCGCGTTGTCATGAACCGGCCGGGTTTCATGCTCGACGACGCCCAGATCGCGAGCATCAAAGAACGGTTGCATCTGACGCCGGATCAAGAACAGATGTGGCCGGCAGTCGAGGCGGCGCTGCGCAACATTGCTTATACGCGAGCGCAGCAAGCGCGCCAGCGCGGCGTCTCCGGCGAGACCACCCAGGTCGCCGATATCGATCCGGACAGCGTCGAGGGTCTCAAATCAGCGGCCGTTCCGCTGATCATGAGTTTCGACGAAGAACAAAAACAACAGGTCCGCGATCTCGCCCATGTCATGGGGCTCGATCAACTCGCGTCGCAATTCTGAGCATCATTCCGGACCTTGACCGAGGTCGCGGAATTTCAAGATCTGCCGTAGCGGGACTTCGGGGCTGGCATTTTGGCCGGACGCCAGAACAGCTCGCTGGCGCATTTGACGCCGATCAGCGCCAAAAATGTGAAACAGGCGAGGTCGCCGGCTTCCACTCGGGTGGTGATATCGAAGCTGTAGATTGGGTCGTAGAGGAAATAGTCGGCGCAGGCCGCCGCCGCGAAGATACACAGCAACGCCGGATAGCTGCCGTAGATGATCGTCACCAGCGCAATTGGCAGCAGATAGAAGAAGACCGGGTGATCCGGTCCAATCGTCGCCAATTTGGAATACCACAGCACAGCGGTGACCGCCGATATGACTGCCAATGCTATGGTGACGGGCAGCGCCGCTTTCACGAGCTGCATGACTCCCCCCAAACCAGATTCCCCGAGGCCTTTTCGACCTTTGTTCCATCATAGCCGAGGCAATATCCGGAGAAAATAGGCAAAAAGCGGCGGGGTAAACGGGGGCCGGGTCACTCGACGACGATCTTGACCTCGCTGCCCGGCTTTAATCGGTCGCCTGGCTCGAGCCCGTTGAGCACGCGGAAGCGGTCGGCCGCGCGGTCGCCAACGGCCATCCGGGCCGCCAGCTTTTCCACCGTATCGCCGGGCGCCACCTTCACGATCTTTATCCGCAGCGGCTTGGCCTGCTCGATCTCGGCGAGGCTCATGCGGCGGAATGTATTGACGGCTTCGCGGAAACCGCGGTCGGTGTCGGACGTACGATGTTTGGCGGCGAAGATGAAGCGGTAGACGTCGCTGCCGAAACGGATGGCATAGAGCCGGAAGTCCCACTGATCGCCCTTGGCAACCGCGGTTGCGCCCGGGAAGCCGTTGATGGTTACCTCTTCAACGGTCGCTGGATCGATGTTCTCGATCCAGCCCGAGGTGAGATATTGCGCGAGCGTCTGGTCGGGAGGCACGCGGACCACGTCGAGACGCAGCGCCTCGCTGCCGCCGCGCTTGACGCCGAGAACGGCCTGCGCGGTGTTGTCCAGCGCGAAACCCTCCGGCGCGGTAAAGGTAAAGCCGAGCTTGGGATGCAGGAAGCGCCGGCCGCGCACGAAGCCTTCGCTCGGATCTTCGCCATAGACGATGCCGTCGATGTCGCCATAATAAGCGTCCCTTGACTGCTCGCTCTCCGCCGGGCTGATGCTCGCCGGCGCCTTGTACTGACGTGCATTGGCGATCGCTTGGGTGACGCGCTCCGGCGTCGACGGGTGCGAGGACAGAAAATCAGGCGCCGCCGGGTTGATGGCGTTGCTCTGCTCCGGCTTGAGCTCGGAATTACGCTCCAGCGCGGTGAGAAAGCGCGCCGCGCCATAGGGATCGTAGCCGGCGTGGGCGGCGATACCGATGCCGATTGCGTCCGCTTCGAATTCCTGCTTTTGCGAGAAGCTTGCGAGCTCAAGTTTCGATTTGGCAAGCGCCAGCGCCCCGGCTTCGGGATCGCTGACCACGTCGTTGACGACGCGGCTGACAAGATCGACCTGCTGCTCCTCCTTCTCGCGCAGCTCGGCATGTCGGGCGATGACATGACCCATCTCATGGGCGATTACCGAAGCAAGCTCGGAGTCGTCGTCGGCCAGCGCGATGAGGCCGCGCGTCACATAGAGCTGGCCGGTCGGCAGCGCGAAAGCATTGATCGATTGCGAATTGAGGATGGTGACCTTGTAATGCAGGTCAGGCCTATCCGACGCGGCCACCAGCCGTTCGACCATCTGCTCGATCACGGTCTGCAGCCGCGGCTCGGTATAGACACCGCCATAAGTCGCCAGGATGCGCTGATGCTCGCGCAGCACCGCCGGCGACATGCTGATGTCGGTCTGCTTGGCCGGAGCCGGATTCCCCGCCAGTGACACATTGGCGGGCGGCGTCGCGGTGCAAGCGGCAAGCAGGATCGCCGCGAGCGCGACGCCCGCCTGGCACAGCCGGTAACTTGTGATGCCCGATCGTCCCGGTCTCACCATGACACCCAACCAATCGCGCAGATCAGTCGCGATCCGCGGTCTCGATCTGCTCCGGACGCGTCGCCTCGATCGAAGGGCTGCCCCGCGCGCCGCGCGCTTCAATAAACCCCCGGACGATCACGCGGCGCCCCGCGAGGCCCTGCAAATCAAGCCCCACGGCCGCGAAACTGCGCTCGTTTCGTTTCCGGACCGTAACCGCAAAATCCTCGGACCAATGTTGTCCGAAATTCACGTAGATCGTGGGTCCGCTCTCGCGCACGGACGCCACGCGGCCCTCGACCAGCGCAAATTGACCCTTATGCGCCAGCACATTCGCGGGGGCCTCGGCGTCGATCAGGTCATAATACGGATCGGCCCATAGGCCAAGCTTGGCCTTGCGGGCGGCGCTCTCCCGAGCCAACAGCGCCGCGGCGCAGCTCTGGCTGCCGACTTGATCGCCGACCCGGGCATAGCCTGCCGCGATCATTTCGCCCTGCACGAACAGCTCGTCGCCGTCCCGTTCCGTATAGGCATAGGCGACGATGCGTCCGTAACGGTCGGATGCGATTTGCGCACGCCGCAGCACGACGGTGTCGCCGCCGGCCAGCGCATCGAGCGCATCCTTCGCCGCCGTGCCGCCGGGCGGGGCCGCCTGGTCGGATCCTTGCGGCATGGGCAGCAGCGGCACTTCGAGCGCGGCAAGCCGTACCGCGCGCCCATCGGCGAGCGTGAACGTCCGGCCGTCGCCGATCCGGCTCACCGTGGCGCGGGCGATCTCGTCGCCGCCGCAGGGCGGACTTTGCTCTTGAGCCATGGCGCGCCCGCGGCCGCTCATGACGAGCGCGCAAGCGATCGCAACCGCAAATATCCCGTGCCGCCAGCCCACCATCGGCGTTAAGGCAAAGGCCAGAATGCGGCGGCACTGCGGCGTGTCTGGACGCGGCCGGTGACACCTATGCTATAGGAGGCAGTCGGCGAACGGCATGCGCGCCGCAATGAAATCCCTCCATTGGTCCCGTAGCTCAGCCGGATAGAGCAGCGGTTTCCTAAACCGAAGGTCGGAAGTTCGAGTCTTCCCGGGACCGCCAACTAACAGAATCAAGTACTTAGATGTCTCATTGGCAGCAATGGCAACAGTCATTGGCAACAGTGATATCGCCCCGAAACTTGAAGCCAGATAACCGGTGTCGCGTCGAGTACAGGACCAGGGCACTGGGCGCCGCCGGCTGCATTGAACCACCTTCCACACGATCTTGATTTCCGCGGCGCCAAGATATGGCTTCCGCTCGGTGCCCTCGGATGGCGCGGCGATCTTCTCGCATGGCGACTCGACGCGAGGCCGCATTCTGGCCGCCCTTGCTGGGTATCTTCACGGGAGCGCGCCTACGTGAACTCGCGCCTTTAAGCGCTGCAGACGTTCATCGCCGCCGACGCTACCGGCATTCTGACCATTTCAATCATTGAGGACGCGAAAGCGGGCATCCAACTCCGCACTTAGTGGTCGGAGTGGCAGGATTTTATAGTCGACGCTTTTGTGACCGATTTTTTAGACCCGCGGCGAAACTCATTACCACTGGCGCGCCATCTAAATCCTCTTTCAGTATCGCAGGCAACTCAACTCGTGGATCAACAACATCGATTTGAGGAGAAGCTAGCTTATACTTCTCGCGGAGGTAACCGACGCGGGCGTCTAGTTCGATGAGGGGTATAAGCGGCATCGACACCATTGAGGCCGGCAACGCATTCCTGCTGGCGTTCATGGAGAAGTACAATGCGCGCTTTGCCAAGACGCCGTTTGAGGATCACGACTTGCACCGGCCTCGCCGGTCATGATGATATCGATGATGCTTTTGCCTGGAAGGAGGAGCGGTCGGTTTCTGTGAACTTGACTCTGCAATACGACCAGGTGCTGTTCATTCTTGAGCCGACCGGCATTGCTCGTTCGCTGGCGCGCAAGCGGGTCACGGTGATTGATTACCCGGATGGGAGACTGGCGATCCGGTACAACGGGGTCGACATGCCCTGCCGCACCTTCGACAAGCGTCCGCAGATCAACCAGGCCGCGATTGTCGAGAACAAACGGCTAGGTCCGATTCTGGCCTACATCGCCGAGCAGCAGAAGCAAGTCGACATGTCCCGCTCGTCCAAAGCACCGCGCCGGCGTGGCCAGAAGAACCACATGTTCAAGGTCGGATAGATGGCATTCGGGCGGCGCGTTGCGCAATGCGAAGGCTTCACGCGCCGCCCTCTCAAGAAGCAGAATTCAAACCTAACCCATAGAAAGGCGGCTAAACCTACTTCCCAACCGAGTGACATTTCTAACGGGCGCAAATCGTGACTTCCCTAAATGGCGGCGACAGTTGAGATATAGAACCACATTTAAGGTTTGAGCTAAATCCCTGCTCCCTTTCACCAAAGGCCCGGAATGAGCCGCCAGCGCACGCGTTGGGCGTAATCCCGATAGCCTGGAAGCTCGGCTTGAAGGATGCGGTCCTCGGTGATCGCGCGGTACAGCAGAAACGGTAAAGTCGTGATGGCGAGAAACGCGGCCGCGATCCAGGACCCGAGTGCGACACCGCTGGCCAGCATGACGACAATGCCCGCGAGGTAACCCGGATGGCGGATCACCGCGTAAGGTCCGGTCGACACGACGTGCTGGCCGCGGTCGGTTTGAATGCGCACCACCGAGGAAAAGAACCGGTTCACGTGCATCGCCCAGATACAGAACGCGTAGCTGCCGGCGAGCGCGAGCAAGCCCATGGCTTGCAGCCATGGCGGCACCGTATCGCTCCAATGAAAGCGGCCGCGGTCGAGCCCGGCGATGATCCAGTGCAGCACCAGGACGCCGGAAAACAACTGCAGCGCCAGTGGTGGCTTCTTGCCGCCAGGCCGCATCCGCTCGCGCGCCAGATCGGGGTCAACCCACAGGAACGAGGCAGCGAAGATGGCCGCCAAAATGGCGAGGTAAATCCAAAAGACTGCAATCCCGAAGGTGCCGGCCGAACCGAACAGGGCCACTGCCGCCAGAACGAAGAAAACCGCACTCTGGACATAGGCTGAAATTGGCATCAGCAGACCTCATCGCCGGATCGGAGTAACGGAAGCAAGGTCGTCGGGCCGACGCCGGTTTGCAACCCCGCTCCGGCTCTTCGTCCGCTGCCATCGGCGCCGGTCGCGGCTGTTAATCCGATCTGTTAGGGTCCGCGCCCTAACGGCGAGACTCAAACGGGATTCTATGATGACCCCTTCCCGCGATATCGCGCGGCTCCTCGATATAATGGCGGCGCTGCGCAGCCCAGAGACCGGCTGTCCCTGGGATCTGGCGCAAAATTTCTCGACCATTGCGCCCTACACGCTGGAAGAGGCCTACGAGGTCGCTGACGCCATTGCGCGCGGCGATTTGGCGGATTTGCGCGAAGAGCTGGGCGATCTCCTGTTGCAAGTCGTCTTCCACGCCCGGATGGCGCAGGAGCAGAGCGCCTTCGATTTCGGCGACGTGGTGGCCGCCATCACGGAGAAACTCGTCCGCCGGCATCCGCACGTGTTCGGCCAGGAATCGTCAAATGATTACAAGCACACGCCGCAGGCTGTCGAGGGCCTTTGGGAACGCATCAAAGCTCAAGAAGCCCAAGAGAAGGCCGGCCGAAAAGGGGCATCGGCTGATGAAGGCGCCCTTGCCGGCGTGCCCGTGGCGCTCCCTGCCCTGACCCGTGCGCTGAAGTTGCAGGCCAAAGCGAGCAAAGTCGGCTTCGATTGGAACGATCCACGCGCGGTCTTGCGCAAGATCCGTGAAGAGGCCGACGAGATCGAAGCCGAGCTCGACCGGGCCGAGCGTGATGACGCGGCCACCGCGGCCGAGGTCGGCGACCTTCTGTTCGCCGTGGTCAATCTGGCGCGGCACCTGCGGGCCGATCCGGAAGCGGTATTGCGGCAGACCAACCGGAAGTTCGAGCGCCGCTTCGCGGCCATCGAGCGCGCGCTGGCCGCCCAGGGCAAAACGCCGCTCGAGGCGACGCTCGCGGAAATGGAGGCACTGTGGAATGAGGCCAAAGCGGAGGAAAGGCGGCGTTAGTTCAGCAAGCCCGCCATCCGTGGGAGCCAAAGCGCGATGTCGGGGACGAGCGTTACCGCGATCACGATCGCCAGCATGGCCAGGATGAAGGGTGGCATTTCGCGGAAGATCTCGGCAAGCGGCGTGCGCGTCAGCCCGCTCATGACGAACAGCAACAGGCCGTGCGGCGGCAGGGTCAGACCGACCATCATGTTGAGTACCACCACGATACCGAAATGAATGAGATTGATATTGAGCCCTTGGGCGATCGGCACCAACAGCGGCACGATCACCAGCAGGATCGTGACTTCGTCGAGCACCACGGCGAGCAGCAGCATCAAAAGATCGACGCAGAATAGAAATGCCGTCGGCGATAGATTCCATTGCAGCAAGGTGCTTTGGATGAGCTGCGGCACGCCCTCGTCGGCCACGGCGTAATTAAAAATGAACGCTCCAGACATGATGAGTGCGATCATCGCCGTCGCCCGCACCGTGTCGGATATGACGGCCAGCAGTTGCGACAGGCTCAGCGTGCGATAGACGATCAGCGCCAGCAACAAGGCATAGGTCGCAGCGATTGCCGCCGCCTCGGTCGGCGTGGTGACACCGGAATAGATCAGTCCGAGCAGAATTCCCGGCAGTGCAATCGCCGGCAGCGCGCGGCCGAGCACCGCCGGCGTCTGCGACCAGGTCGTACGCGTTTCGCGCGGAAAGTCGCGGCGGCGCGCGATGCCGGCGATGACGATCATCAGCGAGAGCGCCATCAAGCCCGCCGGAACGAGCCCGCCAAGAAACATGGCGCCGACCGAAGCATTGGCGATCAGTGCGTAGAAGATCATCGGAATCGATGTCGGCATCAGTGGCCCCAAAGTCGCCGAGACGACCGATGTCGCCGCCGCAAACCCGCGCGGATAGTGGCCCTGCTTCGCCATCATGCGGGCCAGTACCAGACCGGGGCCAGACGCATCGGCGACCGCGCTGCCGCTCATGCCCGAAAAGATCAGATTGGTGACCACGTTGACCTGCGCCAAGCCGCCGGGCAGATGGCCCACCATGGCCGCGCCGAATGCCATCAGCCGCTCGATGACGCCGCTCGCATTCATGATATTGGCGACGAAGATGAACATCGGCACGGCGATCAACAGATAGCTGTTGTAGAGGCCGTTCATCGTCTGATCGACGACGAGGCCGACGTCCTGATGGGTCGATATCAGGTAGACATAGCCGGCGGAGAGCATGGCAAGGCCCAGCGGCGCGCCGAGCACCGCCGCCAGCGCGAAGACGCCGAGCAAAACCCACAGCCCTTCCGACACCGGGTGTCCTCTATTTTCAGATTTCGGTTCGCCAGCGCGAGCCGAGCAGCCTTCTTGCGCTGAGGAACGAGCGGACGATGACGGCAACGAGAAACAACCCGAAGCAGGAATAAACCAGGTCGAGCGGCAAATTGAGCACCGGCGTGTGCTCGCGCCAAAGAAACCGGATATAGCCAAGCGATCCGGGCAGCGACCACAGAAAGACGCCGCCGATCAGCGCATGGCGCGCCAGTGCCGCAATGCGCTGACCCCGCGTCGGCAGCAGTCGATAGATAAGATCGAATGTGATCTGGTCGCGATCGCGCAACACGAAGGCCTGCGCCCAGAAAATAATCCAGATGAACAGGATCACCAAAACCTCGTCGGCCCAGACCGCTTCGTTATGCTCGAAATAGCGGGTGAAGATTTTGTAGTTGAAGATCAAGAAGACCGCCGCGAACATTGCCGCGGCGATCCAGTCGGCGATTTGGCGAAGCCGCGCGGCAAGCAGACGTTCGTCCGTTTCGGCGCGATCCAGCCCGTCGTCCGGCGCCGGCATGCCGCATCAAGCCTTTTGTGCGCGCTGCATCGCTGCAGTGTCCCATTGCTTGGCAAGATCGGACTTGGCGTAGACGCTATCGGCATTGTCGCGGAACGGCGCCAGATCGATGGTGTCGACCGCAAGACCTCGTGTCTTCAGCGCCGACGTGATTGCCTTTTCGTCGCCAAGCCGCGCATCGTCCCCGCCCTTTGCCGCCCTGCGACAGGCGTCACCGAGCGCCTTTTTCTGGTCGGCATCGAGCTTGTCCCAGACCGGCTTGCCGATATTGAAAAATACCGGCTGCACCATGTGTGCGGTGAGCACGATCTGCTCGGTAACTTCATAGAACTTTGCCGCATTGAGGATCGACAGCGGATTCTCCTGGCCGTCGACCGTGCCGGTCTTCAACGCCAAATAAACCTCCGGCATGCCCAGCGGCACAGGCGTGACGCCGAGCGTATCGCCGAGCAGGAGCCACTCCGGACCGGCGGGCATGCGCATCTTGACGCCGGCGAGATCGGCCGGCGTCTTGACACTGCGCTTCTGGCGCAAATTGAGCTGACGCGTGCCGAGATAATGGGTCGCCAGGATTTCGATGTCCATTTTGTCCGCAACCGCCTTGCGATAGTCGTCGCCTAGCGGTCCGTCGATAACGCGCCGCATCTGGTCGTAGTCGGCGAAGAGATAGGCGCGGTTAAAATAGCCAAGCTGCGGAATCTGCTGCGCCACCTCGAAGGTGGTCATCGTGCTCATTTCGAGATTGCCGCGCTGAATAGCGGGAACCTCGGTACCCTGCTTGAACAGCGTCGAGGCCGGATGCACGCTGACGTCGAGCCCGACGGCGGCCTTATCGACCTCGGCTTTGAGCTGGTTCAGCGCCTTGGTGAGGAAATCGGATGGCGGCGCGGCAGTCGAGATGCGGATCTGTACCGAAGCTTGCGCGCGACTGCGCCTTGAACTGGCGGCGACTGCCGCCACGATCGTGCCGGCGACGAACTTTCTTCGGGTTGTCATTCCGATACTCCTCAACCTTCAGCGATGCCCTCCATGATCATATACATTTCGCTCGCGCTGCGCGGCAACCTAATGTCCGATTGGTGCAAATTTCGCCCGCACCGCTTCCGCTTTGTCCGGCGCCACGCGCACCGTCATGGCGGCGCGGCCTTCGGCATCGAAAGACTTGGCAATCACTTCGGTGTGGCGGTGCAGCCAGCTCATGCCGGCGCCGTCGGCCGCATCGAGCGCAAGCTCGATCAGCACCCGGTCCTCGGCAAGTCGCGCCTCGATCGCCGCGGTGAGCGCGTCAATGCCCTCACCCGTGATCGCCGACACGGGGACCGGCCGTTCGCGTGGCGGCCGGCGTTCGGCGATGTTTTGCAGCCGCATGCGCTCTGCCGCATCGAGCCGGTCGATCTTGTTCCAGACCTCGATCAGGCTGCGCTTGTGCGCCGCGTTCTCATGCGGATCGATGCCAAGCTCGCGCAGAATCTTTTCGACGTCGTGCAGTTGCGCTTCCGCATCCTCATGCGAAACGTCGCGTACGTGCAGGATGACGTCGGCCTCCACCACTTCCTCGAGCGTGGCGCGGAACGCCGCAACCAGCATGGTCGGCAAGTCGGAGATAAAGCCTACTGTGTCGGAAAGGATGATGCGCGCGCCGTGCGGCAGCGCCAGCCCGCGCAGCGTCGGATCGAGGGTAGCGAACAGCATGTCGGCGGATAGCACGCTCGCCTGCGTCATGCGGTTGAACAGCGTCGATTTGCCGGCATTGGTATAGCCGACCAGGGCGACGATCGGATA
>Ga0210398_10006610_pt1 | contig 10635 bp, 9 predicted proteins | sample IncBWC4OmetaG_FD_161047 | JGI IMG/M metagenome (GOLD analysis project Ga0210398, IMG submission 161047) | Forest soil microbial communities from Barre Woods Harvard Forest LTER site, Petersham, Massachusetts, United States - Inc-BW-C-4-O | ecosystem: Environmental > Terrestrial > Soil >... | reverse complement strand
ACACGACATCGTCACCGGCCAAGCGCAGTACGGCATCGACCCGTGGTTCAAAGACATGAGCTTCGCCGTCATCGCGCGCTCACCGGTACTCGGTGGCAGCGTCAAGAAATTCGACGCGAAGGCCGCCGCCGCGGCACCGGGCGTGCAGAAAGTGCTGCAGATGCCCGCGCCCATACCTAAGGCCACGTTTCACCCGCTCGCCGGTGTCGCGGTCATCGCCAATTCCACGGGCGCGGCGATCGCCGCGCGCAAATTGCTGAAAATCGAATGGGAAGACGGTGCCAACGGCAGTTACGATTCCGATGACTATCGCGCCTTGATGCAGCAGTCGGCCCGCAAGCCCGGCAAGCTGGTACGTGAGTCGGGCGACGTGGAGGCAGCGTTTAAATCCGCCGCCAAGTCCATCGAGGCGGAGTACTACATTCCGCACATCGCCCACGCGACCATGGAACCGCCGTGCGGGGTGGCGCGCATCATTGCCGGCAAGGTCGAAGTCTGGGCACCGACCCAAGCGCCACAAGTCACGCGCGAGGATGTCGCGAAGCATCTTGGGGTGCCTGCGGAAAATGTCACCGTACATGTGACGCTGCTCGGCGGAGGATTCGGACGCAAATCAAAGCCGGACTTCGCCATCGAGGCCGCGCTGTTGTCGCAGGCAATGGGCGGCCGCCCCGTCAAAGTGACCTGGACCCGCGAGGATGACCTGCATCATGATTTTCTGCACACCGTATCGGTCGAATATATGAAGGCAGGTGTCGGCGCCGACGGCAAGGTCTCTGCGTGGCTGCATCGAAGCGTGGCGCCCTCGCTCGCAACGATCTTTGCGCCCAATGTCAATCACGAAGTCGGTGCCGAGCTGGGAATGGGCTTTATCAACATGCCCTACGACATTCCCAACCTTCGGCTCGAAAACCCGGAAGCCAGCGCGCATTGCCGCATTGGTTGGTTTCGCTCCGTATCCAACATTCCCCACGCTTTCGCCGTGCAGTCCTTTGTGTCGGAACTGGCGGCGAGCGCGAACCAAGATCATCGCGACTACTTGCTGGAGCTCATCGGGCCGGCGCGCAAGATCGATCCTAACAGCCTGCAAGACCATTGGAATCACGGCGAGTCGCCGCAGCGCTATCCGGTGGACACCGGCCGTTTGCGCCGGGTGGTCGAAACCGTCACGCAGGAAGCCGGATGGGGTAAAAAATCGGCTCCGGGTCGCGGCTTAGGACTGGCGGCGCACTACAGTTTTTTAAGCTACGCCGCGGCGGTGGTCGAAGTGGACATCGATGAACAGGGGCGAATCGTGGTGCCGCGCGTCGATGTCGCGTTTGACTGCGGCCCGCAAGTCAATCCCGAGCGCATTCGCGCGCAACTCGAGGGCGCCGTCATCATGGGCTTAAGCCTCGCGATGTTCGGGGAGATCACCTTTAAGAAGGGCCGGTCGCAGCAGAATAACTTTCACCAGTATCGGGTCACGAGGATGAATGAGGCGCCAGCCGATATCCGGGTGCACTTGATCCCGGCGACCGATTGGACCGTGCCCTTGGGCGGTGTAGGTGAACCTGGCGTGCCGCCGATTGCGCCGGCCCTGTGCAACGCGGTTTTTGCGGCCACCGGCAAGCGGATTCGTAGCCTGCCCATCAAGGATCAAGCTAAACGCGCAACTTGACGACCGCCTCGCCTAAAACCCGGACGGGTTTTAGGCGAGCGGGATCTGCCGCGCGCCAGGACTTGAAAGAACTGAATTCAGTTGAGCCGCCAGATCGCCCAAGCTGTAGGGCTTCGGCAGCAGCGGAATGCCTTCGTTCTCGGCATCATGCTTGGCGGCGGCGGAGAAACCACTGACCAAGAGCACGGGCAACGAAATTCTGCGTTGGCGCATCTCTCGCACCAGCGCCATTCCGTCCATGCCTCCCGGCATCATGACATCCGAAAGCACCAATCCGATGTCAGGCGTTGCGGCGAGCTCGTTCAACGCGGCCTGTCCGGTCGTAACGGGAATCACCTCGTAGCCAAGTTCGGCCAACATCGCGCTCGTCAGCGACGCTACCTGAACATCGTCTTCGACCAGAAGCACCCGGCACTGCGCAGGAGCGCACGGCGAGGTTTCATTGCGATACTCCATCCGCCGTGGAGTGGCGCTCGGGCTTTCACTGGACCGCGGCAGCAGCAGCAAGACTTTAGTGCCCTCTTGGGCTCTGCTTTCAATTTCTACGGAACCGCCGGATCCATGCGCAAAGCCGTAGACTTGTGCCAGCCCCAACCCAGAGCCTTTGCCGATGTCTTTGGTGGTGTAAAACGGCTCGAGGCAACGCGCGATCGTCTCGGCGTCCATCCCTACGCCGGTATCGCTCACGGACAACTCCACAAAGTCACCCGTCAGTCCGTATTCGCCGATATCAGCTCGGTTCGCCGCGGCGATCGTGATCGTCCCGCCTTGGGGCATGGCATCACGCGCATTCACACAAAGATTCAGCAGCGCAATACCCAGCTCGCCCTCATCGACACGCACCGGCCACACGTCCGGATCAAAAGCTGTCTCTACCGTTACCGATCCGCCCAGCGATCCATCGAGAAGCTCTCTCATTCCCTCCACGTGTCGAGGGACGGCGATCGGCTTGGCATACAATTCCTTTTGCCGCGAGAAGGCCAGGAGTTGGCGTGTAAGGGCGGCGCCGCGCTGAGCCGCTTGACGCATCCCGTCCCGCACCTTCTGACGTCGCTCGCTCGTCGGTTCGCGGTCCAATATCGAAAGACCGCCGCTGATGACCATCAGGAGATTATTGAAATCGTGCGCGATGCCGCCCGTTAGCTGGCCGACCGCCTCCATTTTCTGGCTTTGGCGCAGCAATCGTTCGGTGCGCTCGCGCTCCTCGACTTGAGCCAACAGGGCGGCATGCGCGCCGCGCAGCTGATCGGCTGTATGCCGCTGCTCGGTCAGGTCGGTAATGATGCAGCAATGGATCTCTTCGCCGCTAAAGCCGTTGACCCGCAAAGCGCTGAAGGAAACATAAGCGGGGATGATACGTCCCAGATCCGTTTTGATTCCCAGTTCGCCTTTCGATCCGGAAGCAATCAACTCGAGTACATTGGGCCAATCGGCCGCCGCGATGAATCGCGCCAGTGATCCGCCGATCACTCGCTCAGGGAGAGTCTCGACCAGTTCAGCGAGGCGCCGGTTGCAATAAAGAATGTCCCCGCTGCGCGTCAGGGTCAATGCGCCTTCCTGCATTTCCTCAACCAGCAGCCGGTAGGTCTGATCCGCCGTCTCGAGCGTGTAAACCCGGGGTACGTTATCGGCACCCGCGATGACTACGGCGTCCACGTCCCCATTGCGGATTGCATCCAGCGTCTCTTCAGCCTCACGCAGTTTTTCTCGAAGGGCGGTATTTTCCAGGCGCAGCTGCTGCGCGTTCGCATCGCAAATAGCACCGGGAGTTTGTTGAGCAACCGGAGGTGTCATTTGGCAACGGCGACCGTTTCTTTGGGACTCAAGCCCAGGCCGACCAGAACGCGCTCTTCATTGGCCAGATCACCAATAATCCGCCGCAGCGGCAACGGCAGCATCTTGATCAAGGTCGGGGCGGCCAGAATCTGGTGCTCCTGCGCCGCGGCAGGATGCTGATAAATATCGACCACTTCAAGGTCGTATTCGCCATGCAGCCGCTCCTCGCATACCCGTCGAAGATTGGCGATCGCTCGCGATGAGCGCGACGTCGTGCCGGTAATGAATAAACGCAACACATAAGGTGGGCCCTTCGAAAGCACAGGTGTCGGCTTCTCACTCATGGCGCCGCGACCGGGCGCAAATCCAACCCCACCAAAACCCGTTCCATGTCCGACAGATTTCCAATGATTCGCTTCAAGGGTTCCGGCAGGCGACGCACGAGCGTCGGGACCGCCAAGATTTGGTCCCCGGCCGCGAGTTGCGGATGTTCGAGCAGATCGATTACCTCGATTTGATATCGGCCCACCAAGTGCTCCTCGCAAATCTTTTTCAGATTTGCGAGCGCCGTAATTGATTTTGGAGTCTGGCCGGCCACATAGAGGCGCAGATTGTAAAGGGCGCCCGGAAGCACCGATTCCTCCATCGCCGTATTCATCACTTGATTCATGACACACTCCCTCCACGCTGAATGGCCATTGCGCGTTTCTCAGCTTGCATGCGCTTCTCGAGTTCCTCATCGTGCTGCAGAGATTTTCGAGCCTCTTCTTCTTCGGATTCAAGCTCCGCACGCAGCTCCGCGATCTGCCGTTCAAGCGCCGCACGCTTGCGTTGGATGTCGCGCTGTCTGCGCTCATTGTCTTGCGCGCGTCGAACCGCGGCAGCGGCGTCGACCATTTCTTGCGCAATACGCGCGGAGCCGGTCAAGACCCCGCCGCCGCCAAAGTAGGCATCGACGAGCTTTACGCCCTGCGATGTCAATTGATACTCGCGAATCTGATTGGAATGGTTCATGCCGCGCGACTTGAGCACATAGATTCCGCGATTGCGCTCACCGTTACTCTCTAGTTGCACCAGAGACAGCCACGTGTCCATGAGCGATGACATGCCGGCATCCGCCTTGTCCATTCCTTCCACGGAAAGCAGGTCCGTCAGAAATGCCGTGATCCCGCGGCTCTTTAGCAGGTCGACTACCCGGAGCAGCATTGAATGCACGTCGCCGGTTTCGCCCCTCAAGGCGGAGATCGGATCCAGCACCACCGCGGCGGGCGCGAAATTCTCAATCTCCCGATACATGCGTGCCAAGTGCATCTCGAGTCCGAACAGGCTCGGCCGCGCCGCCTCGAAGCGCAGCAGCCCCGAATCGACGCGCGGCTGCAAATCGAGGCCAATGGAGCGCATATTGCGGACAATTTGTGCCGGCGATTCCTCGAACGCGAAATACAGGCAGCGCTCGCCGCGCCCACAAGCAGCGTCGACAAAGTGTGCTGCCAGGCTGGTCTTTCCGGTGCCGGCCGTCCCCGACACGAGAATGCTGGTGCCGGTAAAAAACCCGCCGACCCCAAGCATCTGATTCAATCCTGGAACGCCGGTCGAGATCACCTCATTGGACGCCGAGTGCGCCAGCCCCGCCGAGGTGACCGGCAACACGGATACGCCCTGGCCATCGATGAGAAACGGATACTCGTTGGTGCCATGAGCGGAGCCGCGGTATTTTACGACTCGCAACCGCCTGGTCGTAATTTGGTTGCTGACCCGATTGTCGAGCAGCATGACGCAATCCGATACGTACTCCTCAATGCCAAAACGCGTGAGCGCGCCCTCGCCTCGCTCGGCGGTGATGATCGCCGTCACGTTTCGCTCTTTGAGCCACGCGAAAAGCCGGCGAATCTCCGCGCGCAAGATCTGCGTATCGCCCAAGCCTGCAAACAGCACTTCGAGCGTGTCCAGCACCACCCGCTTGGCACCCACCGATTTGATCGCGTAGTCGAGACGCACGAACAAACCTTCAAGATCGTATTCGCCGGATTCTTCGATTTCGCTGCGCTCGACCCGCACGAAGTCGATTGCAATTTTCTTCCGTGCAACGAGCGCACCCAAGTCGTAGCCCAGTGAGGAGACATTTTTGATTAGATCGTCGCTCGACTCCTCGAAGCTCATGAACACGCCGTGCTCATTAAACATAACGGCGCCATTGACCAGAAAACTCGTTGCCAGAAGAGTTTTACCGCAGCCGGGGCCGCCGCAAATCAGCGTTGGACGTCCGGCGGGCAATCCGCCCAAGGTGACTTCGTCCAGTCCCGTGACACCGGTTCCCGCTTTCGCGAGCGGCCGCGCCGTCTCTGCGGCAGGTATTGATGCCGTGGTGCTCATTGATTTTTATTGTCCTTAAATGCCCGTACTGATTCCGAAAGACCCCGGCTGCGCGCATGGCCGTTGATGCGCTCGCGCAGCGCTGTTTCGATGAAATTGGTGAGCGACCGATTGTCCCTGGCGGCGGACTGCCGCACCTCGGCGAGAAGATCAGGATTTAGGCGTACCGTGACCGGTGTTTTTAGTTGTGCCATCGCTGCACTGTGGTGTAGAGCGATGCGTAACGCAATACACGCATCGGCATGCTTTTGCTGTCAGCCGTGTCCTACACTTCAGGGACGTTCTTGTTTGGCCCGAGTACCGACAGCCACGGATGCGCGGGTTCAATCATCCTGCGCGGATCCACAGCCGCCTCTGTGATGCGAAGCCGAGTGGTTGCGGAATAATCCTGCCGCAGCCGTTCTTCGCCAAAAACTTGTGAACCGCCTCACAGCCCCGGCGGCCGCAACGCGGTTAGGGTGCCGCATCGACTCCTTAATCTAACCGAGTATCGCCATGCTGCATGCATTGAAATCAAAATTAGCTCTGAGCGGGATTGTCATCGCGGCGGTGCTCGCCGGTTGCGTGGTCGCCGCGCCGCCGCCCCGCCACCACCCCGCCTACCTGCATGCACTATCGGACCTACGAACCGCACGCTGGCTCATCGAGCACCGTCCGGGTAACTGGGCGCAGACCGCCGACGAGGTTGAAGCCGTGCGCCAGATTGATGCCGCCATCGGCGATCTCAAGCAAGCTGCGTACAACGATGGCAAGAATCTAAACGATCATCCCCCGGTCGACGAACGTCCCGACCACGCCGGAAGAATCCACGAGGCGCTGGAGTATCTACGCAAGGCGCGTGCGGACATCTCCAGCGAAGAGGACAATGGCAACGCCCAAGGTTGGCGGAACCGGGCGATCGGCCACATCGATGGCGCGATTGGCGCCGCACGCCGCGTATTTCACGACTAGGAAGGGAAGGCGACATCGGAGAGCGTCGGCCGGCTTCGGCGACGCTTCAGGCGTCGCACATTTCTCCCCGCTGGTGCGCGCTTCCGCGCCGCCCTTCGAACTAGGCGCTGATGTGAGCCGCTTAGTTTTCATTGCACGTTGATTCTCGCCTCAAGATACCTGCTCTGCGGGTTCGCCGCGCGGCTGCCTGCCGCCATCTATATTTTTGATTGATAAACCTTTTTTTGACCAACCCAATTAAAATGGGCGCGCATCGTGTTGCGGCGGCGGCACGGCATCTGGCGGATCAATGCTCACTCGATAGAAAGGAGTGAAGAGCTGTGGCGTTCGAAATGACCAAACTGGTGGGGGCTGAATTTCCGCTCTTTGCCTTCAGCCATTGCCGCGATGTGGTCGCCGCGGTGAGCCGAGCGGGTGGTTTCGGGGTATTGGGCGGCGCGCGTTTCTCGGCGCAGTCGTTAGAACAAGAGTTGAAGTGGATCGACGATCACGTCGGCGGCAAGCCCTACGGCATCGATATTCTGATTCCGGAACATCAAGCCGTCAAAGCCGGGACCAGTGCCGAGGTGATCGCCGCGATGGTGCCGCCCGAGCACCGCTCCTTCGTTCAAGATCTGCTGCGCCGAAGCGGTATTGAACCCAAATCCGAGCCGGCGCAGGGCCGCGCAACCACAGCCTACGACGGCGAACCATTGCTGGACGTCGCCTTCAAACATCCGATTCGGCTGATCGCCAACGCGCTCGGGATTGCTCCCCCGATGTTGATCGAGCGAGCGCGGCGGCATGGCGTTCCCGTGGCGGCGTTGGTCGGTGCAAAAGAACATGCCATTCGCCAAATAAACGCCGGCGTCGATGTCATTGTGGCGCAAGGCGGCGAGGCCGGCGGCCACTGCGGCGAGGTGTCAACTTTGGTGCTTGTTCCCGAAGTCATCGCGGCCGTATCGAAGATTCGCAAGGTTCCGGTACTCGCGGCGGGAGGGATCATGACGGGCCGGCAAATGGCTGGGATGATGGCGATGGGGGCGGCCGGCGCATGGACGGGTTCAGTGTGGCTCGCGACCACGGACTCTGAGACCTCTGAAGTGCTGCGCGACAAACTCGTCGCCGCGACTTCGCGCGACACGATTCGCTCCAAGTATCGGACGGGGAAGTTCAGTCGGCAATTGCGTTCGGCTTGGCACGAGGCGTGGGAAACACAAGGGGCGCCTGCCGCTTTGCCCATGCCCTTGATGGGTGTACTGGTCGAGCCGGTTCTTCAACAAATCAACAGTGCGGCACTGAAAGGCAACGCGCAGGCGCGGGAACTCGTTACTTATTTTGTCGGTCAGGGCGTTGGCTTGATCGACGGCGTAAAATCAGCCACCCGGGTCGTTCAAGATTTCAAAGAGGACTTTGCAGAAGCCATGAGCACCGTGATGGCTTGGAGCGAATGAACAAGATTACCCCCAGAGATTTTCACAACGCCTTCATCGCGGCCATGAAGTCCGAGGAGGATGCATTCCGCACGGCTGTCGGATTTGAACCGAAATCTTATAAGTACTTCATGCGATCGACCATTTACCCCAAGATCGCCCGGCACCTCGGCCTGTCGTCCTGGAACAAGGAGTACTACACGCTGGATGGAATGTTTTACGAAGAGCGCGGCGTCGATGCCACGGGCAAGTTCGCCTCCTATGCAAATTGGGTTTCGGTCGCCATAGAACACGAGATCGACGCTGCGGGCGCCCAAGAAACCATGAACAAACTGCAGCTGTTCAACGCACCTTTGAAGGTGCTGATCACTTACGCCCCGCCGGGCGGCGCCACCGAATCGCTGCTGCGCAAATATGAAAACATCATCCGAGCCTCGGATGTGTTCAAGGACGTCGCGACCTTGAGGCAGCAACTGGTGATCCTGGGGACACCAAAAACCGTGGCGCAGTGGCGCTTGTATGCCTACGAGAATGACGGCTTTGTATTGATGCTGCCGGCCTGAGATCGGTCGGCGAGTGCGGATGATTTAGCGCTCGACCAGAAACGTCGCCTCCGTGGCGTCAATCGCGAAATGACCAGAGACAACCTGACTGATCCATCGAGCCGTTTCGAGCGCGCCCCCAAAACAGAAGAAGTGAGGTGCAAGGACGCGAGTTGAGCGGGGTAGCTGCATTAGGCGCATAACGTGCTGCTCGGGTGTCGTCGCAAGTTCTGCGATCCCGCTCACGGCGCTCAAGTTGCGCATCACGGTGCGCAGTGAGGCCCCGATTCCACACCGCATTGCGAATTTGATCAGCTTAGAGAGCGGGGTTGGACCGGCAATCCCGGCAAGAATCGGCATTCGAACGTCGATCCGGGCGAGTTCGGGCTCCCAGTCTCGCACGGCGTTGCCGTTGAAACCAAATTGCGTGACGATGAACAAGTCTAGGCCGGTGCGATCCGCAAACGCCTGTTTGATCTTGAGCGCGTTCCCAAGCATGGCGTGCCCAATGCCCCGTTGTCCTTCCGGATAACCCGCAACGCCAATTCGCTTGATGCCGGACCTCTCCAGTACCCCCGACTCGAACACATCCAAGGTATTTTCGAACTCTCCCGCGGCGTGCTCGGTGTCCCCGGCAACCAGCAACACTTGTTCCACACCGTGAGCGAGCAGCTCGGTCAGTGCCGTGCGCAGTGTTTCGGGATAGTTGATGCGCCGCGCGACGATATGCGGTGTCGCCTGAAACCCGGCGGCTTGCACCGCGAGCGCTGTTTTGACGATCTGCGCCAGAGTGGCAGTGGGAACATGCGAGATATACATCGAGCTCTCTTCGGGCAGCAAGGCACGCAACGCGGGTAAGTGCTTTTCCTCTGCAGGCGTGATCTCGATGGAGGCCGCCCGCATGAAGGTGACGACGCGCTCCTTCAGAGGCGCATCGCCTGCGGCGATGAGTGCCGAGCCTAGCGGCGAATTCACAGCGCTTCCTGACGGGGAAAGCCGAAGCGGCATGACCGGCGCTCGAACGCGGCCTAGCTCGATTGGCGGCGTGCGCCCGCCACCAGCTGCGAGGCGATGCGCGTCACGTGCTCTCCCTGATAGCGGCACATTTCGAGTTCCAGCTTTGTGGGCATGCGCGATTCGCTGCCGGCTCCCGTAACGCAGCTTGCACCGTAGGGAGTACCGCCCGTGATCTCGCGCATCGTCGCAAGGTCCTTAAACGTGTATGGAAGGCCGACAATGATCATACCGTGATGGAGCAATGTGGTATGAAACGAGGTGATCGTGGTCTCCTGGCCTCCGTGCTGACTCGCGGTGCTGCAAAAAACACTGCCGACCTTGCCGACCAAGGCACCGCGGCCCCAGAGAGGCCCCGTCTGATCCATAAAATTGCGCATTTGCGCGGCCATATTTCCAAAACGCGTCGGCGTGCCAAAAATGACCGCATCGTATTGCTCGAGCTCGTCAGGCGTCGCCAGCGGCGCGGCCTGATCAAGCTTGAATCCCGAGGCCTTCGCGACATCGAGCGGGCACAACTCCGCCACGCGCTTCACGATGACTTGTGCGCCCGCCACGCGAGCCGCGCCCTCGGCTTGCGCATGCGACATCGCTTCGATGTGTCCGTAGCTGCTGTAGTAAACAACCAGAACCTTAGGCATGTCCGCTCCCGTTATTCGCATAGCGAAATATTTTTCGCTTTCAGGCTACGACTTGCCTGCCGCAGCGTCAAGCCGGGCGTGGGTATTTCAGGTTTGCGCGCTCAAGGACAGCCAAGGAACGACTGCCAGATCGCTCGAAATCTGGCGGCTGACCTGCTGCAGCATGGCGAGACGCTCGCGAATCATCTTGGTCTTGGTGGTACGACGGGAGTGGCTCGATGAATTCAGCGACGCGACCACCCGCCCTTTCTGATCGAATACCGGAA
>Ga0210398_10006609_pt1 | contig 10636 bp, 10 predicted proteins | sample IncBWC4OmetaG_FD_161047 | JGI IMG/M metagenome (GOLD analysis project Ga0210398, IMG submission 161047) | Forest soil microbial communities from Barre Woods Harvard Forest LTER site, Petersham, Massachusetts, United States - Inc-BW-C-4-O | ecosystem: Environmental > Terrestrial > Soil >... | reverse complement strand
ATTTGCGCAAGGCCTTCGATCAGTTCACGGCGGTGCACGATTCGAATTTCACCATCGAGGACGGGACCTTCTTTGCGCTGCTTGGCCCCTCCGGCTGCGGCAAGACGACGACGCTGCGCATGATCGCCGGCCTCGAACTGCCGACCGGCGGACGCATTCTGCTCGACGGCGAGGATGTCACCTTCCGCCGCGCCGCGGCGCGCGACATCGCCTTCGTGTTTCAGCTGTTCGCGCTCTATCCGCACATGAATGTCGAGCAGAATATCGGCTTCCCGCTCAAGTGCCAGGGCATGGGACGCCGTGAGCGGCGCGAGCGGGTGCTGGAGACCGCGAAGCTGTTGCAGATCGAGCATCTGCTCCCAAGCAAGACCTCGAAATTGTCCGGCGGCGATCGCCAGCGCGTTGCCTTGGGCCGCGCCATGGTGCGGCGGCCGAAAGCCTTTCTGATGGATGAGCCGCTCGGCGCGCTTGATGCCGAATTTCGGCAGCTGATGTGCGGCGAGCTGCGCGATCTGCATGATCGGATTTCGGCGACGACGATCTACGTCACCCACGACCAGCATGAAGCGATGGCGATGGCAGACCGCATCGCGGTGATGAATGCCGGCCGGATCGAACAGATCGGCTCGCCGCAGGAGATCTACGACCGGCCCGCCACCATGTTTGTCGCCGACTTCATCGGCTCCCCGCCGATGAATTTCCTGCGCTGCGACGCCGGCCTCGACGCGGACGAGCGGGCAGTGAAGTTCAAGAACGTCAGCATTGCGATCCCCGAGCTCCGCCAGCAGCGGCCCAGCGGTCCGCTGTTTCTGGGCGTCCGTCCCGAGCACATCCGCTTCTCCGATACGGCGCCGGTCCGCGGCCGGGTATTCGGCGCCGAGTATCTGGGCACGACCCAGATCGTCACGGTGACGACCGAGCAAGGGACCGTCAAGGCGCGGCTGCCGTCGAGCGCGCCGGTGCAAGTCGGCGAGATCGTCGGTCTAGTTTTCCGGTCCAATGCCTTGAGCCTGTTCGACGCGCAAACCGGCGCGGCGATTGAGATGGCGAGCGCGCAACCCGCTGGCCGGCCGACCGCGAACCACGGGAGCGCCCGCCATGGCTAATGTGTCGCTCCGTCATGTCAGCAAGCGCTTCGGCCAGATCAACGCGGTCCGCGATCTGTCGATGGCCATCAACGACGGCGAGTTCATCGTGCTGTTGGGCCCAAGCGGCGCCGGCAAGACAACGACGTTGCGGCTCGTCACCGGGCTGGAGCAGCCCGATGAGGGCTTGATCTCGATCGACGGCCGCGACGTCACCGGCGATCCGCCGGGCACGCGCGACATCGCCTTCGTCTTCCAGCAATATTCGCTCTACCCGCACCTGACGGTTTACGACAATCTGGCGTTCCCGCTGCGCTCCCCTGCCCGCCGCATTCCCGAACCGGCGATCCGCAAGCGCGTCGAGCAGACGGCGGAGCTGCTGCATATCACCGACAAGCTCGCCAACCGGGCCACCAAGCTCTCCGGCGGCGAGATGCAGCGGGTCGCGATCGGACGCGCCTTGGTGCGCGATCCGGCGATTTATCTGATGGACGAGCCGCTGTCGTCGCTCGACGCCAAATTGCGCGCCGAACTGCGCCTCGAGCTCAAGCGCATCCAGGTCGAGCTCGGCGCAACCATCCTCTATGTCACTCACGATCAGGTCGAGGCCATGACCATGGCCTCGCGCATCGGCGTCATTCGCGACGGCGAGCTCTTGCAGCTCGGCACGCCGCGCGAAATCTACGAAAACCCCGCCGACCGCTATGTCGCCAGCCGATTAGGCACGCCGGCGATCAACCTCCTGCCCGCGAGCCTCATTCCGGGCGCCGCGATGCCGTCCGGCACCGAAACAATCGGCGTCCGCACCGAACACTTGCAGATCGCCCGATACTCGCAAACCGGCACCGCCAATGGCGGCGCCATTGTCGGCCGTGTCCACCGCATCGAGCATCTCGGCGATCAAAATCACGTTCACCTGGAATATCGCGGCCAAATGCTGGTGACCTTGGCCGATCCGCATCAGCCGCTGGAGGCCGGCCAGGACGTCGAATTGCAGCTCGTCGCGCCGCTTTATTTCGACGCGGCGGGACGGCGTATCGCCGCGACTGTTCACTAGGGACGACGCATGTCGCTTGAACCCGAAACCTTGAAATCGCTGGTGCGGGCAGCCGCCGAGCAGGTGATTGCCAGCACCGCCGAACTGACTGCGCTCGATCAGGCGATCGGCGACGGCGACCACGGCGCCAACATGAAACGCGGCTTCGAAGCGGTCCTCGGCAAGCTCGATGCGATCGGCGCGCAACCGCCGGCCGAGGCGCTCAAGACCATCGGCAAGACCCTGGTGATGACGGTCGGCGGCGCTTCGGGGCCGCTGTACGGCAGTTTCTTCATCGCCGCGGGCGACGCGCTCTCGCACAGCCGGCAACTGCCCGACGATCTGGTCGAAGTCTTCGCCTGCGGCGTCGGCGCGATCAGCGCACGCGGCCGTTCGCAGCAGGGCGAAAAGACCATGCTGGACGTGCTGTTCCCGGTGCTCGAGACGTTGAAAACCGAAGCCGGCAAGCCCGATTTGATCGCACGCGTGCGCGCGACGGCGTCGGAAGCGGTGGCGCGCACCGCGCCGATGCAGGCGACCAAGGGCCGCGCCTCGTTCCTTGGCGAGCGCAGCGTCGGCCATGTCGACCCCGGCGCGCGGTCGAGCTGCGTCCTCCTGCATGCCGTCTGCAACACGTTGGAGGCGCGGCAATGAACGACACGGTCGGCATCGTCATCGTCTCCCACTCCAAGGACATCGCCAAGGGCACCGCCGACATGGTGCGGCAAATGGTCGGCAGCGAGGTCACGGTGGCGTTCTGCGGCGGCAACCCCGACGGCGGGCTCGGCACCAACGTGCCGCTGATCATCGAGGCGATCAACAAGGCCTGGTCGCCCAAGGGCGTCGCCATTCTGGTCGACCTCGGCGGCGCCGAGACCAACAGCGAGATGGCGGTGGAAATGCTGCAACCCGAGCGGCGGCATTTGGTCGTGGTCTGCAATGCGCCGATCGTCGAGGGCGCGGTGATGGCGGCGACCGAGGCCGCCGGCGGCAGTTCGCTCGAGCAGGTCAGGGCGGTCGCCGAAGAACTTTCCTCCGCGTAGCGACCAGGAATGATCGAGGAAGCAATGACGTTGGAAAGCGGCCAAAGAAACGGGCAAGTCATTACCGGCAGCGTACGGCTGGTGCATGCCGCGGGAATGCACGCGCGGCCCGCCGTCAAGCTGACCAAGCTCGCCAAGAAATTTCAGGCGCAGATTTCCATTCGCGCCTCCGATGCCGCCGAATGGATCAACGCCAAGAGCATCGCCAAAGTCATGGCGCTGCGCGCCGCACGCGACAGCATCATCGAGATCAAGGCTTCCGGCGAGGATGCCGAAGGCGCGGTGGCGGCTTTGGTCGGCCTGGTCGCCGCCGATTTTCCGGATACGGGTCCGTGAACCAGCGAGCCAATTTCGCAGGCTTGGGATATCGCGGTCGAACCGCATCGATCGGTTTCGCGCACGGGCCATTCGTGCTGGTCGACGGCGCCGCGAATGGCGCCCGCACCGCCGGCACGGCGGAGGAAGAGACGACCGCGCTGCGTGCCGCGCTCCTCGCGGCCGGCGGCCAGATCGCGGCGCTGGCGGCGGCAGCCGGCGGCGATGCCGCGCAAATCCTCGAGTTTCAGGTCGCCTTGCTCGACGACGGGGACTTCCTCGACCCAATCTTCACGGCGATTGCCGACGGCACGCCGGCACATTCGGCCTGGGCGGCGGCGCTCGACGAACAGATCGCCGACTATAATTCCGCCGCCGACGAGTACCTGCAGGCACGCTCATCTGATCTCGTCGATTTGCGCGACCGGGTGCTGCGGACGCTGCGCGGCGGCCAGAGCGAGGTGCTCAAAATTCCGGACGGCGCGGTGATCTGCGCCGCCGATCTGCCGCCGTCGCAGTTTCTGGAAATCAACTGGTCGAAGGGCGGCGGGCTCGCGCTCATTCACGGCAGTCCAACCAGCCACGTGGCCATGCTGGCTCGCGCGCGCGGCATTCCGATGATCGTGCAGCTCGGATCGGTATCGCCCAACGCCAACACGGCACTGCTGGACGGCGAAGGCGCTACGCTCGAGCTCGATCCGACCGCCGAGCAGGTCCGGCAGTTCGAGCGACGGCGCGACCTGCACCAGAAGAACCGCGCCTCGGCGCGCGCCATTCTGCGCCGGCCGCCGTCGTCGTGGGGCGGCGAAAAGATCCGCCTCCTGATCAACATCCAGCGGGTCGAGGACCTCGAGCACGCCGACGCGAAATATGCCGACGGAATCGGCCTGATGCGCACCGAATTTCTGCTCGGCGGGCAGCCGGAGCTGCCCGACGAAGAAACCCAATACCAGGCCTATGACGCGGTGCTGCGTTGGGCGGGAAAACGTCCGGTCACGATCCGCACCTTCGACGCCGGTGGCGACAAGCCGGTCCCGGGATTTACCAGGGACGGCGAGGCCAATCCGTTCCTCGGCGTTCGCGGCTTGCGGCTATGTCTGGCGCGGCCGGAGATTTTTACTGTGCAGCTGCGCGCGCTCGCCCGCGCCGCGGTGCGCGGCAATCTCAAGGTCATGTTTCCGATGGTCACGCTGCCGGATGAGCTCGACGCCGGCCGCAGGCTGTTGGTCGATGCCGTCGCCGCGCTGCAGGCGCAAGGCGTGCCGGCAGTGTTTCCGGAAGTCGGCATCATGGTCGAGGTGCCGGCGGCGGCGCTGACCATCGAGCAGTTCAACGCGGCGTTTCTTTCCATCGGCTCCAACGATCTGGCGCAATATGTCACCGCCTGCGATCGCGGCAATGGCGCGCTGGCGCGGCTGATCGATCCGCTGCATCCGGCGGTGCTGGATCTCATCAGACGAGTCGCCGACCACGGCAAACGCACCGGCTCGGTCGTCAGCCTGTGCGGCGACATGGCCGGCGATCCGCGCTGCATCCCGGCGTTGCTCGCCTGCGGCTTGCGTGAGCTTTCGGTCAATCCGTCGGCGCTGGCGCTAGTCAAGCAGACCATCGACGCATTGAGCGACGGGGGCGCCCGTGTCTGAAGCCGCCCTCGATGAGTCAGGCGAAGTCGGCGCGGTCGCCGAATACAAACGCATCTTCAAGGAAGTGCTGGACTCTAGGCCGTCCGGCATGCGCATCCGCCTCGCCCATGCCATGGGCAAGAACCGCAGCTTCGTCAGCCAGATCTCGAATCCTTCGTACCCGGTGCCGGTGCCGGTCCAGCATCTCGCCACGATTTTCGATGTCTGCCATTTTCCGCCGTCGGCCAGGGAGGCGTTCCTGCGCGCTTATGCCCGTGCCCATCCGCGCCGCATCGGTCATTTGACCAAGACGCCGCGCGATCGCTCGATCACGCTGCATTTGCCGGATCTTGGCAGCGCCAAGCGCAACGGCAAGGTCGACGCGTTGTTGCAGGAATTCGCGCGGCGGCTGATTACCATCTTGCAGGACGAAAAATAGACGGGTCCGCGCCAAACGGAGGCAAGCGTGAAAAAGTTCATCAACTCCGTCGACACCATGCTGGCGGAGAGCCTGGATGGCTTCGCCGCGGCGCACGCCGACATCATCGCGCTCGGGCCCGAGCGCAAGTTCGTACGCCGCCGCTTACCGGCCGCCGACAAGGTGGCGCTGATCTCCGGCGGCGGCTCCGGCCATGAGCCGCTGCACGCCGGATTTGTCGGCCGCGGCATGCTCGACGCCGCCTGCCCCGGTCAGATTTTCACCTCGCCGACGCCCGACCAGATCGTCGAAGCCGCCGCGGCCGTCGGCGGCAAGGCCGGCGTGCTGTTCATCGTCAAGAACTATGCCGGCGATTGCATGAATTTCGAAATGGCCGCGGAAGTGTATGAGGGCAAAGCCGCGACTGTGATCACCAATGACGACGTCGCCGTCGAGAAATCGACCCATAGCACCGGCCGCCGCGGTGTCGCCGGCACGCTGGTCGTCGAGAAAATCGTCGGCGCCGCCGCGGAGAAAGGCATGGATCTCGGGTCGTGCGCTGAGCTCGCCACCGAGGTGAATGCAAGGACCGGCTCGATCGGCGTCGCGCTGACAAGCTGCACCGTGCCGGCCGCCGGAACGCCGACCTTCGCGCTTGCCGAGGACGAGATGGAAATGGGCGTCGGCATCCATGGCGAGCCGGGTCGACGGCGAATCAAGCTTGGCAGCGCCGACGCGATCGCCGACCAGATGGTGAGCGCCATCTTGACCGATCGCGACAATCCCACGTCAGGCGACGTGCTGCTCCTGGTCAACGGCTTCGGCGGCACGCCGGCGCTTGAGCTTTATCTGATGTACCATTGCGCCCGGCGCATTCTGGAAAAGCGCGGGCTCACCGTCGCCCGATCGCTGGTCGGTGCCTACGTCACCTCTCTGGAAATGGCCGGATGCTCGATCACGCTGACGCAGCTCGACGCCAAGCTCGCCGCGCTGTGGGACGCTCCCGTCCATACCGCCGCGCTGCGCTGGTAATTGTCGGCTGCGGGCAGCGGCTATTCAGATGAGACATGGTACCGGATTAGCAGTGGTTCGCATCGCGAAGCACAGCGAGTCGGACGCGGCGCTTCAGTGCTTTAGTTTCTGCGGGTGAATTGGGCTAGTACCGCAATCAACTCTCCCTGGCGATGCGTCCCCGTTTTATGAAAAACTCTTTTCAACACGTTTCGTGCCGTTTCGTAAGCAATTCCCAGCTTCGCCGCAACGTGCTCGATCGAGTCTCCAGATATCAGCCGGCTCGCCAACCGCGCTTCCGCCGGCGTCAAACTAAACGCACGTATGAGATCACCCTCCACCAAAGAGACACGGCATTCGAGATCGACGAAAACAATCGCCAATCGCCACGGCGCGAAAAAATCCAGACCAACAGATGGAATCCGACATGGGTAGGCGAGGATTGGACGCCCCTCCGCGCGCGGCAATATTACCGGACCTTGGGGCGGTATTTCATCGACCCGCCAAATCAGGGCGTGGAGTGTGCGATCAAGCGTTGTTGTTGCGGGCGAGTTTACGGAAACAATTCGTCGTCGGAAAATCCTAAGGTCACATCCAAAAATTCGCTGTGCGGCTCGATTGACGTAAGTAACTTCGCCGCATCTATCCAGCAAGACCACGGCCGACCCGCTCAGGTCGAATGCTTCCAATATAGCCTCGGCACGCGCCGCGCCAAGCGCGCGCGCCATCGCGGCGCTACTAGAAAGGTTGCCCGACAATGCACCTAGTTTCTGGAGTTCGCGATCAGAAAATGGACCTTGTTCAACCGAACGCTGAATCGCGAGGCACCACAGGTCCTCACCGGCGGCAATCTTAATTCCGCCGAACCAACGCAACCCGAAACGGCCCAAGAAATCTTGATAGTATGAACTAGTCTCGACTTCATCAGACCCGACAAAATCGAGGTCGGACATAACTCCGCGTTGGAGCATTGTCGGAACGCCGCGGTAGCGTTCATCTCGGCTACTCCAACCTTCGCGAAAATAAGTGGATATCATCTCGGCAACGGAAGGACTCACCGGCACTCCAGGGACCCTGCCGCGCACTGGAAGCAGTACAGCGCCGACGCTACCTGTCACCTCAGCCGCCGTGTCCATCGCACTCTGCCACAAAGACGCGTCGAATGCCGCGGATGCAAAGCTGTTGATGAGCTTCGGGAGTTCGCCAACTCTCGCAGATGCGCGCACGATCTCCCCGCTTGAGTCGGACCGGCTACTAATGCATCGCCCCGCGTTGCTACGCGCGCGATAAAACCTCTTACTACAACCTAACCGAGTAGACCCAAATGGGTCAAGACAGGCATTTGCGGGAGCACTATGCCCGCAATCGAGCAGCTAAATGAATCTTTAGAGTGGATTCGATGACCCACTGTGGAGCTGCGTTTGGCCGGATCTGAAATCGCAAAGCCGAGTCGCGCACCTGTATGGGAGGTTTAATATGAAATGCATGTTTCTCGCTGTTGCGGCGTCATTTGGTGTATGCAGCGCTGCGTTCGCGCAAACGGTCCCGTCGTGGAATGCTGGCGGTCAGGACTGGCGCTGCAGTCAAAAATGTAGAGAGGGGTTAGCGGGGAGACCGACCCCGATTGCGCAAACCGGCAGAGATTTTATCTTAACGAATGAAGCAGGACAGACGGCTTCTGGTATCTATGAAGAAGGTTATAAGATTCGCGTTCCCGACTGGAACGCGACGGCAATATTTTCGGACGACCTCAAGACGCTTACTTTTTATCCATACGGTACAGTTTGGGCACGTTAGTCGAATTCCGCAAGAACTAACGCGAGAGACGCGAACTTCTTGCAAGATTTAAAAGAGGGGCTTGGCCTGCAGGACGGGCGGTCTTACCGCATCGCGCAAGACCGCAAAGTTCATTGCAGCCTGTTCGCCCTCTCGACTTAATGTTTCGATTGAGGGCGTCGTTGAGGCAGTTACGCGCAGGGGCGGGACCGAAGACTAGCGATTTTCGTCGCCGACCGACGCCGGTGGGCGCGGTGGTTCGCCGGTCGGAGTCGGCCGCCGCAAGTCCGGGAAGATGTGCTTGATCGCGGACAACAATCCCTTCTCCTCAGGAGGCGCAGCCGCCTGCTCCGACGATGGCGCCGTTTCATCGACGGTCGCGACCGGGCGCGATTTTATCTCAACCGAGGTGAGCGGGTCCGCCTGCGCCGGAGCCGGCTGGACTGGAGCGGGCGGGATCGGGGCGGTCTGGCCGGAAGGCGGCGCAAGCGCAGCTTGCGGCGCGGGCTGCGGCCCGAGGTCCGGGGCGCGCGGCGGCAGCGCGCCTGTGGCATTGGGTGCCGGCACGTCGGCCGGACGCGACAGCGTCGCGGCCGGCGCTGGTCGATTGGCATCGACATTGGCCAGCGCGGCCCGCACCCGGGCTTCGACTGATTCCTTGTCGTCGGCCTCGCGCGGCTTGCTGTCAGCCCCCTCACGCGGCTTGGTTTCGGCCGCGTTGGCTTCGGTCTTTGCCGATTTGCGTGCCGGTACAGCCTTGGCGGACTTCTTCGCAGCGGGAGTGCCACTATCCTGCTGCGGCGCAGCGCGCTGTTCGCCGGCGTCTGCAGCAGCGGCGGCTGCCGGGACCGGTTGAGCGGGTACGCTTTTGGGTGCGGTACTTTGGTTCGGCGCGGTCTCAACGACCGCCGGTGCAGGCGCGCGCGTCTGCGAGGGCAGAAATCCGCTCAGTTGCGGCGGCATATACCCGCTCAAATGCGCGACCAAGTAGCCGCTGACGGCCGTGGCAGCGGCGGCGGCCATAATCTCCAGGAGCTTCACGAAGAAGCGCGAGAAATACGAACCCTTGCCCGCCACGGACGTCCCCAAACCGTACCGCCGATCGTTTCGCCCAAGCCCCGATTAAAACGGAGGCTATCAGGCGAAATTGAGTCCGAAAAGGTGACGATATCACGGAAAATGAGCGCAAGACGTGGTTGCCCGGCGATTAATCCAGCGGAACCCTCGGGTCAAACGGTTCAGCCGGAAGGAACTCCCCGGCATAGGCACGCCGGTGCAGGTCGACCGGCGACGCGCCCGCCGCTCGCGCTTCGACCATCTTCGCCGGATCGACCGGCACGCCGATGGGGTTGGCGGCGAACTGCGGCGAGGTCCGCATCCATTCGGCCGACTCCTGCCAGTCGCCGAAATTGTCGTATTGCAATTCGACGCTGTTGCCGTCTGGATCGACGTAATAGAACGACATCGTCATGCCGTGATCGAGCGACATGTGCGGCACGATGCCCTGCGCCTTGAGCCGCATGTAATTGTCGAGGAGTTCGTCGCACGACTCATATTCGAACGCCATGTGATGGATGCCGGTGTGCTCGAGCTTTTGCGGATCGTCGCTGAGCTTCGACGACGCGAGCAGCGCAATCCGGTGATTGGCGCCGTCGTTGGACAGCCATGCGCCGGCGGGAAATTGGAAATTCGGCTTGGTGCCGACCACCGTGCCGTACCAATCGATCATTTCCTGCAGACGCGTCGTCTTGAGATTGATGTGGTGCAGGACGGGTTGCGGCGTGCGACCGTTTTGCTTGCTCATTGTGCGTTCCCTCGCTGACTCTGCCGGTGCGGCGGCGTCACACCACCGAGCCGCCGGCGACGGCGCACCAACTTACGGCGATGCTTCTTCAATTACCAAGAAAATGGATGACGGGGCGATGGCCGCAAGCAGGCACAGTTTTGATACCGCCTTGCCGCAGTTTGCGCGCAAGGCGGCGCGGCAAGCAAAAAGGGCGCCGGTGAAAGCCGGCGCCCTGCTCGCTCGAAACCGCGCTGCACTTACATGCCGGCATTGATCTCGGTCTGCAGCGTCGCCGCATTGGCCTCGTCGTTTTGCTCTTCCGCAGCCGCCATCGAAGCCGTCAAGGCGTTGGTGTCGTTCATCTGCTGGATGGCTTGATTCTCCGCGTCAGACGCCGCCTGGGCGTCGTTGCCGGTGGCGATCGGCGCCGAATTGTCATAACTCGGCGACGAATAGTCGTAAGAGCCGCCGCCGCGCGCGCCGTGCATCCGCTCGACGTCCCGCGCCAAGTTCGCGTAAGGCACCGGACCGCCGCCGAGCATGC
>Ga0210398_10006608_pt1 | contig 10636 bp, 8 predicted proteins | sample IncBWC4OmetaG_FD_161047 | JGI IMG/M metagenome (GOLD analysis project Ga0210398, IMG submission 161047) | Forest soil microbial communities from Barre Woods Harvard Forest LTER site, Petersham, Massachusetts, United States - Inc-BW-C-4-O | ecosystem: Environmental > Terrestrial > Soil >... | reverse complement strand
GCCTTCGTCATCCCGCGGGTTACAGCTTCAACCTCGACGGCTCAACACTCTATCTCGCTGTAGCCAGTATCTTCGTTGCACAGGCTGCCGGCGTGCACCTCTCACTTGGCCAGCAACTCTTGATGATGGTGACGCTCATGCTGACCAGCAAGGGTGTAGCCGGCGTCCCTCGCGCAACCCTTGTCGTTCTACTCGCGACCGCAGCCACCTTCCGCCTCCCCACTGAGCCGATCTTCGTAATCCTAGGCATCGATGCCTTGGCGGACATGGCTCGTACGACGGTCAACGTCGTTGGAAACTGCCTTGCCAGCGTTATCGTCGCAAAGTGGGAGGGAGAATTCGGAACCGAACCAATCTCACCTGTGGTGCTCGAAGGTGTAGCCGACTGAATCTATTGCATCCGCCAAGCAAAATAGCAGATGCCGTAGCATCTGCTATCGCAAGCTATACGTCTCTAGTACGAGTTACATCGCTGGCGGATGGTGTGGGTCAATGTGGTCCGCATCAACCTTTTTAGAGGCCACGGGTTTCGACTTCACTGCGCCGTTCGGGTTCACCGAATCACGCAACTCCTTCGAAGGCTTGAAGAATGGCACTCGCTTGGCTGGCACGTCGACCTTAGCACCAGTCTTCGGATTGCGTCCGGTGCGGGCATTGCGCTGCCGCGTCCGGAAGCTGCCGAAGCCGCGAATCTCGATCTTGTCTCCTGTCTTCAGAGCTCCGATGACGGCGTCGAAGAGTGTATCGACAATAACCTCTCCGTCACGGCGGGTGAGGTCACCAAGGGCGGTCACTTTGTCTACGAGGTCAGCTTTAGTCATAGTAGGTTCCTTTCCTGCAGGGGGAGGGCGACAGCACCGTGGTGGAACAAACCGTTCTTGTTGATTGTAGACGGGATGTCCACCGATAGGGTAGCGAATGCAACCAAACAATTGTCAAATCTGCGTCATCGAATAAGATGCAAAAAAAGGTCTTACAGTCATCGAATCAATAAAAAAGAGCCCCGTTTTTGCGGGGCCCTCTAATTGTCTGGTGGTGGTTTAGTTCGGTAAAGATTGAAGTACCGCGTCTTACTTCCACATGAAGTAAAACCCGGGAGCATGGTTCAGCAGCTGGCTTGGGTTGGGAAACAGGTCTTCTCCGTCGTCGGTAAGGAGAGCAAACAGGCCCCGTTTGTTCTTTGCAGGACGTACCAGGTTTGGTTCACCCGAAATTCCCACATCCTTGGCGGTCTCCATCAGCGCCACGCGGAACCCGCCAACCTTATCGATCAGCCCCAGCGGAAGCGACTGCTGACCCGTCCAGACCTGTCCGGTGGCCAGTGGTTTGATGGTCTCTTCTGACGTATGCCGACCGGTCGCAACGTCATGCACGAACTGGCCGTACATGTTATCCACCAGCGATTGAAAGTAAGCTTCTTCCTTCGGCGTCAGATCGCGGCTTGGGTCTCCTGCGTCCTTCAATTCACCCGCATGGATCACGACGTTCTTCAGCTTGGCCCATCGCAGCAGGTCGCCATAGTTGGTCCACTCCATGATCACGCCGATCGAACCAACCACAGACGCGTCATTCGCATAGATTTTGTCGCACGCACTGGCGATGTAGTACGCGCCCGATGCACCCACCGACTCGATCGAAGCGATGACCTTCTTGTGATTCTCCTGCCGCACGCGAAGCACCTCGTGGTAGATCTCCTGCGAGGCCGCCGCACCGCCGCCAGGCGAGTTAATATGCAGCAAAATCGCCTTCACTGACGAGTCATCGCCGAACTTGCGCAGTTGGTTGTCGACGCTCTCCGCAGACAGAATCACACCCGTGATGTCGATCACCGCAATTCGATCGGGGTTCAGCCCCAACCCGTCTGCATTACCTCCAGCCGAGCGCATCGTGAACCAGACCATCAGCGTAACCAGCAAACAAACCGCTGCCAACGAACCCGCGATAATGCCAATGTAAAACCACGCGGATCGGCGGGGTGCAGGCGGCAGACCGTAGCCTTGCGAGTAGCCGTACGGAGGAGCCTGGGCAGATGGAGAGCTTTGGGGAGGAGGCGGCAGCGGTGGTGGAGGAGGAGGCGTTGGATAATCTTCCGGCATGTTGTGGAGTTTAGCAGGGACACGGCACCGGACGCCTGCAGCACATCAGGCTGCAACTAGGAACAGAAATGCACACGAAGAGAGAAAAAATAACGCCAAACAGGCATTTCACGCGTCCAATATTGCAGTATGATAAACGGCGGCACACCGCCCGTGTCTCACTGCAATTTGAAGATAGAAGAGGGTTTTGCGACGTCATGGCGCATCCGCAGCTAAGTATTGTTATTCCGGCCTTTAACGAAAGTGCCCGTATCGAGCACGCCTTGGATCGAGTACTCTCTTGTGTGGCCGAGCAAGGCTGGGACGCCGAAGTATTGGTTGTTGACGATGGTTCGACCGACGACACCGCCGCAATCGTTCAACGCTGGATGCGCGACCATTCGCGGCTCCATCTGGTCAAAAATCCCGGTAATCGCGGCAAAGGTTACTCCGTCCGCAACGGTCTTCTGCAGGCTGCCGGCGAAATCGTGATGTTCACCGACGCCGACCTCTCTTCCCCGATGGAAGAGGCCGAGCGCCTCATCGCCGCCATCAACGACGGCGCAGACGTCGCCATCGGCTCCCGCTGGATGGATCGCACCCGCCAGACCATCCATCAGCCCCTCTACCGCCAGTTCTTCGGACGCTGCTTCAACTGGGTCACTCGCACCGTCATGGGACTGCCCTTCAAGGACACCCAATGCGGCTTCAAAGCCTTCAAACGTTCCGCCGCGCAGGTCATCTTTCGCTTGCAGACCATCGAGCGCTGGGGCTTTGATCCAGAGATCCTCTTCATCGCCCGCAAGCTACAGTACGTTGTTCGCGAGGTCCCGGTCACCTGGGGCCATGACGAACGCAGCCGCATGAGCTACCTGAGAGACGGCATCAAGATGCTCGAAGACATGGCTCGCATCCGTGGAAACTTCATGGCTGGCCGCTACGACAAGGCCATCGCCGCCATGAAGGACACCAGCACCATGGTGACCCCGCAGGTTGAACCGGTCGTCGTCAAGGTCAGCAGCGTCGAAGTCCGCTAGCCGCCAATCAAAAGACCCACGAAGCGCCTCTCACAGTTTACCGACTCCTCCAGGTTACGGGTCATCCTCGAACGTGTGACAATCTCTAGTCGCGGACTTCACCCAAAATATATCCGCGAACAGAGGACTGAGACCATGATGAGAAAGCAGTCAGGAGCGATCGCAACCTTGGTTCTACTCTGCGCTTCTTTCGCGGTCTGGCTCCCGGTTGCGAGCGCCCAGACAAAAACGGCTGTAGACCCGCAAAAGAACCCTCCACTGCCAGGCGGACTGGAAAAGCGTTTCCTCGATACGACGGCTGATCCATGCGTGAACTTCGCGCAGTATTCTTGTGGGAACTTTATCAAGTTCTATCCCATACCCGAGGACAGGTCTGGCTATGGAACGGGCGCCGTCATCGTCGAGCACACCGAGTATGCGCTTCACTCTCTCCTCGAAAAGGTCCAGGCCGACGACCCATCGCGTACGCCGAACGAGCAGAAGATCGGCGACTTCTACGCCACCTGCATGAACTCGGATGCCATCCAGGCGGCTGGCCTCAAACCACTCCAACCGGAGTTAAATCGGATCGCGGCACTGAAAGACAAGAATGAACTGACGGACCTGCTGGCGCACTATCAGCTGATCAACATACCCGCATTCTTCAATTACTACGAGCAGCAGGACTTCAAGGACGCTCGGAAACAAATTGCAGTTGTCGATCAAGGCGGCCTCGGACTGCCAGAGCGCGATTACTACCTCAGAAGCGGCGAGGTCGCTGAAAAGACCCGGCAGCAGTACGTGCAGCACATAACCAATATGCTGAAGCTGCTGGGCGAGCCCGATGCGAAGGCAGCAAGCGACGCGCAAAAGATCATGCAGTTAGAGACGAGCCTCGCTAAGGTATCGATGGACGTCACATCGCGTCGCGATCCGACGAGTGTCTACCACATGATGTCGGTATCGCAACTCGCGGCGCTCACTCCGGAGATTGGCTGGTCAGACTTCCTGGTGCAAACGGGAACACCCCCAGTAACTGAAATAAACGTAGCGAATCCTGACTTCTTCAAGGGATTGCGTGCTCTGCTGCAATCGACCGACCTTGAAACGATAAAAACATATCTGCGCTGGCAGCTCATAAACGGCACGCCCAGCTACACACTCCCCACCGCGCTCGACGACGAGGACTTCAACTTTTTCAATCGGCAACTGCGCGGACAGCCGCAGCAGCGCGCCCGCTGGAAACGCTGTTCTTCCGCCACCGACGACGTACTGGGCGAGGCGTTGGGTGAGGTCTATGTCAAGACCTACTTCTCCGCGGAGAGTAAAGCGAAGACCTTGGAGATGGTCAAAGATATCGAGAGTGCGATGGACAAGAACATCGATACTCTTACCTGGATGAGCCCTGAGACCAAAATCAAGGCCAAGGAAAAGTTGCACCTGATCGCCGATAAGATCGGCTATCCAGATCACTGGCGCGATTATTCGTCTCTGCGAATCGTGCGCGGCGATGCCCTCGGCAACGCTACGCGGGCAGCAGAGTTCGAAAACCATCGTCAGCTGGCGAGAATTGGCAAGCCGGTAAACCGCGAAGAATGGGGCGTCTCTCCTGCGACTGTGGATGCTTACTACAACGCAAGCATGAACGATATCAACTTCCCAGCGGGAATTCTTCAGCCACCCTTCTTCAGCCCTGAGGCAACTGACGCCGAAAACTATGGCCACGTCGGCGGCATCGTGGGACACGAACTGACTCATGGCTTCGACGATGAGGGGCGAAAGTTTGACGGCAACGGAAACCTCTCCGATTGGTGGACCGCCGAAGACGCAAAGAAATACCTGGCCATGACAGACTGCGAAGTGAAGGAATACGGCGGCTTCACCGCAATCGATGATCTCAAGATAAACGGCAATCTCACATTGGGCGAAAACACGGCGGACAACGGCGGATTGCGATTAGCGCTGATAGCTTTTCAGAGCGACGCCAAGCGCAAGGGTATCGATCTGAATGCCAGGGATGACAGCGGCTTCACGCCGTTACAACAGTTCTTCCTGGCGCACGGGCAAAACTGGTGCGGTTCCAATCGCCCGGAGCAGGTTCGCCTGCAGGTGCAAACGGATGAGCACTCACCACGCGAATTCCGCGTCAACGGCGTCGTACGGAACATGCCGGAATTTGGTCAGGCATTCGGATGCAAAACCGGCCAGCCCATGATGCCAGCCAACGCCTGCCACGTCTGGTGACAGGCGCATACCGGACAAGAGATGTGTTCGCCGCACAAGCCACTCGCATGAAACAATAGATTGCTATCACAGTAAAGACAGGGGTATCAGGTTTTGCTTCGTTCTGCTTTTATCGCTCTCTCTCAAAACAAATCTCTACGTTCGTTCTCGGAACGCTCCGCGATAGGACGAAAGATGTCCGGTCGCTTCGTCGCCGGCATGTCGGTCGAAGAAGCACTTACCGCCTGCAGGCGTGTCAACCAGGAAGGCATCGCAGTAAGTTTGGACTCACTCGGCGAGAGCGTCACAACCGAGCCCGAAGCGCAAAAATCGGCTGCGATCTACCATCAGCTCCTTGATGCAATCCAAGAGCGCGGACTCAACGCAAACGTTAGCGTCAAGCTGTCGCAGGTAGGCATGGACTTCGACCCCGCCCTGGCCGAGCGCATCGTCGGCGAGATGGTCGCGCACGCAGCGGCTGCAAAGTCCTTTGTCCGAATCGACATGGAAGGCTCCCCCTACACCGAAGCCACCATCGCAATGACTGAGCGCCTCTCGGCAAAATTTCCCGGAGCCGTCGGTACCGTCCTCCAGGCCTACCTCTTCCGCACCGAAGCCGACACCGAGCGCCTGCTGGGACAGGGAATTCGCATCCGCCTCTGCAAGGGAGCCTACAAAGAAGCTCCGGAGATCGCCTTCCCCGCAAAAGCAGACGTAGACGCCAACTACGTCAAGCTGATGAAGCGCGTGGCCTCCTTCTCAAAAGACGGCAAGGGCGTCTTCTGCGGCATCGCCACCCACGACGAGGTCATCGTCGACCAGATGCGCACCTTCGTCCGCGAAAACAACATCGACAAACACGCCTTCGAGTTCCAGATGCTCTATGGCGTCCGCCGCGATCTCCAGCGCAAACTCGCAGCCGAAGGCTTCGGCGTCCGCGTCTACATCCCCTTCGGCCCGGAGTGGTACCCCTACTTCATGCGCCGCCTCGCAGAACGCCCCGCCAACGTCCTCTTCCTGGCCAAAAACTTCTTCAAAAACTAAAACGATCCGACGATGAGCCTAACAATCTTCGTTTTGTCTTAAACTTTGAAGGAGTCCCGAGTGCAGCGAAGTATCCCTGTATTCGCCTTTTGCCGTTTTCCCAAAATGGGCACAGCCTAAAAAATAAAGTTGGAAAACGTGGCGTACTTTTCGTCGTCAAAATAACGACCTATTCCCACCACGCTTCCACCACGTTTTCACCACAAAAACACCACGTCATGTACCTCACTTTTTCCAAAACACCCCTCAAAAACCCAGCAAAACAGCAAAGCCCCGGCTCTCACCAGGGCTCAACTTTTTTTCGGAAAATATCGCAAATATCATCTCGAAGCAGACTGTGACGGAACAGGTTCCGCGAGCAGCTGCTCAACCAACTCCGTTACTTCATGTACCAGCGCCTCATGCGCTGGTGGATTCGCCGGCCCAGCAAATCCGGCATGAATCTCCTTCACTCGTCCATCGCGCCCCAGAAAAAACGACGTAGGCCAGCAGTTCAAATTCACGCCCTGCGGAATCTTTTCGTTGAGCTGCTCAGTCTCTCCAGCCACCAAGACTGTATAGGTAAGCCCATAGCGAGCAATGAAAGCACGAAGCCTTTGCGGGTCTTTCAGCTGATCAGCCTCTTCGAATGACAGGTTCACAATCTCCAGTCCCTGGCTATGAAACTGCTTGTAAAGGCTCTCGAGGAACGGCGCCTCATCATGGCAGTTCGGGCACCACGACCCCCCAATCGCAACAATAACTACCTTCCCATCAAACTGCGGATCAGTGTTCGAAATAACCTTGCCGCTGAGATCTGGAAAGCTGAAAGCGAAACGCGCAGAGGGATCTTTGACCGTAGTCTGCTGCGTCGGATCAGTCGGCCCCGGCAGCGCCGCCGCACGTGCCTGTGCCGGTCTGCGCGCCACAAGGTCCTGTTGCTCCTTCACATCTGCGCGCAGCATATTTGAAACCAATAGTGTCCCATCGGCCTGTGGAGTCAGGGAGTAGAGCGCTGGACCTGCGGCCGAAAAGTGGCTGATCTTGTAGCTCTGCCCTGTCCACTGGCCATAGAGCGAACCAGTATCACCGTCAACACGCTGAATGACCGCTTTGATGTCGGAAGAGTGAGGCTGCGCCGCCTCTACGCGAAGCTGCCATGCAGCCTCTCCCTTTGCTGAGTTGGTAGCAATCTCCCAATCCCCGCCGATCTCTTGGGCAGGCGGCGCAGCGTAAGCAGGTGCCACACTGTGCAAACTGAGACTGACCGGGTAGCGAGTTGCAGCGGTACCGAAAGAGCCATTCAACTGGCCATTCGCCAGCGTTGCGTCGATGGTTTTTGCGTAGTAATTGAAGGTGATCAGCAGATGATCGCCGATAAAGATCGTGCTTGATGCAGGACTGCTCTCCGGCCCATTGCGCAGAGCGGCGTGAAGGCTATCTGCACTCCCGGTGATTTCAAGACTCACAGGAATCTGCTGGCCATGGACAGTCGCGCTGCCCTCCCATGTACCAGTAATAACGCCGCGTTTGGGGCTTTGAGCGATAATGGATGTAGCGAGCAAAAGAAGGCCGACTAAGAGCTTCACGGAAGGTCTCGATTCTTACTTGTATTTATACGGTGTGAAACTTGTGAGTAGGAGTCGCTAGATTAGCGAGTCCGCACGCCTGAGGTAGCCAGCAAAAAGCGGCGACAACAACAGGAGGTGTGCAGTGAGTACATATGTTTAGGGTAGGCCGACAACGGAGTCAGGTCAAGACCGCTGAGGAACAGGAGGACGCGAAGGGGCCATAGCCCTCATTCCAAAGTTGTATAGATGACACCATGAACCCAGTGCAGACTGTATCCACTATGGGGAAGGAGACCGTTCCCGAGATGTTTCGGATCTGCTTGGACTTCGCGATCACTTCGCCTCAACCCTGATTGGCTTGATCGTATTACATCCGAAAACATACTCTGGACGCTGGGCCAAAAAGCAGACGGTGTCCTCTCCCCATAGCCCTATCCCCTCCCCGCAATAAAAATAGCCGCCTTCGGGCGGCTACCTCTCTTTTCAAGAGAGACCACTCTACAGATCACATTTATTTACCATACGACGTTCCGTCGCTCGGGTGTTGGACAGGAAGATACGGTTCGACGGCAAGGAGCCCAGAGAGCGTGTTGCGCTCCTGTTCAGAAAATTGGCTGCGAAAGCGATCTTCTTTGAGGATGGCGTCACGCTGCTGTGGAGGCATCTCGCGGAGATCGCGGAAGGCGCGGGCGACAAGGCGGCGACGGTCTTCTGGAAGGCTACCAAGCTGTCGCAGGGCGCCCACAACTTGCTGGCGCTGCGGTGGCGTCAGATGCTCCATCGCTTCGGTGCGTTCAATCACGCGGCGCCGCTGCTCAGGCGTCATATTGTTAAGCTGCGTGAGACGGTCGAGCATACGCTGCTGCGTTTGCGGTGGGAGATTGCGGAAGCCGGGTTCGTTCTCTAGGGCGCGTTGCTGGTCCGCCAATGGAAGATTGCTGTGACGATCCATCCACTGTGCCAGATGCTCTTGATTCCTCTTTGGACCAGGAGCCGGAACCGGGCTTGGACGCGACTGACTTACGCCGAGACGCACAGCCGCTCCACCTTGATGCATCGGCTTCGGCTGAGCGATACCCATCGCCGAAGATGCGCACAACAGTAGGGAAGCGAGTGCTGGTTGGAGAACCCGGCGGAATTGGATCGAAAATGGCATGATATTCAGCTGGTAGAAGACCCACACGTGCGAGAGAAACCGTTCTATTAGAGCAGCTTACTGCGTTGTGTCTCCTTTCAAAAATATATCTTTACCAACCCAATATGCTTACGCGGCTAACTGCTAGGAGGAGCTGCGGCATCGTCGGCAGGGCTATCATCCTGCAAAAGCTGATCCATTGTCTGCAGAGTTTGCGCATTTTTATCGAGAAGCTGCAGATCTTGCACAGTAGCGGAGGTCTCCGGGGTAGAGTGAGGGAAGCCGGACAGATCGGCCAACGTCCCACCTCCAACCACAAGGATCAGTGCCAGAGCGCCAGCGAGCGCAGGACGAAACTGGCGTCCCGTGTTGAAGAGAAAACGGGCCTTCAACTGTTCGAACCAGCCGGCTGGCGCGAGTTCTTCTTCTTCGCGAAGACGGACAGCCAGCTTTTGATCAAAATAGGACGAGGGCTCCGGCGCCTGCCAGGTGTCGAGCAAGGAGAAGGTGGCCTTCATCGACTTAAATTCACGGTCACATTCGGCACAAGACTCGATATGCGTCCGTACCGTCGCACTGGTAGGCGAGGTCGGATCCAGCAGTAGATCGAAGATAGCGGATTTGCAGTCTATGCATTTCATTGTGAACCTTTCCAATTTCTTCGCTTCAGGCGCGTCCAGTAAAGCGCGCGTAGATATCAAATAAAGGCCTTCAACTTTTCACGTAGTGTTTGGTAAGCACGAAAGAGCAGCGATTTCGTGGCAGACTCGCTCAATTTCAGCACGTCCCCGATCTGTTTGTAGTCCATGCCTTCGTACTTGTGCATGAGCACAGCCATGCGCTGCCGTTCAGGTAGCGCAAGCACATGCTGCCGAATGGCTTTGAGACGTTCTTGTCGTAGTAAATTCGCTTCGGCACTTATGGTAGAGTCTGCGACATCCGGCGTCGTGCCGGTTTCTGAATCGGCCTCGTCAAGATAAACGGTAGAAGCTGTCCGCTCGTGCCGGGTGTCACGGGCATAGTTAACACCCAGATTGGTGGCGATTCGGTAGAGCCAGGTACTGAATCGAGCTTCAGCTCGGTAGGTCTCGCGCGAGCGGTACACCCGGAGAAAAACCTCCTGGGCAAGCTCTTCGGCAACCGCTTGATTATGGACCATGCGATACATGAAGTGAATAATTGGTTTACGGTACTTCTGAATGAGGAAGTCGAAACCGGCCATATTGCCGGTGCGCAACTCCAGCATGATTGCCGCATCGTCCATCTCACCGAAATCACCGGCCGCATGATGGTTCTCGGCAGCGTGGAGGTTCTCGAGAAGCCTCGGATTGATCGCCAGCGTAGCCATATCATCCATAACCCCATCTTCGCCATTGGGTTGCGCTTTTGGATCAGATTCGTCGGGAATCTCGTCGACCCGGTCAGCGGGATGAGGGTCTTTGGTGTCATGGCGATCGGAATTTGGAAGAAGGGAGGACATCCTGCTGATTGATTGTATCGTCATGAAAGGTTGACTCAGGGGAGCATATCGCCGTGAATCAAGTGAATTTGGTCGAAGGATCAGCGGAATGATATTCTCTGAATAGAAGTTGA
>Ga0210398_10006607_pt1 | contig 10636 bp, 9 predicted proteins | sample IncBWC4OmetaG_FD_161047 | JGI IMG/M metagenome (GOLD analysis project Ga0210398, IMG submission 161047) | Forest soil microbial communities from Barre Woods Harvard Forest LTER site, Petersham, Massachusetts, United States - Inc-BW-C-4-O | ecosystem: Environmental > Terrestrial > Soil >... | reverse complement strand
CTTCGTTGAAAGCCAAAGGCGTTCATCAACTTTCCGGAGTCAACTACGAGCGGGTGAGCGACGACGGGCTGCACATCAGCTTCGGCCCCAACCGGGAGCGACCCCAGCTGCTGACCGTGGACAACGTGGTGGTCTGCGCGGGCCAGGAGCCGGTGCGCGACCTGGAAGACGATCTGCGAAGTATCGGCATTGACCCGCACATCATCGGCGGTGCCGCAGTCGCTGTCGAACTGGACGCCAAGCGTGCCATCAAGCAGGGCACCGAGCTGGCGGCCCGGCTGTAGAGACGCACAGGTCAGTAGCCGGCCAGCAGACTGCGCACCCTGCCCAAGGTTTCCGGACCGACGCGGCTGCAGATCCGCGATGGGTCGGCGGGCCTGCGGCCCCACAGCAGCAGGACACGCGTTGCGGCGTCGGTTTCCAAGGTGGCCGGACCCTCCGGGTCGGCCAGCCGGATAGTGGTGCGGTCGGTGTCCGCATCGACCACGACGTCGTCGGCGTCGGCAACTCGCAGTCGCGCCTCGATTCGCTCGCCGGGCCGTAATTGCTTGGCGCCCTTGGCCAACAGCGGCTTTCCCACCGCCAGCACACTATGGGTGGTCATCCAGGGCTGCGCCATCCGGGCCTGGGCCGCCGCATCGTCGCCGGTGATGTCCCAGCCGTGCAGCACGAGCTCTTCGCGCATGTGCTCGGCGAACCAGGGCACCTTCATGGTCCGCCCAGTCCACGCCACGTCCGTGTCGGCCGGAACGTCATCGGCGGCTTCGGCGACTTCGTTCAGCGTCGCCATGTTTCGGTGCAAGGCCGCCCACAAGTCGGTTTCGTTCATGGCGCGCAACGGCGCCTCACGCTCCTCGAACCCGCGCGTGGCAACCGGCTCGGCGGCCAGGTGCGCGCCCAGCACCCGGGCGAGCTCTTCGGCGTTGCCGGCTTGATGGATGACGATGTCGCGGACTGTCCAGGCTTCACACCAGCTGCCGGCGTCGGGGCGGCGCTGCTGGACGGCGTCTAAGAACGGCTGCCACTCGGGGAATCGATCGTTGTCGATCTGTTGCCTCACGGCATCGGGTATACCCGCCGCCTCCGACAACTAAGCCGCGAGCGGACTATACGTCGTGGTGCGCTGGCGTGCCGGACGACCAATGCCCTCGGCGATCGCCATCAACTCGGAGGCCGTCTTGGCCGATCCGTATTCGGAGCCGGCCATCCGGGAGATGGTCTCTTCCATCAGGGTGCCGCCCAAATCGTTAGCGCCACCGTTGAGCATCACCTGCGTGCGCTCGACGCCGAGTTTGACCCAGCTGGTCTGGATATGAGAGATACGGCCGTGCAACATGATCCGCGCCAGCGCATGCACTGCGCGGTTGTCGCGGTGGCTTGGCCCGGGCCGTGCCGCGCCGGCGAGATACAGCGGCGAGTTCTGATGCACGAACGGCAGTGGCACGAACTCGGTGAAACCTCCGGTGCGGTCCTGAATGTCGCGCAATACGTTGAGGTGACCGACCCAGTGCCGCGGGCTGTCGACGTGGCCGTACATCATCGTCGAGGATGACCGCAGGCCCACCTCGTGGGCTGTGCTCACGATCTCGATCCACATCGAGGTGGGCAGCTTGCCCTTGGTGAGCACCCAACGGACTTCGTCGTCGAGGATCTCCGCGGCGGTGCCCGGGATGGTATCCAGGCCGGCCTCACGCAGGCCGGTCAGCCACTCACGAATACTCAAGCCGCTCTTGGTTACACCGTTGGCGATCTCCATCGGTGAAAACGCGTGCACGTGCATCGACGGCACCCGCGCCTTGACCGCCCGCACCAGGTCCGCATATCCCGTGACCGGCAGCTCGGGATCAATGCCGCCCTGCATGCATACCTCGGTGGCGCCGGCGACATGGGCCTCCCACGCACGTTCGGCGACCTCGGCCGTCGACAGCGAGTAAGCATCGGCGTCGCCCTTGCGCTGCGCGAAAGCGCAGAACCGGCACCCCGTGTAACAGATGTTGGTGAAGTTGATGTTGCGGTTGACGACGAACGTGACGTCATCACCGACCACCTCGCGGCGCAACGAATCCGCCAGGGCGACAACAGCCTCCAGCGCCGGACCGTCAGCGGTGGCCAACGCCAGGTACTCCGCGTCGCTGCAGCCCGCAGGGTCACGTTCGGCTGCGCTCAAAGCGGCGAGCACATCGGTGTCAATGCGTTCGGGGGCACGGGCGGCCAACTCGTGCACCCGCGATCGGATCGAGTCCCAGTCCCCGAATGCGCTGAGCAGATCGCTGCGGGCTTCGGTGCTGCGGCCTTCGGTGTCGATCGCGGCGTTCAAGTCCACCCGGCCGGAGGAGGCGACGTCGTCGGGCTCCTGCCACGGCATGCCCACCGGCTTCACATCGCGAGCCAGTCCGGTGGCCGGATCGGCCAGCGCCGCAACGTGGTTGTGAACTCGCGGATCGATCCAGGCCGCTCCCGCCTGGACGTACTTGGGCTGAGCGGTGAGTCGCTCCACCAAGTCGTATCCCGCCCGTTCGGTGATGGCGGCGAGCTCGTCGAGCGCGGGCCATGGCCGCTCGGGATTGACGTGGTCAGGCGTCAGCGGCGAAACGCCGCCCCAGTCGTCGACACCCGCGGCGATCAACGCAATGCACTCGTCGCCGGACACCAGGTTCGGCGGCGCCTGGATGCGCATTCCCGGGCCGAGCACCAGTCGCGCCACCGCCACAGTGGCCAGGAAGTCATCGATACCGACGTCGGGCGTCGAGGCCATCACCGTGTGTTCTTTGGCACGGAAGTTCTGCACGATGACTTCCTGAACGTGACCGAATTCCTTGTGCGACTTGCGAATAGCATGCAATGTCTCGGCGCGCTCGGTGAGCGTCTCACCGATGCCGACCAGCAGACCGGTGGTGAACGGTATCGACAGCCGGCCCGCGTCGGTCAAGGTGCGCAGCCGAACCGCGGGATCCTTATCGGGACTGCCGTAGTGCGCCAAGCCCTTCGTTTCGAACAGCCGTCGCGACGTCGTCTCCAGCATCATCCCCATCGACGGCGCGACCGGCTTCAACCGCGACAACTCCGACCAGCTCATCACTCCGGGGTTCAAGTGCGGCAGCAGCCCGGTTTCCTCCAGGACCCGGATCGCCATCGCCCGCACGTAGGACAACGTGGAGTCGTAGCCGCGTTCCTCCAGCCACTCGCGCGCCTCCGGCCACCGATCTTCGGGCCGATCACCGAGGGTGAATAGTGCTTCCTTGCAACCGAGCTCGCCGCCGCGACGAGCGATATCGAGAATTTCGTCGGGCTCCAGAAACATCCCGGCGCCCTGGGCGCGCAGCTTGCCGGGCACGGTGACGAAAGTGCAGTAGTGGCAGCTGTCGCGGCACAGATGCGTCACCGGGATGAACACCTTGCGCGAATAGCTGACCGGCAGCCGTCCGGCAGCGCCGCGTCGTCCCGCCGATTCCAGACCAGCATCGCGCACCCGCGCAGCGCTGCGGCACAGGTCGGCCAGATCCTCGCCACGGGCAGTCATGGCGACCGCCGCCTCGTCCGCGTTCAGCGCAACCCCGTCGCGGGCCCGGCGCAGCACCCGCCGCATCGCGGATGCACTCGCCCGCGGCGGCACCGACGGGTTGGGCAGCAGGGTTGATTCGTCGCCCGTAGTCAGTGGCACGTTGGTGTAACTCCCGTCCACCCAGATTTCATCCGCGCGCAGCAACCGTTCGCATCCCCGACGCGTGCCATAGGCGCAACAGTAGCGTCCAGTTGCGCGCTGGCGGGCCCTGCCCTCTTTCTGCGGAGAGCCTGGTCGTGTGACTCGTCAGGGTTCGGCTCGGCGCTGCCACAGTACCCACAACGGCGGTGCCGCACCGACCGCGAGCAGCAGAAATGGGCCGTAAGCCAGCACACCTCGGCCACCGAAGATGACGTCGCCGCCAGGACCGCCCATGGCCATCGCAGCGACCGTCAACAGCCAGGTCCACAGCGGCAAGGCGGCCAGCCTCGCCGACGTGGTCCATCGGCCGGCGGCCCAGACCAGGGCCGCGTTCACAAGACCGCTGATCAACGGGCTGATGGGAAATGGGATTGAACCGAGGTAGGCCGGGAGCAGCAGCGCGCCGGCGACCGCGGAGAGAATCCCGTCGAGGGCGAGTAACGCCAGAATGACGATTCGGATGGAGGGGTCCGTAGCGCCGGCGTCGTCGATCTGGCCGACGCGCGGCTTGGTGGCGGTCAGGTCGGGACGCTGTCCAGCTGCGAAACGATGGACATGAGCTCCCACTGGAAGCTGTCCAGTCGGTCCTGCCAGTGTTGCTGGTTGTAGTCCAGATCCGGATCCATACTTTTCCTCCCTGGTCCTCGCGGCGCTTGCTTGGTCGGAAGCCTACCGCGCGGCGGACCCGGCGAGGTCGAGTCCGGCGAGGAGATCGGTCTCCCAGCCTCGCTGATCGCGATCACCCGCGAGGCCGCCAGCCAAAATATAGTGCTCCTGGCCGACGATCGGCAGCGCGAAGTTATTCGACAACGCGAGAGCTCGGCCGGTGGGGCCGACGATCAGCTGGGTGGCGTGGGCGGCCAGCGCCGCCCTCTTGGCCGGCAGCGCGTCCAAGTCCTCGACGACCGCGTCGATCTCATCGTCGGAGTAGCCAAGGCCGGCATGCTCGCCATCAGCGGGCGGGATCACCCATTCTGGCCCTAAGTCGTCAGGGCCGAGCGCCTCCCAACCTGCCATGAACGCGCTCCGGGCGATGACCGTCCAGTAGAACTTCGGCACCGTCCATGGCGTGCCCGGGTAGTCATCGGTGCCAGCCGCGGCCACCGCCGCCGTGGTGACGACATGGGCCTGCACGTGGTCGGGATGCCCGTATCCGCCGTTGGCGTCGTAGGTCACCACGACGTGCGGACGCAATGTGCGAATGACGTCGACCAGCGCGCCGACGGCTTCGCGTTCGTCGGCATCCTTGAACCGCTGAGAACCCGGTCGGCCGCGCGGTTCGGTGCCCGCCATGCCCGAATCCCGCCAGCGCCCCGGCCCGCCGAGAAAGATCGGCGCGTCGACACCCAGGGCGTGCAGCGCCGCGGTGAGTTCGCCGATACGGTAGCCGCCGAGTTGGTCCGCCTGATCGACGGCAAGTTGCGCCCAACGGTCGCCAATGACCTCGCCTTCTTCGCCGAGAGTGCAGGTGACGACGTGCACCTCAGCGCCGCGGGCCGCGTAGTGGGCGATGGTGGCGCCATTGGTGATGCTTTCGTCGTCCGGGTGGGCGTGTACGAACAACAACCGCGGCGTCTCCTGCATGGACGCACCATACCGGTGTGGTGCGCAGCGAAGGAGCCGGGTAGCGAAGACGTAACCCGGTGGGCCGCAGCCAGAATCGGTGGGCGGGCAAAGCCGACGTTTCGCCAAAAGAAACGCCGGTGGCTACTATCAACGCATGGCACAGCAGTCCATCTCCATGCCAAAGGCAATCCGCACTCGCCGCCGGGGCAAGGAACTCGAGGACGCGCTCTACGACGCCACGCTGGCGGAGCTGGCCGCGGTCGGCTACGGCGGTCTGACCATGGAAGGGATCGCCGCGCGGGCCCGGACCGGCAAGGCCGCGTTGTATCGGCGCTGGTCCTCCAAACACGACCTGGTCCAGGCGGCACTGCGCTACGCGCTACCGCCACACCCGGAGCCGCGTACCGACCGATCGGCGCGGGAGAACCTGCTGTCCGTCTTCACTGCGCACTGCGATGTGCTTTCCGGCAAGACTGCATTTCCGAGCCTGGCCATCATGAATCAGCTCATCCACGAGCCGGAATTGCGTTCCATATTCGCCGACGCCGTCGTGGCGCCCCGCCTGCGGATCATCGAATCGATCCTGCAGGCAGGCGTGGCCAACGGCGAGATCAATGCCGCCGTGCTCACGCCCTACACCGCGCGCGTCGGCCCAGCGCTGATCAACCAACAGCTGCTGCTGACCGGGGCCCCACCGAACAAGCGCCAAATCGCGCACATCGTCGACACCGTCGTCGCCCTCGCCGCGCCGGTACTGACCCGCTGACGCTAGTCGCTGCGGGCAGCCGCGCCAGCCCGCAGCCCACACGCACGCTCCGCGCTACTGCGCGGCTTTGACCCATTGTCCAGCGTCGCCGACGATCCCGACGGGCACCGAACCTGAGAGGCTCACATTGAGCACGCTGGGGCCGGCCGCGACGATCGTGGTGTCCTGGAGGATCGGCAGCACGGTGGACATGTTCCACAGCCGCGGCTCGACCGAGTTGACCACGTCGTTGATGTTCTCGGTCCCGGCCAGTGCGGCATCGATATTCGATTGGATGCCGTGATCGCAGATGCCGGTGAGGTTGGACGGGGCCTGCACCAGCGCTCCTGGTTCCTGTGCCCGGCTGGGCGCAGTCGACGTTGGAGCCGCCGTGGTCGCAGGATTCGCTCGGGCCGTCACCGACGGGTCGGATGAGGCCGTCGGGGCCGTCGCCGTCGAGACCGCCGTCGCCTCCAAGGCCGGGCAGCTGTAGCGGGAGGCCAACAGCGTCGCCAAGTTCCCGCCGGCCTCGCGCCAACCGACAAGGGCGTCCACCCGGTTGTTGACCAATGCGTCGCGGTATAGCGCCACCGGATCAAGCGCCAAAATGGTTGCGGCGATACCGACATTGCGCAGTTGGTCGGCGGCGGTGTTGGCCACCGCCACCGACGTCGGGTCGTTCGCCGCGACGCCGATGATCAGCGACAGCTGCTTGCCGTCCTTGCTGATGCGGCCCCGGGTGATCTCTGGTGGCCCGGTACGGGGCGGCGCCGAGGGCGCCGGCGGTGGCGGAGTGACCGACGCCGACGTGTCGTTCTCGATTTGGTATCCGGATGCTTCCAGCAACCCCAACGCCTCCGTTCTGGTCAGCGCGGGCGGTGCGGTCGGCACGTAGCCGGGGTCGCTGGGTGAGCGTATCTGCGCCTGGTCCAGGCTGACGGTGTTGTCGCTGCCGGCGCCCACGGCGGCGAGCAAGTCAACGTCGAGCATGCCCAGAATCGCCTTGCGAACCGCGGAGTCGGCCAGCTTGGGTTCGTTGGCGCGCAGCGTGAGCTGCATGACTCGCGGCGTCATGATCCGGGCGGTACGCACATCCGGGATGGCCGACAACTGCGCGAAAGCTGCTGAGCCACCGTGTACTTGGGCAACCTGAGTGTCGCCGTTGCGGACCGAATCGGCCAGCGCGGCCGGCGCCCCGGCCCGCCGGAACAGGATCAGATCCGGCTTGGCCGGCGGCCCCCAATAGCGATCGTTGCGGGCGAGCAGGATTTCGTCGCGCTGCGGGTCGATGTTTTCCACCCGGAACTGTCCGCCGGTGACCGGCAGGGCGCTGGCCAGCCCGGCCGGGAAACCGCCCGGCACATCCTTGACGATGTGCGCGGGCAGAATGTTGCTGAACAGCTCGCGCCACGCAGGGTATGGCCGGGAGAACGTGACGACCGCCTGCTTGCCGCCGTCGATCGACTGCACACCGGTGATCAGGTCGTAGCCGGCCGGATCGACCACACCGGGCTGGCTGACCATCTGCCGCCACAGGTACCAGAAGTCGTCGGCGGCGATGGGAGCGTTATCCGTCCACTGTGCCTCCGGCCGGATTTTGTAGGTCACCGTGAACGGGTTGTCGTTGGTCACATCAGCGGACACCAGCAGCGTCGGGTCCATTTCCCATCGGGATCCGGTCGGCGTGGCCGGATCGGAAATCGGACGGAACGTGCTGGGCAGCACGAGCGCACCGATTGCCGCGTTGACCGCGGAAAGGTCGGTCAACAGATGCGGGTTGAACCCGGCACCGATCGCGTCGATGCCCACGATGATCTGCGTCTTCCGCATGGGCGGCGGCGCGGTGCTCCGGGTGGTCTCGGTGCTCTGCGGGGCCGGCGGCGGACTAACGGCGCAGCCCGCCAGCGCCAGCGTCGAAACCAGCACGCCGATGGTTAACCAGGCGCGGCGGGCTCGTTTCGGCACGCCCAACAGGGTATCGGGACGCAGCGGTTGATCAACCGCTGCTAGGCCCGGGCTAACCGCGGGCTTTGGCCCGCGCCTTGCTGCGCGCCCGGGTGGTGGCGTCCAGGTCGTTCTTGCGGACCCGGACGATCTCCGGCGTCACCTCGACGCATTCGTCGTTTGCACAGAACTCCATGGCCTGCTCCAGGTCGAGCTCGAGCGGCTTGGCCAACGTCTCGAAGACGTCCGCGGTCGAGGACCGCATGTTGGTCAGTTTCTTCTCGCGGGTGACATTGATGTCAAGATCCTCTGGGCGTGGGTTGATCCCGACGACCATTCCCTCGTAGGTCTCCTGGCCAGGCTCGACGAAGAACTGGCCCCGGTCGGTCAACTGGATCAGGGCAAACGGGGTGATCACGCCGGTCCGGTCAGACACTAGCGACCCGGTGTGCCGGGCCCGGATCTCGCCGGCCCACGGTCGGTAGCCGTCGAACACGGCGTTGGCGATGCCGGTGCCGCGAGTGAGGGTCAGAAAATCGGTGCGGAAACCGATCAGGCCCCGGCTGGGCACGATGAAGTCCATCCGCACCCAGCCCGCCGCATGGTTGGTCATCTCCTCCATGCGGCCCTTACGGCCGGCCATCAACTGGGTGATCACCCCGACGAACTCCTCGGGGCAGTCGATCGTCATCGCCTCGAAGGGTTCGTGCAGCTTGCCGTCGATGGTCTTGGTCACGACTTGCGGCTTGCCGACCGTGAGCTCGAACCCCTCCCGGCGCATCTGCTCGACCAGCACCGCCAGCGCGAGCTCGCCACGGCCCTGCACCTCCCAGGCGTCGGGCCTGTCGATGTCGACGACCCGGATGGAAACGTTGCCGACCAGCTCGGTGTCCAGCCGGTTGCGGACCATCCGCGCGGTCAGCTTGTGCCCCGAGACCTTTCCCGCCAGCGGGGAGGTGTTGGTCCCGATGGTCACCGAGATGGCCGGCTCGTCCACGGTGATGCGCGGCAGCGCGTGGGCATGGTCGGGATCGGCCAGCGTGTCGCCGATCATGATCTCGGGCAGCCCCGCCACGGCCACGATGTCGCCGGCGATCGCCTCGTCGGTGGCGGTGCGCTCGACGCCCTCGGTCGCGAGCAGCTCGGTGATCTTGGCGTTGGTGATGACGGGCAACCCGTCCACCTCGCGCATCCACGCCACCTGGTGGCCCTTGCGCAGCTTGCCCTTATAGATCCGGACCAAGGCGAGCCGGCCGAGGAACGCCGACGCGTCCAGGTTGGTCACCAACGCCTGTAGCGGCGCTTCTGGGTCCCCGATCGGCGGCGGGATGTGTTCCATCAGCACGTCGAACAGCGGGTCGAGGTTGTCGCCCGCGGGCACCGCACCGTCGGCCGGCGCCTCGGTGCTCGCGATGCCGGCGCGCCCGGACGCGTACAGCGTCGGCAGACCGAGCGCGTGCTCGGCGGCCTTGGCCGCGTCGTCGTCGAGATCGGACGCGACGTCGAGTAGCAGGTCGTGGCTGTCGCTCACGACCTCGGCAATCCGGGCGTCGGGCCGGTCGGTCTTGTTGACGACCAGGATCACCGGCAAATGCGCGGCCAACGCCTTGCGCAGCACGAACCGGGTCTGCGGCAGCGGACCTTCGGAGGCGTCGACCAGCAGCAGCACGCCGTCCACCATCGACAGCCCGCGCTCCACCTCGCCGCCGAAGTCGGCGTGCCCCGGCGTGTCGATCACATTGATGACGGTGACGCTGCCGTCCGGGTGATGCCGATGGACGGCGGTGTTCTTGGCCAGGATCGTGATGCCCTTTTCGCGCTCCAGGTCGCCGCTGTCCATCACGCGGTCCTGCAGATCACCGCGTTCGTGCAACGCACCGGACTGCCGCAGCATCGCGTCGACCAGCGTGGTCTTGCCATGGTCAACGTGGGCGACGATGGCGACATTGCGGAAATCCACGTCGGTGATTCTGGCAGCGTAAGCGACCGATCGCGAAACCGAGCGGCCGTGACGTGCTCCGCGTCACAGGATTCGAGTCAGCGCTGCCAAGAATCCCCGATCAGCGGGCACCCAGTCGATGTGGTGCAGCTGCGCCGCCGACACCCAGCGCAACGCACCGTGGTCGTGGGGATGAGGCTCGCCCCGAATCAGGCTGACCTGGTAGGCACGCAGCGTTGTCGTTGCATCAAGGGCGATGTCATCGCCGAGACGTTCGCCGACCGCGACTTCGACGCCCAGCTCCTCGGCCAATTCACGGGCCAGTGCCCCGGGCTCGGTCTCACCCGGCGCGACCTTGCCCCCGGGTAATTCCCAGCGGCCCGCCAATTCGGGCGGCCGAAGGCGTTGCGCGACCAGCACCATGGATTCGGCGATGACGGCCCCGGCGACCACGATCTGGTTCGGCATCGGGGTGACGGTATACGGCCGACGGATGGCTGTGTTAGCGGATACCACCTCCGTGCTCGCACATCGCCCGGCCTCCCAGCCATACAGAAAGCCCCGGCCAATGGCCGGGGCTTTCTGCGCTTAGGTCGTCAGAACAGTGACGGCACGATGTCGAACATGAAGTTGGCGCCGGTCGCGGTCGCGGTGAGGCTGTCACCGAAGACGCTGGCGAAGTCGAAAGGCCCGTGAAACGGCCGAGGCGCTAGTAACGGCTGGCTTGCGCTGCGTCCAG
>Ga0210398_10006605_pt1 | contig 10638 bp, 10 predicted proteins | sample IncBWC4OmetaG_FD_161047 | JGI IMG/M metagenome (GOLD analysis project Ga0210398, IMG submission 161047) | Forest soil microbial communities from Barre Woods Harvard Forest LTER site, Petersham, Massachusetts, United States - Inc-BW-C-4-O | ecosystem: Environmental > Terrestrial > Soil >... | reverse complement strand
AGTGAGCACATATATCCCGTTCAGAGCCAGCGCGTCGAGCAGATTGAACTCCAGCGGCGCGATTCCTGTAGCGTCGAGTATAAAATCCATGCCGCCGATCTTCTTCTCTACCTGGTCCGCGGGCACTTGTCGGCCGTCAATATAGCGCCCGCCGATACCGCTCAACCATTTCGGGCGCGCGGTGTTTTGATCCACCACGTCGAGGCCGTAAACTTCGCCGCCGCGCAAGACCAGGACCATGGCTGCCAGCAGGCCCACCGGCCCCAGTCCGGCAACCAGACAGCGCCGCCCATGCAGCCAATCGGGAACTGTAGCTGCGTCTGGACAGCGCACAGTCTGCACGCGTAGGGCCTCGTCGATCGCTTTTTCGACAACCGAAAGCGGTTCCATCAAGACGCCGACCGGCTCCAGTTCAGCGGTCACCTGGACGATATACTGTTCGCGATCGACGACGAATTCCGTTTGGTATCCGTCCAGTCCGCGGATACCTCTCTCACGATAGTTGCCGGTCTGACACATATCGGCTCGGTTCATATTGCAGTTGGCGCATTCGCCGCAGCCCCGCCGTACGGTGAACACAGCGTAGTCGCCGGGCTTCACGCGAGTAACGGAGGAGCCTACGCCGACGACCTGGCCGAACATCTCATGCCCAATGACCAATTCCTTCTGACCGTCCGGGGCATCGGCGCGGCCCCCCGACACCTCTTCCCGATCGGTGCCGCAGATGCCCACTCGGATCATTCGGATTTTGATTTCGTCCTGTGCGGTGATCGATGGCTCAGGCCGTTCCACCAGGCGCGAGCCGGCTGTTCCCGGCACGATAGCAATCGCTTTCATACTCCCAGCCTTTCGAGCAAATGGTCTCCAACCCGCAGCGCGTTGGCCATGATGGTCAGGCTGGGGTTCACAGCCGCAATCGATACGAAAAAGCTGGCATCGACTACGTAAAGATTGTCCAAGTCGTGCGCTTTGCAGTTAACATCCAGCGCCGATGTCTTCGGATCGCGGCCGAACCGGACGGTTCCGGCTTGGTGCGCGGTGCCTCCGATCGGAATGTCCTTGCCCAGGTAAAGCGAACGGTGCATCAAATGATCGTGTAAGCCAATATCGCCCAGCATGCCCTCTAGCTTTGCGGTCAGCCGCTTGTGTCCTTCCAAGTTCGTCTCCCGGATACTCAGCACGATCTGTCCGTAGGGATGGATGGTCACACGGTTGTCGGGATGTGGCAGGTCTTCCGATTGGAGCCAGAAGTCGATGGAGCGCTCCGCCAAATAATCGAGCGCAAACTCGGGCTTCCAAACCGCCCACCCGGGCGCCTCGCCCTTGAGCATTTCTCCATCGGACTTGCCAAGCATCTGGATCTCACCCAACGGGTATTCCCAATCGTCGGAGCGAAAATAGAAATCGTTCAATGCGAGAGTTTTTTGAAACACGGTGGGATTGGGATCCCTCGAAATCGCCATAAAGGCCGAGCAGTTGTGACGCATATAGTGCCGTCCCACCACGTCGGAGCTGTTGGCGAGCCCGCCGGGATGCTGGTCGCTCGCGGAGCGCAACAGCAGCGCGGCGGAATTAACCGCCCCGCACGAAACCACCACGATATCCGCTGAGTATTGCTCTTCAGCGCCCGCGCGCGTGACGATGACTTTGGTCACCACGCGTCCCGATGCGTCCGTTTCCAGGCGTTCCACGCAGGCGCCCGTCAGCATTTCGACGTTGGAATACTCGAGGGCGGGATCGACGCAGATCACTTGAGAGTCGGCTTTACCGTTAACCAGGCATGGAAAACCATCAAACGCGGCGCATCGTACGCAAGCACTGGTGTGCAGCGCCTTGCCGTCCGCTTCGTCTAACAAAATGCCGAGCGGCAACGGGAACGGGTGATGGCCAAGGCGCTCGAAATCGTCGAACAACTCTTGAATTCGCGGTGCATGGCTCACCGCCGGATAACGATAGGGCGCGCTGGCCGGACCTTCAGTGGGGTCAATGCCATGCTGCCCATGGACATGATAAAGATGCTCGGCCTTTGTGTAGTACGGCTCAAAGTCCGCGTAACTCAGAGGCCAGGCTGGTGAGACGCCACCGTGGTGCCCCACCTCACCGAAGTCCCGCTCGCGAAACCGCAATAACGCCGCGCCATAAACCTTCGTATTACCGCCAACGTAGTATTGAATGCCTGGATAAAACGGCTTGCCGTCTTTGTCACACCAGGTCTCTTTTGCCCTGTATTTGGATTCGACAAACACAGCCTTGGCATCCCAGTTGTCTTTCTCCCGTGGCAAGTAGCCGCCACGTTCGAGAAGCAGGATCCGCTTTCCCGAAGGCGCCAAGTGGTAAGCCAGCGTTCCTCCGCCGGCTCCCGTTCCGATGATGATGACGTCGTAACGATTGTTCTCAGGCATGTGCTCCTATCCGAATACTGGCGCCAGCGAAATTGAGACCAAGCCCAGAACAAATAAGGCGAACATCAGCGCGAGCAAGCGCTTCACCTGACTGTTGGCGCCGCGAAATTCTTTCCACACGAAAACACCCCACACCGCGGAAATCATCGTGTTTCCCTCGCCCAACGAAAATGAAGTTGCGGGCCCAACCATGGGCGTATATGCGGCGACAAAGCTGCAGATGGTCCCCGTGCCCCAAATGAGCCCGCCCAAAACTCCCCAGGCATGAACTGCCCGGCCGCCTTTGAAATAGTCCCCAAGCGAAAGCGGCGATCCGATTACAGGGCGTCGCATAAACGCATAATTGAACGGGAAGTTGGACACCAGCGCCCCGACCGCGAATACGAAGTAAACAGTGTACGGTCCGAGATGGTTTTGCCCGGTCAAGGCTTTTGCTACGAAGGGATAGAAGAGTCCGATAACCACGCCACACAGTAGACTCAGCACGATTCCTTTCGTTCCAGCCTTCGTGCTTTTCGATAGGCCGCGATAGGCCATGGCATTCGACGCGATCGCGGCCGAGACCAGTAGAATCCCGCCGAAGAGGAGCAACCGATTGCCGACCGGCGAAATGACATAGTTGAGAACCGCGCCAATGACTAGCGCCAGGCCGGCGCCCAATGGAAAAGCCACCGCCATGCCGGCAACGGAAATGGCGGCCACCAAGAGCAAGTTCCCAGATTGAAAATCATCCCGCCGGCGAACGCTTCCGCCAGAGAACGAGTGCTTGCGCTATCGAGATTGTGAAAGAAGCTTGCCGTAGCAGCCGGATTCGTCCGGCCGAGGGTGAGGCCGAACAGCAGGGCGCACACCACAATCCCCCACATGTAGTCCCAATAATACAGCTCGAATCGCCGTGTTCTATCGATCTTCTCCGTGTTGGCCCAACTGCCCCAACACAGCATGCTGACTAGCATCATCAACAGTGCAACCGGATAGCTGTGCGGCGTGTACATCGGTCAGATCACTGACACGGCGAAATCGCGCCCTTCCCAATGGTTGCTTGCGGTCCAGAAGAAAGTAAAACGGATGGGCGCCCGCTGCGCCTCGGCAATCGGGACGTCCACAAAGTCCGCTCCTAGAGTGGTGCTGGAAGAGGAGGTGTCCTTCACCGTTCGCCATTCATCGTTCGACCAGCGCAGCCGGAAAGCAGCCTGCGCTTGAATGCGCAGCACATAACCGGGCTTCACGCTCCGCGCCTGCCGGGTAAACTTCCAGACTTCGAACAATTGATGGTTGTTCCGCTCGCCTAGATACCTTTTCGCAACCTCGGCAATCAGATCGGACACCTTCCCATCGCGGACGGAGCGAAGCAGCTTGATGTACTCCGCATGAGCCCACATTAACGGCATGGCCGAGCCGGTTGGACGCCCTCGATACATGTAGACCTGGGGCTGATCCGGACCATCCCAGGACTGTTCGGGCAAAAGGCCGGTGCTTGAGGCTAAGCCTTCCATGGTCCGAACGAATGGCTTCGCGTCGTGTCCCGCCGCGAGTTCGTAGTGACCGCGTTCGCCTGTGAGCAGCGGCCACGCACGTCCTCGTCCCCAGCCTACAAAAGGACCACCATCTTCGCGCTGTCCGTATCCATCGTGGTTGTAACGGCGCCAGCAAGGTCCAAAGGGAGTATCCACTTTCAACACGGCGTCTACCACCTTGAGCGAATCCACAATGACCGGATCGCCGGGCTTGCGGATTCCGTGACGCACCAGCTCAAGAAAACCCGCATCCACGACTTCTTTGGCTGGAAATGCGTTCCGCGCGCCGGGCTGACGGTTCGCAATGGTGATGGTTCCTTGATTCGGGTTTTCGTCTGGATTCGGATTATCCGGCTGCTCCGGAAGAATGCGCATGTAATGCCGGGTCACGCCTGGGAGCAAAGTGCCTTCGGTTGTGACAGTCCAGCTCTCGACGTGGCATTCCAGGAAATCGGCGTATTCTTCCAGATATTTCGCTGTCGCCTCATCGCCTCTTTCACGAGCAAAGCATGAGGCGCAGATCAATGCCGCTATGTTGGACGCCAGCGTGGCAGGGGAATAACCGCTGACCTCCTCCCAGCGCTCCTGCGGAGTAACCGGGCCATGCCGGACCAAATAAGCGGCGGCCCGCATGACCATGGGGTACGGATCAAAATCTTGCAGTGCGTTCTCACATTTGAGCCGCCAGGCGAGCAGAATGGGAAAGGCAACTTCATCCAGTTGGATTCCCTTCCAGTACGGCTCACCGTCAATCCAGAAGTTTTGGGAGAAACCTCCGCTCTCATGCTGCGAGACATCCAGATAGATCAGCGCTCGGATGGGCGTCGCACGATCCCCGGCGGCCAGCATGGCATTTGCACTGTTTACCATGTCTCGCGTCCACACCAAATGGTAACCACCTTGGTCTTCATCACCGACGGCTTCTCCCCATGGAATGGCGAGCGAGGCGATGAACGCGCCAGGATACGATTTGTCTTCGTGAGCGCGGAGCAAATTGCAGCTCGCGCGAAACAAGTTACCTCCGTCGCCCGAGGCCGTGTCCAGCGGCAGGATGCTGAAGCCCGATCGCTCCCATTGTTCCGCATACCGCTTGTAATGCTCCGCGAAAGGAGTACTCAGCGATTGAAAGAGCGTTGAAATGGCGTGGTGCTGGCTATTACCGAACGCCAGTCCTAAGGTGAATTCGCGGGTCCCGGTTAAGTGCAATTCTCCGGTGAGTGCAATGTTGCCGTCTGGAGCCTGATCGAACGCCCAGTCCATTTGAAAATTACTATGCAGGTCCGTCCAGCCGTCGCTTCGCCCGATGTAGCCGCACGAGACACGCGCAAAAGGGACAGTGGCCGCCATCGCCAGCCATGTCCCCTTGCGTTCGGCGATCAGGACCGTTCGACCTGCCACTCGCACGACGGAGCCATTGTTGCCCCAGCCTCCTACCTCGATATGAGGTGCGCAAAGAGCGTAAAGCCGCAGCTTCGAAATAAACGATTCGTCACCGGTCAGCTTGGTGTGCTGAAGAACGCAGGCCAGGTGGGGGTCGGTGATGATCTCTTTGACAATGACATAATGCCCCGCCGGATCCGAATTCGTACAGCGGTATCCCAGGCCGTGTTCCGACAGGTGCTCCAGCTTGGACTCAAGGTTTCGTTTCTCATCGTGGAAAAAGCTGGTGCCATCGGTGATCAGATATTGAAGGTCCCGGATCTGTGGCCGATCCACCGTCGGATGGTAGACTTCGGTGATGATTCCGTTCCAAAAGGTAAACCACACCCGGCTGGACGCTGCATAGGCGGTGCCCACGCCGTCTTTTGCTCCGTGCGTCCATCGAGGTGCTGTGCCCGGCCATCCAAAGGCCTTATTGTGGTTGGGTTCGTGAACGAGTTTCATTTTTTATTGTAGTTTCGCCTCCCGACACCCAACGCCACGCAGTCTGGCGCGCACAACGAAGGCACGGACGAGCTTTCCTGGGGACGGGCACCCGCGCCTCTGAGCTAGCTGGCTGAACCGGTCCTAGTTCGACGAGGTTGCCTTTTGCTCTTTAACCTGAAGTTCGTTCACCACCTGCAGCACGTTGGGAACGGCAGCCACGATGGCTTGCGCCTGGGTACGCTTGGATTGAGAGTCCACCTCACCGGTCATTGTGACCACTTGATTCTTAACAGCATAGTTTATGTTCTTGTGAAGGCCGCCCTGGATGAGCGCCGCGTCCAGGTTCCCCTCGATACCCTTGTCCAGGTCCGAGTCGATCTTTGTGGCATCATGCTCGGTTCCCGGCGGAACTACTTCAATCTGATTCGAGACAACTTGCGCGCCAGCCATGGATGTGGCGATGGACTGGGCTTGTGACTTTTCGGCGTCTGCCGCCACGTGTCCGCCCAACGTTACGACACCCTTGTCGTGATCGTCGGATACCGAGACAGCTTTGAGCCCGGCCTGATCCAGCGATGTGCGGACGCTGCCCGAAACATCGGCAGCCTTGGTGGACTTCATTGAGCAGCCTGCCAAAGTCCCCATGGCAGCCACCGCCAGCAAGGGCAAGCACGATTTGAATGTTTTCATATTTCTCCTCTGATCCGACATCATTTAGATACGACATCGCGGTCAATGCCCATCAGGGCACGAGAACAACCAAACCTTGATTCCAACCCTGCTACCCGTCCAATACCCAGGGTCCATCAGTCTCGCGACCACATGAGGTCATCCGACCAGGTTTGGTCAAGGCGGCCAGGATTGCAGGCGCGCATCACCTTGTAGCGCCTTCGGCCAATGGACTGGGCCTCCACCTGCAGAATCCAACACGAAGGGACTAGATCATGGCAGAAAAAAAGACAGCAGTTTTTGGCATCTACCAAAACGAAAAGCAGACGGAACGCGCCGTCGAAGACCTGTTGGCGGCCGGGTTCTCGAATGACGATATCTCGGTATTGCTCCCGCACAACGAGGGCACCAGGGATTTTGCGCACGACAAAGGTACAAAAGCGCCAGAAGGAACGGCCGCAGGCGTCACAACCGGCGGAGTGATCGGGGGAACTCTTGGATTGCTGGCTGGGATTGGCGTTCTTGCAATTCCCGGAATCGGTCCGTTTATCGCAGCCGGCCCGATCATGGCCGCCCTGGCGGGCCTCGGAGTCGGGGGCGCTGTCGGGGGTATTATCGGTGCGCTGGTTGGGATGGGAATCCCTGAGTACGAAGCGAAGCGATACGAAGGGCACATCAAAGCGGGCGGGGTTCTGCTTTCGGTTCACTGCGACACATCCGAGAAGGTTGCTCGCGCCAAAGACCTGTTGAAGCACACGGGCGCCCAGGATATTGCATCGTCTGGCGAAGCAAGCGCGGACATTCCAGAAGCCGCGGTCGCGGCGAAACGGTGAAAACCATGCACGAAGCACACCGCAAGGCCGCCGAGCAGCATGAACTTGCGGCACGCGCGCATCGCACCGCCGCCGAACACAATGAAAAAGGCGACAACGAAGGGGGAAAATGGCACGCCGAGAGAGCACTCGAGTACTCGGACCAGGCCTATAAACTCGCAAAGGAAGCGCACACGAAATCCGCGCAGATCGTGAGTATCTGATATGTCCACTCGCTATAACAACGGATCGCATTACGAGAACCACCAAGAAGCCGCTGAATTACACGACGGCGCAGCGCACGCCCATCGTGCCGGCGAGCAGCACGGAAAACAGGATCACATCACGGGACATGAGTATTCGCGGCAAGCCCTGGAGCACTCCCCGGAGGCTCACCAGAACTACCAGGCGCCAGTTACGACAGTCGGACATGGCATTGCCACATTCGGACATGCCGAGATCGAAGCCCTGGCCTATGAACATTGGCAAGCCAGAGGCTGTCCACACGGATCGGCGCAAGAAGACTGGTTCCATGCCGCGGAAGATTTGCGATCGCGCGCGGCCACGCGCTAATCCTGGCGCCCGCCCCAGGATTGGGCGCCGGATTGCATAGTTAAGAGGCGTAAGACGCTAAAACAGGAGAAAATATGAAACCGAGCACGACGGATCAAATCCAGGGCAAGCTTCATGAATTGAAAGGCAAGACGAAAGAGCAAGCAGGAAAGCTCACGAACAATCCCCGCCTGACAGCCGAAGGCCAAACCGAAAAACTCGCGGGCAAAATCCAAAAGAAAATCGGTCAGTTTGAAAAAGTCTTGGAGAAGTAAGCGAATGAGTGTGCACTCTCGCCCACCGGCGGTGAGCTGTATTGGTCGTTCTACTCGTGGCCTAAATGGTGGGCGTTTTCCACTAAGCGACGCCGCCCGTCTGAGGACTTTCTTGCCACGAAAACTGGAGTGGCCTGAACGGCCATGAGAGTGCTTCTTCCGGAGAGCTAATCGTGGCCCCAAGACGAAAGACGAAAAGGAATGAATATTATGAAAACGAATCTACAACACTATGTTTGGGCTCTGGCGATTGCCGGATCCATGACGACCGCCGCTTTCGCGGCGGACAGAGAAATCAAGATCGACGACAGGCTGGACGCTTCGGCCGACGCGCTGACGGATATGATGCGAGCTTCCGACAACGGAATCCCCCAAGACCTGATCGATAAAGCCCATTGCGTGGTTGTGCTGCCTGGTATGAAGAAAGCTGGATTCATCTTCGGCGCCGAGTACGGCCGCGGGTTCGCGGTCTGCCGCCGGCACGATGGCGTGGGCTGGAGCGCTCCGGCGGCGATGCGCTCGGAAGGTGGCAGTTTCGGCTTTCAGATTGGCGCTTCGGACACCGATGTCGTATTGCTCGTGATGAACGACGGTGGAATGAAGCACCTGTTATCCGATAAGTTCTCGCTGGGCGGGGATGCATCGGTGGCGGCAGGCCCGATTGGCCGCGACGCGAGCGCACGGACGGACGCGGAACTGCAGGCGGAAATGCTGTCGTATTCCCGTTCGCATGGAATTTTCGCAGGCATCTCGCTGACCGGCGCCACGCTTCGGCCGGATGAGGAAACCAACCGCGAACTCTATGGCCACGACACAACCAATCATGAAATTCTGACCGGTGACTTCAAGACTCCGGAAGCCGCGAGAAAGTTTGAACACTCGCTGGATCGGGATTCGGCCGAACGCAACTAGCAGACGCAATCTCCGCGCAGCAGGTGACCCTATATGATTAGACGACCGTATCCGGTCACCGACAGCGCGATTGGGGCATTAGGAGTTTATTGTGACAAACGGCATCATCGCTTCCTGCATCCTCTTCGCCTCGGCGTGCTGGCCGTCGCTCTCGTTCGGCCAGCAACCTTCCTTCGAAGATTTGACTGAAGCCGAGAGCGTCACTCCTCAACCGGCTCCTCAACCACTTCCACTGGAGAGCAAACGTATTTTTGGAATCATTCCGAACAACCGTACCTGGCCCAGTCTTACAGACTACAAACCTCTTTCGCCCAAGCAAAAGTTCGAGATTGCCCGTCAAGACTCGTTCGATCGCGGTACGGTGATCCTTGCTGCGGCGTTCGCGGGTGACGCTCAGCTCACCAACGCCAATCGCTCGTTCGGGCAAGGCACCCTGGGATATACCCGTTATTTTGGCGCATCCTACGCAGACTTCGTCATTGGGAACTACATGTCCGAGGCTATTTTCCCAACTCTCCTCCATCAGGATCCGCGCTATTTTCGACGTGGCATTGGGAGCGGATGGTCTCGGATGGGTTACGCGATGGGTCAAATCTTCTGGACCCACACCGACTCGGACCGGACTCAGTTCAATTACTCGGAGATCGTTGGCAATTCCACCGCGGTCGCGATTTCAAACGCTTATTACCAGGACAACCGGAGCGCCGCCAATTCGGCTGGCAAGCTCGGCATGCAAATCGGCGTCGACATGGCGTCGAACGTCTTGAAGGAATTCTGGCCCGATGTAAGCCGGAAGTTCTCCCGGAAGAATCGTCAATAGTCCTTGCGCGCGATCCCGAGCTTTCGCATCATGGCATTCAACGTAGTGCGCGGCACTCCCAGGCGGTTAGCCGCGGCGCTGATCACGCTATTGGACTCCCGGAGAACGCGGATGATGTATTCACGTTCCATTTCCGCGAGTGTGCCACCGGCGCCTTCCACAGCTTCGGCCCGCAGTTCCGCAAGTGGAGCGCGGAGCACGGGCCCCTGAGAAAGAATGACCGATCTCTCAATGAAATTCTCGAGTTCGCGCACATTCCCCGGCCAGGCCCAACTCACCAGGGCTTGCATTGCTTCCGATGGGACCTTGTCAATGCGCTTGTTCATTTTGTCCGCGTATTTTTTGGTGAAGTGCCGGACAAGTATCGGTATGTCCGCGGGATGGTCGCGCAAACGCGGCGTCGTGATCGGGAAAACTTTCAGACGATAATATAAGTCGCTACGGAAGAGTTTATCGCCCATCATCTGCGTCAAATTGCGGTTGGTCGCAGCCACCAGGCGGACGTCAATGGGAATGGTCCGGGTGCCGCCCAACCTTTCAAACGACTTCTCCTGGAGAGCCCGGAGCAATTTCGGTTGCAGGTCCAATGGGATGTCACCCACCTCATCCAGAAACAGAGTTCCCTGGTGCGCGCGCTCAAACCGGCCGATCTTTTGCGCCAGGGCGCCGGTGAAGGCTCCTCTCTCATAGCCAAACAGCTCGCTTTCGAGAAGCCCGGTCGGAATGGCGGCACAGTTCAACGTGATGAAAGGAAGGTTTTTGCGAGGACTCAATCTGTGAATGGCGCGTGCTACCAACTCCTTGCCGGTGCCT
>Ga0210398_10006604_pt1 | contig 10639 bp, 12 predicted proteins | sample IncBWC4OmetaG_FD_161047 | JGI IMG/M metagenome (GOLD analysis project Ga0210398, IMG submission 161047) | Forest soil microbial communities from Barre Woods Harvard Forest LTER site, Petersham, Massachusetts, United States - Inc-BW-C-4-O | ecosystem: Environmental > Terrestrial > Soil >... | reverse complement strand
CTTCCGGTATGCTTTTGAGCCGAAGGCTTTCGTTCAGCACCAGCGGCAGCGCTCACCGTCTTCCCGCGCGAGGGCCTTGAACTGAGAGAGTCAGACATAGCGAGAGAGGATTTCCATATCTTTGTCGCCCCGGCCGGAAAGATTCAAGATCACGATTTCATCTTTTCTCATTTTAGGTGCTCGGCGGATGAGTTCCGCTAAAGCGTGCGCGGATTCAAGTGCCGGAATGATTCCTTCAACGCGCGCCAGCGCGCGAGCTGCTGCCACGGCGTCTTCGTCGCTGACGGCGGTGTATTCAGCGCGGCGCTGCTCCGCAAGCCAAGCATGCTCGGGGCCGACGCCAGGGTAATCGAGGCCTGCGGACACAGAATGTGTCGTTGAGATTTGGCCGTCCGCACTCTGCAACAGATACGTGTAGGTGCCTTGCAGAACTCCGGGGCGGGCACCGGCGAATCCTTCCGCTGCGGCAAGTCGAGCAGCGTGTTCGCCGAGCGATTTACCACGGCCGCCAGCCTCGACGCCGAGCATTTTTACATTTGTGTCACCAAGAAACGCGTGGAAGAGGCCGATGGCATTCGATCCGCCGCCCACACACGCGATCAGATGATCGGGAAGGCGTCCTTCGACGCGTAATATTTGTTCGCGAGCTTCTTCGCCGATAATTTTCTGAAAGTCGCGCACGATTTGTGGATAAGGATGCGCACCGAGAACCGAGCCAAGGAGATAGTGCGACGTTCGGACGTTCGTCACCCAATCACGCATGGCCTCATTAATCGCATCCTTCAATGTGCGACTGCCCGAATCTACCCCTTTCACTTCTGTTCCGAGGAGGCGCATGCGAAAAACGTTTAGCCGCTGGCGTTCCATATCCTCGGTGCCCATGTAAACCGTACAGGTAAGGCCAAGTCGGGCTGCAACGGTAGCCGTGGCGACGCCATGCTGACCCGCGCCGGTTTCAGCAATAATCCGATTCTTGCCCATCCGCACGGCGAGGAGGCCCTGGCCGAGCGCGTTGTTTATTTTGTGCGCACCGGTGTGGAGCAGATCTTCACGCTTCAAATAGATGCGAGGGCCGGCGAGCTGCTCGGTGAGGCGTGATGCAAATTGCAACGGGGTTGGCCTTCCGGCAAAATTGTGAAGCAGATCATCGAGTTCGATCTGAAAACTCTTATCCGCGCGCGCTTTGGCATAGGCCTGTTCAAGTTCCTCGAGTGGAGCGACGAGCGTTTCGGGGACGTAACGGCCGCCGAACGGACCATAGCGTCCGCGGGAATCCGGCATGGTTTGTGACCCAGCACTTGTCACGCTGCCCTCCGGGATGAGCGCACGGCTCGCATGAATTTCATGACAAGGGCGGGATCTTTCTTTCCGGGTTTGGATTCTACGCCGCTGCACACATCAACCGCGTATGGCTTGCCGGAACGAATCGCTTTGGCAACGTTTTCCGCAGTTAATCCTCCTGCCAGGAAAATTCGGCCGGAGCGTTTTGCGCGAAGCGCGAGGTTCCAGCGAAAAGTCTTGCCGCTTCCGCCGCGGTGGCGACGATCGAAGCCGTCGAGCAGAAATGCGGAGACATGCTTGTAACGAGCGAGTTCAGCTGTGCGGAATGAATTTCGGACCCGGACAGCTTTGATCACGGGCAGATGTCGCGCAAGCTCTTTGATAGTGGTGGGCGACTCCTCACCGTGCAATTGGAGGTAGTCAAGCCGGACGTGGCGCGCGATTTTTAACATTTCGTCTTCCCGTTCGTTCACGAAAACTCCCACGGACGCGGTTTTCTTTGGCAATCGCTGCAAAATACTCCTGGCTCGGCGGGGCGTCACGTAGCGCGGGCTGCGCGTATAAAAATTAAATCCAAGGAAATCCGCTCCCGCTGCGACAGCGTGGCGAGCGTCTTTTAAATTCGTAATCCCGCATATTTTTACTCTTACCATTGAGTTTCGTCGTTGGCTCGGCCGGGATTCTCGACAGCGCTGGGCTGAAGCAAAATGCGCAAGGCCTCCCCGGGATCATTTTGTTTCATAAAATGCTCTCCGATAAGGAAAGCATCAAATCCCGCTTCGCGCAGCTGCACGAGATCTTCAGCTGTGCGCAAACCGGACTCGCTGACGGCGATGCAATCTTCCGGAATATCCTGTATCAATTCCAGCGACGTTTTCAAACGAACACTGAAATCCTGCAGGTCGCGATTATTGACGCCGATGATATGCGCACCCGCTGAAAGAACGCGTTCCAGCTCTCCGCGCGAATGGACTTCGACCAAGGGTTCCATTTTGAGCGAACGCCCCAAGGCAAGCAGTTCGCGAAATATTTGATCGTCCAGCACGGCAGCGATGAGAAGAAAAGAGTCGGCGCCGGCCGCCCGCGTTTCCCACACTTGCCATGGGTCCAGGATAAAGTCCTTTCGCAAAATAGGAATGTTCGTGACCCGGCTGGCTTCCTTCAAATCCGCCAGCGAGCCGGAAAAGAAATCTTCCTCGGTGAGCACCGAAAGCCCCGCGGCCCCGGCGTTTTCGAAGCCGGCGGCCAACAAGCCCGGAACGAAGTCTGCGCGAATCACACCCCGCGACGGAGAGGCCTTTTTGATCTCCGCGATAATGCGAACGCCCGTGCCTGTCAGTGCGGAAGCAAAATCCCGGGGAGGCGCGACTTTCTTTTCGGCCGCTATTCGAAGCGCGACCTCCGGAAGCACGCGTTTGCGGTGCGCGACGGACTCGCGACGCACTTCGACAATTCGTTTCAGAATGTTTTTCGAGCGAGCGCTAATTTCCATGGGCGAATTCAGGTCCAAATTCGACGTGGCAGAATACACCTTCAGGTGAGCCCTGAAGAGAGAATCGCTATGAATATGCTAGTTGTGCGGCTTAAAGAAGTCAATTTACGCGGGCGCACTGAGATTTCACGAGAGAGAAATTCGCGAACGGGTTATGGTTTTGGCGCAGCCGGCGAAGAGCCGAGCAGCGGTTCCGAGAATTTTATGGGAATTCCGAAATTTGAGCCTCCGAAACCCCTGAGAACCGCATAGGTAACTCCGATAACCTTTCCTTTGCGGTTGAAAAGTGGACCGCCGGAGCCGCCGTTCGTCGTCTGCGCATCGAAAACAATCTTGTCAGGAAGAATGTCGCCGATATGCCCTTGTGTAATGAGCGGTCGAATCAAGTTGCGATGCGCGAGCTCATCGAGCACCTTTGAGGTATCGATGCCATTGTGAGCGATGATTTCCTGCGCGGTTTCTTCATCGGTGCGCGCAAGAATGGCAGCCAGTCCAGTGGCATAGCCCATTAAGATTACAGGTTGGCCGGTAATTGCGGCTCCCTGACTCCAATCGACGAGAAGAACCGAACGTTTGAGATCCTGCATGTCCACGCGCATAGTCGCAAGATCTGTTTCCGGAGAAATCTGCTGGACCTCCGCGTGAAATGCACGCGGGTCGCCGGGGAAATAGACGCGGATGGCCGAAATTTCGGGTTGATAGCCTTGATCGGTGAACGTCTTGAAGTCGTCGTCTTTCCACCAGGGCTCGGCGACGTGATGATTGGTAATGACACGTCCGTTCGGACCCGCCACAAAGCCAGTACCAAATATATCTATCTTTACCTCTGGACCATGACCTTCGAGCGTGAGAATCGGATCGCCTTCGCTATCCTGAAGAGGCTGGCCTTGCTGGTTGATCCCGGCGTAGCGAAGTCGCTGTCCCGTGTCTTTATCGCGGAGTGCTACTGAAACATGTAACAAGCAAACGCTTTGCACGTCGGCAGGAATCAGAGTTTGCGCACCTTGGCCTTCCTGCTCGATTCGCGCCAGCCGTGCATTGGTTTCTTCGAGCTGCTTTTGTAGGATGCTTACATCTTCAGGAGCTGCGCTTGCCATCTTTGCTTTTAAATCGGAGGCTTGCTTCTGAAGGTCATCTTTTGCGGCTGGAGTGCCAGTTGCCGTTTGCGTGCGGAGTTTGCGCGATTCTGAAATCAAATCCTGTTGGCGAACAATTCCTCCCTCGAACCGAGCCATGATGGCATTGCCGCGTTGTGTTTCTTTCTGCGCGCTGCGCGCGAATAAAAAGTAAACTCCGGCCATCACCACGACAATAGCGCAAATCGCGCCGAATCCAAACTTGAGCTTGTGGTCGAGCGAAGTCGCGTCATTCGCCATTTTTTCCGTGACGGCGAGGGCCTCGAACGCGGTGTGAGCAATCTGCTGGCCTTCTATTGCGATGCTCGCCTGGTCGCGCAACTGCTTTTGCGCGCGGAACATTCGCAGTTGGGTGCGGACCCGAGCCAAAAGCTCGCTGGAATCCCACGGTTGGGAAATCGCGTCGTCGGCGCCAAAATTCAAAGCTTCTGTACGTTGCTCAGGGCCTGAACCGACCATCAGAATCACGCGGACCATTTCCGTGGCCGCCGAGCCGCGGATGGTGGCGATGGTTTCGCGCGGATGCGGCCCCTGCGAGTCGGACGCGTCCCGATTGATAGCGTTCATCAACAACAGATTGGCTCCGGCGCTGTGAATCGCGTCGAGCGCTTCGACGGCGTTGGGAAACCCAGCCACGTCATACCCGGCGGTGTCGAGATCCGATCGAAGAGTCTCCAGCATCAGCGAGTCGGCTTCGATGATGACTATTTTTTCGCGCGTGTTATCCATATGTTTGTCGGACGAGTCGAGCGTCGTATGGGGACTTCATCGTAGAAGAAAGTTGGAAAAGTGCAATGAGACCCGAACGCGTTCCTCAATTAGAATAGACGCTTGCGACGCCTTGCGGGGTTCATACTAATTTTGTCGGACAGAATTTGCAAACACTTGACCAGCTAAACGAAGAAATCGTGCTGTGCCGCAAGTGTCCGCGGCTAGTTTGCTATCGCGAGAAAATAGCAGCTGAGCGGCGCCGCGCGTTCATGGATTGGGACTACTGGGGCAAACCCGTTCCTGGTTTCGGCGATCCGCGCGCGAAATTGCTGATTCTGGGTCTTGCGCCTGCAGCCCATGGCGGAAATCGAACCGGAAGAGTCTTCACGGGTGACCGTTCCGGCGATTTCCTTTACAAGGCCCTTTATGAAACTGGATTTGCCAACCAGCCACTTTCCACGCGTCGTGGTGACGGGCTGAAGTTAAAAAACGCATATATTGCGGCGACGGTTCGTTGCGCCCCTCCCGCGAACAAGCCGCTTCCATCCGAATTGGCGAACTGCCTGCCGTATTTCCAAAGGGAATTGGAATTGATTCGGCCGCGCGCCATTCTTGCGTTGGGAGGCATTGCGATGCGCACTTACCTGGGGGTGCTCAAGCGTAATGGGCAGATCAAAGGCTTTACGAAGTACCCGCTTCGTCACGGAGCGAGTTACGAGTTGCCCGCTGGGCTGCCACGTTTATTTATTTCGTACCATCCCAGTCAACAGAATACGTTTACCGGCAAGCTGACGGAATCGATGATGGTCGACGTGCTGCTTGCGATTCGGAACTTCATCGCGAGGAAGTGAGTTATTTCCGCGGGTTGGCGTCATGTGTGTTTGACATCGCGCTGCGAGGCTTGTTAGCCTCCCCACACGCGGCGCTTCTGACCGCGTTCGAATGAAAGCCGAACCTGACCGAGAGACCCCGCGCGAGCCTATCATCGAGTTCCGAAATACCCGGTATCGTCTACCGAACGGTCAAACGCTCCTGGAAAACGTGAACATCAAGGTGGGGCGCGGCGAGACGCTGGCTTTGCTGGGCCGCAGCGGTGCCGGAAAAACCACGGCGTTGAGGCTGATTAATCGCCTGCTCGATCCGAGTGACGGAGAAATTTTCGTCGAAGGAAAATCGACGCGCAGCTGGGATGCGATCGCGTTACGCCGGCATATCGGCTACGTGATACAAGAAATCGGACTATTTCCTCATTACACGATCGAGCAGAACATCTCGTTAGTACCGCGACTCGAAAGGTGGCCGGCAGAACGCACCCGCGCGCGAGTGAGCCTACTTCTTGATCTTGTCGGCCTCGATGCCCCTAAATTTGCGAAACGCTATCCGCACCAACTTTCCGGGGGGCAGCGCCAGCGTGTAGGGATTGCGCGGGCATTGGCCGTTGACCCGCCGATTTTATTGATGGACGAGCCGTTCGGATCGCTCGATCCGCTTACGACCGGCGAACTGCTCAAGGAATTCCAACAGCTTCAGCAACGCCTTCAGAAGACTATTGTGATCGTCACTCACGACGTTGGCGAGTCTTTGTTGTTGGCCACGCGCATCGCATTGCTCGACGCGGGGAAATTAACGGGGACTTTTTCGGCCAAAGGGTTTCTCGTCGCAAAGGAACCTGTGGCCGCGGCATACGTCGCAAATTTTCGGATGTACGAAGAAGCCGAGAGGAAGAATGAACCTCATTAATTTCTTTATTCGACATCAGCGTGAGATTGTGCAGGCGACGCTCGAACACGTTTGGCTTGTTGGCATCGCCATGCTGCTGGCAGTAGCGATAGGGATTCCCCTCGGAATTATCGCCGCGCGCCATCCCTGGCTTTCGAAACCGATCCTCGGTGGAGCGAACATTGCCGAAACAATTCCCAGCCTCGCGCTGTTTGGGTTCCTGTTGCCAGTGCCGTGGCTCGGCGAGCGCGCAGATCGGCTAGTCATCACTGCGCTCATCTTGTACGCGCTGCTTCCTATCATTCGCAATACGTCTGCGGGGATCAGCGGTGTGGATGCGGCGGTGCGCGAAGCCGCGCGCGGAATGGGGATGACGCAGAATCAAATTCTATTTCAAGTGGAACTGCCCCTTTCTGCGCCGACCATTCTCGCGGGGGTGCGCGTTGCAACTGTGCTGACGATAGGCATCGCGACGATCGCGGCTGCCGTGGGTGCTGGAGGACTGGGCGAATTTATATTTCGTGGCCTTGCGATGGTGAACGATCAGTTGATACTGGCCGGCGCGATTCCGGCAGCCGCTCTTGCATTGCTCGCGGACTTCATTTTGAGCCTATTGGAGAACAGACTGCGGCCTGCGCGATCATGATTGGCCGACGAACTTGCGCGTTTGCCTGTCTGATCGTCCTGCTCGCTTCCTGCGGCGAGCGGCGCGAAACGATTGTTATCGGATCAAAGAATTTCTCGGAACAGGCCCTTCTCGCTGAAATTGTTGCGCAACATCTTGAAGCTCGCCTCCATCGTCCGGTTGACCGACGCTTTTATCTGGCCGGCTCCTACATATGCCAGCAGGCGCTCCTTTCCGGCCGAATTGATAGTTACGTGGAGTACACCGGCACGGCGTTGACGGCGATTTTGCATGACCCGATTCAGAGCGACCCCTCGGCCGTATTCAGTCGCGTGAAAAACGAATACAAACAGCGATTTGGAATAGAGGTGTTGCCTTCGCTCGGGTTTAATAACACGTTTGCGATTGTAGTGCGCGGCGAAGACGCCCGCAGATTGAGTCTTAAGACGATTGACGATGCCGCGCGTTACACGCCGCAATGGCGAGCGGGGTTTGGATACGAGTTTATGGAGCGTCCGGACGGTTATTTGGGTCTCTCAAGAATTTACGGACTTAAATTCAGCGCGTCGCCGCGCGTTTTAGATCTGGGCCTGCTCTATCGCACCCTGCTGGACAAGCAAGTGGATCTCGTCGCAGGGAATTCAACCGATGGATTGTTAACCGCGCGCGATCTGGTGATTCTTGAGGACGACAAACATTATTTCCCGCCCTATGAAGCGGTGCCGATCGTTCGCCAGGACTCGCTCGTGCGTTTCCCGGGAATGCGCTCCGCTATCGAAGAATTGGCTGGAAAGATTTCCGATCGGGAAATGCGGAGAATGAACTATGCCGTGGATGGGGAACGGCGGGACATTGCCGAGGTAGCGCGCGAATTCCTGCATTCCAAGGGACTCAATTAAATGGCCTGTCTTAGCGGGCGTCTTCGGATTCTTGAAGAGCTTTGAAATGTGCTTCCAGTGCGGCGCAGTACTGATGCTCCGCCTCCAGTTCGGCCTGCAACTTCTTGACGAACAGTTCGAGACGGCGAAGCTCGTTGCGCAACCGCTGGATTTCCCCCGACTGCGCCGCAGGCCGTGGCGCGGGTGATCCAGCAAGAGTTTGTGTCCTCGGGGCAGCGTGAGTGGAAGCCGATGGCGCGAACGGCGGAGCAAAGGTTGCGACTGCTGATGCATTCGCGGGACTCGGAGAAAAAAGGCCGCTCAACGCGCGTGACGCAGCGGGCGATGGCATCTCTGTAGCATCCCCGCGTTCTCCCGCCCTGACAATCGTGGAAATTGTGGGATGCAGCAGGTTCTTGACGCGAACGATCAAATCCTGAGGCTGAAACGGTTTGCGTATCAACTCGTCAGCCTTTACTGCTGTGGCGCGTTCTGCTACCGATCGATTCACCACGCCGGACATTAAAATTACCGGCGTCTTGCCAAGCCGATCGTGCTGCTTGATGAACTCGCAAACTTCATAGCCGTCTTTGTCTGGCATGATCACGTCGGTGATCACCACATCCGGAGCGATCTGGTTGAACTGCTCGAGCGCGGAAGCGGCATCCGCGCAGGTGATGACGTGAATGTTCTCCTTGCGAAAAGCGATCTTAATCACTTCACGCATGGTGGCGCTATCGTCGATGAAGTACACCGTTGGAGTCCGGGCTGCTTCCAGGTTTTGTGTTTCGCTCATGACACTTCCTTCTCGATCTCGTCGCGTTCGCCTTCGTCGAATTCCCGCATGGCATCGAGCAAGAGATCGGTGGCCGAGCGCAATACAGTGCGCTGGGTCGCGCTCGCTCCGTAAACGAACTTGTAAACGCCTTTCTCGACAGCGTGGCACGTCTTGACGATCTCTGTTACGGCCTCATCCCCAAAATACGTTCCGCACTCAGCGTGAAAAATGTCTCCAGCTTCGAAAAAAATGATTCCGTCCGTATTGCCGGCGTTCACGTGCAAGGCGCCCGTTTGCCGCGACTGTCCGAGCATCTGAATTACTCCCGGAAGATCCAGATGCGAGAGACTTCCGCTTAAATCTGTGTCTGCCGTGGAAAGCATCTGCGTAGGTTGAAAGCCCTCCTGCCGGCTCAAGAGGAAACTCCGGACATGCGCTGCGAGGTCCGCTGGCGAGCGGCGCCGGTCCACGAAATCATCGCAACCTGCGCGATAAGCTTCCAGCAGCGCCTGAGCTCCCCCTCCGCCGATGGCGATTAGGGGAATGTTCGCGGTCTTAGGATCGGCGCGGAGAATTGGCGCCATTTCCAGTGCGCCCATTTCGCGCAGGTTTGTAGCGCAAAGAATCGCCGTGGGTGCGTTCCATTCGAGCATGGTAAGTGCGTACGCTGCTTGCGTGCTCGGTATCACTTCGAAGCCCTGATGCTGCAAAGCGTCAGTCAGCCGCTTTGAAAAATAAACGTTGCTGTCGATCAGCAGAATCTTCGGAAGGTTCGAGAGCACGCTCATGCCCGGGACCTCGGATACTCGATTTCACTCGGCTCGGTATTCGCTGAGGCCACCAGCGCATTCAAATCGAGCACCTGTATGCTTTCTTCGCCGACCGTTATCGTGCCGGAAATATATTTTGGGCTTGTTGCATCTGCTGTCGTTATGGGAGCAGTTACAAGCTCGCACTCGCCGTCTGCTGGAATCGCGCTAGCCTCGCGGACTGTTCCGAAATCGCGCGTCGCTACCAAGTAGAATCGATGGGCTGGAGAATTCTTGCCGTCCAGTATCCGGCTGACGTCGTAGACCGGCACAATCCTGCCACGCCGTACGATGACGCCGGCTACCAAGGGCGAGGTCTGCGGAAATTGATGCAGCCGCACCGGGGGCGCTAGCTCCGAAACGGTGGTAGCAGATACGGCAAACCGGCGCTGTCCGATTTGGACCAGCACATACGATTGTTGATCCGTATTTTCGAGAACACTCATAGCTGCACGGCACCTTCCAACGTTTGGCGAGAGGCCGCTTCCGCTAGCGAACCGTCGAGACGCTCGAATTCGCTCGCGGTCAAAAATCCCAGTGGATTAATCACCGGAATAACCTGGTCTTCGAGATAGGCCAAGCCGCGATACCACAGGCATTCGGTGCCGACAAAAGCGTGCGGCAGGGTGTGAATTGCCGGGACTTCGGTCATGCGTTCAATTTTGTCCACGAGCACGGCCACGCGCAGTTGCCTCAGGATTAGAACCAATGTCGGTCGCACGATTCTCAGCCCGAAATGCACGCATGCGTTCACGACGAAATACGTTCTGTGATTACGTTGAATTGTATGGCGCACCTTGGGAATATCCTGTTGCTCGATCTCCATCGCGGCACCGAGACTGTCCGTGCTGCGAATTTCCTGCACCGAATCCGCAGCAATAGCAAACAGCTGATTCGACGCGGTGAACAGGATCACCGCTTCCGAGTGGCGAATGCGGCGAGACTTTGTCGGCTCCTGGCCTGCAATCTTCATTACGCACCGACCGGAACGAGCTTTGAAAATTTCATGGCGCGCCTTTCGATCGCCGCGCCGATTTCGTTTATGTCCGCTACTTCGTCAACGGCGCCTGTTTTGATCGCCTCTGCGGGCATGCCGAAGATTACGGAAGACGCTTCATCTTGCGCGATAACGTAGCCGCTGTTGGCTTTCACGGACTTCACACCCTTTGCGGCATCGTTACCCATGCCGGTCAGCACAACGGCGATGGCC
>Ga0210398_10006603_pt1 | contig 10639 bp, 7 predicted proteins | sample IncBWC4OmetaG_FD_161047 | JGI IMG/M metagenome (GOLD analysis project Ga0210398, IMG submission 161047) | Forest soil microbial communities from Barre Woods Harvard Forest LTER site, Petersham, Massachusetts, United States - Inc-BW-C-4-O | ecosystem: Environmental > Terrestrial > Soil >... | reverse complement strand
CTGCGTCGCGAATCGCTAAAGAAAGAATGAAAGGGCTTCTGAAGATTCTCGACACAAATATCGGATTTCTGTTTCAAAAAAAAGCTGCCTTCGACAATGGCGTTGCAAGACTAAGGCAGAGTGATCCTGCTTTAGCTGAATATTTGGTTCAGACGCGGGCGAAGTGGTGCGAACGCCTTATGACAATCCGCAACGATCTCCTGGAGCATGGAATGTGGTCACTGGAGCGCGTGCGCTACGAGCGGACTGATGGCGGCGTCCGAGCTATTGAGCCGATGGTTGACGGACAGCCGGTGACTCAGTTCGTGACTCATATCCTGGATCGCATCTGCCGTTTCGTTGAAGAACTTTGCTCTCATGCACTGCAGGCGCGTATGCTACACGATGTGTCACTTACTGAAATCCCACTTAACGAGCGCAAGGCTGAGAACGCGGCACGATTTCGTGTGGCTTTGATTGGAGGCGGAACTCCGCTTTGGACCATCACCTACGGCGACGCGAAGTTTGAAGACACGTAACGACGTGAAATTCCCAACGCTGTTCTTCGCCTTTGACAGCAACTGGGGCACGGATCATGAGCTCTGTGGAGGACGTTCATGTCATGGAAGCGCGCGCTCAAGCTCATCGTGGCATTGTCTGGCTTTCTATCGGCCTTTTTTCTAGTCCTCTCGATCGGTGTGACGTCTTCCGGCTTTAAGCCCCTTATGTCGAAGGATGGGGTGAATCTCTGCTATGACGGGCAAAGGATTGCTGCTGGCTACGGAGGTCCGCTTGGCCTGGCCGGCCCTTGTCCGGGTTGGGATCAAGGCAAAGCTGCTGCGGTGGTTACTTACGAGCACGCGAGCTTAGTCAAACCGGCATTGCTTTTGTTAATCGTGTCATTTGCGCTGCAATTCGTCGATATTGGAACCGACATGGATCGTCCAGAATCGCGGAAGGAAACAACGGATAAACCAGTAACGGATGATCCACATCAAGCTCAATTTGAATTTCAATTGAAGGAAGCTGCCGAGCTTCGGGCATTTGCTAACTCCATTGTGACGGGAAAACATGACGGCCGATTCGAACGGAAAGACTACATAGCACTGGCCATGTTCGCTCGGTGCTTGCAGACGCATGAAGCGACGGAGATCGTAATTAGGCAATCTCTAGTAGACGATGCGCTCGTTTTGGTGCGCGCATTGGTCGAGCACGCCGTTAATGCGGTCTATATGTTGGCTATCGCTGACGCGCAAACCGCAGATGCCTTCGCGGACTATGGAGACTATCTGGCCTACATGCAGTTCCTCGATCTGAAGGCCAACGATCCAGTTCTGATGAGTGTGAAGGTACCTGCCGAGCAAGAGGAGAAAATGCGGGTGCGCTATGAAGCCGTTCGTCCCAAATTTGACGGCAAGCGCGGAGACAAGTGGTGTGCCGACGATGCGCTGCACAAACGGGCCGCGCGATTGGATCACACTCTTCGCCAGCCGGAGGTGAACACGGAGTGGAGGCTGTTGGTCAACGCGGTGTGGCGTCATGCCAGCACTTATACGCACGGCACGGCTAGAGCGTTAGCGCAGCAGATGATCCAAGAAGACGAAGTAACTACGTTTCACCGGAAATACACCTACCAGGAAGCGGAAGAGGTATTGCATTCAGCCAACATCGCTATCTATTTGTCTCTCCTTCCCGTTGCCGTTCGGCTGGGTGCGAAGAATGTGGGAGAAATCCACTCGAGATTTGAACTTTGGGTGACGGCTATGATGCCAAAGCCTGAACAATCCAGCTAGCACAGCTGCCACGCTCGTCAACTTCCCCGCTGTCTTCGGCATTGAGTACTCACTGAAGGGCAATCCGGCTCGTCAGATTGCAATGGATAAGTTTCAGAGGGAGGGCATGCTCGCGCCATTTACGCGCGGGCGCGTCCAGGGATCTATTTTTCAACCTGCGGTAGGTGATGAGGAAGTGTTGATAGTTCCGCCAGAGGCGAAACGGCTGCCGGATGGACATCTTCGCATCCTTCGGGCAACCGTAGGCCCCAACGCTGATGCTCTTGATCTTTCGAACGGAACTTGGCTAAGGCATCCTCTGCGCCATGTGCAAGAGGGACAAATCGACCACGAACGACAGATCGAGCAATGTCTGCGTTCATGGATCGGGGCGTTCTCTTACGTCCAAGAAGACCCCGGTCACGGAGTCGTAGGGCTGAGGAATCCGCAGTTGGGAGCTCTCCATGCGATTCATTCTCATTGGTCGGTTGCGGAGACAATCGCAACCATCGTGATGCCGACAGGAACGGGCAAGACAGAGGTCATGCTATCCGTTCTTGTCTCCGCACGCTGTCCGAGGCTACTGGTGGTTGCACCCACGGACGCGCTGCGCGCGCAGCTAGCGGAGAAGTTCACAAGCCTCGGCATCCTTAAGCTTCCCGGGTGTGCCGTCCTGAACCCCGGTGCGAGACATCCCATTGTGTGCACTCTGCAACATATTCCGAACACGACCGACGAAGTCGATTACATATTTCAGCGGTCGCACGTGATTGTGACCACCAGCAGTGTAGCCGGTCAGTCTGACGAATCTGTGCAGGCGCGCATGGCGCAGCATTGTCCGTACTTTTTCGTCGACGAAGCTCACCATGCGGAGGCGCCGACTTGGGTCGTTTTCAAAGAACGATTCAAAGAGCGGAGGGTGGTGCAATTTACGGCGACACCGTTTCGGGAAGACGGACGGTCGCTCGACGGAGATATTATCTATAAGTATCCGCTCAAGAAAGCGCAGGAGGAGGGTTATTTCAAGCCCATACGCTTCGTGCCGGTTGTCGCATTCAACCGAAAGAAAGCCGATCAAGCCATCGCCGCGAAAGCGATTGCGCAGTTACGGGAGGATGCGGACAAGGGCCACATTCTGATGGCTCGGGCGGAAAACGTCGCGCGGGCGAAAGAAGTATTCGAATTATACAGGCCGTACGAGGAATTTCGTCCTGTTCAATTGCATACAGGAATCACGTCTGTGACGCAGCGAGAGGCCATTCGTCGGCAAATAATTACGGGCGAATCGAGGATCGTCGTCTGCGTCGACATGCTTGGCGAAGGATTCGATTTGCCTACGCTAAAGATTGCGGCATTTCACGACATTCGTAAGACGCTCGCGGTAACACTCCAACTCGCGGGCCGCTTCACGCGAGCGCGTCCTGATCTGGGAGACGCGACGTTCATCGCGAACACCGCCGACGTCCAAGTCCGGGAGGAGCTTCGCAAACTCTATACGCGCGATCCTGATTGGAATATTTTGCTCCCGCAATTGAGCGACACAATGATCGGCGAGCAGATGTCGCTGCAAGAGTTTTTGCGTGGTTTTACGGAGTTCACCAAGGAAATTCCCCTCAAGACCGTGCGTCCCGCCACCAGTTGCGTGGTCTATAGGACCACGTGTCAGGACTGGAAGCCCGAGAACTTCCGAGAAGGAATTCCCGGGATCGATTCGTGCGAGCAGGTCCACGAGACGACCAATCATCAAGAGAGAACCCTCGTCGTAGTAACGGCGCGGCGTGTACCGCTTGACTGGACCGATGTCCAGACACTCTATAGCTGGGACTGGGAGCTTTACGTGGTGATCTGGTCACCCGACCAGAATCTTCTCTATATCAACGGCTCGACAAACGCTGGAGAATACAAGGCTTTGGCGAAGGCGGTTGCGGGGGACACGGCCGCGCTTATTAAAGGGAATGATGTTTTCCGCACCTTTGATGGAGTGAACCGTCTGGTCCTCCAACAAGTGGGATTGACCGAGATCTTGGGACGCAATGTTCGGTATACCGGCCGGATGGGGGGGAATGTGGGACCGGGCGTGCCGGATGCGCTGCGGCGCCGCACGCTAAAATCCGTTCTCTCGGGCACTGGTTATAAAGAAGGAGCAAAGGTTACCGCCGCAGCGTCCCGGAAGGGGCGCATCTGGGCTCACGGGAGAGAGCGGGTGGATCAGCTTGCCGCATGGTGCAAAGATATCGGCACGAAGCTTCTCGACGAGACGATCGATCCGGATCAAGTGCTCGCGGGAACCCTTGAATCTCAAACTCTTCTGGTGCGGCCGGAGAAGATGCCCATCGGAGTCGATTGGCCGGAGGAGATATACACGACGCTAGAAGGCCTCTGGTCGATCGTAATCGGCGACGAAGAATTTCCCCTGAGTGAAATGAGCATCGATCTCTTGTCTCCAAGCCGAGACGGTGCGCTCCGGCTTGTGGTTTCTTCGGAGCACAAGCGCGGTGTGTTCGAGCTCTTGCTGTATGAGGAAGACGAGGCCCCGAACTATCGCTTTCAGCTCCAATCAGACGAACTAGTTCAGATCAAGCGAGGTGGTCGCGGACAGCCAGAAGACATCGGCGATTTCTTTTACGACAATCCTCCGCTCATTTGGTTTGCGGACGGCTCAGCGCTTGAAGGCAACCAGTATGTCGAGCTCAAGAATGTGAAGCCTCCCTATAACGCAGCGAAAATTCAATCGTGGGACTGGACAGGAATAGACATCCAAAAAGAGTCACAGGGCACGGCAAAACGCGCGGATTCGGTGCAAGCGAGAGTGATCCGCGAATTGCAGACGCGGGATTACAACATGATTATCGACGACGACGCGAAGGGGGAAGCCGCAGATGTCGTGGCGATTCGGATTCAGGGGGAGATAACCGCGCCTAGCGGGATCGAAGTGGAGTTCTATCACTGCAAGTACTCGGGCGGCCCTGAGCCAGGACAGCGGATCGATGACTTGTATGAGGTCTGTGGTCAGGCGCAGAAAAGCATACGGTGGATGTGTTCGTCCGATAAGCGTAGCGATCTATTCACGCATTTGCTGCGTCGTGAAGCAGATCGTGAGGAAGCGGGTCTTGCGAGTCGATATGAGTTAGGCGATACGGAGATGCTTCAGACGATCCGAGAAATGAGCCATCTATGCCTAGTGAAGCTCACGATCCATATCGTGCAACCCGGGCTTTCGAAAGCGCGCGCGACGCTCGATCAACTGGAATTGCTGAGCGTTACCGAGAACCATCTGATGGAGATCTACGATATCCCCTTCGTGGTGATTGCGAGTCAGTAGTTCTCGCATCATTCTTACGATAGAACGACGGCACGCGGCGATGGACTTTGACTGTAGCCATTTCTCCAGCTCTTGGTCGAGTCTGTTTTCTAACAGGGCGCTTTCTGGAAATCGCGATGGCTCGAGATCTCACGGGATATGCTCAATCTCAACATTCCCCCACTTTTCTTTCAGATATTCAGCGACAAGGCGTCGGTGGCAATGATGAGGCTTCTCTTCGCTACATAGCAAACATGCAGCGTCTAGCATTTCGGGACGGATTTTATCTTCCACCCGCCGAGATCGCATGAGGTCCAGAAATTGTTCCTCGTATGATCCCCACGCGCCCTTGTGTTTTTTGTAGGCGTCGAGCATGTCTTTCGTGGGGGCCAGATCGGGAAGATGTATGTAATCGATGTTGCAAATGGCTTTGGTGAAATAGCGGAGGTCGTCTCGTTTGGTGAACCCTGCCAGTTGAGAGACGTTGTTCAGGCGGACGTCCACTAGACGTCGTACTCCAGCGTTTATTAACCGTATGAAAAACGTCTCCGCAGACTTCTTCGTAAACCCGATGGTAAAGATCTTCATCCTGCGGCGCTTCTCAGAGCGCGAACATCAGCAGGTGCCAGATCGCTAGGCTCGTAGGCAATGCGCCCTTCCTGAAGACGATACGCTTGGGCAAACAAATCCTCGCGGGTGCGAAAAAGGTCATGTTCATCCTCACGCAAATTGAGCGTCTTCGCCAAGCGGCGCAGTGCATCCGTATGGTTTTCAAGCGTGCCGTCCGCGTGAATATGTTGAACGATGATGCCAAACGCCACAAGATGCCTTGCAACCAGAATGGTGCGATGACATGCAAGCGGCTCCTTCTCGGCACACATGAGGACAAGACGATAGTCTTTCATCCCCTTCTGCACGCGTTTTAAGCCAAGCCGAAACAGTTCAGTCTGCGCGAGGCGTTCATACTGGACCTTGCCGTGGTCGTAGCAGGCTGGGTCCTCGCTGCGCGCACCTAGTTCCTTGCCCAGGAACACGTATTTGATCCTGCATGCCAGCAAAGACTCGCTTAGTTCCTCCCGGTTGAACTGCGGATTCACGCGGCTGTAGGGTTTCGATCGCACATCGCAAAGCGCCGTGATTCCTTGCAGCCGCAGCAGGGAGAGGAAATGTTCCTGAGTGTGGGTCGAATGGCCGATAGTAAAAACGGTGTTGTGCATGATTTCGCTCATAGGGGCGGATTGCTTATGACCGCAGCCACAAGCTTGTGGCAACGATTGTTGTCTTTCTCCCAAGGTTCGGTCAAGCTTATACAGAGGTAGACGTTGTTCACTTCATAGTCGCCTTCCTCCTTCGCCGCGAACGCGGCGATGGCAACGGGGTCGGTCAAGCTCAAGCTGTAATCCACACCCTTGTAACTGAATTTTCCTCGATAGGTCTTGGTTGTCTTCTCGTTCCAAGTCTTGGAACCGATTTCAACAGTGAAAGTGCTTTTCTTGATCAGCACCAAGGAATCGTGCAGAGTGGCGGCTTCCGCTTGACTGATGCAGTTGAAGGCGCCTGTACTAGTATGATCACTGTTGATCCACAGGGACTCTGGCCGTTCGCGAAGTTGCTCTAAATCGACCCACGGGAGTTCGCCTTTCTTAACCCAGCTGGTCTTGGCTTCGATCACTTGATTTTCCGTCTGATGATTGTGCGGGGCCGCGTTGAGAAACGGTACGTCGATGATGTCGAGAAGCTTCGGACTCGTATTGTTCTGATACTTACATTCCGAAGATGACACCTCGGCCGTAGTTCGAGCGCTGACCGGTCGAATCCAGCCGCCATACTTCCCGGTTCCGAGGATCTCCCGGCCCGCAATACAACTGCCGCCTATCTTAAACGAATTCGCCAGGCACACTATTCTCTTAACGTATGGCATTTAACGCCGGATCCCGAGGGCCCGCTCGCATCGACAATTTGCGTTTGTGGAATGCGCAGTGGAGCCAGTCATTTCCGCACCGTAACATGGCCAACAAGTAAGTTTACCGCGAAACACGTTGCGTGGCTGTATGCTTCTCCCCCGGTGGCGTCCGTCTGGAGTTCGGCCTTTACCGGGCGCTGGATATGCCGATTTCAAGACTGTCGGCGTAGGTAGTTAAGGTTGAACGCAGTGGAGGTGGCCCCTTAAACTGCACAAAAACTTTGGGCACAGTCTCCGTACCTTCAAGCACTTCCCAACACCTCGTTTCTGAGCAACTTCCGGTTTGCGGACAATTCGCGCGGAACGCGGGGCATCGTGTACTGGTATCCATCTTCGAACGAACATTGGAGCCATCGCCAAGTACAGTCCCCAGTTCTTACTTTGATAGACTATATTGAAGGATTCTCGGAGGCGGGCAGCTATGATCTCAGAGCCGTGGGACAATCAAATCGACGAGGCCGGCGCGCTTCAGGGCCTGGCCGAGCGCATTAAGGCGAAATTCGAACCGGCTACACACGAGACGATCAAATTCTTGCTTGTTGGCCGAACGCGCGTCGGCAAATCAAGTACTGTGAACTCGCTTGTCGGACGTGAAGTGGCGCCCGTCGGCGACTTGGAGCCGATGACGTTTGAGGTCCGAACGTACCCGTTCGAGATGCAGGGAATTCGTTTTTCCGTCATAGACACGCCAGGTTTGTGCGACGATGTGCCCGAAAAGGGCAATGACGAGGAGTATCTCCAGCGCATTCACCAAAATGTGCCAGAATTCGAGGTCATGTTCTTTGTCAGCCGACTTGGAGATTATCCGTCGAACGACGAAAGACGCGCCATCAGTTTAATCTCTAGATCGTTCACAAGTGCGGTCTGGAAACGAGCACTCTTGGTTTTTACCCACGCTGCCGTGTATGAGGGCGGACTCTACGCCAAAGCTATCCTCGCTAGGCCTGAACAACTCCGACGGGAAATTCTGAAGCATGGCGGAGTCGAGAATGCATCGGAGGTTCCGGCCGTCGTCATCGACAATAAGAGCAGAACAACACCTGACGGCAAAGAGTGGATCGGAGAACTCTATGCCAAACTAATTGATGTGATGCCGGGAGAGAAGGTGCCGACATTCTTCGTTGGCACAGCAGCCTTAATTAGGACGGACAGAACGATGGAATTGTCCGCCTCTAGTCAAGCTCCCCACATTTCCCTCAGTAGCGAGCAAAAGGTCCACGTCGGAATGAAAATAGGCGCTTCCATCATTCCTTTGCTGACAACGGCGGGGGCGGGTGTGGGCAGCCCTCTCGGTCTGGTGGGCGGGGTCATCGGCGGCGTGATCGGGTGCGCCATCGGCGTCTATGTGTGGTTTGCGACACTCGGAAGCGTCAATCCAAAAAACAGGTCGGCGGCATAGGCCCTCTCGGCGCTTCGGATCTCATCCGATTCGCGTTGAATTGCTCGGCGACATCCCCTCGCATCTCCGATGCGCTCTTGAAGGAATTGTTCCTGGATGACGGGCTGACCGGAAGTTATTCCGGTCCAGAAGGCCGCTTCCGGAAAGTGCCGATGATCGAATGCCCCGTCGGAACGTATCAAAGGCCGTCTGTGCCCAAGGTAAATGCAGAAACCCCAAGTAGTTTATTCGTATTGTCGTTTGCTGTTTCTTACTTCACACGTTCACACGCTCTCCGTCAGCGACTGTTCCTGAATGTTCCCAAGTTCCGCGGTGGGTGTGAATCGAAGTCGTACTTATCACACAGATGCAGGATTTATGGAGTTTATGAAACAACAGAATTGAATGGAGTTGATCGATCCGATTGACCCTGCTCGAAATTGTGCAACTCTGGGTGGATTCAGGGCGGTGTTCCGTCAGTGACCTCCTGCTGGCGAATTTTTTTCCAACGGATGTCTTCCCCTACGGGAATGAAATGAGCATCACCCTGACCGCTCCACGACGCTTTGAGACAATCGCTTCTGCATCCTTTGACCGCTCCCCACGCCAGCGTACCATCTTCGACATAATAACGCTGTGTTCCGCGCAGAGTCGCAGGCGTAACGCGGAGTGCGATCGCAAGAATGCGGAGGCCAATTAAGCTCGCGACGAGTCCGTTGTTACAGATGACGCTTGGCGCACGCAGCTGCCGACTAGTGACTAGTTCGCCTCTGGTCTCGACATCAATGTATTTGCCCCAAGTTGCGCTTTCTCTCGCGACTGTGGCTTCTTCCTGGGAGTAGACACCTTGACATTCCAAGCATGCGTGCTCAGCTCCCGCCGCCGCGATTTGCGATTTTCCCGCAGTGAGCATCATCGACAAAGAATCCGGCACCAAGGTCGTGCCGCCGTCGATTACCGGTATAAGGTGAGCGTAGGCCATGTGATCCAACACCTGGCGGGCAAAAGCATCGTCGGCTGCCGCTACTACGATGTCGCAGTCGAGTAGGTGGTTCAATCCGGCTGACTCCGCTACGGATTCGCGGAAGGGAAAAACTTGGAACCCTGGCGCCGTTGCGGCCTCTTTTGCGACGCGGCTATAAACTTCAACCTTAGGTATACGCAAAGCCATTTCGGAGCGCGTTGCTCCCTGCGAACGGTTAAAGTTGCCGTCTTCCAAACGATCGTAGTCAACGAGAATTAGCGTGCCTACACCGAGCCGCGCTAGGTGTTCGGCAACGATCCCTCCGACGCCGCCTAACCCCGCGATTCCAATAGTGAGCGCGGACAAGACCCTCTGTCCCCCTGCCCCCCACAGCAAAATGCTGCTGTCCACCATGGCAGCGTTCAAAACACTGCGAGGGGGTTTTCGGTACGGGTCGCCCCAAATAGCGCGCAAACCCGGCCCCACCACTCGGACTCTTTCCGCGAAAGCGAACTTTGCTCCTTCCGGTCCAAAAGCTGAACGCACGGCTTCCGCCGCAATCCGTGGTCGTCGGAACTTATATTCGCGCAAACTCAAGCCGCCGCCAGGGGTCACAATCGCCGCGGCCATCGCGCGCCCTTCGGGCAGTGCTCGGGAGGCAAAACAAAGCTCTCGTGCGTCCGTTGCCAAGTCCTGGTCACTCGGGGCAGGGGGGGATGTTCCGGTCAGAGGGCGAGGGTGAGAGTGGACGTTGAGCAGACCGGCTCCCGGTAAGGATTGAATAACCGACAGGGCTCGACTGTAGTAACGGTGGCGCATGACGAGCCCGTCTTTTCGCGACCAATAGACGTCACCATTTTCGGGTTCAACAATCTGACCCAGCAACAGCGTACGCCGTGAAGCGCCAGTCGCCGGGAAGACCGCAGCTAAGAACCCCCGCTCGGGATCTTGAGGCCGATGCGCCCCCGCGCCGAACAGACGGTGGAGCACGTCGTCCATCTGTTTTTCCGTGATTGCGAATTCAAGCCTCATCCTAAGCGTATCCGTCTTTCATACCACTGCACGACTCCGACGATGTCCTGCGGGGAACGCAATTGGGGAGCATTTTCCCAGGTCCAACTGTAATAGTGGGCGCCACCGACGCCCCGAACAGGGGCGCACATGTCATGGTTCGGGTTGTGGCCGTCACTAACGAGCCGCTCACCGGATGATCTGAGAGCTTCCCGCGTCACGAGTCCGTGAGGGTTCGCGTACGGGAAGGCCAAGGGCAATCGAATCCATC
>Ga0210398_10006602_pt1 | contig 10643 bp, 9 predicted proteins | sample IncBWC4OmetaG_FD_161047 | JGI IMG/M metagenome (GOLD analysis project Ga0210398, IMG submission 161047) | Forest soil microbial communities from Barre Woods Harvard Forest LTER site, Petersham, Massachusetts, United States - Inc-BW-C-4-O | ecosystem: Environmental > Terrestrial > Soil >... | reverse complement strand
GGGCCCTGGTGCCGATTCCGAAGAGAAGCACGAGCCCGTGAGCGACATCGACACTGCAGCGGCGGATAGTCTGAAAGTGCTTGACCCCAAACGGCCGATTAGAGAAGCGGACATTCGCGACATCGACGCTTTGCGGGCCGCGATTACGACCTTGACCGATTCGCTCGGCCCTGCCGACGTCCTGATCAACAACGCCGCAAACGACGAGCGTCACGCCACGCCCGACGTGACGCCGGCGATGTTCGACGAACGCATCGCGGTCAATTTGCGGCACGCTTTCTTCGCTGCGCAGGCGGTGCTGCCGGGAATGCAGGCCAAGGGCGGCGGTGTAATCGTCAATTTTTCGTCGATGTCGTGGATGGCCGGCATGGGCGGCATGCCGATCTATACCGCGTCGAAATCCGCCATGATCGGACTGACGCGGTCGCTGGCGCGCGACTACGGACAATATAATGTCCGCGTCAATGCGATCGCGCCGGGTTGGGTCATGACCGAACGGCAGGTGACCAAATGGCTGACGCCCGAGGGCGACAGGCAGCGTCTCGAGGCGCAATGCCTCAAACGATGGGTCGAGCCGGAAGACATCGCTCGGTTTTGCGTGTTCCTCGCCTCCGACGATGCCTCGGCATGCACCGCGCAGCACTACGTCGTCGATGCCGGCTGGGTGTGATCTATGATCATAAATAGGCACCCAACAATCGCGCTTGGACAGAAAGCAGGGCAGGCAATTAGGGGCATCTGATGTCCGACACGCCCCTTTTGATTGTTGGTGTCAACTCTACGCTAACGCTTTTCGCCCATGCCACGACGCACGCCCTCAAGCATCCCCCCGACCCGCCCCATGCCCTGACACGTGATCCGGTGTGGCGAACCTTTGATTTCTTGTGTCGCGATGCCAATTAGCCGGTGATGTACCCCCTCGAAGCTTCCGTCTTCGCGCTTGCGCACGTAGACGCGCCACAGGCCGCCGACGCTCGAGCCGCCGAAGCTGCCAGGCAGATTGGCTCGATTTTCCTCGAAGCACTCCAACGTAGCATTCAAAGCGTCGACGTCGCGCACGACCCCGGACGTCAGCACGCCCTTTAGCAAGGTCGTCGCCCTGCCGTCCTGCCGTGTCGTTGCGCCAGTGAACTCTTCGACGAGTCCAAAGATGGAATGCGCCGCGATCAACAACGAGCGATCATCGGGCTCGGGTTTCGTGAAATTCTTCTCGGCATCAAGGAAAGCGCAATCCCTTGCAATGTTCCCGATCAGGTGCAGCGGCAAGTGAATGAAGGCGATGTCTTCACCTCCGATGATCCAAGGCTCGTCGCCTGCCGCGTAGCTAAAGACTTCATCCATCTCGAGGGTACCGGCCTGCTGCGCGAGTCCGCGATTGAGTCGGACGAGCCCGACCGGCTGCTTCAATTCGCGGAGGTATTTATCGACGTGCGCGCAGGTCAAAATGCCATGTAGTTCGCCGTGCTTGATCAGAACGCCGCTGCCCTTCGCGGCCGGCTCGTCTCCCGCTCTACCGAAGCCAACGGTGAAATGCTTCACCTTGTCGAGCACGGCGTCCGCAATCTCTTCCCGCATGACAATCCTCGCTTCAAAATTGTCAAATATGCAGCGCATTCGGGGTTACGAGGAGATACCGGCTTCCCGCCCGGCCTATGCGCAGGACGAGATGCAGGGCGATCTGCACCGTGGTATTGTCGCCGCATGTCCAGTCCCGACGTCGATCCTCCCGCGTGGCTTGGAAAGCTCACTGAGAGGTTCGGGCATATCAAATTTCCGCCCGGTGTAATCGGAAAGTCGAGCTACGTTATGATTGCCCTGTTAGTTCTTTGGGCGATCGTCGCGCTGCGGTTGTCGAGTAATTCTTCTTGGCATGATCCCCTGCTATTAGTAGGTATCATCGCAACCGCTATCGTCATTTGGTGGGTTTGGTCTACGCAACGCTTCGCCGAACGCAATCCTGGGCAGGCAATGCTGGAGGGTGCGCAATTTCTTGATTACTACAAGTTTGAGGCCCAAGCGAAAGGACTGCAACTACCTCGTTCACCTTCGAGCACCGATCCGGATCGGCCGCTGCCGCCCCAAATCACAGATGATAGGGCGGACCAATGACGGAAGCGTTTTTGCACGTCGGTTTCAATTTCAAGGAGCGCTCCGCACCGACCAAAGCCATTGAAAAGGTGCTCGATAAAGCGCTGGATTGGGTACGGTATGCTCCGAATTGCTACATTGTGTACACTTCGCGGGACGTGGAGCATTGGTATGGACGTTTGCGCGACGTCATCGATCAGGACGACAACATTTTTATTGTCGAATTGGACATCAAGAATAGGCAGGGATGGCTTCCAAAATCCGTTTGGGAATGGATAAGGAAGCCCCGCTAAAGACGATCGCTCGGGCAGCGGTATTGCGCCTCCCTTCCCGCGAGGGCGGAAAATCAAACCTCCTGATAGACGTCGATCTCGAGCCCGCCAGGCAGCATGGCGCGCCACATCTGCAGGTAGGCTTGAAACCGCAAGTCGCTCGCCAGCGATTGGCGGTTGAGCTCGAGCGCCTCCGGCGTCTCATATTCGACCACCTGGATGAATTTGGTCGCGTCGTCGGCATTCTGCAGCAGGCGAAAATGAGCCTTGCCGAACATCTGAAAGAACGGCGCCGCGCTGCGCATCATCGACGACAGCTGTTCGGAATCCGCGCCCGGCAACGTGAACTTCAGATGTAACGTCCGCCAAACCTTTACTTCTTCATCACTCATCGCGCGCATCCTTGGTCGCGGCTCGACCGCCGCCACGCGTTACCGCCTCCCGGTCAACACATTGTTGTTTTCGCAGCCGGCGCCCTGGTCCCCGGAATCACGCCCTACCTATTAAATGTCTCACGGAATCGATGTCCGGGATAGACGCCCAGGATCTTGAGCGACTTCGGCTGCGACACGAATTCAAGTTCCTCCAGCGCCAGTTCGAGCGCCCGATCCTTCGGATGGCCCTGCACGTCGGCATAGAACTGGGTGGCGGCAAAATTGCCGTCGACCATGTAGCTTTCGAGCTTGGTCATATTGATGCCGTTGGTGGCGAAGCCGCCGAGCGCCTTGTAGAGCGCGGCCGGAATGTTGCGCACCTGAAAGACGAAGGTGGTCATCACCAGGTGCTCCTTGCGGCTGGCCCATTTCGGGCTGCGCGCCAGCACCACGAAGCGGGTGGTGTTGTGCTTGTCGTCGGCGACGTCTTTCTTGAGGATTTTGAGGCGGTAGATTTTTGCCGCGAGCTTGGTCGCCAGCGCCGCCCGCGTGACGTCGCCGGCTTCCGCCACCTCGCGCGCGGCGCCCGCGGTATCGGCGGCGACGACCGCCTTGACGCGCAACGAACGGATGATGTTGCGGCACTGGCCGAGCGCGTGGACGTGGCTTTCGACCGTCTTGATCGTCTGCAAGCTTGCCCGCTTCGGCGCCATCAGCTGGTGCTGGACCGGCAGGAACCATTCGCCGATGATGTGCAGCCCGGACCTCGGCATCAAATGATGAATGTCGGCGACCCGCCCGGCGACCGAATTGTCGATCGGGATCATCGCCAGCTCGGCCCGGCCGGTGCGCACCGCGGCAAAGGCGTCCTCGAAGGTCGGACACGGCAGCGGCTCGTAGCCGCGATAAGCCTGGTTGCAGGCGATGTGCGAGTTGGCGCCGGCCTCGCCCTGGAAGGCAATTTTCTTGCGTCGTTTCATGACCGTCCCGATAGCATGGCGCGGGCCCGCGCCAAATCGTCCGGCGTGTCGACGCCAAGCGGCGCCGAACCGACGATGGCGACGTCGATCCGCATGCCGGCTTCGAGCGCCCGCAATTGCTCGAGCTTCTCGCGCTGTTCCAGCGGTGAGGGCGGAAGCTTGACGAAGCGCTCCAGCGCCGCCCGTCGATAGGCGTAGAGCCCGACATGATGGTACAGCGGCCCTTCGCCGAAAGGCGCCGTGGCGCGGGTGAAATAGAGCGCGCGCAGCCGCGATGGCCCGACCGGCGTGCCGACGACCTTGACGACGGCCGGATCGTCGCGCTCCTCGGCGCGGCTGATCGGCGCCGCAGGCGTGCCGATATCCACGGCCGGGTCGGCAAGGAGCGCCAGCGGCGCGGTAATGTCGGACTTCTCCAGCGTCGGCAGGTCGCCTTGCACATTGATAACGATCGCGGCGTTGCCGCCGGGATCGACCTTGCCGAGCGCCTCGAAGATGCGGTCCGAGCCGGAGGCATGGTCGGGGCGGGTCATCACCGCCTGCCCACCGGCCTTGTGCACAGCCGCCTCGATCTCGCGCGAATCCGTCGCCACCACCACCGGCCCGACCGCGGCGGCCTCGGCCCGGCGCAGCACGTGCACGATCATCGGCAATCCGGCGATGTCCGCCAGCGGCTTCCCCGGCAGGCGGGTGGCCGCCATGCGGGACGGAATAAGAATAACGACGTCAGCCATTGCCCAATCTAGAGCCCCGGGAGCCCGCTTATACGGGTTGCAAGACGCGCGGCAAACCGGCTATCTCTGCGTCGCCCTCCCCTCTGCCTGCGCGGAGCCGTCGCCCAATGAATTCGTTCGAACTCAACAAGATTCTCGGCGCGTTGCTGGGGACCTGCTTGATTCTGCTCGCCGTTCACATCGCCTCGGGCGCGATTTTCTCGACGCCGGCGCCGGCCAAGCCCGGCTACGACATTGTCGTCAAGGAAGAAAAGCCTGCCGGACAGGAAGCCGCCAAGCCCGCCGAAGTGCCGATCGAAAACTTGCTGGCCAGCGCCTCGACCGAACATGGCGCGCAGGTCGCCAAGCAATGCGGCACCTGCCACAATTTCCAGGAGGGCCAAGGCCCCAAAGTCGGTCCCGATCTCTACGGCGTCGTCGGGCGCAAGATCGCTTCGGTCGCCGGCTTCAACTATACGCCCGCTTTGAAGGCAGTGAATGGCACCTGGACGTTCGATGCATTGAACAAGTGGCTGACTGATCCGCGCGCGGACGTTCCCGGCACCGCGATGCTATTCGCCGGCCTGCCAAACGAGAAGCAGCGGGCGGACGTGATCGCCTACCTCAATACGCTGTCGAAGAATCCGCTGCCGTTGCCGACGGCGCAGAAATAAAGCGCGCCGGCGAACCAACCGGGGCGGCGCGTTTGTACGTGCCCGCAACATGACAGCGCGTTAACCTTTGGCGCGCAAAACCTTGGGCGCGCGAGCACGCGGATGTGAAGTGCGTTTTGTCGCGGCGTGGGCGGCTGCGCTGGCACCGTTCGCAAAAAGTACATAATCACCGTCCTTGGATCAGCACCATTGGATCAGGCCATTGGTCGCTTCCAAGCTTGGGGCGGCGACATTTCTCTTGGAGCATTTGCAGTGGATCGCCGAACCTTCCTTACCTCCGCCCTGGTGGCGCTCGGCGCCGGGCGGCTTCCCCTTCCCGCCTGGATCGGACCCGCGCTGGCGGAAGAAAAAGTCTGGCGGCATGGCGTGTCGCTGTTCGGCGACGTCAAATATCCCGCCGGCTTTGCGCATTTCGAGTACGTCAATCCGGCGGCGCCGAAAGCCGGCGCCGTGCGCGAAGCGACGATCGGCACGTTCGATAACTTCAACATGGTCGTGGCTGGCATCAAGGGAACGCTGGCGACCGGAATTACCCTGATTTACGACACGCTGCTGACGTCGGCGCAGGACGAAGTGTCGACCGAATATGGCCTCCTCGCCGAGGCGGTCAGTTACCCGGGCGATTTTTCCTCCGCCACCTATCGGCTGCGCGCTGAAGCCAAATGGCATGACGGCAAGCCGGTCACGCCGGAGGATGCGGTGTTTTCGTTCTATGTGTTCAAGAAACACAGTCCCCAGTTCGCCGCCTACAACCGTCACGTCGTCAAGGTGGAAAAGACCGGCGATCGCGAGATCACATTCACATTCGACGCTCCGGGCAATCGCGAGCTGCCGCAAATCGTCGGCCAGCTCTTCGTCCTGCCGCAGCATTGGTGGGAAGGCGCCGACAAGAACGGCAACAAACGCGAGATTGCCAACACCACGCTCGAGCCGCCGCTCGGCTCCGGCCCCTACCGCGTCAAGGAATTCTCGCCCGGCCGCGACGTCGTCTACGAGCGCGTCAACGACTATTGGGGCAAAGTTCTCAACGTCAATGTCGGCCGCAACAATATCGATGAGCTGGGTTTCGTCTATTTTCGCGACACGCTGGTGGCGCTGGAAGCTTTTCGCGGCAACAAGATCGACTGGCGCGCCGAAAACAGCGCCAAGAACTGGGCCACGGCTTATGATTTTCCCGCGGTCAACGAAAAGCGCGTCATCAAGGAGGAATTTCCGATCAACAATCGCGGCGTGATGCAGGCGTTCGCCTTCAACATCCGCCGGCCGAAATTTCAAGATCCCCGAGTGCGCCTTGCCTTCAATTACGCGTTCGATTTCGAGGAGATGAACAAGCAGATTTTCTTCGGTCAATACAAGCGCATTGCCAGCTATTTCGAAGGCACCGAACTGGCGTCGAGCGGCTTGCCGGCCGGACGCGAGCTGGAAATTCTCGAAACCGTCCGCGACAAGGTCCCGGCCGAGGTTTTCACGACGCCGTACACGAATCCGGTCGGCGGCGATCCGCAGAAAGTACGCATCAACCTGCGCGAAGCGCTGCGGCTGTTCAAGGAAGCCGGCTACGACGTGCGCAACGAACGCATGGTCAACGCCAAGACCGGCGAGCAACTCGCGGTCGAGTTTCTTGCCGACGACCCGAGCTTCGAGCGGGTGTTTTTGTTTTATAAGCCGTCGCTCGACCGGCTCGGCATCACCGTGTCGGTCCGCACCGTCGACGATGCGCAATACCAGAACCGGTTGCGCAGCTGGGACTTCGACATCATCACCAACAGTTGGGGCGAATCGCTGTCGCCGGGCAACGAGCAGCGCGGCTATTGGGGCTCGCAGGCCGCCGATCAGCCCGGCTCATTCAACCTGATCGGCATCAAGAATCCGGCGGTCGATGCCATGATCGATCAGGTCATCTTCGCCAAAAGCCGCGACGATCTGGTCGCCGCAACGCGCGCGCTCGATCGCGTGCTGCTGTGGAACCATTACGTCGTGCCGCAATGGACCTATGGCAAGGAGCGCACGGCGCGCTGGGACCGCTTCAGCCACCCCGATGTGCTGCCGAAATACGGCGCGTCGGACTTTCCCACCATCTGGTGGTGGGACGCGGAGAAGGCAGCCAAAACCGGAAGCCGGCAGTGAGAACCGTCGCGGCACTTGTCGCAGCATGCCCGAGCTGACACGCCGACGCGTTTTTTCGCTCACCGCCGGCGTCGCGGCTGCGGCGGCTTGCTCGCGAGCGCGCCTTGCCAGCGGCGACGACGAGATCGAAACCCACGGCCTATCGGCATTCGGCGATCTCGCCTACCCGGCCGATTTTCATCATTTTGGCTACGTCGATCCAAACGCGCCGAAGGGCGGCACGTTCTCGCAGATCGGGCCGTCACGGCAGTTCAACCAGAACTTCCTCACCTTCAATTCGCTCAACAGCTACATCCTCAAGGGCGACGCGGCGCAGGGCATGGAGCTGACCTTCGCCACGCTGATGGCGCGCTGCGGCGACGAGCCGGACGCCATGTACGGATTGGCGGCGTCCAAGGTGCGGCGCTCGGCCGACGGCCTGACCTATCGTTTCTTTATCCGCCCCGAGGCCAAATTCCACGACGGCACGCCGCTCACGGCGCACGACGTCGTCTTCTCGCTCACGATCCTCAAGGCCAAGGGCCATCCGCTGATCACCCAATTGCTGCGCGACTTCACCGGCGCCAAGGCCGCCGATGATGGCAGCGTGGTCGCGACCTTCGCGCCGAACCGCGCCCGCGACGTGCCGCTGTTCGTCGCCGGCCTGCCGATCTTCTCGCGCGCCTACTACACGACAAAGCCATTCGAGGAATCGACGCTGGACATTCCGCTCGGCTCGGGCGCTTACAAGGTCGGTCGTTTCGAGGCCGGCCGCTTCATCGAATACCAGCGCGTCGCCGATTGGTGGGGCGCCGACCTGCCGGTGGCGCGCGGCCAGAATAATTTCGACATTGTCCGCTACGAGTTCTATCGCGACCGCGAGGTCGGGTTCGTCGGCTTCACCGCCGGCAATTATCTGTTCCGCGAGGAATTCACCTCGCGCACCTGGGCGACGCGCTACGACTTTCCGGCGTTCAAGGATAGCCGGGTCAAGCGCGCCATCCTGCCGGACAAGACGCCGTCCGGCGGCCAAGGCTGGTTCATCAACACGCGGCGGCCGAAGTTTGCCGATCCGCGGCTGCGCGAGGCGCTGGGCACCGCCTTCGACTTCGAGTGGACCAACAAGTTGCTGATGTGGAGCTCCTACGATCGCACGGTCTCGGTGTTTCAGAACTCGCCGATGATGGCGCAGGGCATGCCGGGCGCCGACGAGCTGGCTGTGCTCGAGCCGTTTCGCGGCCGCGTGCCGGACGAGGTGTTCGGCGAGCCTTATCTGCCGCCGGTCTCGGACGGCTCCGGCCAGGATCGCGCGCTGCTGCGCAAGGCCTCGCAACTCCTCAAGGACGCCGGCTGCGCGATCAAGGACGGCAAGCGCGTCTTGCCGAACGGCGAGCCGATCACCATCGAATTTCTGATCGATGAGCCAACCTTCGAACCGCACCATATGCTGTTCATCAAGAATCTCGGCCTGCTCGGCATCGATGCCTCGCTGCGCCTGGTTGATCCGGTGCAATACCGCGCCCGCCGCGACGGCTTCGATTTCGACATCACCGTCGACCGGCTCGGCTTCTCCGATACGCCAGGCGATTCGCTGCGCTCGTATTTCTCCTCGCAGGCGGCGGCGCTGCAGGGCTCCAACAATCTCGCCGGCATGGCCGACCCGGCGATCGACGCGCTGATCGATGGCATCATCGCCGCGCCTTCGCGGCCCGAACTCATCACCGCCTGCCGCGCGCTCGACCGCGTCATGCGCGCCGGCCGTTACTGGATTCCGCACTGGTACAAGCCCTCGCATTGGATCGCCTATTGGGACGTGTTCGGCCGGCCGCCGGCCCAGCCACGTTATTTTCGCGGCATTCCGGAAACTTGGTGGTATGACCGCGACAAAGCAGCAAAATCGCAGCGCGCGGGTTAACCTAGAGCGTCATGGCCGGACTTGTTCCGGCTATCCACGTCTTTATGTTGCCGCCGTGATAAGTCGTGGATGCCTGGCACATAGGCGACCGACGCGACGCCCGTCCTTCGGACGTTTGTGGCCGAGCATAACGGAACTGAACAGATGAGCGCCTACATCATCCGCCGCATCCTGTTCATGATCCCGACGATCTTCGGGATCATGCTGGTGTCGTTCGTGGTCGTGCAGTTCGCCCCTGGCGGACCGGTGGAACGCATCATCGCCCAGCTGTCCGGCAACGACACCGGCGCGACCTCGCGAATCTCCGGCTCGGCGGGCGGCGATTTCGGCAACCGCGGCGCGTTGCAAAGCGGCGCGCAAATGGACGTCAACGCCAAGTACCGCGGCGCCCAGGGGCTCGATCCGGAATTCATCAAGAGCCTGGAAAAGCAGTTCGGCTTCGACAAGCCGGCCTATCAGCGCTTCTTCCTGATGTTGTGGAACTATGCGCGCTTCGATTTCGGCAAGAGCTACTTCCGCGACGTCAGCGTGCTGCAGCTGATCAAGGAGAAATTGCCGGTCTCGATATCGCTCGGCATCTGGATGACGCTGCTCAGCTACCTGATTTCCATTCCGCTCGGCATCCGCAAAGCCGTCAGCGACGGCTCGCCGTTCGATGTGTGGACCTCGAGCGTCGTCACCATCGGCTATTCGATCCCCGGATTCCTGTTCGCCATCCTGCTCATCATCCTGTTTGCCGGCGGCTCGTTCCTCGACATCTTTCCGCTGCGCGGATTGACGTCCGACGGCTGGTCGCAATTCCCGTGGTGGCAGAAAATCCTCGATTACTTCTGGCATTTGACGCTGCCGATCATATCGATGTCGTTGGCCGCCTTCGCCACCTTGACGTTCTTGACCAAGAACTCGTTCCTCGAGGAATTGCGCAAACAATATGTGCTGACCGCTCGCGCCAAGGGCTGTTCGGAGCGGCAGGTGCTGTATGGTCACATTTTCCGCAATGCCATGATGTTGGTGATCGCCGGCTTTCCCGGCGCCTTCATCGGCGTCTTCTTCGCCGGCTCGCTCTTGATCGAGACCATCTTCTCGCTCGACGGTCTCGGGCTCCTGAGTTTCGAGAGCGTGCTCAACCGCGATTATCCGGTGGTGTTCGCCAATCTCTATATTTTGGCGCTCATCGGCTTGGTGGTGAATCTGATCTCGGACTTGACCTACACCTGGATCGATCCGCGCGTCGATTTCGGAACGCGGGAGGTGTGAGGTGGACGTCGACATCCGCCACGACAAAGTCAGTGACGCCGACGCCGGGACGCTTGAGCCGAAGGGCGTCGAGCCGATCGGGTCGATTGGCGTCGCGGCGTTGCCCGAAGCGGCGCTGCTGGCGCCGCTCACCACAAGGCGGTTGATCAATTTCAAGGCCAACCGGCGCGGCTATTGGTCGTTGTGGATTTTCCTCGCGCTGTTTTTCATCACCTTGCCTGCCGAATTCGTCGCCAACGACAAGCCGCTTTATGTCAGTTACGG
>Ga0210398_10006601_pt1 | contig 10643 bp, 20 predicted proteins | sample IncBWC4OmetaG_FD_161047 | JGI IMG/M metagenome (GOLD analysis project Ga0210398, IMG submission 161047) | Forest soil microbial communities from Barre Woods Harvard Forest LTER site, Petersham, Massachusetts, United States - Inc-BW-C-4-O | ecosystem: Environmental > Terrestrial > Soil >... | reverse complement strand
CAAATTAGAGAAACGTCCGACCTGTCGACTTTTGTATTGGATCGTTTTCCCTTCTTCGCCGCTTTCTTGACCGCCTTTTTCTCGGCCTTCGCCATGATTTTCAACAGCTTCTTTTTCTTGATCACTCGATAAACTCCTCTTGCGATCACGTCTCGCGATCAAAATCGCGTATTCTCGAAATCTTATTTGCGATTCGTCTGCCGCGCCGGCGCAGGCGCAAATCCGAATATCCGGTCACTCATCAGCGCAGCTTTTGCCCAAGTGCAGGCAAGTTCCTCCAGAGCCCGCTTCTCGTCCTGGCCCGTCGCTTCGGAGGAATCGCGCATGGCTTCCTCGGCAAACTGCCGAAATATATTTGCGTCTGACATGGCAGCCTCTTGCTTAGGCAACCCCCCTTGGCTCGGAGCTTGGAGCCGGGGACCGACGAAGTCTGGCCAGAATTGCTCACTGTGACGTTAGGCAGCCGAGGCGCTGCAGCGTGCTAGTTCGCAGATTTTTGGCTTCCAACAACGGCATTTCGTGTTCAACGAACCAATGACAAACGCCACCTGAGCAAAACAGCATCTGAGCAAAATTGCTCACTGCAGTTTGCCGTACTCAACGCGATGAAGATCGATTAGTGAGCAAGTTGTCTGCCACGCGGCCTTTAACGAAAGCGGAACAAACCGACCTGGCAAGCGTTTTATTTCTGGTCCAACTAAAAGAAAGCTCACCATGTTCGATCTGTGGCGATTTGGTTTCGACGTTCAGCAGGTCATTGCCACCCGCGTCATTGGCATGATGAAGGGCGAGCTAAGTCAGCGCGAAATGCGGCGCATGGTCGTCGAGAAGCAGACAGCCTATTCAAACGCGCAGATCGCCGGCGCTTACGCGCTGCTGACCAGCGGTCCCGTTCAAGCCGGCCGCGAAATGATCGAGGTATATGAACGTGCCGTCAGAGCCAATCGCATCAGACTTTCGGGCGCGCCTCGAAGTTGGGATGAAGCCATCAGCTGACTTGCTTCTATACGGCGATTTTTATCTCAACCTCCATAAATAAAGTCTCGACGCGTACTTGTGTTTTGGTTGCGGCACCACAGATACACACTAGCGGCAAGCAAACGGTTTGCCTGGCAGTTGCCCACAAAACAGCGATATGCCGAAGTCGCCACTCACTTACGGGCAGCGCTGCTGTTATCGGCGGACACAGCCTTAGTCTCAAATTTCTGATCTCAAGTCGATCGTGGCTCGCGTCGCGGATGCGCCGTGCATCCGCACGGACACGCCACGCGCCTCTGTTCGCGGCCGTACTCAGCACTTTCGTCATCCGCTTCGCGGGCGGACATGGATGAGGCCAAACATGGAATCGGCGATCAATCAAGATACGCAACATTCGCACGATCCACTGTGGATCGACAGGCTTCATATCAAGAACGTCGACGAGGCGAGTGCGCTTGCCCAAGCCATCGTCGACACGATCCGCGATCCTCTGCTTGTCCTCGACAAGAACCTGCATGTTGTGACTGCGAACCGCTCTTTCTATCAGACGTTCGGCATGACCCATCAGGATGTTCGCGGTCGCCCGCTCTACGGTCTCGGCGATGGCCAGTGGGATATCCCGGAGCTGCGACTGTTGCTGGTCGACGTCGCACCGCAGCACGCTGTGATGCAGGCTTACGAAGTCGAGCGGGATTTTCCCAATATCGGGCGGCGCACGATGCTCTTGAATGCGCGCGAAGTGTTCAATCACAGGAATGCCGAAAAGCTGATTCTCTTGGCGATCGAAGACATCACCGAGCGATGTGACGCCGAGCGGCTGGCGGCGGAACTGCTGCGACAGAAGGATACGCTGTTGCAGGAGATGCAGCATCGCGTCGCCAACAGCCTGCAGATCATCGCGAGCGTGCTCCTGCTCAAGATGCAGTCGGTCCACTCGGAGGAGACGCGGCTGCATCTTCGCGACGCGCATCAGCGCGTCATGTCGGTGGCGACCGTGCAGCAGCAACTCCAAGCCTCGGGGCATGGTGAGCCGATCGAGGTCGGACCTTATCTGTCCAGGCTATGCGACACCCTGGGGGCCTCCATGATTGGCGACAGAAAGCCGATCTCTCTGAAAGTGGAGGCCGGCCCCGGCACGGCGGCATCCGGCGAGTTGGTCAGCATTGGGCTGATTACGACAGAACTCGTGATCAATGCGCTGAAGCACGGATTCCCGATCGGCACCGAGGGCTGCGAAATATTGGTCAGATACGATGTCGACGAATGTAACTGGCGTTTATCGGTGTCTGACAACGGCATCGGCGTGCAGACGGACGGGGGTGCCCGAGGACATACCGGTTTGGGCACCACCATCGTCGAAGCGCTCGCGCGTCAGCTCAAGGCTTCCGTCGAGATAACCCGTCTAGCGCCGGGAATGGTCGTATCGATCGTCCACGTCGCGCAACAGCCATGAGGCTACGCACCGTCATGCCACCGGAGAGCAGACCATGCCGATAGGACTCATCCTCGTTACCGTCCTCATTATTTTCCTGCTCGGCGGTTTGAGAGGCCGCTTTGGCGGCTACGGTTACGGCTACGGGCATGGCGGTGTCGGTGTCATCGGCACCATCTTGATCATCGTTGTCGCTCTGGTGCTGTTTGGACAGATTTGAAGTGAGAACCGCTGCACCAAAGCGATCCTGAATAATCAAACAAGTATGTTGGGTAATCGGATGCCAAACGGAGTTTTCAGATTCGTGCAGAGAGCATTTTGGATTTACATCGCGGAAGCGGTGCTGGTCCTGGCGCTCATTTTTATAATTCACGCTTTCACGTAGGCAAGCTGCCTTTTCCGGGCAATCGACCAACGCGTCATCGCAAAACAGAGGCTTCACATGTTCAACCCAAAGCAATATCGCGCGAAGGCGGCCGAATACGGAACTCGCAGCAAGGAAGCCACCGATCCGAGCCAAGTTCGCGAATACAAAGAGTCGAGTGACAGCTTTGGCTCGCTTGCCGAAAATGAAGAATGGCTCGCTGACAACTTCAATAAGACTCTTCAACCGTCGGACGAGAAGCGACCCATTCACGCCGCTCTCGCCGCTGAAGAGGAGCATGTTCTTCGATGCCTCGGCGCTTCGGTCATCATGCAGTGGAATACGATTCCCGCCAAACTCCAGCGCGAGCTCTTCGACACTGCCGGATCGATGGGTGAGCTATTGGCAACGGCGGGGCTGAGAGGACAAATCGCCAGGTTCTTGCATAAGCATAAGGACGACGGCCCGGCGCCGCCCAAGGGCCAGCAGCAGACGCAGCAGCCTGGCCAGGACGCAAACAAAATCTGAGTTCGAAGAGAGCCCGGCCAGCCGGCGGGATTATCGAGAGCATTCGCAGAGGCGTGCGGAGAATGAACTCCACAGACACTACAAATTCTGAAGCGTTCGATTATGGCGCCAGCGCCGAGCTGTTCTCGTCGAGAGGCAGTAGCGGCCGGCGGCAACCGCTCAATTACCAGCGTTTTACGTCGGTCGCAGAGGCGCTCCGTTTTGTCATCGAGGACCTTCCGACGCGGTTCTTTGTCGGTGCTTATCTCCAGGTGGAGGAATCAAGATACCAGGGCGACGAAATCCGTCGCTTGTATGCTAGCTCGCACTATCCCCTGCCCCGAAGAGCAGTAGAGGATCCGATTGCATGATCGCGCGCTCGCTCAGCGAAACCGTCATGTTCAGCAAGCCCTTTCTGTTAAAGGGCGTCGATCGCATGCTGCCGGCCGGAGATTATCGGGTCGTCACCGATGAAGAATTGATCGAGGGACTTTCCTTTCCGGTCTATCGGCGCGTTTCGACCATGATCTTCGTGCCGGCGACGCAGGGGGCGTCGGCCATCGAGATGGTCACGATCGATCCGCTCGATCTTCGGGGCGCTCTGGATAGAGACGCCGCATCGTGATCCGACAGCGCAAGGACCCGTTCATTTGACCATTCTCGATGTGTGGCACACGACCATATACCGTTATCGACGTCCGGTTCGGCTCGGCGATCACCGGCTGATGCTGCGCCCGCGCGACAGTCATGATCTTCGGCTCATTGAAACCAATCTGAAGCTTTCGCCGGCGGCAACGATACGCTGGAGCCACGATGTATTCGGCAATTCCATAGCCGTCGCTTCGTTCACGGAGCCAACGACCGAGCTGCGAATTGAAAGCCATCTGCGTCTGGAGACGTTCGCGCAAAAACGTCCGGCGTTTCAGATCACCGCGGAAGCCGAGACCTATCCATTCATCTATTCGGCGGACGATCGTATCGACCTGGGACGGCTGCTCGACCGTCAGTATCCCGATCCCGCCGACCGGGTCGGCGCATGGGCGCGCGGCTTCGTGCGCAGCAACCCGACCAATACCCTGGCGCTGCTCGCAGACCTGAACAGCGGCGTTGGCGCATGGATCTCCTATCAGAGCCGCGAAACCGAGGGGACACAGACCCCGGTAGAGACCTTAAACCGCCACTGGGGATCGTGCCGCGATTTCGCGGTGCTGTTCATTGAGGCGGCCCGCTGTCTCGGCTTTGGCGCCCGGGTCGTCTCCGGCTATCTGTATAATCCCTTGAGCACTGCAAGCGGCGCCGGAACGACCCACGCGTGGGCCGATATCTATGTTCCGGGCTCCGGTTGGGTCGCGTATGACCCGACCAACGGCACCATCGACAGCAGCGACTTGATTCGCGTTGCGGTCACCCGCGATATCAGTCAGGCAATTCCGGTCGCCGGCAATTTTGTCGGCACTTCCGATAGCTATCTGGGCATGACCGTTGACGTCACCGTAACACCGGAACGCAGCGGAACCCGCAAAAGCGCCATCGGATGATTTACGCGTCGGCATCGATTCCGCCTCACATCGGCGACGGCGGGCGGTGCTGAGAACTTCGTCACACATACAATAGGAGCAAGCATGAAGCCGGAACACCAGGAGCGCCGCAAGATCATTCGTGAGTGGATGGCCCTGCCGCAAGACAAGCGCCGGACTGCGGCGCAAGTCGAGGCCTTCGCCAGGAAAACGATGGAGCGAATTGCATTCCGGCCAGATCCCTATCGGCAGATTGTGAGCTGGGTTCAGCCCCGCGCCGGCAGGCAATGAACCGCCACCGTCCCGATAAAAAAAGCCCCGGCCGGGGCTTGGGGGCTTTGATGGCCGAGGCTTCTATCCCGGGGCGGTGACGCGACGCATACGTACAAGCCCGTCCCGGGTCGTCAGAAGAAGATTGTTCTTAATCCTGGTCTGTTTGTTGCCGGACTAAGTTAGCACCACAGCCCGAGCGTCCAGCGATGACCATGATCTCGACATCCGCGGTAGCCGCGATGGCTTCCGTAGCTGTCGTATAGCGGTCCGTTGCGGCGGCCCTCATATCGGCCCGCGAAATGACGTCGATGGCCGTTATTCGCCGTTCGCGCCGACTTGGTGTCCACACCGCTATTGGCGTCGGATGTGCCCTTGGCCACAGCACCCGCGGCGGCGCCCTTATCCGTCGTCAGCAGCTTGTCGGATTTCGGCGCTACCGGCGCGGCTTGTCCGATCTTGTCTGGCGCTTTGCTCTGGTCGGATTTCAAGGCCGGCGCCATCTTTTCCGGCGGGGCATTCTGCTGCGCCGCCGGCGGAGCGCCGGTCGTCTCATTCGTCTTGATGCCTTGTGCCGAGACAGCACAAACACCCAGCAGCAATATCGCCGCCGTGGTGGATAACAGTCGCAATTGTCTCATGGATGTCTCCTCTGGACACTCCGCAATCTGTTTAATTTTGTGGATGTGTGGAGTGACAACGTCTACCGTTCCCTATCGTTCCAAATAACAGCAAAAGCAGTGCCTGAGAGCGCGATCACTTTTGCATTGATTTTCACAAAGCATATTGCATTACGAGAATTAATGACGATGTGAAGCGTGCGCGCCTATGCGTTCCTAAAAACCGGAACGCCATTGGCAAAACAACGACATTGGAGCTGCGCCCAGGGCGTCGCCTCCCGCGTCATAAAACGCCCTGAGGAGGAGTGCCCTAATGGATATGAATAAAACGACGGCGCAGAATAAAGAGACCTTTGAGAAAATAAATTCCGCTACGGCGGAAGCAGCCAATCTCATCCAATCCAGTTGCACGACTGCTTTTGAAGGCGTGCAGACCTACAACAAAACGCTCGTTGAATTTACGCGAGAAAATACGATCGCAGCATTCGACTTTGTACAGAAATTGTACGACATAAAGTCGCCATCCGAGTTCATAGAGCTTTCAACTAAACATGCGCGCACGCAAACCGAGACGCTCAGCGGGCAGACCGAACAGCTTAGGGTGCTCGCTCAGAAGATTGCAGTCGCCTCCGCCGAGCCACTGACATCAGGCGCCGCAAAAGCAGCCAGCCACGTCGGCTAACCTCCGCGGTCTTGTACTTTAAGCATTGTTCAAAGCCCGGACCTGGAAAATCTCTGGGGCAAGGCGATGCTGTCCAATGGTGAACGCAATGAGTGGTCCCCACTACATCAATGAAAATCAATCCGACATACGCGGCATCAAGCCCGGCTGGTACACGTCAGACAATGACGGCAATCTGTCTTCAGGGCCGTTCTTCAGCCAGGACGAATGCCACGGTCGAGGTGCCCAGCCGATGACGGGATCGGAGCCCGCGCAATCAGGGCTGAAAGCAAAGCCCGCGACGCCGGAAGCGGACAGACTAACCGAGGACGAGATCGCTCGAGAAAAACTAGGGCCGCGCGGGGTGCCTGGTGCTCCCGACACAGCGAGAATGACGGCGCGGGAGGCCAAAAACATTTCCAGGTCCGGCAAGTTCGACGGTCACACCGCCTGATTTCCATCCGCCGCCAATTGCTGCACTGATCTGTGGACCCGTTCGCAAAAGCTGCTCAGGTGAGCGATTTTATACAGTTGTTTGTTGCGCGCCGTGAATGAAATCTATCTGTCGGCGCAAATCGCGCGAAACATAAGTCCACCAGCCGATCGGCCCCCAACCAAGGGCCCCTAGGTCTTTCGCCGAAGCTTGTCGAATGAAGGGGTAGTTCATGCGCTTTCAAGATATATCGTTTGGCATAGGACCCAAAGATCCGTGTCCAATATGCAGCGCAAGCATCAGGCTCACGGAGGTCGAACCTCATCCCAATCGCGATGATTGGGAACTCAATGGATATAGCTGCGAAAATTGCGGCCCGGTAAAATCGCTGGTTGTCCAACGTCCGGCTGATGATGTGCCGCCTCTGTTGAGGTTGATGTAAGTGAGTGAGGCGCGTCGTCCGCGTATCAGATGAATCCACAAGGCAGCATGTTCCGACTTTGGGCTGTGGCCTCGCTGATATGGATCAGCTTCATTTTCATTTTCGCATATCAACAGATTTCCACGCTGCGTCATGTCTCAATCGCCGCCTACACTAGCTACGCAACTCTTGCCCTCGCGCCGGTTAGCGGCACCTTTGCGATTTTGTTCATTAGCGGCTGGATTGTCACCGGATTTACTCGCCCGCGCTAATCTCGCCCGCACTACCAGGGTCGGAGCAGCCCGCGCGACGAAAGCCGTTCAACAGTATAGATATTCGACTGACATCAAAGATCCCTGGCCTGGAGTTCGTAGGAACCTTTCTTCTCGCGCTTATACATCTTGGCTGCCGCGGCGTAGATCGCCGGCCGATGGGCATCGAAGGCAAGCAGCAAGCTCGCCTCGTTGCTATCGAGTTTCGGTTCAAGTCGCTTGAGCGCTTCTACAGTGACGAAGAACGACCATTCCATCGCACTGTCGTGTCCCCAGAATCGAATGGCGCATCGGGTTGGATCAAAAACTCGGCTTTGGTTCGGGAAATTGAGCATTGTCCTGCGTGGCTGTGTTGGCGACGGCGAAACAGCCTTTTTAGAGTGACCGATCATCGGCCTCACTAACTTAACTTACTGAACCGAAGAGTGATTCATGTTTTCAGATATATATTTCGTTCGGCTACTGGTTTTAGTCCATGCGGAGCATACGTAGTTATAGTAGTTTGAATGATAAACATTCAAATCATGTTTCAGCGATTTTTTGGAGATTTATATGGAACAGGACAACAAGGGCCAGCCGCAGCAGGGCGGCCAAACGAACAAGCCGGATCAGCAGCAGGGTCAGCAGCCCGGCCAAAAGCCAGGGCAGCAGCAGACGCAGCAGCCCGCTCAGAAGCCCGGCCAGGACGCGAACAAGAGCTGAATTCGAGAGAGCCCCGCCATTGCGCGGGGTTCTCTTTTTCAGATCGCGCGGCCCTATCGCGAGAGTTCGCAGAGGCGTGTAGAGAATGAGCTCTACGGATATCGACGAATCATTCGACTACGGTATGAGCGCCGAGTTGTTCTCTTCCAAAGCCAGCAATGGCCGGCGTCAGCCGCTCAGTTACAAGCGCTTTGCACAGGCCGCGGAGGCGATCCGTTTTGCCATCGAGGACCTTCCGCCGCAGTCCCTTGTCGGCACCTATCTCGAGGTCGATGGATCAAGGTACGAGAGCGCGGAGATCCGCCGTTTGTACGCAAGCTCGCGGTACCCCCTTCCCCGAAAGGCGACCGATCCGCCCGATCCTCGCGGCGCTTTGGATAGAGACGCCAGTTCATGACGGACAAAGCCGTCGATCTCGATCACCACCGCGGAATGGCTGCGCAGAAGGCAACCGATCTCCGCCGGCTGTTGGCTGAGGTCGCCGCCAATGAACAAGCTTTGCGCAGGACGCAGGACGAGTTGGAAGACCAGTTGATTGCGACTCAAGCGTCGACTTGGGAAGAAGTGGCAGACAAGGTGCGTTACCTGCTATCCGCGTTCGCGGCCACGCCCTCCGGGCAAGACCCCCGCCGGAAAACATTGATCAAAGCCGTTCTCGATGATTTTGATCGCCTGTCGCGAGACACGCAGTGAAGATGACCATTTCGTTAACCCGGAACCGAGAGCAATCCGCTAAATTGAACCACCAATGATTGCCCATCCCGATTTTTCCGTTGTCGTAAAACGCAGGGGGCCGCCGCCGCATCCCTGGCGCTGGGAGATTTACCGCGCCGGCAGAAACAGCGCGATTGAATGCTCGGACATTTTCTTCGAGACCATGACCGAGGCGAGCCGCGCGGGACAGGCGGCGCTCCATGTAATGCTGAGCGAGCATTCCGATTGAACGGATCGGTCTGAGCCGGGCATTGACAAAATCGTCAGTCTCTATAAGCCAACAACGCGGTCGTTGCGAAAACGGCCTGCTAACGGCGATGCAAAGGCCGCCGTTTCTTCTGATGGGCAGCACATTGCCTGTCTGAGGCGCGATATCGACCTCGGTTCGCGCCGCGTCCCGACGGGAAAGAGATCCGGCTACAGCCGTGCGTCACTGGCCCGAGCGGCTTGACGGTCGGTCCACTTAACCGCTCGACCCAGAAGGAATGCCGCGTGCAGGTCCTCGTCCGTGACAACAATGTCGATCAAGCCCTCAAAGTGCTGAAGAAGAAGATGCAGCGCGAGGGCATGTTCCGCGAAATGAAGCTGCGCGGCCATTACGAAAAGCCCTCCGAGAGGAGAGTCAGGGAGAAGACGGAAGCCATCCGTCGTGCCCGCAAGCTCGCGCGCAAAAAGCTGCAGCGCGAAGGATTGCTACCGATGAAGAAACGCGTGACCCCGGACGCTTCCGGCCGCAGCGGGCCCCCGCGCAGCCCACGCTTCTGATTGGAAATATTTTGGCGGCGCAAAGCGACGCTCATCTTTGAATTTGGTGGCAAGCAACGGAGACTGAAATGGCCACGGGTACCGTGAAGTGGTTCAATCCGACCAAAGGATATGGGTTCATTCAGCCTTCGGGCGGCGGCAAGGACACGTTCGTTCACATCTCCGCCGTCGAGCAGGCCGGACTGAGCACGCTCAATGACGGACAAGCCGTTGAGTACGAGATCGAGAACAGTCGCGGCAAGGAATCCGCGGTCAGACTCAAGATCAAGTGAGCGACGGCGCAGCACAAGAGGCCGAGCTCAGCTCGGCTGCGTGTCAGAGCTGCGGCGCATGCTGCTCGTTTTCCGCGGAGTGGCCGCGGTTCTCGCTGGAAAGCGAAGCCGATATCGGTCGGATTCCCCGCGCGCTTATCGATGACGCGCGGGGGCGCATGCGGTGCAACGGCGACCGCTGTGCCGCCCTTGTCGGGGAGGTCGGCGTCGCGGCGTCTTGCGCGATCTACGATCGGCGACCGGACGTCTGCAAAGCCTGTATGCCCGGAGATGATGCCTGCCGAACGGCGCGGCAGCACTTTGGGATAGATGCGCCGCCGTCCATGGCGTGAGACAACTTTACGATTTTTGGCGTCCTTTTCCGCGCGCTTAGCTTCGCGGTAATATAGCAGAAGCCGTCAAAGAGGCGGCTGACCGAAGCTTCGCAGAACCCGGACGCCCGGACCGTGAGACTACTGAAACGCCTATTGCGCCGTGTGTTGGTCCTGGGGCTTGGCATCCTCACAGTTTGGCTGATCGTTTTTGTCTTTAAGTTCACGGATCGCCGGCTGCCGACCTTGCTGGCGCTCGCCGTCACTTATGGAATAGCGGCCTATATTGTCCTGCCGTACATCGTTCGCACCGGCCTTAAAATTCTTCTGCGCAAACGTGTGCCTCGCTTCACAATTACCGGCGACGGATTGCCCGGCGACCCGGTCAATCTCGTGCTGACGGG
>Ga0210398_10006600_pt1 | contig 10646 bp, 10 predicted proteins | sample IncBWC4OmetaG_FD_161047 | JGI IMG/M metagenome (GOLD analysis project Ga0210398, IMG submission 161047) | Forest soil microbial communities from Barre Woods Harvard Forest LTER site, Petersham, Massachusetts, United States - Inc-BW-C-4-O | ecosystem: Environmental > Terrestrial > Soil >... | reverse complement strand
GCCCGCCGCTCGCCCAGTCGAGCAGCTCGACCGTGTGCACCACCGGTATCGGCGCGTGGCCGGCGAGCTGGGTGATGCAGCCGAGATTGCCCGCGGCGACCACCGCGGCGCCGGTCAGCGCGATGTTGGCAAGCTTGCGGTCGCGCAGCGAGCCGGCCAGCTCCGGTTGCAGCAGATTATAGGTGCCGGCCGAGCCGCAGCAGAGATGCGCCTCGGGGATGTCGAAAGCCTCAAAACCGGCGGCGGCGAGCAGCGCCTTGGGCTCGCGATGCAGCTTCTGGCCGTGCTGCAGCGAGCACGCCGAGTGATAGGCGACCCGCAGCCCCTGCCCCTCGGGGGTGCGCCGCTCGACGCCGAGTGACGCGGCGACTTCCGACACGTCGCAAGCCAGCGCGCTGATCCGCGCGGCCCTGTCGGCGTAGACGGCGTCTTCGCGCAGCATAAAGCCGTAATCCTTGACCATCGTGCCGCAGCCCGAGGCATTGACGACGATAGCGTCGAGCCCGCCTGCGGCGATCTCGCGATCCCAGGCGTCGATATTCGCCTTGGCGAAGGCGAGCGCCGGCGCTTCCTGGCCGAGATGGTGGACGAGCGCGCCGCAGCAGCCGCTGTTTTCAGCGACCACGACCTCGCAGCCGTGTCGGGTCAATAGCCGGATCGTCGCCTCGTTGATCTGCGGCAGCAGCACCTGCTGCGCGCAACCCGGCAGCAGCGCGACGCGCATGCGACGCGCGCCGACAGCCGGGAAGGCTTGCGGCCGGTCCACCGGCGACGGCCGCGGAACCCGCCGCGGCGCGAGGCTCAGCATCGTGCGCAGCCGGTCGGGCAACAGCGCCGCGAAAGGCCGCGCGAGCCGCGCCGCCTGCAGCGCGGCGCGGAACCGCGCCGGCCGGGTCAGCACCGCGCCGAGCACGCGGCGCAACAATCGCTCGATAATCGGCCGGCGGTAATGCTCTTCGATATGCCGCCGGCCGTGATCGACGAGATGCATGTAGTTGACCCCGGACGGACAGGTCGTCATGCAGGCGAGGCAGGACAGGCAGCGGTCGACATGGGTGACGGTTTCCACCGGCACCTCGCCGCCCGCCTCGAGCATGTTCTTGATCAGGTAGATGCGGCCGCGCGGGCTGTCGAGCTCGTCGCCGAGGAGCACATAGGTCGGGCAGGTCGCGGTGCAGAAGCCGCAATGCACGCAGGCGCGCAGGATCTTTTCCGATTGCTGCGTGTCGGGGTCGAGCAGCTGCGCCGGGGTGAAATCGGTGCGCATGGCTACCCTTCCACCATGCGGCCAGGGTTGAGAATGTGGCGCGGGTCAAACCCTTCCTTGACCCGGCGCGACAAGGCGGCGAGCGGGCCGGGTTGCGGCTCAAATACCGGCACCGAAGCGCGCAAACCCGGTGAGCCGCGCACCAAGGTCGCGTGGCCTTGGCCCCCTATAGCGGCGCGGATGACCGCGGCGCCGGCGTCACCCGGCTCGACGACCGCGAGCCAGACGAGCCCGCCGCCCCAATCGAGAAACCACATTGCATCGACCTGGCGGGCAATTGTTTGTGCAATCTCGGCCCCGCGCGACGGCGCGACTGACAGCCGCCACACGGCGCGGTCGGCAAGACCCGCGAGCGGCGCGACATTGGCGATGTCGCGCCACAGCGCGGTGGTATCGGCGTCGCCGAGCGATGCCGTCTCGCCGCCGCCCTTGAGCTCGGCGAGCAGCGCATCGCGGCGAAAGGCGACCGATGGCGCCGGCCCCTCGACCCGCAGCGCGACCACGCCGCTCGCCGCGGGCAGCGGTGCGAGGCGCGGGGTCTCCGGCGGCAGATAGGCCGCGCCCGACACCTCGTGCGGCGAGCCGAGCGCCGCCGACATCAGCTGCACGGAATTGTCGGGCGCGGTGCCGCAGACGAGGATCGTCGCCGCAGTTTCCGGCCGCGGCAGCACCTTGACCGTGACCTCGGCGAGCGCCGCGAGCGTGCCGTAGGAACCCGCCATCAGCTTTGGCAGATCGTAGCCGGTGACGTTCTTCACCACCTTGCCTCCGGCCTTGAACGCCTCGGCGCGGCCGCTTACCGCGGTGAAGCCGAGGAAATGGTCGCGCGCCGCGCCGGCCTTGATGCGCCGCGGCCCCGACAGATTGCAGGCGATGATCCCGCCGAGCGTTTGCGAGCCATGCGCCTGGCCCAACAGCGAGCGCCAATCGGGTGGCTCGAACGCCAGCATCTGCCCAGCGGCGGCGAGAGCGCGGTCGATCGCGGTCAGCGGCGTCGCCGCACCGGCGGTCAGCACCAGCTCATTAGGCGCGTAATCGCGAATGCCGGAAAGCCGCGTCAGGTCGACAAGATGCGGGGTCTGCAGCGGTCGTCCGAGCCCGCGCTTGGTGCCGCCGGCGACCAGCTCTACCGGCTCCTCGGCACTGAGCGCCGTAACGAGCGCCTCGCGCAATTCGTCGATCGAGGTCGGGACAAACCGGGTCAACGGCTAAAAGCGCGGCAAATCGGGATGTGGCAGCGCGCCGTGATGGACGTGCAGACGGCCCAGCTCGGCACAGCTATGCAGCTCGGGGAAGACCTTCCCGGGGTTCAACAGCCCGTCCGGGTCGAAGGCGCATTTGAGGCGCTGCTGCTGCGCGAGGTCGGTTTCGTCAAACATCGCGCCCATCAGGTCGCGCTTTTCGACGCCCACCCCGTGCTCGCCGGTCAAGACGCCACCAACCTCAACACAAAGCTTGAGTATGTCGGCGCCAAAGGCCTCGGCGCGTTCAATCTCGCCCGGCGCATTGGCGTCGTAGAGGATCAGCGGGTGGAGATTGCCATCACCGGCGTGGAACACGTTGGCGACGCGCAGGCCATGCACCTCGGAGAGCCGGGAAATCTCGCGCAACACCTCGGCGAGCCGGCCGCGCGGGATGGTGCCGTCCATGCAGTAGTAATCGGGCGAGATACGGCCGACCGCCGGGAACGCCGCCTTGCGCCCTGCCCAGAAACTCAAGCGCTCGGCCTCGTCGCGGCTGATCTTGAGCGAGACCGCGCGGTTCTCCTTCGCCAGCTTCTCGACGATCGCCAGCAGATGATCAACTTCGGCGGCGGGCCCATCCAATTCGACGATCAGCAGCGCCTCGACATCAAGCGGGTAGCCGGCCTGGGCATAGGCCTCAGAGGCGTGAATCGCCGGGCGGTCCATCATCTCCATGCCGCCCGGGATGATGCCGGCGCCGATGATCGCGGCAACGCAATTGCCGGCATCCTCGGTGCGGGCGAAGCCGATCAGCAAGGCGCGCGCCGTCGGCGGCTTCTTGAGGATACGCACGGTCACCTCGGTGACGACCCCGAGCAGCCCCTCCGACCCGGTCACGACGCCGAGCAGATCGTAGCCCTCGGCGTCGAGATGCTTGCCGCCGATGCGGATCACCTCGCCATCGATCGTGACGATCTCGACACCAAGCAGATTGTTGGTGGTGAGGCCGTATTTGAGGCAATGCACGCCGCCCGAATTCTCGGCGACGTTGCCGCCGATCGTGCAGGCGATCTGGCTCGACGGATCGGGCGCATAATAGAACCCGGCATGCTCGACGGCTTGGCTGATCGCGAGGTTGGTCACCCCCGGCTGCAGCACCGCGCAGCGATTGGCGTAATCGATCTCAACAACCCTGTTGAATTTCGCCATGCCGAGCAGTACGCCATCGGCGAGCGGTAAGGCGCCGCCGGAGAGCGAGGTGCCGGCGCCGCGCGGTACGATTTTGATCCCCTCGTCCTTGCAATAGCGCATGATCGCGGCGACCTCGGCGACGGTCGACGGCAGCACCGCGACAAGCGGCGGCTGGCGATAGGCGGTCAGCCCGTCGCTCTCATAGGCGCGGCGCGCCGGCTCGGACTCGATGACCGCCTCGGGAGATACGATGGTGCGCAGCGCCGCGGCGATCTCGCCGCGCCGGGCGATCACCCCGGCATCGGGGGTCGGCATTTCCATCGAGCTCACCTGTCATTCCGGAACGACCCACGCAGGCCGCATCCGGAACCTATGCACACGGACCGCGGCGGCCAAGCTGCGCCAGCGTGCCGCATCAAATCAAGGTCTGTGTTTATGGGTTCCGGGCTCGCGGCGGCGCCGCGTCCCGGAATGACAAGAATCTAGCCCTGGCGCGCCTTGAAGCGCGGATTCTGCTTGTTGATCACAAAAACGCGCCCGCGGCGCCGCACGACGCGGCAATTTTTGTCGCGCTTTTTTAGCGTCTTGAGCGAATTGACGATCTTCATGACCGGGCTTCCTTGGCGAAGGCGCGGAACATAGGGAGCCGCGCCTGCGAAGTCAATTGCCCGGCTTATCGCTTATTGCGCTTGGCGTTGGGTCGGTATGCTCTCGTCCTGTCTCGGGTTTGATTGCCGCTTCGTCGCGTCGGGTTCGATGTGCGCCTGCTGGTTTTGCGCGATCAGATGCTCGGAGATCAATTCGGTCTGAAACCGGTTGATCGAATCCGGATCGGTAAAGATCGTCTGCGTGTTGTTCTGCGCCTTGAACCCGGCGCCACCGGCCACGCCCTTGATAAAGAAGCCCTCACCGGAGGCCGACCAGTTGGTCGATCCCTCGCCACCGACCTTGCCGTCGGCGACAAAGCCCTTGCTGTGGCTGATCTGATGGGTCGCGGACTGGCCGATCACGAAATGCGTGTTGAACGCCGCCAACCCACCCGGAAGGGCCTCGTCCGCGTCGAGCAGCGCCTTTTCGTGCTTTCCGCCGGCCTGGCTTTTGTCGAGCGTAACCGTCATCAGGATGGTGGGATCCTTGACCTTGTCCATCAGGATGTCGTTCAGCTCGTCATCGTCGTAGCCGAACATATTGAGATGGAGCGACACGCTCGTCCGTGACAAAACGTATTTCAGGATCTCGTGAACATTGTCGCGACCGACAAAGAACAGATGAAAATCCTTGCTCGCCGTCGGCGAATACACGCCTTCGTGAGTGAATTTCTGCAGATCGAGCAAGTCGAACGTCTGCAGGCTGGGCTTCGGATCGCCGTTGGCCATCATGTCATCCCCTGTTCAAAAGTGCGTAGTTCGCCCTTTGGTAGCATTCTTAGTGCTACGACCAAATGACAACAGCGCGACGTTTAGTTTAAATGCGCTGCCGCCCGCCCGCGAAGCGCGGGCAGTTGCGATCAGACGGCGCGCTTGTCGGAGGCTATTTCGCGGCCTGCATCCGCTGGGCGCGGCGGAGGTCGACGGTGTCGTTGCGACCGGCGAGGAAGGCCTTGATGTTGCGCGTCGCCTGGCGCAGCCGCTGGCGGTTTTCCACCAGCGCGATGCGGACATAGCCTTCGCCATACTCGCCGAAGCCGACGCCCGGCGACACCGCGACATTGGCACGCTCCAGGAGCAGCTTGGAGAAGGCGAGCGTGCCGATGGCCTTGTATTCCTCGGGGATCGGCGCCCAGGCGAACATCGACGCCTGCGGCGACGGGATTTCCCAGCCGGCCTGTTTGAGCCCGTCGACCAAGACGTCGCGCCGCGCCTTGTAGCGCTCGCGGATTTCGGCGATGCAATCCTGCGGGCCGTTGAGCGCCGCGGTGGCGGCCACCTGGATCGGCGTGAAGGCGCCGTAATCGAGATACGACTTGACCCGGGTCAACGCCGCGATCAGCCGCTGGTTGCCGACCGCGAAGCCGATGCGCCAGCCGGCCATCGAATAGGTCTTCGACAGCGAGGTGAACTCGACCGCGATGTCCCTGGCGCCAGGCACCTCGAAGATCGAGGGCGGCGGCACGCCGTCGAAATAGATCTCGGCATAAGCGAGGTCGGAGAGGATCCAGATGCCGTGATGGCGGCAGAAATCGACGATTTCGCCGTAGAAATCGAGGTCGACGGTCATCGCCGTCGGGTTGGCCGGGAAGTTCAAAACGATCGCCAGCGGCGCCGGGATCGAATGCTTCACCGCCTTTTTCAGCTCGTCGAGGAAATCGACGCCCGGCCCGATCGGCACATGGCGCACCGCGGCGCCGGCCATGATGAAGCCGAAGGAGTGGATCGGGTAGCTCGGGTTCGGCACGATCACCGTGTCGCCCGGCGCGGTGATCGCCTGGGCGAGGTTGGCGAAGCCCTCCTTCGAGCCGAGGGTCACGACGATCTCGCGCTCGGGGTCGAGATCGACATTGAAGCGGCGCGCGTAATAGGCGGCATAGGCGCGGCGCAAGCCGGGAATGCCCTTCGAGGCCGAATAGCCATGCGCCTTGGGGTTCTGCGCGGCCTCGACGAGCTTGTCGACGATGTGCTTTGGCGTCGCCCCGTCGGGGTTGCCCATGCCGAGGTCGATGACGTCCTGCCCGGCGGCTCGCCCGGTAGCCTTCAGCGCGTTGACTTCCGCGAAGACGTAAGGGGGGAGACGCTTGATTCGGTAGAATTCCTCGGGCATGGCTCAAATCGATTGCTGGAGTGACGAGTCGCGGATTGTAACGGTGGCGGCCGCGATTTGCGAGCGGATGCTTTACACCTAGGCGGCCGCGCTCGATGCTGCGGCAAATTTGTGCAAGGGAGCGGGCGATGAGCGAAATCAAGGCGCTGGTGCATGACGTGTTCGGCACGGTCGTCGATTGGCGCGGCGCGGTCACCGCGGATGGCGAAGATATCGGCCGGCGGAACGGCATCAGCGGGGTCGACTGGCAAGATTTCGCCGATCAATGGCGCGGGCTCTATGCGCCGTCGATGAACAAGGTGCGTACCGGCGAACTGCCGTGGACCAATCTCGACGCGCTGCACCGCATGGCGCTCGATGCGCTGCTCGACAAATTCGGCATTGGCGGGAAGCTGTCGGAGGACGACAAGGCCTGGTTCAACCTGACCTGGCATCGCCTGAAGCCGTGGCCGGACTCGGTGCCGGGCCTCACGCGGATCAAGAAGAAGTTCATCATCGCCACCTTGTCGAACGGCACGGTGCGATTGCTGACCGACATGGCGAAGCATTGTGGCCTGCCGTGGGACACCGTGCTCGGCTCCGACCTCGTCAAGGCCTACAAGCCCGACGCGGCGATGTACCAGTCGGCGATCGAGTTTCTGGGGAGCGGCGACCCTGGCGCGGTGATGATGACCGCGGCGCATAACAACGACCTCGTGGCGGCGTCGAAGCACGGGATGAAGACCGCCTATGTCAACCGCCCGTACGAGCACGGCACGAAGCAGAGCCGCGACTTCAAGGCCGAGCACGACTTTACTTACGTCGCGGAAAGCTTTGAGGATCTGGCGACAAAGCTGGGGTGCTAGGCGCCGTGGGGGCTCGACGGCCTCGGGTGGACTTATTCACTGCCTACTTCCGGTTTGTCGGGCGTCTCTCGGGTCGTGCCGGTGAGCGCGTATGGGCGAGGGCTGGGGTTTTCCTCTAGCTGTCGTCGCACGGGATTGTTGGTGGTTGTTTCCCGCGAGACGGTGGCCGGGTGCTTGTTTGTTGGCGCCCTCGACGCGCCTGCGTTCTATCGCTTTGGTAGTCCTTGCGGCACGGGATCGTCGATCTGCTCGATAAGCTCCGGTTTCGGACTTTCAATCAACGAGCCACTCGCGTGGCGACGCAGGGCGCATGGCACCGAACGTCACGACAGCAGATAGAGAACATAACAAGAACAATCAAGAGCCGAAGAAAACTTTTTGCGCGCCCTCTTCGAATAAACCCCGGCGTCCGCCGGTCTAGCCCGTGAACGACAGACGGGTTGGAGGGGCGGATGCGCGGCAAGGTATGGATCGTGGCGGGCGTGGTGTTGCTGCTCGCGCCGATCGCCCAGGCCGCCGGCCCGGACGACGCGCAGGCGGCGTTCGCGCATCGTGTCGACACGATGAAACGCATGGGGCACGCGCTTTATGTGACGATCGGCAAGGTGGCGCGCGGCAAGGCCGAGCTGGGGCCGGACACCGTCGAAGCCGCCGACACGATCGTCACGCTGTCGGCGACGATCCCGACCCTGTTTCCGGCAGGATCGAATGTCGGCGACAGCCGGGCGAAGCCGGAGATTTTTGCCGCCGGGGCGCGGGTGCAGGAACTCGCCGCCGGCGTGCAGCAAGCGGCGGCGACCCTCGCGGCCGCGGTCAAGGCCGGCGACAAGGCGGCGCTCGCCGCCGCGGCCAAGGCGCAAGACGAGGCCTGCGAAGCCTGCCATCGCGACTTCCGCAAGCCCGAGCCATGAGCGCGATGCGCGCGACGTTATTGGGGCTGGGTCTCGCCGCGCTGGTCGCGGCCGGCGGCGCGGCGCGCGCGGCCGACGACGAAGTGGCGCGCGGCGAATACCTAGTGCATGCCGGCGGCTGCGTCTCGTGCCACACCCAGCCGGGCGGAACCCCGTTTGCCGGCGGCCGGGCGCTGGCGACGCCGTTCGGCACATTCTACAGCCCCAACATCACGCCCGACCGCGAGACCGGGATCGGCGCGTGGAGCGACGCCGACTTCCAGCGCGCGCTGCGCGAGGGCAAAGGCCCGGACGGCCGGCATTATTTCCCGGTCTTCCCCTACCCGAGCTTTACCGGCATCGCCGACGACGACGCGCGGGCGATCAAGGCCTATCTGTTCTCGCTGCCGCCGGCGCATGCGCCGGATCGCGAGCACGACGTATCGTTCCCGTTTTCCTGGCGGTTTTTGCAGGTCGGGTGGCGGCTGATGTTTTTTGATGAGGGGCCGTTCCAGCCCGACAAGCGGGCGAGCGCGACCTATAACCGCGGCGCCTATCTGGTGACGTCGCTGGCGCATTGCGGCGAATGCCACACGCCGCGCAATTTCCTCGGCGCGGTCGAGAGCGACGAGGCGCTCTCCGGCAACGCGGACGGGCCGGACGGGCAGCCGGTCCCCAACATCACGCCAGACAAGAGGACCGGCATCGGCGACTGGGATGTAGACGATATCGCGACGCTGCTCAAAACCGGCGAGACGCCCGAGCACAGCCAGGTCAAGGGCGCGATGCGCGAGGCGATCGAGGACGGGCTCAAATATCTGACCGACGAGGATCGACGGGCGATCGCGACCTATCTGCTGGCGCAGAAGCCGGTGGTGAACGAGGTGAAATCAAAATGATCGCCATGCCCGGACTTGTTCCGGGCATCCACGAAGTTCTTTTACTCCTGAAAGAAGACGTGGATGGCCGGGGCAAGCCTGGCCCCCCAGGGAGCATGCCCGTCCGGGTCTACGTTAAGGCTGTGTCCGCGGTTTAGTCTCAACCAAAACGATTCGTCCGAAAAAATTCAAGTGGTTGGTGTTGAGGCGCGTCCGTCAGAAGCTTCTCTGGCCTGCTCCCGGCGTGCGGTCGCTCGTCACCTGAACTGTGCGGCCCAAGGGCCATGCGGGTCCGGGCACTCGCATGAGTTGAGGGTATCGCGCCACATGGTGCAGCTGCAGTATTTCACCTAGGGCAACGTACAGCGGCGGGTGGTGAGGAGAAGGGCTGAGTGTGGCATTTCGTGACGCACCGCAGTGTGGCTGAAAACAGCACGTTGCCGTGGTTGGCGTGCGCTTCAGCGAAGGTCCGTTGGCTGAAGCCAAAGCGGTCCCTCAGTCCTAGCGGTGGCGGAGGCCGCTTTTGCCCCAAAACGGAAGGTGCAGGGAGCTCGAGGACCGGCTGGGTCCGGCGGGACGGTGCCTTCTCATGCTGCGGTTGCGGTGTTTGTCTCCGATCATCTCGCCATCCCGGAGCCGTTTAGCTCTTATGTTCGCTCGCCGACGAAGGGCCCGGATCGAGGTACTAAGGCCGCTGCCGGTTCAAAGCCGATCAGCAGCCCTGCCGGGATTAAAAGCACATAACAAAATGCGCTAATCAGGAATGTCACATAGATCCCGAAGGCGATGCTGACTGCTACGGCGGCAGAGGAAGCCAAGACTCCGGCAGCACCGTTAATGCCCCAGAACCAGGGGGTTGGCCTGCGATCCACTGCATCGATGAACCGCATACCGGTTGGAAAGCCAAAACCCAATAGAACTCCGGCTGGGGCAATTACCGCGACGCATAGCGGTGCACGGATCAAAAGCGGTGCACTCTCAAAGGCATGGAGCATCTGGGGCAGCCAAGTAGGGAGTGCGGCCAGGTACGCGGAGGCGAGCATCGCCCACAGAACGAAGCGCGGTCGTGTATTGAGTGGAAATTTCTCGGAGAACAAACTTCCCATGCCCGTCGTCAGAATGAGCGAGAACAGCACAATGCTCAGCGAATAGATCGGGTGGCCGAGAAACACGCTTAGTCGTTGCAACAGCCCCATCTCGCTGCACATGAAGCCTACGCCGATCAGCATGAAATACGCCGTTCCTCCGACCGCAAGCCGACGTCCGACATCGGCAATCGCGGGACGCATGGGGTAAACGATGATCCGGTTCACCAGCAACAACGAACAGAGGAACAAGATGACCAACGTCATCGTCGCGGTGGTATTCCCCGCAATGATACCGGCCGTACCCCGACTCTGCAGAGCCTCCCCGATCGCACGCCAAGGGTGAGCGGTAGCTGATTGAAAAAGAAAGGACGTTCGTCGGTCGGTGGCGTCAGATCGAGCGGCAACCCAGAAGTGTACTCCTGATCCTCCCCCGATGAAGTGGTCCACCGTGAGCTATGGTTTTTGCTCGAAGGAGGACCCACGATGCCAAGGAAGCAGTACAAGCCGGAAGAGATTGTCGCGAAGCTGCGGCAGGTCGATGTTCTG
>Ga0210398_10006597_pt1 | contig 10648 bp, 6 predicted proteins | sample IncBWC4OmetaG_FD_161047 | JGI IMG/M metagenome (GOLD analysis project Ga0210398, IMG submission 161047) | Forest soil microbial communities from Barre Woods Harvard Forest LTER site, Petersham, Massachusetts, United States - Inc-BW-C-4-O | ecosystem: Environmental > Terrestrial > Soil >... | reverse complement strand
GGACGTGGTCACCTCGACGCAAAAAATACTCCAGGGCATTATGCAACAACAAGCATCAATATGCAACATCGTGTATTCTCAGTACACCGGCGAGACGGTGTGAGAATCGACCTGGCCAGACGACCCCCATGATCGATAACAAGTTCCTGACCGTCGTGACTAATTCAGTTCCGGCGGCGAATGCTGTCTTTAACCGGAAAAGGCTCAAGCTCCTTATCAGCCCGTGGTGAAAGTCTGGATTCCTCGACGAAAAAGATTTTCATAATCCACAGCCATCGTTCGTAGAATGCGCGCATGGCAATGGGCAGACGCAAGCAGCGAGAGCGGCAAGAAGATTTCTGGGTCGCGCATACCGAGATCGCCTCGGCTCCAAGTCATCCTTTTTATCGGCGGCTGAACGAGTTGCTGGAGGAGGAAAAGTTCGATGAGTTTGTCGAAGGTCGGAGCGCGAAGTTCTATGCGCGGAAGTACGGGCGGCCGTCGCTGACGCCAGGGATCTACTTTCGGTCACTATTGATCGGGTATTTTGAAGGAATCGATAGTGAACGGGGGATAGCCTGGCGTCTGGCGGACTCGCTCGCGCTGCGGCAGTTCGTCGCCATTGGGCTGGATGAGAACACGCCGGACCACTCCACGATCTCGCGAACGCGACGGTTGATCGATCTGGAAGCGCATCGGGAAGTATTCGGCTGGGTGCTGAAGTTACTGGCAGATCGTGGATTGATCAAGGGCAAGCGGATTGGGATCGATGCGACCACGCTGGAGGCCAACGCGGCGATGCGATCGATCGTGCGACGGGACACAGAAGAGAGTTACGACGAGTTTCTGTGTGGATTGGCGAAGGCTTCTGGGATAGAGACGCCGACGCGCGAAGACCTGGTGCGATTGGATCGCAAGCGTAAGAAAAGGACGTCCAACAAGGAGTGGAAAAGCCCAGTCGACGGGGACGCGCGGATCGCGAAGATGAAGGATGGACGGACGCATCTAGCTCACAAGGCGGAGCACGCGGTGGATCTGGACACGGGTGCAGTGGTAGCGGCGACGCTGCAAGGTGCCGACCAGGGTGATACGAAGACATTGGATGAGACGCTGAGTGAAGCGGGAATGGCGGTGGCGGAGTTAATCGAACACCAGGTGGAGCAGCGGCCCGAGGGGAAACCCAAGGTAAACCTGCAAGGAGTTGAAGAAATGGTTGCCGATCGCGGCTACCACAGCGGGGCGGTGCTGGAGCGGATGAAGGGTTACGAAGTGCGCACTTATATTCCGGAGAAGAAACAAAAAGGGCGGCGCCACTGGCAGGGCAAAGGGGAGCAGCAAAAGCTGGTGTACCAGAATCGAGAGCGAGTGGGGAGCGAGTACGGCAAGAGTCTATTGCGGCGACGAAGCGAGTTGGTGGAACGTAGCTTCGCGCACTGCTACGAGACGGGAGGGATGCGGCGCTGCCATCTGCGCGGACAGCAAAACATTCTGAAGCGACAACTGATCCATCTAGGAGCATTCAATCTGAGCCTGATCTTGCGCAAGTTACTGGGAGCGGGCACGCCGCGGGAGTGGAAAAACCAGGGCGACATGCTTTTTTGGTTCGTTTATTTACTGCTCAGGCGTCAGGAAACTCCGAATGAGAGCCAGCGCACTCAACCGGCAATATCTCGGACAAAATACTTTGCAGGATCTCGATGCCGAATACGCCGCAGGCGGTGCCGCGAATCAGTCACATGCACCACGGGCTGTTAAGAGAAAATGAGCTCTTCCCTCCTTGGGAGCAGTGGACGGGTACTTTTTCAACTTGAAGGGCTTGCCGGATTGTAAATCTGGAGCACAATAACTGCCGAATGAGGGGCCCTGAGTCCGACTCAGGGGCGTCGGGTCCGACCGTAAGCCCTTGAAAACGAGTGAGGGCGGGGAAAACAATACCTTTGCGAAACCGTTGAACGGGCCAACACCTGTAGGGAGGGTTCGAGTCCCTCCCAGTCCGCCAGATTCTTCCTAAATTCATCCAGCAAAGAGAGTTGGGTTGCATCGGGTCAAAACATTACATGACCCTTCATTTCTGAAAACCGCCTTCGCCTGCGCAAAGTTTCGCGCGAACGGCGCCTGGGCGGCAGTGTCCACGGTCCCCAACCGACCATTGTCTCGTGCATCCAGCGACCGTAGACGTAGGGTGCCAACCGGTCGCAATTAGGTCGTTGACGAGTGTGTGCACTTCCTGCCCAGTAGGACCCAAGCCTTCCACCGTTCACACTTCAGCGGACCTTCCACTTCGAAGACAGCAAAGCGAGTTTGCTGTCGAGCGTAGCTGGCTGCGTCGGCGTCGGCTTCTGGTCACGCTGCGGCGGTCCGCCTTGCAGAGCCTTGATAGACAACGCGATGCGTTTCGTCTTCGTGTCGACATTCAGCACCTTGACCTTCACGATTTGACCGGCCTTCACGGCCTCGGAAGGATCTTTAACGTAGCGGCTGGACAGCTCGCTGATGTGGACCAGTCCGTCCTGATGAACGCCGACATCGACGAAGGCCCCAAACTTAGTCACGTTGGTGACCACGCCTTCCAGCACCATTCCGGGCTGCACGTCGGAGATTTCCCGGACTTGCTCGTTGAAGCTGGGCGCAACAAATCGATCGCGCGGATCGCGCCCCGGCTTGCGCAGTTCTTCCAGAATGTCGTTCAGCGTGTAGGTCCCCGCCGAGAGCCGGTTGCGATCTACCTTCTCGAGCAATCGCGGGTTCTTGATCAACTCCTCGATGGGGACACTCAACGACTGCGCGATCTGTTCCACAATCTGATACGACTCGGGGTGGACGGCAGTCATGTCGAGCGGATTGTCGCCGTTGCGAATGCGCAGGAATCCGGCTGCCTGCTCAAACGTCTTCGGCCCAATGCCCGACACTTCTTCGAGTTGAGCGCGGCAACGGAAACGCCCGTTTTCATTCCGGAAGGTGACGATGTTGAGGGCCGTCCGTTCCGTGATCCCGGCGACGTAGCGCAGCAAGGTCCACGAGGAGGTGTTGAGATCGACGCCAACGCTGTTCACGCAGCTCTCAATCGTGCTTTCCAGAGACTGCTGAAGTTGGCGCTGGTCAACATCATGCTGATACTGGCCCACGCCCATCGATTTGGGATCGACTTTGACCAGTTCGGAGAGAGGGTCTTGCAAGCGCCGCGCAATCGAGATCGCGCCGCGCACTGTCAGATCGAGATCGGGGAATTCCTGGCGCGCGACCTCAGAGGCCGAATAGACGCTGGCGCCGGACTCGCTTACCGTGACGGAGAAAACGCCATCCAGCCCTTTGTCGTGCAGAAAATTCCGGACGAAGGCATCGGTTTCACGCGACGCTGTGCCGTTGCCTATGGCGATAGCGCGGACGCTGTACTTCCGCAACAAACCCTCTAGCGTTGTTGCCGCATTCGCGCTTTCGGATTGCGAACGATGCAGGTAGAGGACATCGTGCGCGAGATATTTTCCGGTCTCATCTACCACCGCGACCTTGCAACCGGTGCGCAGGCCGGGGTCAATGCCCAAAACGGAGAGTTGTCCGGCGGGCGGCGCGAGCAGCAAATGGTGCAGATTCTCGCGGAAAACCCGGATCGCTTCGCTGTCGGAACGCTGTTTCAATTCAAGCCTGACCTCGCCTTGAATCGACGAGTTCAGCAGCCGCTGCCAGCAATCCTCGATGGCGAGTTCCAAATGCGGCGTCCAGTCACCGGGGACTCGCAAAACACGCGAACGCAATACGGAAAGCGCGCGCGGCAAATCGAGGTCGATCAGGAAATGAAGGACGTTTTCCGTCTCGCCGCGCCGGATCGCCAGCATGCGGTGCGACGGAATCGTCTTTACCGGCTCGCGATAGTCGAAATACATCTTGAATCTCTCTTGCTCGTCTGGCACGTCGACGGCCTTGCGGCTGACGACCACGCCATCATCGAACATCAGCTGACGCAGAGCCTTGCGCACGGCGGCGTTCTCGCTGATCATTTCGGCAACGATGTGGCGCGCGCTTTCGAGCGCCTCCCCCACGTTGGCGATGCCCTTTCCCGCATCCACAAACCCGGCCGCGAATGTTTCGAGCGTGTGGGCCTGCTTCTCCTGCTCCCATAAATACATCGCGAGCGGCTCCAACCCCTTCTCGCGGGCAATGGTGGCTTTGGTGCGGCGTTTGGGGCGGTAGGGAAGATACAAGTCTTCGAGGTCGCTTTTGTCGACCGTGGCTTCGATGCGCTGCTTGAGTTCGTCAGCAAGCTTGCCCTGCTCCGCGATGGAAGCCAGAATCGTCTCGCGCCGCGCGACTAGTTCGCAAGAATACGTCAGCTTTTCCTCGATGGCGCGGATTTGAACTTCGTCGAGGTTTCCGGTCGCCTCCTTACGATAGCGCGCGATGAAAGGGACGGTTCCGCCCTCCTCGAGCAGCTCAATGACGGCCCCCAACCCGCGCATCGGAACGTTCAGTTCCTTGGCGATGCGAGTGAGTATTTCAGGGGGGAGATTCTTTCGATCAGCCATGAGGAGCCTATGCTTATGGTAAGCGCTGAGGTTGAGGAAAAGTCGCCGCTGAAGAAATGACTGCTTGAATGAGTGCCGGATCTATCCGTCCAGGCCCTACACCGAAATTCCACCATAGACTCGGCATTTCACTGATTGTATTGCACTTGTGGCAGCGCTGATTCGCTTTATTCTGAGATCGTGGCCAGCGTTAAATGTGTCCTCGAGCGCTGGTATTCGGCAAAATAACTTGGCGCTTCCGGCTATTTAGTGGGCGAAGGATCAAGGTCCAACCCCCCGAAGTGGAAGTGGATCGCATTGATGAAGTTCTGTTTATTCCGGAATCCGGGGCGAGGTACTTCATCCATTGGATCTTCGCATGGAGTGATTCACTAGCAGCATTGATGTTGCGAGTAAGGTGATGATGTTTTCGAATCGCGGCTTCAGCATCGCCGCTTTTTCTTTCATCGTTTCTAATCGACTTCGCACCGCCCAGTTGTACCACCACCGAAAATGCTTGCGCCGGCTTCTCATACACCTAGTTGAAAAACGCCATGGCGGTCTCCTGGAGGGCCCAGGCGCGCGCGCCGTCTTCAACTCGCTCTGCCGCAGTTGCGCGAGCGGCTTTGAGAGTAAGACCTGGATGGGCGTTTGGGATTGAGTGCGCTCATCGCCGAAAACATCATCGATGGTGGGCGGGGAACATGCAGTTACTCTGCCGGATCTGCCGCGACAGTCCATCTACAGTCGCTTGGCAGGATAGGAAGATCTGAACTATGCCGAGCGACTATCACAAGATCCGACGTTCCCTTGATCGGCTCGGAGAAGAACCGGGAACGCGGGGCAGCCTTGCCTTCGCTTCTCCATTGGTTTTGAGACTGTTGTGCTGAGCTAAGAGGGGAACTTGGACGGCCTGAGGCGTATCAATCGGGAGCTAATTGCGAAGGCGGAGGCGACGGATTCCAGCGGGTGGTGTTGGATATGGACAGCGCATAGATCCCGGTCTAGTCACCCGCGGTTACGGTTTAACCGGGAAGGACATTGTCTGGGAGCGAAGCTGCGGTCCGGCAACGTGCACAGTGCCGAGGACTGGACGAAGAGCTTCTGCCCGCGATTGATCGTCAACAGGGACTGGCAGTCGGCAGCAGAATCCGTCTATGAACTGGCCGGAGTCAGGAGGAGGTGTTGTAGAAGTGGGCCACAGATGGACAACTTTGGGCTGTGCTGCTGCGCATGAAGACCGTCGGAAGTGCTCCCTGATGAAAAATCGTTTTACGGTGTGGCGAAGAGGGGAGACGCGTATACTGTGATGTCGTTTTCGAGGTCAAAAACGCAATTCCGGCTAGCATTGCCGGACTGATCTTTGGAAGGAGAGATTCAAAATATGTCTCGTTTTGTATTCATACTCGTCACCGCTCTGGCGATGGCTGCCAGCGCAGCAGGGCAAGCTGGAACCTGGCAGATCGACCCCAACCACACGGCGGCACAATTTTCCGTACGGCATCTCGGTGTATCCACGGTGCGGGGTGCCTTTACCAAAGTGACGGGCACCGTAAAGCATGATTCCGCGGATCCGGCGAAAGATTCGATCGACGTCACGATTGACTCGAATTCCCTCGATACGCGAGTGGAGATGCGCGACAACGATTTGCGCAGCCCGCGGTTTTTCGATGTGCAAAAGTATTCGACGATCACGTTTCACTCGAAGAACGTAAAAGTGGCGGGGCCGGGGAAGCTGCAGATCACAGGCGATCTGACGATTCATGGCGTGACCAAGGAAGTCGTGCTCGACGTGGACGGACCGACGGAGCCGATCAAAGATCCGATGGGCAAGGGACAACGCATGGGCGCGTCGGCGACCACGAAAATCAATCGGCAGGATTTCGGCGTGAGCTCCCTTTCCGGCTTGGTCGGGGATGAGATCACGATCACGATTGACGTGGAAATGACAAAGGCATAGCCGAAGCCATCCGGATATGCATGGCCCATTTCGATGGCCGCCGCTCAGACGTCGCCTATTTCCTGCGGGTTCGGATTCGCCTTATCTTCAGGTTGATGAACTTAGGACATCACCTTATTTCCCGTACTCATTCTTCACCACCGCCCCGCCCTTCATCACAAATTTCACGTGCTGGAGCGTGGTTACATCCTGAAGAGGATCGCCATCCACCGCGATGATGTCGGCCCATTTCCCAGCTTCAAGCGTTCCGATCTTATCCGACCAGCCAAGCAAGTCGGCGTCGTTGATCGTCGCCGTCTGAATGGCCTGCAGCGAGGTCATGCCCAGGCTCACGTACACCGCCAGTTCGTGCGCGTTCAGACCATGCGGATAGACCGCAGCATCGGTGCCCAAGCCGATCTTCACGCCAGCTTCGATTGCTTTCTTTGCGTTTGTCTTTGCCGCTTCTGAGACTATCTGCATTTTGTGCCTTGTATAGTCTGGGAGATTGGCCTTGGCGGCATTCTCCCTTTGCCAATCGATCAGGTAGAGTGTCGGCACGAGATAGGTGCCGTTTTTCTTGAGCGTGGCAATGGCAGCATCATTCATTAGATGCCCGTGCTCGACCGAATCCACACCTGCTTCCGATGCCCAGATCACGCCTTGTGCACCATGCGCGTGCGCAGCTACTTTTCTGCCCAGGCGATGAGCATCGGCCACAATCGCCTTCATCTCTTCCAATGTGTATTGCGAAGCGTTGGGATCATCGCCCTTGGAGAGCACGCCTCCGGTGGCGCAGACTTTGATGAGATCAGCGCCGTACTTGATGATCTCGCGCGTCTTGTGCTGAACGTTCTCTATACCGTCCGCCACCCCATCGCTGGTGGCGTGATAGTCGTAGGGCAGCAGGTCGTTGTCGCAGTGTCCACCCGTAATGCTGAGCGCCGGACCGCTCACCAGCATGCGCGGTCCGGGTACATCGCCGGCGTTAATAGCGTCGCGCAGTGCCACGTCGCTGTAGCCCCGCGCTCCGACGTTGCGCACCGTGGTGAACCCGGCTTCCAGGGTGACCCTCGCGTTGTGCGCTCCAATCAGCGCTTCGCGGGGAATCGAGATCCCCAATGTCTCGTATCCAAAACTCGGATTGAATGTGAGATGAGTATGGGCATCAATCAACCCCGGCAGGACGGTGGCGTTGGGAAGGTTAATCGTGGTGGCATCTGCGGCTGGCGTGGCGGACGCCGGGCCAACGCTGACGATGTTGTCGCCCTCGATCACAATCGCCCGATCGCTCAGCATCTTGCCCGACTTCACATCGAGCACATGGCCAGCGCGAATCACGACGCGCTGAGTAGATTGCTGTGTTACGGCTTGCGTGATGAGAATAAACAGCGTGACGGCCGCAACCGCAAACCATTTAATTTTTGAGCTCATCGTTCTCCTTTCTGGGATGTTTCAACCTTCAGGGGATATTCAGTTTTGCAGCCGGGCCCTCGAGTCCTTACTGCCACCGGCATCCGACATGAAAAAGATGATGAATAAGGATAATAGCGGCAAACGGCTGAGTTCCACGCCGAAATACCGTCATACCGGGACGCTGTGACCCCGGTATCCCCCCACGTGGCTAGCATCAAGTTAACTACAGCCGTCCACGACCGCATTCCAGCGATACTTCGATCCAGACGGCTACGACCGGATCTGGTTGAAAGCTCACGCGGATAGAGAATGCGAAAAATGCAAACGCGCATACTCAGACGCACAAGATAACCTCTGACAGATATATCAGGCGCCGGCCGTCGGTAAGAGAGCAGAGGTTGCTTCGGTGAAACGTCTCTTGATCGCTTTTTCTTGCCTTGTCGGAGCCGCCTTCGCACTGCAGAATGCCTCTCAAAAAAACAATTCTGGCATAACCATACGAGGCAAGGTCCTACAAGAGCCCAAGGGCCAACCGATTCGAAAGGCAGTGTGCAGTTCAGCGCGCGCGATGGCCCATCCAATGGCCAGTTCTCCGACACAACCGCTCCAGAGGGTCGGTTCAAGGTCGACGATCTTAAACCGGGAGGGGCCTCCGTCGAGCATCCCGGCTTTGTTTAGTCTGCCAGCGGTAAGCAGCGGGCGTCTATCCTGCTGCCACCTGACCAGGGCACAACAGACTTGGTCTTTACCTGCAACCTGCTGCCGTCATCCCCGGGAAGGTCACAGATCTCGAAGGTGATCCGATGAGCAATATCGGTATCAGTGCTCTGCGGGTTGGCTCTGCGCTACGAGGAAGGGATTTCCATAACTCAGGCAATGCAGTCACCGACGATCTTGGGGAATTTCGCATCTACGATCTGCGGGCGGGGCGATACACAATTACCGCAAATCCGCCGCCGCAGGCATTCCGGGTGCCACCTGCAAAAGAAAAGGACAAGGTGAAGGAACTCGTGCTTGGAGTAGGGACTGTGTCACTGCGGGGTCCTGGGTCGAGCCAATTGACCGTTCGAAGGCATCTGCGGCCTCAAATGTCTTCGCCAGCCGTTGCAACAAGTGAGCGCGAACGGCCCAGCAGGGCTGATATTCGTCGCGAACATGCGTGCGGCGACCGAGACATAGCACATCCCTGCGGAATTTCAGTCCGGGCGCGGCATTGCACGGGCCAGCGCGAGAATGACTCCGGCGTAAAGTAACGTGTCGGCGAAGTAGTTGATGCCCTCCACCTTCACTGCGGTGCTCGGGTCCAAGAGCGCGACGATCAGCATCGGGCCGTAAACGAACACGACCAGCAGCACAATCCAGGTGCCGAGATTGGTGGCTGCGATCCGCGTCATCTTTGCCAGCAGAATGCATAATCCCGAGACGAGCAGAATCACCCCGGTGAAGTAGCCGATCGCCACGCGCGCCGGAATCCACTCAGCCATCGGCTTTTCCAGGGGAACGCCGGGAGCCAATGCGGGATGCAGAAAGTGCTGGACGCTGAAGAATACCGCCGCGATCCCGATCAGCAGTCGGCCCAGGGTGACGAGCACAGTTCTTCCCCGAGCGCGCCAACCGTCTATGGCACTTCCCGAAAGAATCCACGCGCCGGCGCCGAATGACATCTCGCGCAACACGATGACCCAGGAAATTCGGTTGTGCGGGTCGGCCAGAGCCCTTGGGATGTGGAGCATCGCGTCAAACATAAACATCATGATGCCGAAGAACAGTCCCGACCACCGCACCTGAATCTTGGTTGCAATGCTCAAGGAAGCAGCGATCAGTGCGAATCCCACGAAATAGGCCCAGAACAGCCGCCCGGGCATATAGTTAGGCACGCCTTCCGCTAGGGATCTTGCGGCTGCCAGATGCTCTGCCCCGAACACCGCCAACGGAATGGCGAAGCACATATTGCTCAGCGCGACGATCTTGTCCAGACCGCGAGCCTGCGCCAGATCGCGTCTCGCAGCCAATATCCCGATTACGAATAGTGCAGTGGCGGCAGAGCACATCGAGATCGCGGTGCGCGAGATTTCAAAGAGCAGGACTGCGAAAAAGGCAGCGCGAATAGTGGCTTCCAGGCTCATGAGAGGTTGTGACACGCCGCTGCTGCCGGTCGCGAATGATGTGTGCGAACCATCTTCGCCCCACGGTAATCAGAAAAACTCAAAACAAATTGCGCGGGAAATAGCCACGTTTCGCGGACAAGCTCTGCCTGCTCAGTGCGGCAGCACTGGTTCAAGGTCAATGGTAGTCGCCGGCAGCGGTGCTGAAGGTTTTCTTGTGCTCCTTCCACCACAAAACTTATACTCGCGACGTGGTCATCTCCAATAGCCACTTGGATGAGTCATGGCATAGCCACTTGATGCATGCCCTGAGTGAACCCGCGTTTCCTGCCACCATTTTCCTCAGGTCGCCATCGAGTTCAGGCAATCTGTCCTTGAAAAATCTGCGCGCTCTCCCTGCGGACGCTATTCTTGCAGAAGAATCGGATTTTCTGGCCGACCCGCAGAAACACGCTTTTTACTTCTCGGACGGCACAGGTTTTCTCGCAGGAATTTGTCAACGGCCTCCCGTTTCGGTTTGGCGAGCACGCACAAACAACAGCGCGCCTCGAGCGTGAGCCCGAGGGCATGGAAACTGACCTCGGCATGTGATCCCAGCAGTACTTTGCGTTTTCGCAAGTCTCTTGTGCGGCCGAACCGTGCCGGAGCCGGCCCGCTGCCTAACCCCGGTCTGCGTCCCTGCATCATTACTTCACGGGGCGAAGCGCGTC
>Ga0210398_10006594_pt1 | contig 10652 bp, 10 predicted proteins | sample IncBWC4OmetaG_FD_161047 | JGI IMG/M metagenome (GOLD analysis project Ga0210398, IMG submission 161047) | Forest soil microbial communities from Barre Woods Harvard Forest LTER site, Petersham, Massachusetts, United States - Inc-BW-C-4-O | ecosystem: Environmental > Terrestrial > Soil >... | reverse complement strand
GACCTAAAGAGAATCATGCCTTGGTGTGGCATATCCCGGGGTCCGGAAAGCATAGTCAAGACTTTCGTGGATGTAAGCCGATATTGGGAAGTGCAGTCATTTGAGCCAGAGGCGCTATTCGGCGCCGATGGCTACGCGGCGATGTTCGGCCGATTCAAGTACAAGTCTGTTGTGCTCTCAAAGGTGGTCACGAGCCCATTCGCAGTTTTCGCAAAGTGCAAGGACGGTCGTTGCAGCTATCTTCAGTTCATGGAAGACACGTTTGCGACGGGAGCATCGTTTCGCAGCGGAGGGACCTGGACCTTCCAAAGCAACCTAAACGGCGAGCGAGTGGAGATCTAAAGCGCTGAAACACCATTGCAAATTCGGAAAGGCGATTTCCACATTCTGCGGCTAATGAGAATCGCTAAAGCCCTGTAGCGTGCGTTCTCGGGAGCGGCGCTAAGCATCCGCATCACGCACGAGGAAACCACTGTGAACACGGCAAATGCAATCTCTCGATTGGCCGCGAGTGTAATAACTGCCGGCCTGTTACTGCCCTGCGCCTCGCGAGCAGGAGAGGCGTCACCCCTTCCCGACTTCAAGCCCGTGCCACCTGCCATCAAGGCGCGGATATTGCCTGTGGACCCCAAGAAAGGCTATCTCGTCAAGGAGCTCAAGCCGGACGTTTACCTGATTACGGACGGCGGCTACCAGTCGGTGTTTGTGACGACCGGCAAGGGCGTGATCTTGCTTGACGCGCCTCCTTCGTATGGAACCAAGATCGTGCGAGCGGTATCGGAGGTGACGAGCGAGCCCATTGTCGATCTCGTTTACTCCCATTCGCATTTAGATCACATCTCGGGTGCGGAAGAGGTATTGAAGGAGGTGCCGAAGGTAAAGATCATTGCTGAAGAGGGTGTCGCCAGGTTCCTCAGGGAGAAGAAGGACCCTCGCCGCCCCATACCTACGGAAACCTTCAAAGACCATTTCACGCTCACGCTGGGATCTGCAACCATTAAGATGAAGCACGGGCATTGGCACTCGAATGAAGGAGATCTCTACATCTACTTGCCGGCAAAGAAGGTGCTAATCGCAATCGACACGCTTCCCCCTGGATACGCGCAGTTCATGGATATCGACCTCACCTCGGATTTTCACGATTACCTGGCGATGTTCGACAAGGTCCTGGCATACGACTTCGACCTGCTCGTGGGCGGCCACTTAGGATTTCCGGGCACCCGAAACGATGTTCAGGTGGCCAAGGAATATACGATGGATGTGTACAAGACGATCAAACGCATCCACGACGGCACGGACCAGGTAAAGGTGGTCACAGAGGCCGCCGCGAGATATGGCTCGGATAATAAGATGGCGCTATTTCGCAGCTTGCTCGACCCGATGATGGACGAATGTGCGAAAGAGATAACAACCCGTTGGTCGGACCGCCTGGCGAGTGTCGACGTGTACGCTCGCACCCACTGTCATACCGCGCTAATCTATACGCGATGGGACGACTGAACGACCTAATGACCAATCACCGAAATATAAATCCGAAGTCAAAGCCGAGTGGTACTGGATGCGTTGAATGCCTGACAAAGGGCGGTTGGTGGCTACACCTTCGCAAATGCGCGGAGTGTGGGCATATTGGATGTTGCGATAGTTCACCGAACCAGCATGCCTCCAAGCACGCCGCTACGACCGGTCATTCGGTCGTTTCGAGTTTTGATCTGGGCGGAGAAGTCTCACGTCAAGACGACGATCTTGCCGCCGGCCTTGTTTTCCTCCATGCAGCGATGCGCCTCGACGACCTGATCCAATTTGAATACCTGCCAATCTGAATCGGCAATTGTCCCGCGGCGATGTTCTCTACAAGATCCTCGAGCGGCGTCAGCATGAAATCTTCGGCGCCACCATCGTAAGTCGTCAGACTGACGGCTGTCGGAATGACTTCCATTGGGCTGAAGCTCTCGAACGACCAGCTATTTCCCACCATGCCGGTCATACACACGATGCCGTGTTGCCTCGCACATCGCAGAGAGTCCTTTAGCGTCGTGGTGCCCACCAGTTCGAGCACTTTGTCCACGCCGCGTGGAAAGACCACTTTTACCTGCTCAGCGATTATTCCATTGTCGATGAATACCTGATCGACTCCACTGCTGCGCAGGAGCATTTCCCGCTCTGGCTTGCGCGTGGTTGCTGCAACAATCGCACCATGGCGTTTTGCAATAGCCGCGGCCGCAAGTCCCACCGAGGTCGTGCCCCCCCTGATCAACAAGCGCTCGCCCTCCTCAAGACACAGCGACTTAAAGAGCGAGCCCCAAGAGGTCTGCAGCATCTCGGGGATGGCACCGAGTGTTTCCCAGGGCAGCGTGGTTTTCAGAGCTTGTACCTGCGTGGCGGGGACGCATGTGTACTCGCTGTAGCCGCCGTCAAAATCTCGGCCCATACCGCCCATCGCGGTGGCAACGATATCGCCCTCGCGAAATTCGCTCCCAGGAGCCTGGGCAACGAGTCCGACTGCCTCAATCCCGAGGACCCGCGGAAACTTGACGCCCGGAGAGAGGCCTTGCCGCGTGAAGAGTTCCGACCGATTGACTCCGAACGCCTTTACCCGGATCAGAACTTCTCCGCACTGCGGTACGGGAATGGGTCGTTCCTCGATTTCAAGGACATCCGGTGCACCGGGCCGGCGAATAACGGCGGCCTTCATGGTTGCGATAACTCGGCGCTCGTGACCGACGGTTCGAGCTCGGCAGGGGGACTAGCCACTGACTTACGCCTTAGGTAAGTTACTGAATTAAAGGATAAGGCGCATCGGCGCGTCATATTAGAGGGCAATTCCGGAATTGACCTTCTCGGAACTTGGATAACAATGGGCGACTTCAACGCGCTGATGATCTTCGCCACGGTGGCGAAGGCGAAAAGCTTCTCCGAAGCCGCACGGCGGCTGAAGATGCCGCTCGCCACCGTGAGCCGGCGGGTCGCTGATCTCGAAGGGCAGCTCGGCGTGCGCCTCCTCGAGCGCTCGACCCGCAACCTGCGCCTGACCGAAGTTGGCGCCGAGGTCTTGGAGCACGCGCAGCGAAGCCTGGAAATCTGCGATGCGGTGGATAGCATCGTGTCTAATCACCGGGACGCTGTATCCGGTGTGCTGAGAGTTTCAGCGCCTCCGAACATATCCGACTCGTTGCTGGCTCCGCTGCTGTGTGCCTTTCGGGTGTCCTACCCGAACGTGCGGGTGCAGGCGCTGATCACCGAGAGATATGTTGATCACATCGCGGACGGAGTGGATCTCGCCTTCAGGGTGGGGGTCCTCAAGGACGCCTCCTTGGTAGCGCGCAAGCTCCTGACCTACCGACATCGATTGGTGGCGAGCCCGGAGTACTTGAAGAAAGTGGATCCACCTCAAAACCCGGGCGATCTTCGATCTCACCCGATGATTACCTTCTCATATTGGAAGCCGGAGACCTCATTTACGTTCGTGCATCTGAATACCAAGACCCAGGAGACGGTAACATTCCTGCCGTACCTGACGATGAACGATTTCGCGGGACTCACGCCCGCGCTGCTTGCCGGCGAGGGAATTGGTGATTTGCCGCCCATTGTGCAGCCTGAGCTTGTGCGCGACGGCCGCCTCGTCGAAGTAATGCCCGACTGGCACTTCCCAACGTTCGATCTTTCGCTGGTTCACTTAAGTAACCGGCTCGTGCCTCGACCGGTTCGGGTCTTCAAAGAATTCGCGGTTCAGATGGCTCCGAAGATCTTCCCGGATCTGCCAACGTAAGGATGGATATCTGCTCGGATCGGATTCCGGTCAGAGACTGGGCGGCGGCGCGCCCGCACGATTATTCCATCCGCGAGAAAACCATTCTCAGTTTTCTCAGCTTTTCCAATCCGACCGGCCGGCTATGATTGAGCCCTCAGCTCACGCTACCTCTGCCGTAGGAGTGAAAGGATATGAAAACCGCAATTATCGGACTTGGGAATATCGGCACGCAGGTGGCACTCAACCTTCTCGCCGGCGGCCAACAGGTGATTGTGGCCGATCACGGCGCTATAAAGGCGCAGGCATTCGCCAAGGAATCAGGCGGTATGGCGAAGGCGGCATCCGTTGCCGCGGCCATTGACGAAGCTCAGATCATCGTTCTTGCGATTTACTTTGATGCCATCAAGTCGACGTTGACTGAATTTTGCAGCAAACTATCCGGTAAGATCATCGTCGATCCCTCTAATCCGATTGCCCCGGATGGATCTGGCGGTTTCAAGAAGACGATCCCCGCGGATCAGTCCTCGGGTCTGATTCTCGCCGGCTTGCTCCCGCCCGGCGCAAAACTCGTCAAAGCTTTCGGGACCCTCGGAGCTGGTTCATTGAAGAGCGGGGCGCGCCGTTTCCCAGATCCTGCGGTACTGTTTTATGCGAGCGATGATAGGGACGCTGGCAATGCCGTCGCGGAACTCATCACGGCGAGTGGGTTCGCGCCTGTTCGGGTGGGCGGAATCAAAGACTCAATCCGGATCGAAGTGTTCGGTGACCTGCATGAGTTCGGAAAGCTCGGAAAGCTCGTCAGCGCGAAGGAAGCGGGAGCACTGCTGTAGAGCGGTCGAAGTCAGTAGGGAAACGCAATGGCATCTCAATCGTTGGCGCGGCATTGGATAGACGGAAACTGGGTTGACGGTCAGGAGCGTGCGCAGAGCATTGACCCTGCCACCGGGGAGACGATCGGAACATACACGGAGGCCGGAGAAGCGGAAGCGAAGCAAGCGATTGCCGCGGCACTTGGGACCTTTCGAGAGACGGAGTGGCGCGAGAATCGCCGCCTCAGAGCAAAGGCAATCAATGAGATGGCTGACCGCTTCGAGTCGCGCACTAATGACCTGATCAAGATCCTGTCCCTCGAGAACGGAAAGGTGGAGGCGGAAGCTCGGTTCGAGGTTTCGATGGTGCCGTCCAAGCTTCGCTTTTACGCCGCCCTCGCGCTCACGGACTTCGGCCGCGCGATGGAAACCTCGCCGGGGCGCTATACGACAACGCTCCGCGAGGCGACAGGTGTCGCCGGAATCATTGCACCATGGAACTCTCCGGTCGTGCTCTTTATTCGCTCGTTGGCTCCGGCTCTTGCGGCAGGTTGCACAGTGGTTGGGAAGCTGCCCGGATTTACCGCTCAGACGAATACCCGAATGTGCGAGGTGTTCAGCGAAGTAACGTCCCTTCCGCGCGGCGTAATCAATGTATTTAGCGAGGTCCACAGTGCTGCCGCTCGGGTGCTCATCGATTCTCCGGACGTCCCTGTCATCAGCTTGACCGGCAGTTCAATAGCCGGTCGCGCGATCATGGCGAGCGGAGCCAAGCGACTTAAGCGCTTCGGCGGCGAACTAGGGGGCAAAACGCCAGTCATCCTGTTCGAGGACGCCGACCTCGACAAAGCGCTACCCAAAGTCGAGAAGGCCCTCACCGTGTTTGCCGGACAGTTTTGCATGACCGGAAGCCGGCTTCTCGTTCACCGTCCGATTTTGGACGCGGTTCGCAAGCGCCTCGCGGCGCGGCTCGAGGCCGTCAAGGTAGGCCCAGCCTCGGATCCGTCCAGCGATATGGGCCCAATGATTAATGTTGCCAATGTTCAGAGGGTCGACCGACTCGTCAATGCTGCAATTGTTGCCGGAGCGAAGGTTGTCGTGCGCGGCGGACCGATCAAAGATGGGCCGCTCTCGAAAGGGGCGTTCTACCGCCCCACCCTTCTGGAGATTCACGACCATCGATTGCGGATCGCGCAAGATGAGGTGTTCGAGTCATGCAGGCGTTTGATACGGAAGCGGAGGCGGTCACGGTCGCTAACAACTCCGAATATGGCTTGTCGGCTTCGATCTGGTCCACGGACGTCGACCGCCCTCTACGCATTGCGCGGCAGATCGATGCCGGGACTGTTTGGATCAACAATTGGGCCATCGTGTACGACGAGACTGAAGAAGGCGGCTACAAGCAAAGCGGCTTGGGGCGGTTGAACGGCGTTGCAGCCATGGACGATTTCCTCGAACACCGGACGATCATTCATGAAGTCGACCTGACTCCGCGGAGCCAGAATTCGGACACAAGGTCATGAAGGCGGTCGTCGTTCATGACGTTGCTGCTCCAATGAGATCGATGAAGAGGCCGCCAAGGGTTTTAATTGAGCTTGCTGCAGTCAGCATCGGACTCCTTCTGCTGATTTCCCCTCTGACCGATGCCCGGTCACAAACTGCTATGAAACACCAAGAACGGCAAGTTGCTAACGCATCGGAGTTGCTGGCGGCCGCCGCTGACGCGACTGTCGCGGAAATCGTCGTTCAGTCCAGTCTCACTGGATTGCCGACGTTTCGCCTGTCGCCCGGTCAGACGTTAAAGGGAGCCACTTCGAGCGTGATCTTGCACTTTGCGACCGGCGGCGATGGAGTACAACTCTCATCGAACAACCTCATAGAAAGTCTTGAGCTTCAGACCGATTTCGACCGACGTGCGCTCTTCAACGACACCACAGTTGAGCATCTCGGTCGGATAGTACTGCGAAATTTACGAACGATTGGGACGATACGCCTCTTGGCCAACGACAAGGTGCGCAGCGGCCACGTCGAGGCCGAGAATGTCGATATCGCATCGGCGGATGCACGAGGCTATACGGAACGCCCCAAGGGCTACGGTGTTGAGGTCATTCCCGGCGCCTTCGTTCTCTGGAATCAGCAGGCCGACCGCAGCGTCACCATCACGGCGGAGCTGACAGGTTTAACGGCTGGCCGCGCTGGAGCGCCCGTGCGCGGTAGCGGTATTTTTGTTAGCGGCGCAGGCGAGACCGGCGGTCGTCTAATCGTGAGTCGACTGGAAACAGGGGCGGTCTACAGCGACGGAGGTATCGCTGCGGGTACGCCCGACCGCATCTCGGGCGGCGTCTTTGTTGTCTCTGGGGCGTTTGTCGATCGCGTGACTAATCGCGGTCCTGTCACGACCTACAGCCCGAACGACATGGTGCTGGATAACTGGGGTACGGTCGGTGATTGGACTGCCGAGGACAAGATTACGTCCTTTGGACCGAGCGGAATCGGTTTCGTCAACTTCGGAACTATCGATGTACTGCAGGCGAAGGCGCCGATCGAGACCTTTGGTCAGGGCGCGCGCGGTTACAACGTCTACACGGGAACGGTGCACACAGCAGAGTTCGAACGCATCGTCACTCACGCCGATGGTGCTGTCGGAATCCAGATCAGCCAACCGGTTGGCCAGATCATGGTGCATCGGGGAATTGAAACATATGGTGGGACAGGTGACTCATTGGTGAAGGGCGTCGTGGTGAAGCTTTCCGCAATTGCACTGAGCATCAAGCCGGGTGCCTCCGCCCGCAACATCACCATCGCCGGAGGTCTAATTACCCATGGCGCCGGCATCATTCCGTTGGAGTTACACGGCACGGTCGACTCCCTGCGGATTACCGAGGGTCTGACTGCTGCTGGCGGCGGCTTTTGATCTAACACCGGCTTGCGGTAGGTGCCACTAGGCGGAGTAATGCATCGGCATTTCGATGGGCAATCTTCTCGCGATCCTCAGGGGATACTGGCAAGTTCTCGAGGAAAGCCACGGCCGCCAAGTTGTTGCCGAAGGGATAGTCAACCGAAAACAGAAGGCGATCGGCGCCAAAGGTCATGAAGGCTGCCAGAAATGCCGGCATGCTCGAGAACCCGCTGGTCGATACCCAGACCTGCTCCGCGATGGCTCGTGCAGCGTTGCGTTCGAGATGCGCGTTGCTGTAGGCGCTAAATACCTGCTCGATGCGTTCCATCATAGTAGGCAGGCCCTCTCCCATATGGCCGATCACAAGCTTCAGTCGCGGGTGCCGGTCTAGCGCACCCGATAGGGCGAGACGCAGGATGTGGACGGCCGTCTCTGCGTGCCAGCCCCACCCAGCAATGGCGAGCCCGAATGAGGCTTCATCGGGGAGTCCGTCGTAATAAGCGGCGCGAACGCCCTGAGGCGGTACCCCAGGATGAATGTACAGTGGAACGTCGAGGCGCTCGGCGCGGGTGAGTACCGGCGCGAACTCGGGCGCGTCCAGAAACCTGCCGTCAATGGTGCCGCTGATCAATGCGCCCTTGAGCCCACACTCCACGACGGCGCGCTCCAGCTCGTCGGCTGCAGCCGACGGGCTCTTCATCGGCAGATGTGCAAACGCCGCAAAGCGTCCGGGCTCGGCCGAAATCAGTCGCGCCATCCTGTCGTTAAATTCTCCAGCAATTGTGATGCCGTCTGGACCTGAGACGATCTCGGCCCCCGGTCCGGGAACGGAAAGCACCTGCATGCAGATGCCCGCCGCCTTCATAGCAGCCATGCGGTCCTCGCCCGTGTCCGCCAGCGCGGGCGGATTGATGGCCTTGAAAGAAGCCGTTCCAGGCGCGGGCCACCCATTCCGGTTCAATGTGGCAGAATCGATCCGGCAGAAGAGATCGGAGAAGGTGAAGTGCTCTTCGACAGCGACGATACGCATGTTCGGATTCACCACGGAACCTTCCGGCCCAGGTAATCCAGATACTGAAGACCCGCTTTTCCAGCCTGCGCGTCCATCGCATTCGCGAGGTTTGGTATGCTCTCTGCGATGCTCAGACGCGCCTGGGGCCCGCCCAGATCCGTTCGCACCCAACCCGGCGCCATCAGCAATAGCGTTCTCGGATCGTCGGCATGCCGAGCGGCGAAACTGCGCATGAACATGTTGAGCGCCGTCTTGCTTCCACGATAGATCTCGTAGTGTCCATTCTCATTGTTCGTAATGCTGCCCTGTCCGGAGGACATAATCCCGATTGTGCCAGTCGGCAGCACGAGGTCCTGCATGCTCTCGATGATGCGCATGGGACTCAACGCGTTGGTCACCATCATACGTATGAATTCGTCGGTCGAAACCTCGGCGATCAACTCTCGAATACCGATGCCGGCATTGACGAACAACATGTCGAACTTTCTCGATGCAAGACGCGCTCGCAGCGCGGCCACTTGATCGGGATAGTTGATATCCACGGTCTCTATTTCGAGTCGATCTTCGGTGCTTCCCAATAGATCGTGCAGTTTTGATGTGGTTCTGTTCCGCTCGGTGGCCACAACGTGCCAGCCGCGCTTCAGGTACTCCTCAGCCAAGGCGAAACCAAGGCCGCGGGACGCCCCGATGAGAAGGATCTGTTTATCAGACGCTGGAGTGGGCATTTACAATTCTCCTTTAGGGAGCGGTGAATGAAGGGCAGAATGTCCGGCTCCGTCCGGGACGGGGCATATCTGACCAGGCAATTAGCAAGGTATAGCGGCCGTGATCATTGCGGAAGGCGCATCGGCCACACTTCATACGTGCACTAGACGCCATGCCCCGGTACGCTACCTCTACCTATGGCGAACATTGACCTGAACCTGTTGACCTCGTTGGACGCCTTGCTTGCCGAGGGTACTGTGGTGGGCGCCGCGCGGCGCTTGGGCCTCAGCGCGTCGGCGATGAGCCGGACACTCGCGCGACTACGGGCGGCGACAGGAGATCCGCTGCTCGTGCGCGCGGGTCGAGGCATGGTGCCAACGCCGCACGCTACCGAACTTCGCGAACGCGTTCGTGATCTGGCCCAGGATGCTCAAGCCGTGCTGCGTCCGGTCGTTGCCTCTTTGGATCTCGCCGAGTTAAAACGGACTTTCACAATTCGCTCCAACGAGGGTTTTGTAGAGATTTTCGCTGCACCGCTTGTTGCCGCAGTAACTGCGGTAGCACCGAATGTGCGACTTCATTTCGCGCCCAAGCCCGACAAGGACGTCCGAGCGCTGCGAGAGGGGTTGGTAGATCTCGAGATTGGCGTGCTCGGGAAGTCGGGCCCAGAGGTACGCTTACAAAGCCTATTCCGCGACCATTTTGTTTGCGCAGTTCGGGAGGCCCACCCTTCTCTTGGGAGAGGCAAGATCACGGCCAAGCGATACGCTGCATGTGGTCACGTTGTCGCTTCGCGCCGTGGTCACGAGAATGGGCCCGTAGATGAAGCATTGGCGGCCCTTGGCCTCTCACGCACGGTGGTCGCGGTGGTACCTAGCTTCCGAGCAGCTTTAGCGGTTGCGAGCGTATCCGATCTCGTGGCGCTGGTGACTAGCTCGTTCTTTAACGCGACGCAGGGACATCAGGCCAAGTCAGGTCTCGCGGCAGTCAGGAGCTTCCCGCTCCCGGTTCGCACCGAGGCGATCACGATTTCACAAATGTGGCACCCACGCTTCGACGCCGATCCGGCGCACCGCTGGCTGCGAGGCATGGTGATTGCAACCTGCCGTAAACAAGGGCAATAAAGATCCGGTATCGACTTCCCGACAACGGCTTCAGCGCCAGGCGACGCCAACTCATTGATCTAGCAGTGATAATTGGTAGCGGGGGCATGATTCGGAATTATAACCCCCGGAATTTCCACGAGATTTATTTCACACCCCGCTGCAAGCTCGTCCCGCCTAGGACCTGTTGACAGGCTATAGCTTTTAATTTTTAGTCAATTTGACAAGCTATAACTACTCATTTATGGTATTACCGAATAGCCATAGCTACTCGGAAAACTCCATGTTACGTTCCCTGCCCTTACAGCAACTCGATAAGACGCTCAGCCCTTGGCGCTCGCTGCCACGTTCCCGGCCGAGCGGTGGCTGGCTTCGC
>Ga0210398_10006593_pt1 | contig 10652 bp, 7 predicted proteins | sample IncBWC4OmetaG_FD_161047 | JGI IMG/M metagenome (GOLD analysis project Ga0210398, IMG submission 161047) | Forest soil microbial communities from Barre Woods Harvard Forest LTER site, Petersham, Massachusetts, United States - Inc-BW-C-4-O | ecosystem: Environmental > Terrestrial > Soil >... | reverse complement strand
CCTCCACTGGATCGGTAAGCAATCTTCCGCCCGGCACACACGACGGAACAAACTATGCGCCGACTTCGACAACCGAGCGCGGAAACGCCACAACCGTCACAAAGCAATGCTTCCAAGGCTCTACAGCCTGCGCCAGCGGGAACGTAGTCACGTCTTTCACCTACGACGAAACTGGCCAGGTCCTCACGTCCACAGACCCCAACGGCCACATCACCCAATTCTCCGAGGCAGACAGCTACACCGAACTCTCAGGGGGGTCGAACGTCAGCTATTCTCCCAGCTACAATACCAACGCGTTTTTAACCAAGATGACCAACCCTGTCGGTCAAACCCAATACCTCACTTATGACTACAACACCGGCCAGTTGACCATCTCGAAGGATCAGAACTCCCTGGTCACAACTTTGGTCTACAATGACTCCCTCGCCCGTCCCACATCGACGACTCGTCCCGACGGCGGCCAGAGCACCATCTCCTACAACGACGCGTCCCACACCGTGACGACCACAAAACAAATTAACTCCACGCAGACCATTACAACCGTCGCTCTCTCGGATGGGGTCGGCCACGTCAAGGAAACGCAGCTCACTTCCGACCCCCAAGGCACCGTCTACACGGATACCTCTTACGACGGCCTTGGCAGAGTCCGAACAGTTTCTAATCCCTACCGTTCCGGCTCCGACCCTACAACCACCGCCGGCACTACCACATACTTCTACGATGCACTCGGCCGGAAATGCCTCGAAGTTCCGCCGGACGGCACTCTGCCCACAGGCAACGTCTGCTCCTCCACACAGCCGGCCAATGATTTGTTCACGACATACTCCGGTAGTACAACGACCGTCACTGGCGAGACCGGGAGAACGCGCTCAAGCGTCCTTGATGGACTTGGTCGACTGACGCAAGTCTTTGAGAGTCCGACCGGAGCGAACTATGAAACCGACTACACCTACGATCCTTTGAACGACTTGCTCAGCGTGAACCAGAAAGGTGGTACAACAAACTCCGCCCTCTGGCACACGCGCACTTTTGTTTACGATTCGCTCTCCCGCCTTGTCACCTCCACGAATCCCGAAGCCGGCACCATCACATATAAGTACGATAGTGACACCAACTGCGCCTCTCCGAATTCCTTTGTCGGCCTCCTCGTTTCCAAAACGGACGCGCGTGGCACTCGCGCCTGCGCACGGTACGACGCCATCAATCGCGAAGTCGTTTTGAATTATTCCAACGGAGACCCAACTGTCACGACCGTCTACGATCAATCAAATTGCCTCGGCCTTACCGCTTGCCAAAACATAGGCTATCGCACCAGCGTCACGGATGCCGCTGGCTCCGAGGCTTGGAGCTATCAGGTTGACGCCACCAACCATCGCAGTGTCCATGTCGACCAGCGCACCACGGCCAGCGGCTCCAACAACATCACGAAGACTGCCACCTACTATCTCAACCTCTCTGCCAACGTCACCCAAGCGATCTATCCCACCGGCCGCGTCATCAATTATACCTATAACAACGCCAATCGCCCGATCACCGCCGCCGATGGCTCCAATGGCATCACGTATGCCACCGATTTTCAGACCGCACCCACCGGGTGCTTAAGCGGCGCCACCTGCTACACGCCGCAGGGCACCTTCTATGCCCTTTCCATCGGCCAATCCTCTTCATTTACGGGGCTCAACCTTTCTCACAATTACAACGTCCGCCTCCAGCCGAACGAGTTCAAAGCTTCCTCGAGCGCTGGTAGCGCCATAGACGTCACCTACGGCTATGCCGATCCCCTGAACGGCAATCACAATGCCGGTCACGTCTTTTCTATCACCAACAATCTCGACGCCACTCGTTCGCAGGCCTTCACCTACGACCTGCTTAACCGACTCACCTCCGCGTTGACCGCCTCCACGTACTCCACCAGTCCCGCTCACTGCTGGGGCGAAAGCTATACTCTCGACGCTTGGGGCAACCTCAACAGCATCGCCGCCACCACCAACTCCAGTTACACCGGTTGCACCGAAGAGAGCGGCTTTTCCACCACGGCCGACGGCAACAATCATCTACCCCTCTTCTCCTACGATTCTTCTGGCAACACCCAGAGCGATGGCACGATCGCCTACACCTACGACGGCGAAAGCCAAATCAAAACGGCCAATGGCGTAACTTACGCTTATGACGGCGATGGTCGCCGCGTCTACAAATCCAACGGCAAGCTCTACTGGTACGGTGCCGGTGGCGAAGTCCTCTCCGAAACTGATGGCTCCGGCAACACCCTCAACGAATACATTTTCTTCGGCAGCAAACGCGTCGCCCTGCTTCCTGCGGGCGGCAATCCTAGTTATTATGTCGGAGACATGCTTGGCTCCTCACGCGTCATCACCTCCAACACCGGCGCCGTGTGTTACGACGCTGACTTTTATCCTTTCGGCGGCGAACGCGCCTACACCAACACCTGCTCGCAGAACTACAAATTCGAAGGCAAAGAGCGCGACACCGAAACCGGCAACGACGATTTCGGCGCCCGCTACTACTCCAACCGCTTCGGCCGCTGGCTCTCCGCCCACTGGTCCAGCACCCCCGCTCCCGTGCCTTATGCTAACCCTACTAATCCACAGACGCTTAACCTGTATTCATGGTCGGTGACGATCCCGAATCCTTCGCCGACCTCGACGGCCACACCATGACCCAAACGTACCAGTTAGCCAATCCCGCTGCCAGCAGCGCCTGGGATCCCATGGGTGCAGACTCCATGTCCGACATGTCCGGACTGACCCCAGAGGCAGCCACCATGATGGCAGTAGAGGCGGCCGTCGAACTGCAACAGAAGCAGGCACAGGCGCAAAATCAGCAGACGCTGGTGGTAACCCCCAATCGGAAAAAGGACATCGTATATGGGCCATACGCGCTCTCCGAGGACGTCCAATATACGGTAGCTTCGATGGATTCGAGGGGCAAAACCACTCCGGTGAAGAGCGACGAGGCAAAAATAGAACTCGACGAAAAACTAGTTGGCGGAAATCCCAAAACAAGAATATGCAACCCCGGAGAGTGTGTTAGCAAAGGCTCTTTGCCAGACACGATGGCAGTCACAGCCAGTGGAGGAGGCCATTCCGTCGAAAAACGATTCCAGCTCGATGGAAAGCCGATTAAAATCTACGACGCCACCACGAAGAAAGCGTACGACTACGTGCGGATAGACGCTTCTGTTAAGAAAGGTTTTGTTTTCACATTTCGGAACGACCAACCTCAGCCATAGGAATAGCGCTGAGTTCAAGGAGCCTACGATATGAAAAAAACTTTGACGAAGCGCATGCTGCTAGCAGCCCTCCTCGCAGCACCTATACTGCTCTCCTCTGCACACCGACTGTCAGGCCAGAGAGTGTGCTGCCAAGGAGATTGGTGGCTAAAATGGGACCACGACGCACGCGAAAGCTTCGTGTACGGATACACCCTCGGTTTTTCGAAAGGCCACAGCGATGGCTGCGAGCAAGGCACCAAGGCGTGGACGGGAACGCCTGAGCCCGGTGCGGAAAGCTCTCCATTGCAAAAGTGTATCCATACGGAACTCGATTTTTCCAGAGGCTCGGATTATTTCGTCAAATCGATTACGGAGTTCTACGAACGCTATCCCGAGGACCGAGACATCTACATCAATGAAGTGCTTGAGCAACTGGCGAAGGGGCTGACCATCGAAGAGATACACAAGTATCCCTTCTGGCGTCACCATCCACTCGACAAGAAACCCTGAGGCTGAATTTATGACCCCTCGGCGCAAAATCCAACCCAAACCCAAACCCAGACCCAGACCCAGACCCAGACACAAACGCAGCCGAAGCAGTTGTCAGCCGAAGATGTATCAAAGGCCATTCAGTCGGCCAAACGGGACACGGGCCCGAATGCCAAGAAAGCTGTTGATTTTTTGAACTCACTCCTCAGAAACTTCTTGCCTGATAGCTTCACGATTGAGTCGCTATGACTTGTAGTCCGAATTGCGCTGCCTTCTTTTTGAGGAAATTGATTTGTTGTTGGCGGCTTCTCTGCTCGTAGTGCTCCGCGCCTTTATCGATGTACTGTTGACCATATTTCAGCATGCGATAGACGAGTCGGGCGAGCCGGTGGGCCATCGCCGTAATGGCTTTGGGGGCGCCGAGCTTGGTGCGCAATCGGCGGTACTGGGCTCCCAGGTAGCTCTGGCTGCGGATCAGCGTGGTCGCGGCCATGCGCAGGGCCGTCGCAGCGCGGTTGATCACCTTCCGCGTCCCTCGGCGCAGGACTCGGTCACCACTGATCCGGTTGTCTGGGCAAAGTCCCAACAAAGAGGAAAAATGGGCCTCGGTTTTCCACCGGCTCATGTCCAATCCTACTTCGCTCAAAACGGTTTGCGCTACCATAACTTCAATCCCGTCGATGCGCGTCAAGTCCACTCCCGAGATGCGCTCGAGTTCGTGGCTGAGATCAAAGGCGCTTACCTTCCTGCTGCAGCACAAACACCAGTTCGGGGCGCCAATTACCCTCCAGGCTTTTGGCAATCTCTTCTTGGCTAGCCTGGATGCGGGCATCCCGGAGCTTGGCCAACTCGTGCGCATCGCGCTCCCCCGCTACGATCGCCCGCACGATCTTCTGTCCCGTGACTCCACTCAGATCGCTAATCACGTTCGCCAATTGCAGGTTCATCTGGAATGTTACACCTAGCCTATGCACAGAATTTGAGCAGAGGGAGGAATGCTGAGGTGTTGGACCATTTGGGGCCCCTGGAAATCCTGTTGGCTTAACGCTTACAGACTCGCTGGGTAACCAGACAACCTTTAGCTCTTCGCCCTCAGGCGGGCAATGGTTGTACACCCAGGCCCAAGGTTCAGGGTGTTCCAGTTGCACCACACGCGGAACGGTTCAGAATCTGTACGACGCATTGGGAAACCTGCTGTCAATGACGGACGCGATTGGAAATACGGCCGTCTACTTATACGATCCCTCGAGCAACCCGACATCAAAGACTGTTCAGGTGACTTCGGGAACTACGGCGACGACGCAATATACCTACAACAGTTTTGGAGAAGTTCTCAGCACTACCGATCAGCTCGGCAGCGTGACAACGAATACCTACGACAGCAATGGAAACTTGCTCTCGGTCACGACGCCCGCGCCTGGGAGCGTCACGCAATTCGCCTACAATTCCGTCGGCGAGTTGACGACGATCACCGACCCGCTGAACAACGTCACCACGTTGGTTTACACATCGGTTGGACTGATCAACACGATTACTGACGCGAAGAATAATGTGACGACCTACGGCTACGATTCGCACGGCAATCGTACCTCGGTTACCGACGCGCTGAGCCATCAAACGACCTTCACATACGATTCAATGGATCGCTTGACGAAGATCACCTATCCCGATTCGACCACGACACAGTTTGGTTACGACTATCGCGGTCGGCGAACAACCGTCACGGACCAAAACGGCAAGGTCACGACGTATGCGTACGACGACGCGGACCGACTGCTTACCGTGACGGATGCGGCCAGCAACGTCACAACCTACGTCTACGATACGGAAAACAACCTGACCAGCATCGGGGATGCCAACCACAACACGACCTCGTTTACGTACGACGCCTTCGGGAGGGTGACGAAGACTTCCTTTCCTTCGGGACATGTCGAGATGTATGGCTACGATGCGGACAACAACTTGACCAGCAAGACAGACCGAAAGAATCAGTACATCACTTACGCTTACGACCTGATGAACCGGCTGACGCAGAAGACCTACCCTGACAGCACGTCCGTAAACTACGCGTACGATCTGGACAGCCGGTTGACACAGGTGACCGATCCCACGGGGACGTACAATTTCACGTTCGACAACATGGGGCGGTTGACGAACACGAGCACACAGTACTCGTTCCTTACTTCCCGCACCCTCACGACGGCGTACAGCTATGATGCAGCTTCAAACCGCACCGAATTCACGGATCCCGAGAGCGGCTCGACGGCCTACGTCTACGACCCGCTGAATCGCTTGCAGACATTGACACCGCCTTCGGCCTTCACTACAGGCAGCTTCGGGCTCAGCTACGATGCCTTGAGCCGTCGGACGCAGATGACGCGGCCGAACTCGGTGAGCACTTTGTATGCCTATGACAATCTTTCGCGGTTGACCTCGGTGCTGCACCAACTGTCGGGGAGTACTATCGACGGGGCCGCGTATACCGTGGATAATACCGGGAATCGCACCGCAAAAACCGATGAACCGGCGGGAGTGACATCGAACTACTCCTACGACGCGATTTACGAGCTAACGAAAGTGATGCAAGGGACCAACACCACGGAGAGCTACACGTTTGATCCAGTCGGAGATCGTCTGAGCTCGCTCAGCGTTTCACCGTACAACTACAATACGTCGAACGAACTGACCTCGACGCCGAGCGCGGCGTACACATACGATTACAACGGAAACGTGCTCACCAGCACCACCGGCTCTAACACCACGAGCTATACCTGGGACTTCGAGAACCGTCTCACCAGCGTCACGCTGCCCGGCAGCGGCGGCACGGTCAGCTTCAAATACGATCCCTTCGGCAGAAGAATCGAGAAATCCACTTCGAGCACGACAAGTATCTATGCCTACGACGGCGACAATTTAATCGAGGAGACCAATTCCAGCGGTGCTGCGGTTGCCCGGTATGCTCAAACCGAGACTATCGATGAACCGCTGGCCATGCTGCGCAGTGCCACCACGAGCTACTACCAGGCGGACGGCCTCGGTTCGGTCACTTCGCTGAGCAACGCAGCTGGAGCGCTAGCCCAGACGTACACGTTGGATTCGTTTGGGAATCAAACAGCGTCCTCAGGTTCTCTCACGAACCCGTTCCGCAATACGGGAAGAGAGTTCGACACTGAGACCAGCCTGTACTTTTACAGGGCACGCTATTTTGATCCGCAAAACGGAAGGTTCCTCAGTGAAGATCCGAGCGGGTTTAACGACGGTGTGAATTTCTATCGCTACGTTCACAATGATCCAATCGACAACGCAGACCCAACTGGCTTGACGACGTACAAAGGATTCCCGGCTGATCTTGAGATTCAAATGAGGAACGCCGTTAATGATGTACTCAAGAAATTGAGCCCTACAGGGGGTTGCGATGGTTCGAATCCCCCGTGCGCCGGAAAAGACTCGCCAAAGCTAGCTGGTATCATTCAAGATGCAAAGTTCGTTTACCAACCTAATTCTAACAACTGTGGGCACACGGGACCTGTAAGCTTCACAGGTTTGACGCACACGTTTGGCGTTGGGGCTCCCGCTTTTGGGGCTCTATGCGGGCCCCTTGCATCAACACTCCTGCACGAGGCGGTCCACGGCATGAGACACATATCTGATAAGAAACCAGATCAGATTGAGAAGGATTGTTTCGGAAACACAGGTTCGGGGAAACAATGAGAACACTTCGGCGATTGCAGCTACTCCTCGTCGTAGCTTTGACATTCAGTGCCAGCGTCGCGGGCAAGTGCCCGACGGGAAGCCTTACTGTTCACGGTCGGATCGAGAATCTGCCTTCCAGCGTAGCTGCGGAAGTGGCGGTTGTGGTGGAGACTCCAAAAGGGAACGTCTCGAAAACTGCTTCGATATCTAACGGGGAATTCACTGTCGAGGTGTCGTTCTCGACGCTGAGTTCATCGTTTCTGGGTGGCGACCGGTGCCACAACGTGCCAACGGTCGCGGAAGTTAAGGTAGTGGCGGCGGGCAAGGTTTACGCTCAGAAGCGAATCCCGTTCAAGGACAGTTTCGAGATGTACAGCCCCTTCCTGTATCGCCTAAAACAGGACCTGTCCATCGACGTTCTGAAAGAGGCCGGAAGCAGCGTTCTGAGGCCGCCTGATGGCCATTCAGCGCGCGGTTAAAGCGAGCGTCAGGGATCACCGGTAGCCCAGGATGCCGAGGGCGATGATGCCCACGATGAGCTGAGCGACGTTGACGAGCAATGTTGCGAGTGCCAATAGTCGAAAAACTCTCCCAAACATGTGATCTGCGGTCAGGTGACGATGCCCTTAGCGTGTTCTGAGGGTGCTACCGTGGGGCGCCCGAAGAGCCATGCCTTCGGCATGGGGAGGGGGTAGGACACGTAACCCCAGAACGGGTGGAAGAAGAAGAGGCTGAGCAATTAAGCCCGCAGGAGCTATCAGCGTCCCTAGCGACTGGGGCTGAGGTCTCGTTCGATTGTTCGCTCTCTCTCCTTATTCAGAGAAGAGGGCGGCTCGGTACTTTGGGCGACCCGTGGTTCTGCTGCGCGTGTCGACTCCAATGCAGATCGGTGTGAAACATCGCGGCCGAGGCCTTCAGCAAGAGCGGTTTTATCGTTGGTGTACATTTGCGCATCGTAGCGGCCACGCGACACCGCAACGTATGCCAAACGACGATTGACGAGCTTCTCTCCCCCCTGCTCGGTGTCCACATGGATAAGCACGCGATCAGCAGTCTGCCCCTGGCTGCTGTGACTTGTCACGGCGTAGCCATGATCGAGATGCGGATTCTCTCGAATGTTGAACGCGATCGCGCGACCTGAGTCGAGACGGATTCGGAGGTTGCCACTCTCGTCGATCCTCTCGATCGTGCCCAGCTCCCGGTTCGCGACACGCTGGTCTCGATTCGGGGCGGTGAACTGGATACGGTCGCCTTCGCTGAAGGCCCGCCATGCCTCTTGGTAGAGCGTCACGCCTTGTAAACGGCGAGGGTCGTAAGTGAAACGCTGGCCGTTCTCTCGTTCGACGGTGACGTGGTTCTGTTTCTCGTCAATAGATTCAACGCGCGCATACTCGCCGGGTGCAACGCCGACCGTCTTGCTGCCCTTGGCATACCGCACCACATCGCCGGGTTCGTATTGGGCGGCCCATTGGCGGTCGGCTCCAGTGACCTCCTGCCGGGCGACTAGGACTTTCATCCGATATTCGAGGTACGGCATCCGGTTCGTATCCTGCATGGCGTAGTGAATTGCTTCATTGATGGCCACCCGTGACTGGTTGTCGGGGGACACCACAAGCGTGCCTTCCGGTTGTTTCTTATATTCATGCGCGATTGCAGCGATGCGCTCGTCGCGGTCGACAATCTCATGCAGGCGGCCGCCCGCATCGAGTTTCTCCATCGCCTCTCTGACTTGCCCTCGCGAGAGCTTTTCTACAACTTCTTTGAGTGCCGGGTCTTTCTGCCGCATGATCTCGTCCAGGCGAGCTGTCTGGATTCCGGCCTCCTGCAACTGCTGATACGGCTTGCCCGCTTCAACGGCTTGGTGTTGGCGTGTGTCGCCAACGAGCAATACGCGATCGTCTTTCTGCAGCCGGTGAAGGAATTCGTTCATTTGCTTCGTACTCGCGAGGCTCGATTCGTCCAGGATATAAAGCTGTTTCCGTTCGTCGTGTCCTTTGTAGGTTTGGGCAAGATGCCGTTGCAACGTGCTCGATCTGATTCCACTTTCTTCTAACTTCTGTGCGGCCCGAGAGGTGGGTGCTAACCCCCTGACGATGTAGTTTTCTTGCTCGGCGGCTTCGCGGATCGCTGCGAGAGACGAAGTCTTGCCCGCGCCTGCCACGCCTTCGAGCGCCGTCACTTGATCACGACTCGACAAGATTTGTTCCACCGCCCGGCGTTGCGTATCGCTCAGATGCCCGTGGGACTCTTGGATGGCTCTGCGCGTGCCAAAAGTCGCCAGCGCGGGATGCTGGTTTTGTCCGGCTCGCATGGCATTGATGGTGTCCTGCTCATAGCCGATCATCTCCGCAGTCGTGAATGCCCGGCCAGGCGAGCTGCCTTTCTTTTGTGCTTCGACGAACTCACCTGATTTGATGCGCTCTTCGAAATCGGCTTTCACCTGGGCCAGGGTGGCTCCGCCCATCGAGCGTCGCAGCGCATCCGCCAGTAGAGCGCGCTCATCGGCAACAGCGTCGCGTTCCAAATTTCGTTCTTTTGCGAAGGTCACAGCCGAGCGTGCAGTCATCTTTCTTGAATCTTGGCTAACGTCATTTGCTCTCTCTTTGGCCTCCGCCATTACGCGCTTAGGTTGGTCGCCGAAGTCCAAGGACATGTCCTGGTGCCGCCGCTGCATCTCTTCGTGCGAGAGCCCCATCTTTGCCTCGCGCGTGTGGTGGGCGGCGATCTGCGCAGCGGCTGCTCCGCCCTGATTCTCCATCGCCAGGTGTTCTTTGATCTGTTTCCGGCGCGGGCTCGAAGCGTCCAGATACTCGTGGGTATAACCCTTGATTTCTGGTTGACCGCTCTTGCCGTGTTCGATCTCATAGCCCAACTCTCCGAGATGGTGTGCCAGTTCCGAGCGATAGACTGCCGTGGCGTACTGCTGCGTGCGATAAAGTTCCTTCGGTTGCACAGGGCGTGTTTCGCCATTCTCGGTCTCCGTCAGATTGAAGAAGACGACGTGCGTGTGAAGTTGCGGGGCGGCATAACCGTTTACAGGCCTGGCGCTATCGTGCTCGAATTTTGCGGCGAGCCAGTTGCCCGTTGTCTTCGCTGCAAGATTCCCTCCCAGTCGTACCTGAACATATTGCTCCAGTTCGTTCAACGCGACTTCAACACTGGCTCGATGGGCCTCCTGCACGCGTTCATCGCCGCCTACAAGTGCCGTCAGCGATGCGCTTTTCGGTGCTGCGAAGGT
>Ga0210398_10006592_pt1 | contig 10654 bp, 9 predicted proteins | sample IncBWC4OmetaG_FD_161047 | JGI IMG/M metagenome (GOLD analysis project Ga0210398, IMG submission 161047) | Forest soil microbial communities from Barre Woods Harvard Forest LTER site, Petersham, Massachusetts, United States - Inc-BW-C-4-O | ecosystem: Environmental > Terrestrial > Soil >... | reverse complement strand
CCACCGACAGTACTTCGCTGATCATGAGCGATGGAACTTCTAACCTGACCTATCTCGACCCGGCGAGTCTCAAGCCGGTCAAAGTGCTGGCCGTCACACTCAACGGCGTTCCGCTGGATAGTCTGAACGAACTCGAGTATTTTGGCAAATTTATTTATGCCAATCGCTTTACTCAGACATACCTGGTAAAAATTGACCCCGTCAATGGGAAGGTCGTAGGCAAGCTGGATCTAACGTCGCTGGTCGAAGAGGAAAAGAATCGGAATCCCCGCTGTGATGTGCTGAACGGGATCGCGTATGATCCGTCTACCGATAGAGTCTTTGTAACGGGCAAACTGTGGGCGAATATTTATGAGATCGTGTTCAGTCACTAGAAAACCACGTCAATTTATATGCGTACTATTATTCTTCTGATTGCCGGCAGCTTGCTGCTCTCGGATAGCAGTTGCCATACGCCGACCGGTTCGCCTTCCACAGGACCGGACAGCATTGCGCGAATAGAGTTATATGACCCCAGCGCCGCGGGCATTATCGACAGCAACGCAGTGGTCGAAGTCATCGGTCACCACTATAAATGGTCGGAAGGTCCGATCTGGGTGCCATCGAAGCAGATGCTGCTCTTCTCGGCGGTGCGGGAGAACACGATCTTTCGCTGGAGCGGTGTTGATACGCCGGTCCCTTATCTTACGCCTTCCGGCTATACCGATACGGCTTTCCGGGATGGGGAGAATGGCTCGAACGGGTTGACTTTAGACCGCGAAGGCCGGTTATTGCTTTGCCAGTCGGGCAACCGGCAGGTAGTGCGTCTCGACGCGCCGCTCGATTCGCCAAAACCTGTATTCACCGTCCTGGCGGCGAATTACCAGGGGAAGAAATTCAATAGCCCAAATGACATCATTGCAGACAGTAAGGATAATATTTACTTTACCGATCCGATCTACGGGTTACCCAAGCATGAGAATGATCCCACCCGGGAACTGAAATTTGAGGGGGTGTATAAGATTGCACCCGATGGTAAGCTGAGTTTGCTGATCGACAGCATTTCCCGGCCGAATGGGATTGCACTCTCGCTGGATGAGAAGATCCTGTATGTCGGCAGTAGCGATGACACGCATACGCATTGGGATGCGTTTCAGCTGGACAGCGGCGGCGCCATCCGAAGCGGCGGCCTTCTCCTCGACGGTGCACCGCTTAAAGCGAAAGCAGCGGTCAAACAGGGTGCGGATGGATTTAAGATCGACCGCTTTGGCAATTTGTTTGCGGCGGGGCCGGACGGAGTAAATATCATCAGTCCGGCGGGGAAGCTGCTGGGGTTGATCCGGATTTATAACCGCCCGGCTTCGAATTGCGCGTTTAATGAGGCGAAGGATGTACTATATATTACCGCGTCGGATGAGGTGTTGAGGGTTAAGATACGATAACGACTATTTGGTACCAAGTCAATAACTTTTAGCCTGAATTGATATAATCCATCGTATTTTTGAAATAATCATTAAACCGAATGGCTAAAGGTCCAAATACCCCAAAAAGCCATGGCAAATCGATCCCTCAATCGATGTGAACGTGGTTAGTCTCGAAGACGTAAAGTTGATCTTCTCACAAGCGGAAAAGAGATTGGATGACACCGTAAAAACGGGTGAGAGCATCGCATCGAAGACCATGACAGTGGTCGGGCTTTTGACGGGCGTGCTCATCGCATTGTGCGGATATACAATTTCCAACTGGAATGATGATGAGCCGCTTGGAAGCAAGGTATGGGTGGCTATCATCGGCAGCGTCTACATCGTGAGCCTCTTCTTTTATATGCTCAAAAATGTGCTGCCGAACCGGTACTTTGTCTTGGGCTCCGAACCGAATGAATTAATGATCTCGTCCTTTTTCGCGAATAGTGTTCAGCAAGGCAAAATCTCGGTGTTTCTTTATATGAGCGAGATCGAAAATTATGACTGGCGTATTCAGCGAAATCTGGAATTAAACGAGCAGCGATGGAATAAATATCGTCGGTCGGTAATCTTTTTGCTGCTCCTACCCGTTTTTCTTGGAATTGCTTATGGAATAATGCAATGGCTTTTTTGAACAATTTCGGCGAGAGCTAAATCTTCCCCTCTTTCAATGTACGCTCCGTCGAAGTATTGGCTGTCGGTCGTTGAATGGTTTGATTACCCGACTGTATAGGCTGTTGCCCATTAGCTGGAGCAGCGGAGACAAGTGTTGTATTTGTGGTAGATGCCATCAACACAAAGATAAGAAAAATTTGAAAGTCAATCATTTGGATTGGCAACGAAGGTGGCTCTCCTCAAAGAATTGATTGCCAAGGTAAAACGTTGGCTAGCAATGTACATGACGCGAGATTATGTTTCTTCGGTCTGTGGAAAACCCGTCTTTTCACGTCTCCTTAGAATGAGCAAGAGAAAACTATACTATGTCCCGGGTCTGATCAGCCTCCTGGGATTGCCCGTTCTGTTGTATTTCCTTGGGCCGCGGGACCCCGCTATCCAGACCGCGATAAAAATTTCCGTCCCCTCTGATGACACCAAGCCAGATCCTCCGGGTTTCGTGCGGTTTACAAGGCGTAATATCTACCGTTCGCTAAAGCAGAAGAAGATCGTAAGTGTCAATTTGGACGACGTCTCTCCAGATAATATTGACCAGCTTTACCGGTTTCGGCATCTCAAGAAAATGGATTTTATCTCCAACGAGATCGGTCGCCTTCAATTCACCCATGATACAAACAGTGTCTTTAAGATCGAATTCGGCAACTACTGTACTTATGGTGATTTTGTTTGCGTGCTAAACCTAACCCGTTTGTATGATGTAAAACGGTTTGTATTTATAGACGACGCCTACTATATTTTAGCAACCCCGCCGCCCCAGCCTGACCCGATGCTTGACATAAAGGTGGACCAACCAAATGATGTTGTCTATGGCCCCGGGCCCACCGCAAGAAACGAACCTTCTCAATGGGAGCTTTTTAAGGTCGTGTTCGCAGAGTGGTGGGAAAAGACAATCTTAATTATCAAAAGAAACCATATCTATGTCCTTGGCTTTCTTCTTTTGATCATCATTCCCACGATTGTCCGACTGCATAAAAAAATCTTCCCTAACCCAAAAAAGACGGCTATATTTAGGCAAACGAACTGACGATGAAGTTTCTGTCCCTGGCACCTTTCGTTCCCTCAGGCAGCAAGTATGAAGAATCAAAGGAGCTTTTTCAGGAGCTGGGGTTTACCCTGAATTGGGATTCAGGCGGCATGGCCGGTTTCGCCGCCGACGGCTGCAATTTCATTTTACAAAAGTTCGACCGGAAAGAATTCGCGGATAATTTCATGCTATCAGTCCGTGTCACCAGCGCAGAAGAATTCCGGAATATGGTGCTCGAAAAGAATCTGCCGGAGCGGTTCGGGATCCGGATCGGCCAGGTCACGCCGCAGCCTTATGGTAAAGAAGTAAACATTATCGATATCGCCGGCGTTTGCTGGCATTTTGTTGAATAAAGTATGAAAATGAAGTTACTATTTCTCCAACTGGGATTGATAGGATCGATCGGACTCCAAGCCCAATCCCCGGATTACAAAGTCTATGCAATCCGCTTTGCATCCATGGCGCACCCGGCGGCCATCTCCGCCTTTGCAGACACAGGCCCGAACACCGATAGCGTCAACATGGCCTTCAGCATCTGGCTCATAAAAGGCGACAACGGAAAAAATATTCTCGTCGATGCGGGTTTTCAAAACGACATCGAAGATGCAAAGTATTTCGATCTCGTAAATTATATCCGTCCCGATTCGGTGCTGGCGAAAGTGGGGTTGAAACCGGGAGATATAACAGACATTATTCTCAGCCATCCCCACTGGGACCATATCGACGGAGTCGGGCTTTTCCCCAAGGCGCACATCTGGATCCAGAAGGAGGATTACAATTATTTTGTCGGCGCTGCCTGGGCGACTGACAGTACACACGGGGGCTTTGATAAACGGGATGTCCGGACGATGGTCGAGCTGAATATGGCGCAGCGGGTCACGCTCGTTGACGGCGATAACAAGGAGATCATTCCGGCCATCAGAGTTTACACCGGCTCCCGGCATACTTTCAATTCCCAATACGTGGTCGTTCAAACAAGATCGAAAAATATCGTTCTCGCCTCCGACAACATCTGGATCTATTACAGCCTCGACCACATGGTACCGGCATCCAAAGGCGGAACCCTCGATCCAGCCGGTTACGTTCGCGCGATGCAGCGCATGAAAACGCTGGCCACTTCCCCAAAATATATCATCCCCGGTCATGACGCAAAAGTCTTTACGATATTCCCCTCGGTGACGGATGGGGTCGTCGAAATCGAATAGCTATCTGCACATGAATAAAAACTCCACGTATCTCCCATCAAAAAGCCACTATGAAATTCTCGACGGACTGCGCGGTGTAGCGTCGGTCGCAGTGGTTATCTTCCATATCTTTGAAACATTCACGGGCGGCAATCGCTTCATCCAGATCATCAATCACGGGTATCTGGGGGTAGATTTCTTCTTTCTGCTGTCGGGCTTTGTTATCGCCTATTCCTATGATGACCGCTGGGGTAAGATGACGCAATGGGACTTCTACAAGCGTCGGCTTATCCGGTTACAGCCGATGGTCATCATGGGCTCGCTCATCGGCGCGGCACTATTCTACCTCCAGCCTTCGGTAGTATTCCCGCTCATCGCCGGGACACCGGTCTGGAAGATGCTGCTCATCATGGTGATCGGCGCTACGCTAATCCCGATACCTATCTCCTGGGATATCCGGGGATGGCAGGAAATGCATCCGCTGAATGGCCCTGCCTGGTCGCTCTTCTTCGAATACATCGCCAATATTCTGTACGCGGTAGTTATCCGGCGATTCTCGAAATGGGGGCTTGGGATCTTCGTCTTTCTGTCGGCTTGTCTGCTGGTGCAGTATACGGTATGGGGCCCGCAGGGGGACCTGATCGGCGGCTGGTCGCTGAACGCCACGCAGCTGTATATCGGGTTCACTCGGCTGCTCTATCCATTTTTTGCCGGGGTGCTCCTGTGCCGGATGGGGAAGCTGATCCATATTAAAGGCGCCTTTGGCATTTGCAGCCTGCTGATCCTGGTCATTTTCTGTGTCCCGCGGATCGGCGGGAGTACGCAGCTCTGGATGAATGGGCTGTATGAATCGGTCAGTATCATCTTCTTCTTCCCACTGATCGTCGCTATCGGAGCGGGAGGGCATATTGCCTCAAAACGAGCGGCCCGCGTCTGTAAGCTGCTCGGCGATATTTCCTATCCCCTTTATATTACCCATTATCCGCTGATCTATCTCTACACGACGTGGGTTGTGAAAAATCATGTTGAGATGGGTCCCGGCCTTATTGTGGGTCTGGTCCTGCTGATCGTCAGCATTGCGCTGGCGTACGCCTGCCTCAAATGGTATGACGAGCCGCTGAGGGCCTGGCTGAAAGCCAAATGGGGTGGGATCAAAACCAAGTAAAATTTTAGTAAGGCCGGTTTTGGAAATTTTCGTCAGCTTTGGCGGACCAACAAATAAAATATTATGATCCCAGTCAAAGGATATGCCGCTCAAAGCCCGACTACCGACCTGGCGCCCTGGAACTTCGAACGCCGTGAAGTCGGCCCGCATGATGTTCAGTTCGATATCCTGTTCTGCGGCGTCTGCCATTCTGATCTGCACCAGATCAAGAATGACTGGTTCCCGGGTATCTTCCCCATGGTGCCGGGCCATGAGATCGTGGGCCGAGTCGTCAAAGTTGGAAGTCAGGTCAAGAAGTTCAAGGTCGGGGATCTGGCCGGTACGGGTGTCATGGTTGACTCCTGCCGAACTTGTGAAAATTGCAAGCAGGACCTCGAGCAATATTGTCTGAATGGAAATTCCCAAACCTATAACGGGCGGGAACAGGACCACAAGACACCTACCTATGGCGGTTATTCAAAAACCATCGTCGTAAATGAGGATTTCGTCCTCCAAATTTCCGGGAAGCTGGACCTCGCCGCCACCGCGCCGTTGCTTTGTGCAGGGATTACTACCTATTCTCCCCTGAGACATTGGAAAGTGGGTAAAGGCCATAAATTGGGCGTCGTTGGCCTGGGCGGTCTGGGCCATATGGGGGTAAAATTCGGGGTGGCCTTTGGCGCCGAAGTAACCGTCCTGAGCACTTCACCGACAAAAGAAAAGGATGCGAAGAAACTGGGCGCCCATCACTTCCTGGTAACGACCGATCCCGAGCAGGTGAAGGCGGCGAAAAACTCCTTCGATTTCATCCTGGACACCGTCTCTGCGGAGCATGATATCAACCTGTATTTGTCGTTGTTGCGGCTGGACGGGGTACACATCTCCGTTGGCATCCCGCCGAAACCATTAGAGATCAAGACGTTCAGTCTGATGGACGGCCGAAGAAGCCTGACCTCATCGGGGGTCGGAGGGCTAAAGGAAACGCAGGAAATGCTGGATTTCTGCGCCGAACACCAGATCGTATCGGACATTGAACTAATAGATATAAAAGACATCACCAAGTCTTACGCCCGAATGCTGAAAGGCGACGTTCGGTACCGGTTTGTCATTGAAATCGCGACCCTCTGACGGGCGGCCGGAGACGAAATTGGTATATTACTTGCAGGAGATATTGTTCCATCCTAAACTATTGTGTATGAACAAGATGCTTGCAATTATTTTGCTTTTAACGGTCTCATCCGGTTGTTTCGCGCAGATCGTGGGTAAGGTCGATAAGAAAACCAAGGAATTTTCGATCGACCCCGGTCAAAAGGTCAATTATATGGTATTCGGCTATCGGTTTGCCAACGCCACCACGGAGAAATATATCTGTTTCGCTTCAAATCAGGATGTTGAGAGAGCAAACATCAATTTGCCGCTGGGTTCCTACTTCGATACCAACGGGCTTCCGTCCGGTGCAAAGATCCTCTACATGGGGATTGCGGGAAAGTTTGCAAAGATGAGTTTCCATACCGGCGGGGGGAAAACGATCATCTTCTATTTGCCGCGATCGAGCTTTGTTATAGTATAGGTGAAATTCTTGGCAGGACTGGATAATTCGCCCAAGTTTCGTATCTTAAGGAAAATACACCTTGCCATGACTAATTTTGACACCTCCCACGTCAAAAATATCGTTTTGCTGGGTCATTCCGGTTCCGGCAAAACTACGCTGGCAGAATGCATGCTCTATGAAGCAGGTCTTATTACGCGGCGTGGAACCATCGAAGAACAAAATACGGTCGGTGATTTCAATGAGCTGGAACAGCAACGAGGCAATACTATTTTTTCCAAACTCCTTCATACCCGATGGCGGGGCTACAAGATCAACATCCTGGACACTCCCGGGTATGACGACTTTGCAGGAGAGGTCTTGTCGGCCCTGCGGGTCGCGGATACCGGCGTGCTGCTGCTCAACGCCAACTTCGGAGTAGAGGTAGGAGCGGACATCATCTGGGAATACACGGAACATTTCCGGACACCGATGCTGCTCGCCGTCAACAAGCTCGATCAGGACAAGGCGGATTTTGACAGCACAGTAGCGCAAGCCCGGGAACATTTTAGCAAGAATGTTATCGTTGTGCAGTATCCGCTCAACCAGGGTCCGGGCTTTAATGCGATAATCGATGTCCTGCACATGATCCAATACCGGTTCCCGGCAGAAGGCGGCCGGCCGGAGAAGCTGCCCATTCCGGGTTCGGAACGTGAGAAGGCGGACCAGCTGCATCGGGAGTTGATCGAGGCGATCGCCGGGAACGATGAAACGCTGATGGAGAAATATTTTGAAAAAGGCGAACTGGATGAGGATGAGATGAAGCAGGGGCTAAAGCACGCCATGATCCAACATGAACTGTTCCCGCTGTTCTGCCTTTCTGCAAAGAAGAATATGGGGAGCGGCCGGATTATGGGTTTTATCGACAATGTCTGTCCCGGTCCTGCCGAACTACGGCCGCCGATTACGCTTTCCGGAGATCCCGTCCCCTGCGATCCGTCGGGACCGCCTTGCATCTTCGTCTATAAGGTCCTTTCGGAAAATCATATCGGGGAAATGTCCTTTTTCAAAGTCTATTCCGGTACGATCAAATCAGGCATGGAACTGGTGAATGAGACCAACGGGGTGACGGAAAAGCTCAACCAGCTATTCGTGGTGGAAGGTAATAAACGCATCCCCGTTAATGAATTGTCTGCCGGGGATATCGGGGCTACCATCAAACTGAAGGATACGCATGTCAACAATACCCTTCATGCCCGGGGAGTGAATTTGGAGCTGCCCCCGATCGAATTCCCTTCCCCGCTGATGAGCGTGGCCATCGAATCCGAGCTGAAAGGTGACGAGGAGAAACTGGCTGCAGCAGTCCGCCAGGTCCGCGAGGAAGACCCCACGATCATCCTGGAGATGTCGCAGGAGCTAAAACAGATGATCATCCATTGCCAGGGTGAACTGCATCTGTCGGTAATCAAATGGAAGCTGGAACATTTTTCAAAAAACCTGCGCCCAAGCTTCAGCCGACCACGCATCCCCTATCGCGAGACCATCCGCAAACCGGTACAATCGAACTATCGTCACAAGAAGCAATCCGGTGGGGCCGGACAGTTCGGCGAGGTATATATGCAGGTAGAGCCTTGGTTTGAAGGCATGCCGGACCCTCGGGGTCTCTCGGTGCGGGGCCGGGAGGAATTTCAGCTGGACTGGGGCGGAAAGCTGGTCTTTCTGAATTGTATCGTCGGCGGCGCCATCGATCAACGCTTCCTGCCATCGATCCTGAAAGGCGTCATGGAAAAAATGCAGGAGGGTCCGCTGACCGGCTCTCATGTCCGGGACGTGCGCGTGATCGTGTATGACGGCAAGATGCATCCCGTCGATTCCAACGATATTTCCTTTAAGATTGCCGGGATGATGGCTTTTAAACAGGCATTCCGGCAGGCGGACCCGCAGGTGCTCGAACCCATTTATTCGGTTACGGTATTATGCCCGGATGACCAGACCGGCGGGATAATCAGCGATCTCCAGATCCGCCGCGCCATCCTGGAAGGAATGGACACGGAAGGTCATTTCACAAAGGTCATCGCAAGGGTGCCGCTCGCGGAAATGCACGATTTTTCCTCCTCACTCCGGTCTATAACCCAGGGCCGCGCGAAATTCCGGATGAAGTTCCTGGAGTATGCAGCGGTGCCGCCTGAGCTGCAGCGGAGGCTTTATGAGGAGTATAATAAGGTGGCGGCCCATCAAGAGGCGTAAAAGACGGGACCGGGATATGCCTGCTTTTTATTATCTTGTTTTAAATATGCTAACCAGAACACTGTTGGTTTTCACCTTTGTTTCCTTTTGTTCGACAACCCTTTGGTCCCAAAACGTCTTTAAAGTCAAAGTCGGGGGATGTGCCGTTTCCGAATTTTGTGTGGATTGCGGCGATCCGAAAGCTTCATACGACGAAACCGATTTCCGGAAAATCATTTCCGAGCTTAATTCGAATTACAATTTCAAGGGAATGCGGGGAAACGTCGCTTTCCAGGTACTGATAGACTCCCTTGGCCAGCCCTGCGTCCTCAGCCATAGCGACGAGTCGAAGGCCAGATTTACGCTCGACATCGTCCAATATCTCAACCAATGCCGTTGGACACCGGCAGTCGATCATGGCAAACCGGTCCGCGCCTCCGTAAATGTCATTTTTTCTTTCGAAGACGGGCGGCTGACCGGGTCCATCCATCGGGTTGACCCCGTTAATTTAATGGCGAATATGAGGAACGCCGATCCGCCGGTGGTCTACAACAAGAGCTATCATTACAAGAACCCTTCGTTGCGCACATACGACATCACCGTCTGGCAAAAGGAGAACTCCGGGCTCCCCCAGGACATGAGCCAGCACTCCGTCGTCGACAAGGACGGCGTGCTTTGGGTCGCGACCCTCAACGGCATGGCCACCTTCGACGGCCATGAATTCTCCAGGTTGTCAGAAAGCAACTCTCCCTTCAAGGCCACTCAAGGCGCGCAATCCATTGCCCTGGACCAGGACAACAACAAATGGATCGCTACAGTGGATGTAGTGTACAGATATGATAACAAAGAATGGACGAAATATACCCGGGAGCAAACCAGGACTGACGGCGGGATAATCCATGTCACCTGCACGCCGTCCGGGGAGGTATTGGTCTGCACCAGCAACGGGCTTAGTATCCTGAAGAATGGGCAATGGGAGCTGCTGTCTGACCAGACTGTCAAAGAACTTCCTTCCAACAGGGTCTTTTATGCCTATCGCGACCGAAGACAACGGTTGTGGATCGGAACGTTTGGGGGCACTATTATGATCGATACCAACAAACAAGTCGTAGTGTTCAATCAGTCGGAGACTCCATTGAAGTCGACCTTTATCACCGGGGCCGTGGAAGATGATGCCGGAAATCTATATTTCTCATTAGCAGATTACGAACCCGGTAGGGAAAGACACCGGCCGAAAGAAGGGCTTGCTATTTTATCCGGCGATGGAAACTGGCAGCATCTAAACGATGAAAATTCCGGCTTGCAATCCGATCATGTCAATTCCCTACTTTTTGATCCATTCGAACATGTACTCTGGATCGGCACGAATGAATCGGGGCTGGTCAGATGGGACCTGAAAACCGGATGGGAAGTTTATCACGATCAAAATTC
>Ga0210398_10006591_pt1 | contig 10654 bp, 11 predicted proteins | sample IncBWC4OmetaG_FD_161047 | JGI IMG/M metagenome (GOLD analysis project Ga0210398, IMG submission 161047) | Forest soil microbial communities from Barre Woods Harvard Forest LTER site, Petersham, Massachusetts, United States - Inc-BW-C-4-O | ecosystem: Environmental > Terrestrial > Soil >... | reverse complement strand
GAATGCGCAGTTGGATATCGAATCGATGCCATTGCAGGTGGCTGCCTTCTCAATTGATGACACAGTGCGGCGGATCGATCGAGATTGGCGCGTTTTCGCCGCATCGAAGGGGTTGACGCTCAACGTGCGGCCGTGCGCCACCATGGTTGTCAGTGATCGGCGTTTGCTCTCGGTCATCCTCGACAACCTGGTTGCAAACGCGGTGAAATATACCAACCTTGGACAGGTTAGCCGGGACTGCCGAAGCGAAGGGGATTGCCTTTTGGTCAGCGTTGAGGATACGGGACCTGGAATTGCGTGTGATGAGCTTCGGCGGTTCGCTCAATCCGCTTGCATGCCGCAATTAAATACCAATGGCAGCGGCTTGGGCTTGGGCTTGGATATCGTTCATCGCTCTGCGGCGCTATTGGGTCATGAGATTGACGTGGCTTCCGTACCCGGCATTGGCACTTGTGCGACCGTTAAGGTGCCCTTGGCCAGATCGACGGAGACTGAGCCACTCGCAATCGGAATGTCGCACCACGAATCGACGCGTCTTACGTGAGCTTATCGACGCTCGCTATCCAATGCAAAGAGGGCATACCATGGCAAAAACTGACTCTGAGAAAAGCGAGCTGAGGCGTCGTCGAGTGACGCCCCTGATTACACCGACGGATCTCGGTGCGAAGGCATCCACAGACATCGCGGGCGGCATGAATGCGATCCTTGCCGACGTGTTTGCGCTCTACATGAAGACGAAGAATTTTCACTGGCACATGAGCGGACCGCATTTTCGCGACTATCACCTGTTGCTCGACGAGCAGGCCGATCAGCTGTATGAGATGACCGACCCCATCGCCGAACGAATAAGAAAGACCGGCGGATCGACTTTGCGCTCGATCGGGCATATCGCACGAATCCAGCGAATCAAAGACAACGATGCCGACTACGTCGATCCACTCGACATGCTCGCTGAACTGCGCGAAGACAACCAGACCCTGGCAGCCCGTTTGCGCGAGGTGCACGACGTGGTCGACGAAGTACGGGATATTGCGACCGCGAGCCTCATTGAAAATTGGATTGACGAAACCGAACGACGGACGTGGTTTTTGTTCGAATCGAGTCGCCGCGGTGAATGACCGGTCACTAAGCAATCACCCACTTCGAGCGGTGGCCTGGCTTACCGACAACACATCGGCATCGTGACGATCCGGGAATGTATGGCCGCACAAACTCGGTCCTGGGCCGCGATTCGACGCGCCGCTTCCGTAGCGATACTCGCTGGTCTCTTGCAAGGGTCCTTGTCAAGTAGCGCTGCATCCGCAGACGGGACGCTAACTCTTCGGGGCTCAGCCGCACCCGGCGCGGAGAATACCGGTACGATTCTTTCGCCCCGGGCGCTGCAAGAAATTGCAGGGGTCGAGGCCGAAATCGACCGCACCGAGGCACAGGCAATCGAGAGACTGGCCGGGCCGCCGGGAAATCAGATCCAGCAAATCGAGCTGCTCGGTAAGTTAATGCTCTACGACAAGCAACTCTCGGTAAACCGCAACGAGGCATGCGCTTTCTGTCACACCCCCGAGACGGGGTTTACGGGTCCCGTGTCGGAGCTGAACCGGACAACGGCCTCCTATCCCGGCTCGGTGCGCACGCGATTCAGTAATCGCAAGCCGCAATCGCACGCCTACGCGCCGCTTTCTCCCGTGCTTCACTACAATCCAGGGCAGGGTGACCTCGTCGGCGGCAATTTCTGGGACATGCGTGCGACGGGCCGTCGTCTGGGCAACCCGGCCGCCGAGCAGGCTGAAGGGCCGCCGACCAACCCGGTGGAAATGGGACTACCGGATATTGCCTGTGCGGTCTATCGCGCCTCACAACGTCCCTATCGCGCCCTATTCGAAAGCGTATGGGGACCACAAGCCTTCGCGCTCGCGTGGCCGCGCGATGTGGAACTGGTCTGCGCGCGGCCGGGGCCGCCTCTCGCCGGCGCACCGATGCCGGTTCAACTTAGTCCGCTCGACCGTGGCCGGGCCAGTGTCACTTTTGACCAGATGGCACAATCGATCGCCGGCTACGAAGCCTCAGCCGAAGTAACGCAGTTCACTTCGAAATACGACGCAGTGCTTTCGGGCAAAGCGCAGTTCACGACGCAGGAAAAGGCCGGCTACGAGCTGTTTCGCGGCAGGGCGCAATGCAACGCCTGTCATCGCGACGGTGGGCCGGGCGAAGATCCGTTATTCACCGACTTCACCGCCAGCAATATCGGAACCCCAGCCAACCCGCGGCTTCCCTACTACGCGCAAAAGCAGCCCGACTCACTGGGCTATGTCGCCAATCCGGCGGGTTCATCATTCGTCGACCGCGGCGTCGGCGATTTTCTCACCGAGGCGCATCTCCTCAGCCAACCCTCCCCCGTGGATCAGCGGTGGGTCAAGTTGGCGCCCGACAACCAAGCGCGAATTCAAGTGCCCACACTCCGCAATGTGGACAAGCGGCCCTACCCGAGCTTTGTGAAAGCCTATATGCACAATGGGTATTTCACGAGCCTGAAGTCGATCGTGCACTTCTACAACACGCGCGACGTACTTCCACGCTGCCAGCCCCATGACGTCGGTGAAGGCACGACATGCTGGCCTGCGCCCGAGTCGACCGAAAACATGAACAAGAGCCGAGTTGGGCGGCTCGGCCTTTCGGACGCGGAGGAAGATGCGATCGTGAGCTTCATGCAGACTCTGACGGACGGATTTATGCCTGTCGAGGGAAGGATTGTCTCGCCGGCGATTCGGTAGCCTGGAAATCGTCTCGTTGTAGACTGATACTAAGAATTTAAATGTCGGTTCAAGCGTCAAGACCGGCCGCGGCAAGGGTTTGGTGCGCTTTGCGGGCGATTGCTTGATCGATCATTTGTCCGTCGACGCTTCCGACACCCTTGGCGTTCTCGGTTAGGATGGCGCGGGCCTTCGCAACCGCCTCGGCACTAGGCGTGAGCGCCGCGTTAATCGCTGCGATCTGTGCCGGGTGAATCGCGGCTTTGGCGGTGAAACCGAGCGCCACCGCGGTAGCGACCTCCTGCTTCAACCCCACCTCATCGCGCAGCTCGAAGAAAGGTGAATCGATCGGTGTTACACCCGCGAGGGCACACGCCGCAATCAACTGGCTCCGGGCAAAGGCGAGCGGCTGCCATGCGCAGGCCGCCCCGAGGTCAGCTGCCATATCGGCAGCACCAAACAGCAGCCCAGCGAGCCGCGGCGTCGCGAGGGCAATCGCCTCCACCTCGGCAAGGCCGCGTGCGCTCTCGATCATGCCGATGAGTTGAATGTTCTTACCCGCCGCAGTCAGGAGTCGGTCGAGGATCTGAAGATGACCGGCCGAATCTGTTTTGGGCAACACCAGAAAGCCTGGGGTGGCTCTTGATGCAAGCAACGCGTCCAGATCGGCAATCCCCGCCCGCGTGTCGAGTCCGTTGATACGCAGCGCACGCAGAGCACCTTCGGTTGGCGCGTCGGTCAGATATTGCAGGGCGGTGGTCCGCGCCGCAGCCTTGTCCTTTGGCGCAACCGCGTCCTCGAGATCAAGGATCGCGACGTCGGCGCCGGCCGCCGCGGCCTTCGCGAAGCGATCGGGGCGGGTTGCCGGCGTGAACAGCCAGCTTCGAGTGCGGGTAGATACTATGTTTGTCATTGGTAGTCTCCGTTCCTTTCACGCGAGAGTCCTACTCACATCCTAGCAAACGTCACCCAAGTAAACGGAGTATCTCCTCATGACTCGAGTTGAAGCCACTCGGGCTGGAGATTTTTCTTTAGGACATCCTAAAGGCAAGCTCACCGTCCGCTTGACAGCTCGTCCAGGCGATACTGGAAGTGCTTGCGAAAGCGTCAGCTTAGTTTGAGACGGACGTTGGAGTCCAGCACGACCTCGTACTCGCCGCTTTCCTGCAGCTCGAGCCCCCGCACCCGTTCGAGGTTAACAATGATCGAGCGGTGGGTGCGGAAGAATGTGCGAGGGTCCAGGTCCTGCTCGAGTTCCTGGATCGTCCTCCGTACGATGTGCGTATCGTCGCCCAGGTGCAGGCACGCATAGTTTTTCGCGGCTTCGATCCAATCGATTTCCGAGGCCTTCAAGAATAGTGTCTGGCCGCGACTCTTCACCGCAATCCGACTGACCGAGTGGGCATGGTACGGATTTCCGCGAGCGAGCCTACCCTTGGCGCGCTCGAGCGCGCGGCTGAAACGCGCGTCGTCCAAAGGCTTCAAAATGTAGTCGAGCGCGCCCGCTTCGAAAGCCCGCAGAGCATAGGCGGCGTAGGCCGTCACAAAAATGACGGTCTCGGGCAAATCCGCGCCCAACAGTTCGAGCACGTCGAAGCCGTCGCATTCTGGCATTTGCACGTCCAAGAACACGAGGTCCGGTCGGGACCGCCTGATCTCCTCGATCGCCTCGAACCCGGATCCGCATTCGATCACCGATCCGACATCGGGGTCTCGGCGCAACAGAAGGTTCAGGTAGCGGCGCGCCGGGGCTTCGTCATCAACCACAAGGGCTCGAATCGAGCCGAGCGGTTTGGCAGGCGACACGTTCATGCCTCCTGTAGCGGCATTGTCACGATGACTTCAACGCCGCCCTCTTCAGCCGGCTGCAGCAAGAGATTAGATCGGTCGCCATGAAGGATCTTAAGACGCGTGCGCAGATTGCCGAGTCCGACGCGGTGGGGAGCGAGCCTCATATCCTCCTGTTCCCATGGGCCGTCATTGTAGACGGTCAAGCGAAGCGTACCATCGCGGGTCATCCCGGCGACTCGAACCTCGCCGCCCGATCGGCGTTTGGATACTCCGTGCTTGATGGCGTTCTCAACAAGCGGCTGCAACAGCAGGCTCGGGACCTGCGTTGCCAGCAGCTCATCGGGAATGTCGATGCTCACTCGCAGGCGGTCGCCGAAACGGATCTTCTGGATGTCGATGTAGCGCTGCAGGTACTCCACTTCCTCCTGCAGCGTGACCTGTGCGCGATGAGAGTCTTCCGAGGCGCGGCGCAGGAGCTCGCTCAAGCCCACGATCATGCGAACTGCCGCGTCACCGCGTTGGTCGTATACGAGACTGGCGATCGAGTTCAAAGTGTTGAACATGAAATGAGGGTCCATCTGACCCCTGAGCACGGCAAGCTGCGCTCGGGCGAGTTCCTCATTCTGCCGCGCCATTTTTTCGCGCGAGTCCACCACATAGGTGGCCGCCAAAATCAGCGCATAGGCGATCACAAACGTCACGATCTGCTCGAGGAGCAAGTCGGACCAGGTGTCCACGAATGTGGGTGGCGAGTTCCGGTGCCACGGGTTGAAAATGACCTGGAGTAATGCCGACCAGCCTCCCGCGGCTGCGCTGACCGCAGCGAACGCAGCCAGATGCAAGCTCATCGCTTTTAAGATCTCGCCTCGAACGATTGGCCATCGTCGCGCCAGCTCAATGACGAACGGCGTCGCAAGCGCCCAAGGTAGCCAGGAAATAGACACTATCAAAAATGGGCGAAGCCAAGCCTTGCCCGCACCCACCAAGTGCATGGTGAGAAGCGTCTGGCTCGCATCGAACAACGCTGCCGCGCACCAGATGGCCGCAATCCAGATCCAGCCGGTCAAGCGTGCGTCTGCGCGAGCGTCGGTCATACCGACACACTACATCAAGTACGAAGCGAAAATCCTGGGCTGGGGCGAATGGCGGTTTTGCTGCAACGAGCGGTCTTAATCGCTGCGGCGGTCGCCAATACAATGTCCGCGAGTGTTGAGGCGAAGCCTTCAACCTGCGCCCGACAACTGCGTTCAGGTCCAATTTTCACTTGCGAGAGGAAGGTCGTCACAAGGCACCCAATTCGATTTCCGATATTCCAGCCGCGCTCCTCTTTCGCTTATCAGGCGGCGGAAATCTAGTGCAAAAATCTGCCAAAAATGAAGCATTGCGGAGGAGATGGTTGCCAGATTGTACCACCGGTCCGGCGAACCATTAGTTTCTGAGACGCGGTGCTAAACCAGAATATTCACGATAGGAGGATCGATATGAAAATTATGGCTATCTTGATCGCAGTCGTCGCGCTTGTTTCCTCAGCGAATGCCTTGGACAACGCAAGTAATTCAACCGCCGCCACAATGGCGGTTGCCGATCCGTCGCGCCCGGCCTCTGACACCACACGGGATGCGGACCGAAAGCCGGCGCAAACTTTAGTGTTCGCAGGCATTAAATCGGGGGACAAGGTTGCCGACTATGTCGCCGCCGCAGGCTATTTTACGCGGCTCTTCGCCAGCGTCGTCGGCTCGACGGGTCACGTTTACGCGGTGGAGCCCACCGCCTTCTTCCAGTTCGAGCATTTCGTTAAGTCAGTCGCGGAGCTGCAGGGCTATGCCGTCACCCATCCAAATGTAACAGTGACGACTGCCGCGGCGCTCGAAGGACTAAAGTTCCCCGAGAAGCTCGACCTGTTCTGGATTTCCCGAAATTACCACGACCTACACGACGAGTTCATGGGCCCGGTCGACATCGCTGCGTTTAACAAGGCCGTCTTCAGTGCGCTGAAGCCGGGTGGCGTATACGTAATTCTCGATCATTCCGCCGCTCTGGGTGCGCCCGCAAATGTGACCGAGACCTTGCATCGCATCGAGTCCTCGACCGTGCGCCGGGAGGTCGAAGCCGCGGGCTTCAAGTTCGACTCCGAGAGTTCGATTCTCGCCAATCCGGCGGACCCCCGCACAGCCGAAGTGTTCGACAAGACGATTGGCGGACACACCGACCAGTTCATCCTCAAATTCCGCAAGCCTAAGTAATTAGCATGACGCAACGCATCCCCTTCGGCCGAACGGCGGTAGTCCTCTTGTCGGCGGTGCTAGGCGCCGTGAGTTTGATCCCGCTTTCATCGATCGCGGTCGCGGCCGGCCTGACAGACAAATTGGTTGGCACTTGGCGCCTCGTTCGATACACAGATACAGACCCGAGCGGGAAAGTGACCTACCCCTTCGGAGAGAACCCAAGGGGCTACTTCGTCTATGACCCCACCGGCCATCTCAGCGTGCAAATCATGCGAATGCCGCCCCGACCGGTGTTTGCCTCCGGCGAGGACGACAAAGGGACCGACGCCGAGGTGCGTGCGGCCTACGAGGGCTATGTGGCGTACTTTGGCACCTATCGCGTCGACGAGGCCAACAGCGTCGTCACGCATGTCGTGGAAGGCAGCCTCAACCCGGGCTACACCGGGACGGACCAGCCGCGGGCGTTCACATTGCATGGCGACGTACTCATCATTCAGGTCCGCGACAAGGATGGCAGCTCTTACTTTCGGGAACTCCACCGGGTCAAGTAACCGGCGACGGGCGTCGCCGCAGGAGCGACAAATCTGGCCGGCGGGCTATGTTCCGTGGCTACGCCACCAATTCGTTCAGTTCGCGCTGATCTTGACGCTCGATTTGGCTGGCCTCTTTTGTGAGGTTAATTTGCATAGCGATGTGGGCCACATCGAGCAAAGATTGTTTAATTGAATAATTAGCGGATTCACCGAGCCATTTCAAAACGGGAAATAAATGCCATAGCGTTGCGCTGCCTTCATGGACAGCAGCCGGAAAGCTATCTTTGTGTGTGAGCGCCAGCTTTCTCATGTTTTGTCGAGTAACGCCGACCAATCCCGCGACATCAGTTAATCCAACAAAATCAGGAGTGATTTCGAGAAGTTTTGCTGCGGGAATTGCCCGCTTCACATCGGCAAGCGCACTGAATATCGCTTGTTTCGCAGAGTCTGCTTCGCGAGTGAAATCCAAAGCGATGCGGCCGCTTTGACCGATGCCAACTAGCGCGTCGTTGCACCCCGCTGCTCCCAGGCGCTCGACGAGTTCATCAACGCTCGGGCTATCCGCGGTCAGCGTGAATTTCAATGTGAACTCAAATTCCATCATTACTCTCCGAGTCAGATTCTTCCTTTGCGGCGTCCGCTTCCCGCTTGCGCGTTGTGCAGTTATCGACGACCCGCTCAAGTTGCCTTGCATGATTGCCTGGATTTTTCGGCGTACTCCAAATACTCGCGATACAAAATTGACCGCAGCGACATTCGGCATCGTTGTAGGGGCAATACATTTTGCCCCAGGCATGACTGCCTCCGACTTCGACGCGCCACCCGTTGTCTTCCGCGTGCCGTATGGCCTCTTCAACTTCTTTCTTCGGATGCCGTGCTCGAGCCATGTTGACCTGTCCACACTATTGCTGGTATCAAAGGTTGTCAAGTGACAACCAACCATTTATAGAAGCCTCGCCGCAAGAATGGGATCGATACCCACGATTGCGGCGGCGCATCATGAATCGGCGATTCAACCCGCTACCAACGTGAAGTCGGCTCATGCGTCATGGCTTTCTAATGAAAGACATCTTGGTAGGTATAGGTAAGTAGTTTCCCCGGACCTCTTCTGCGTGGGCGAGCGCTAGGCCCTCCCCGACCTTGCCACATTGATCTTCTCGGCATATTGCTGCGGCATACACGGCGACCTCCACCTACCCGCCGGCGTGATCGCCGCCAAGTCAATGTCGAGTTCAATCGACGAAATACCACGACCGGCGCAAAAAACCGCCGCGGAGACTCCGGCAGGATCTCGCCCTCTGGATACCTCGTAAGCCAGGAGCTTCGCCCGGAGCCGCCATGGACAGCTTCACGGCGTTCCGGAAAACAAATGCAATCCACAAATGCCTAACGGGAGGGTCGTTCGGTGTTGGCTAAGGCCCACAGATCGAACTCGTTGTGAACATCGCGCAGGAGTCTTATGCCCCGACGCAGCACCTCCTCCTCGTCTCCCACATCGGCAGAATGTCTTGCCGCCAGCGAGCGCTGGCAAACGACCACGACGGACAGCGCCTGATCAAAGCGCCCGAGAATCTCCCAGGGACCAGGCAAGAGAGCACCTGAAGCGGCGGCCTGCTTTCTGATTCGGCCGCCGCGAGATCTGCTGTGGCCCATGGTTCTTAGGCCATCCTCTTTCATACGTCGCGATTTTTTCATACCGGTGCTCTAAAAAACGGAAGCAGCACAGTTAATACAAGCATCTCGTGTCTCTATTTTGGTAGAACACCTTACCCTTCCCCACATCATAACTCTGCCCCCTAAATGGGAGCAAGCGAAAACACAGGTACGGTGTGCGCTCCTGATTCGGGGGCGTGCATGGCGAAATATCTGCGAACTTCCCGTCACAAAGCGCTGCTGTCTGCCCTGACCAAAGCGCGGACGAAGGCCGGATTAACCCAACGCGAACTTGCGCACCGCTTAGATCGCGCGCATTCTTTTGTAGGCAAAATCGAGTCCGGCGAGAGGCAGCTGAACGTCCTAGAGTTTTGCGACTACGCCAGCGCCCTAGGCGTGGACGCAGCGGATTTGTTGCGATCCGTGCTCAAATCGCCCCGATAGTACAAAGTCTTGCACGCAGCAGGACAGCGCAACAAAATGGATTGCTGGCAAGGCATTGCGCGACGCAAATCGAGCTGCATGGACCCTTAGTGGACCGATGTTGGTTTTCCGGGGCGTGAAAAACAGGAGTTTTTCCCGCAGCGTCCATGGATGGATCCACAGCGGCCCGGGAAGCAAATACGATCCACGCTCAGACCTATCTAGGTAGGAGCCGTCTGGAATAATCGAGCTGGCGACCACGCTTGATCGCTTCGCGCATCGCCATTTGCATATGGCCTTTATTTCGCTACACGAGAAATGTTTGGGAAAGTGTCCACTTGCAACTGAAGGACTGACGCATTTGCAGGTTGCCTAAATCCAGTTTATAGGGATATGGTGGATCCACGCTTGGTAAGGACTGCGTGAGCCGAGCGGCGCGCTCGCGCGCAAAGCACTCCGCTTACAAGGATTCGTATTCACATGAAAGTGCTTTGCATTCACCAAAACTTCCCCGGGCAATGTCTGCGCCTCACCCGCTATTTAAGTAGGCGACCCGAATCGTGTTTATTACTCGGCGCCACGATGTCGAATTGCTGGGCGTGAGAAACGTTTCATTTGGTGCTGCTGGCGCTCGGTTGCTAGATTCGTTTCACCGTCACGACCTGGATCCGATGTGTTGAGAACGCAAAGAACATTCTGCGTTTCTCACGAGCCACCGCTAGTCCCGGAAAGCCTTTACGACTATGCCATCGGAATCCGGGACTACCGACCGAAGCGCGGGGCTCACGTGTCAGTCTTGGACCCCTTTTGGGATCGCATGCGCGCGCTTGCCTATGGAGCGGCGGGAAACTATGTCATACCGCGTGCTATTGAAATTGAGGCACCAGCTACTGAGCTGACCGGCGTATTTTCTCACCGCAAGATCGTTGTTCGCAGTTCTATGGGTCGCGAAGCGGCCAAATATCCGGTCTATCGAGAGATTTCGCTTCCCGCAGCATTACTACTGCCCTTCGAGGAGGTGCGTCCGCGTGACGATAATGACTTCCTTATTGGGGCGCCGCTGCAATTTCCGCGGGGCATCGTCGGACAATATACGCAAATGCATCATGCGATCGACCTATTCGACTACCTGTCGATCGCTGTTCAGATCGGCATCATGACACCCGATGAAGTGCGAGAGTTTTCTCTGGACACGAGTTTTATTCCGGGCGGCTGTGAACTCGGGATCTACCCGACTGCCTGGCTATATGCGACGCTTCGAAAGCTGGAAGCGCTTGCGCGC
>Ga0210398_10006590_pt1 | contig 10657 bp, 14 predicted proteins | sample IncBWC4OmetaG_FD_161047 | JGI IMG/M metagenome (GOLD analysis project Ga0210398, IMG submission 161047) | Forest soil microbial communities from Barre Woods Harvard Forest LTER site, Petersham, Massachusetts, United States - Inc-BW-C-4-O | ecosystem: Environmental > Terrestrial > Soil >... | reverse complement strand
CTTGAGGAGTCGGTTGCTGGCCCGGATGCGCGTCCTCTCCGGGAGATCTTTGCTGAGCGTAAGGCGCTGATTGCGGAGTATGTCCCGCGGGAAACCCAGGCGGTTCATGAGCAGGTGATTGCCGACCTTCGCGATCAAGGGATTGCAGACCGCGCCCTGGGTCCGGGCGCGAAAACTCCATCGTTCGATTTGAAAGATCACAGCGGTAAGACAGTTTCCTCGGCCGAGATCTTGAGCACTGCCCGCCTGGTCATCTGCTTTTTTCGCGGACGCTGGTGCCCGTTTTGTGTCGGGCAATTGGAAGCCATGAATTTTATCCTGCCGCAAATTCGAGCGGCTGGCGCGCAATTGGTCGCTATCTCGCCGCAAACCGTACAGCAGTCTTTCTTCATGGCAGATCAGCATCGGCTGGGTTTTCCGTTGCTCAGCGATTCCGGCAACCAAGTGGCCCGCCAGTTTGGCTTGGTGTACCGAGTTCCCGATTCGCAGCAGTCAATCTATCGCCGGGCTATGACTAACCTGCCCTTTACCAATGGCGACAAAAGCTGGGAACTACCGATTCCAGCGGTGTATGTGGTCGACCGCGACGGCATCATCTTGTCCGCCGCGGCCAACCCAGACTACAAAGAACGACCCGAGCCTGAAGAGGTTCTTGAGCAGTTGGTGCGGCCTTAATACTGCAAACAAATCTCCAGCTGACGTGAGGCTTCGTCGATCGCGCGAATCGCGTCGACGCGGTGTCCGCCGAAGTCGTGGGCCGCTTCCTGTAGGTGGATCTTGGCGTTCTGCAACGCGTTGAGCGCAGCGTGAATCTGGGGATGGCGTCCAGCCGCCGGCGAAGGCGAGGAAAGCATCAACAGCATGGCGAGAACCGCAAGAGAACTCATAATTCTGTGTTTCATGGAATCCTCCTTACACTTCGTCCGACTTCAGGCGCGGACCAGCCTCTTGAGTGTGGATAGCCTATCCAACCCAAATTCCGGGGGCAAGTTGCAGGAGTGGTTACGGTGTCGGTGGATCCGACCGAAAGCAACAGGTAGGAGACCGCCTACCTCAGTCCCTCCTTGCCAATCCGGCTAAATTCTGCAAAGATAATGGTTTGTCTTAGTCCCACCAGAGGCTCAAGGAAAGGAACCAAAGTTCAGTGTTGATGATTCGTCTATCGCGCATGGGTGCGCGCAAACAACCGCATTATCGCGTGGTGGTAATTGAAAAGGAACGCGCACGCAATGGCCGGCCGGTCGAGGTGGTGGGAACGTACAATCCCCGCACCAGTCCTGCCAGCATCGAACTGAAGCGCGAGCGCATTGACTACTGGGTATCGAAGGGCGCACAGATGTCGGACCGGGTCAGCAAGATTGTCGCAAAGCCGGCCCCGGCCGCCTCGGTCGCCTGATTCCGGCGAACCCCGCAGCAACTTCATTCCCACCCAATTGGAAAGTTCTATGGGCGAGCAAAGCGTAGATGTGCGGGCGCTGATCGAGCAGATCGCGAAAGCGCTGGTCGATGCCCCCGAAGAAGTATCGGTAGAGCAGATCGAAGGTGAGACCACGGTATTTGAACTTACGGTGGCACCGAATGATCTTGGCAAGGTGATTGGCAGACAGGGACGCGTAGCACGCGCGCTGCGGGCTCTGGTCGGTGCCGCGGGAATCCGCGCCCATAAGCGTTTTGGGCTTGAGATTATCGAATAGTGTTCGCAGGAGGGCCGGCAATCGCTGATGAGTTCATCACCCTGGCCCGCATTCTCAAGGTGCAGGGCCGGCGCGGCGAGGTCTTAGTAGAGCCGCTCAGCGATGTCCCCGACAGATTTCGGGTGGGCCTTGAGCTTTTTGCGCTTGGAGAGAACGAAGCCCGGCGCGAGTTGCGGGTCGAAGAGCTTTGGCCGCACAAGAATCGCCTGGCTCTGAAGTTTGTGGGAGTGGATTCCATCTCCGACGCGGAAGCTCTCGTAGGCAGCGAGTTGCAGGTGCCGCGGGGGGAGAGAGCGCAACTGGAGCCGGGATGGGCTTACGTCAGTGATTTGGTTGGCTGCATCGTCTTCGACCATGATCGCGAAGTCGGACTTGTTGAAGACGTACAGTTCGGCACTGGTGAGGCGCCGCTGCTGATCGTTAAGGCTGGGGTTAAAGAGCATCAGATCCCTTACGCTGAAGCATATTTGCAAAGCGTGGATCTCGGGCAAAAAGAAATACGGATGCTGCTGCCCGATGGCATGTTGGAGCTCGATGCTCCACTGACGGCGGAAGAGAAGCAGCAGCAAAAGCGTTAGATGCTGGGGACGCTTACGGCTTGGCGATGCAGATTGAGATCGTAACCATCTTTCCGGATTTCTTTCGCGGGCCGCTGGATTACGGTATCATTCGCCGGGCGCAGGAAGCGGGCCTGGTAAAGATTGCGATACACGATCTGCGGGCGTTTGCGCATGATCGCCATCGCACTGTAGATGACCGCCCTTTCGGCGGCGGCGAAGGCATGGTGCTGAAGCCGGAACCGATCTTTGAATGTATTGAGGCGATGGGCATTGCATCGCGCGACGAGCGACAGGCCGCTAAGCAGGGTGTGGTACTGCTTTCCGCCCAGGGCAAAAGGTTCGATCAGAGCGTAGCCAATGAACTTACAGGCCTGGAACGGTTGGTTCTGATCTGTGGTCGATACGAAGGCGTGGACGAACGTGTCGGCCAGTTCTTGGCAGACCGGGAGTTGTCGATCGGCGACTATGTATTGAGCGGCGGTGAGCTGGGTGCGGCGGTGATTGTCGATTGCATCACCCGGCTGATTCCTGGAGCTGTGGGCAATGAGGCCTCGACCCAGCAGGAATCATTCACCAGTTCGGCGTTACAGGCCGATGAGGGTGCGAATTCGACCTGCGCATCGGGCGGACTGTTGGATTATCCGCACTACACGCGTCCGGCGGACTTTCGCGGGATGGAAGTTCCAGAAGTGCTGGCGTCGGGGAATCACGAGCAGATACGCCGCTGGCGGCGCAGTTCGGCGTTGGAGAAGACGCTGCGCAACCGGCCCGATCTTTTGCAAGATGTCGCGCTCAGCGCGGAAGACAAAGAATTGCTAGCCCGAAGCAAGGGCAAACAGACTTAGAACGAAGGGGAAAAGATCATGTCGAACCTTATCATTGAAAAACTGCTGGCCAAGACCAAGCGCACTGACTTGCCGACTTTTGCGCCTGGCGATTCCATCCGCGTGCATGTCAAGATCAAGGAAGGCGACAAAGAGCGCCTACAGGCGTTTGAAGGCGTGGTGATCGCACGCTCTCGCGGACCGCAAGCCAGTTTCACCGTCCGCAAGATCAGCTTCGGACATGGCGTGGAACGCATATTCCCCGTAAACTCGCGAGTCATCGACAAGGTAGAGTTGATACGCTCGTCGAAAGTCCGACGCGCCAAGCTTTACTACTTGCGCGCCCTGCGCGGCAAGGCGGCTCGTCTGCGCGATGTTGAGCGCGAGCATGTCGAAGCGGGAGCAAGACAGTAGACTCGACTTCCCGGAAATTTCTTCGCGGCGGGCCGGCGACAACGGCCCGCTTTTCTTTGTTTCAGACCCACATCCTCCAGAAGTACATGTCCTTATTCTTCAACCGGTTAGTCCCTAAATGGGGATGTTCCGTCCTCGCTTTTCGACGACAATAATCGGATGCGACTTCACCTGTACTTCTTTGCTGTAGCTAGCCTGCTGATCCTGAGCCTCGTCCTGGTTGGGTGCGGCGGCGTGAGTTCGCCCGGCACTACGGGCGGAAGCACGGGCGCTCCCGGCGGATCGAGCGGGGGCACAGGCGGAGGCACCGGAGGCGGCGGTCAAACCGCGGCCTGCAGCGCGATGGGTACCGGCGTGGGAGCGAGCCTGAACGGCTTCCGTCCTTTCACCTCGGCGAACTTGTGGAATACGGACATCTCCGGTTCTCCAGTTGACTCCAATTCCACCGCGATCATCAACTTCATCGGTTCCACTATCGGCCTGCATCCCGACTTCGGATCGGGTGAATACAACGGCTCGGACATCGGAATTCCCTATACGATCGTGGGTGGAACGCAAGCCATGGTGGGCATTAATTTCACTGCCTACGGAGATGAAAGCGATCCCGGACCGATGCCCTTTCCCGCCAACGCGCCGATTGAGGGCGATCCTAATCCGGGCAACGGCGACCGTCACTCTCTGGTGCTGGACAGTGGCAACTGCTTTCTGTATGAACTCTACAACGCATCTGCGAACAGTGACGGAACCTGGGACGCCGGATCGGCAGCGGTGTGGGATTTGACCGCGGATGAGCAGCGTCCCTACACGTGGACTTCGGCTGACGCCGCCGGGTTACCGATTTTCGCTGGACTGGTTCGTTACGACGAAGTGGCTGCCGGCAAGATTCAACATGCGCTCCGCTTCACACTGCCGCAGAGCCGGGCAGCGTTTACGCCTCCGGCATCTCATTGGGCCGCAACTTCTAGCAATCCGATAGCTCCACCGATGGGGATGCGGCTGCGCCTCAAATCCAGCTTTGACATTTCCTCCTTTTCGACAAACGTGCAGGTCATTCTTACGGCCATGAAGAAGTACGGCCTGATCATGGCCGATAACGGCAGCGCCATGTACATCAGCGGGGCGCCGGACACCCGTTGGGACAACAACGACCTACACAATCTCGGGCAGGTGCCGGCTTCGGCATTTGAAGTGGTGGAGATGAATCCGGTTTACACGCAGGCAAATGTTCCGCAGGGTGCGGCTCCGACCATTTCCAGTTTCACGACCAGTGCAACCTCCGTTTCTGCGGGAGCAAGTGTGACTCTTTCCTGGAACGTGAGTAGTGCAACGTACCTGATCGTCTCACCGGCAGTGGGAGCGATTCGCGGAACCAGCGTTAGCTTCACTCCGAGCCAGACCGCAACCTATACGTTGTACGCCACCAATCAATACGGCCGCACCACCGCTACGGTTATGGTCAGCGTGCAATAGCTACGCGCCCACAAGACCAACGCCCACGGTCGCAAACTGCAAATCACAAAGCTATTTTGTCGCGTTGGGCAGCATGGTACAACTCTTGTACAGCAAACACCGCGGCCAGAATGACACCCAGTATGTTAGCTGCAATCACGGGTACAATCTGGCGATGCGTGATTTACTGGAGGTCAAATGTTTTCAACGTTTGCTGCACGAAGCACAGACATGGTTCTGGTCGTTTCACTTCTGGTGTTCTTAGCCGCGCCTAGCCCTATCGCAATTGCTCAGCATGGTCAGGCCGAAGGTGGATATTACGCTCTTGATTATCACGGTGACACTTGGACAGGAACGCTGACCGCTGTGGATCATGATAAAGATGCGATCACTCTGACATATGAGCACAAAGGGAAGACTGAGAGCTTCACTGGTGTTCTTAAGCATCCTCTTGAAGTCGTGGATCAGTATGATCACCCAGCCAAAGCACACTTGCAGCTAGGCGATGGCATTACCGCGTACTACATTAACGGGAAGAAGAACAAGGGCGTCGTATCCGACAACTTGATCTTCAAGATTAGGCTTCTGCCTCCTCCCAAGAATTAGTAGCAGCACGAAATTAGATCAGCACCGTGAACTGAGTTCCCACCTCAACTGTCTCTTCATGCCTTATACTGCCGCCTTGCTTTGACAAGGCGCAGATGCCACCTTCCCCTTCATCGCGGCTGGCCTATATCGACTGGATGCGTGGCCTGGCGTGTGTGCTGATGTTTCAGACCCATTGCTACGACGCGTGGCTGGGTGGTGACGCCCGCAAGTCTACTTTCTTCATGTGGTCGCAGCTTGGCGGCACGCTGCCCGCGCCACTGTTTCTTTTTCTAGCGGGAATCTCATTCGGGCTAGTGGTGGACAAGCTTCGGCAGAAGAACTTGCCTGCCGGGCAGATCGCACGTACCACCATCCGTCGCGGCGCTGAAATTCTCGCTCTTGGCCTGCTGTTTCGCCTGCAAGAGTACGCCCTGGCCTGGGGTTGGGCGCCATGGTCCGACCTTTTCCGTGTGGACATTCTCAACACCATCGGGGTTTCCATGATGCTGATGGGAATCGTGTGTTGGATCATTCTCAGCTTTGCGCAGGAAAGGCTGGTCCATCGAGTTCGACTTGTACTTGGCTTCAGCGCAGTTTCGGTCGGTCTGGCGATTTCCCTGTTTACCCCTTTGTTGTGGACGACCTGGCGTCCGCGCTGGCTACCCTGGCCACTGGAATCCTACATCGACGGGGTGCACAATCTCGGTCAACCGCAGTCCTGGATCTTCCCCATATTTCCTTGGACCGCTTTTGGCTTTATCGGTCTTGCAGCCGGATTGTTTCTGGCCAGCGATTGTGCGAAGAAGAGCGGCGGATCTACGATAGCGCTGGGAGCAATGGGCGGATTGCTAATCTACCTGGCAAAGTGGCTGGACGCGCGTCCAGCTGAGCTTTACCCCGTTTACGATTTCTGGCATACCAGCCCCAATTTCTTTCTGATCCGCGTGGGTCTTCTACTGCTGATCCTGGCCGCAGCTTACATATGGTGCCGGTGGGGTGCCGGACAATGGGGTTTCAGCCCGTTCATTCAATTGGGACAGACGTCGCTGCTGGTTTACTGGGTGCACATCGAGTTTGTGTATGGAAAGTTCTCAATCCTGACGAAGCGCGCACAAGACATTCCCACCGCTTCGCTCGGACTGCTGGCCATTTTTCTTTCCATGGTGTTGCTGTCGGTGTTGCGTACGCGATTGAAGGGCCGCAGTACAGTGTAACGCCGCCGTCCTGGCGCTACAGTACCATCTGCCGAATCGCATTCTCCGCCAACTTCAGGCCGATCCCCCAGCGCTGGCGTGCCTGCGGTTCATCTTCGCCGTAACCGAACAGATAGAAAGTGACGTAGAAGCCGTCGCTCATGCCGTCTGCGTCATGGTAGTAGCAGTGGCGGATTAGAAATTCAGCGGCGGCGGGAATCTCGGGAGCTTTCTTCAGCAGCTCCGTCAGCCGTTTCGCCCACTGTTCATATTCTGAAAAGGAGGAACGGGTGCGCTCATCGGAGAACAAAATATCCACATACGAACCAAACTTGCATGGCGCGCCGAAGATTTCCTCTTCCGGATTGATTTCCGTACTTGCCCAGGCATCGCACTTGGCGGTTTCCACCGCGTTTGCAGCTGAGTTCACTGCTGCCAGAAACTCGCCCAGTTCCCGGAACCGTTGCGCTTCCTCGACTTCTCGCAGCAATTCGGGATGGCGCTTCAGATCGTAGTAGCGAGGGCCATCTTCGGCCGCCCAAGGCATCTCGAGCGTCTCGTCTTCCTTGCCGAGTTCGACCGCGAAATCAGCCTGCACGCTATTTTGCTGGAGCCGGTTGAGGTGTCGGTGCAGGCGGCGCTGCGAAATTGACCTTGGGCACCTGCCGGGATTGCTCAGTCGCAGCGAAATAAGCCTCATTAGGCTTGAATCCGGCCCATCCCGCATAAATGTTGTTGGGAAATTTCTGAATGTAGGTGTCGTAGTCCTGCAGCGTGTCGTTGTATCCCTTGCGCTCGACCGCGATACGGTTCTCAGTTCCGGCTAACTCGTCCTGCAGGCGCAAGAAATTCTCATTCGACTTCAATTGCGGATAGTTCTCGACGATCAAGAGCAAACGCCCCAGGGCGCCATCGAGTTGCTGGTTTGCGGCAATCTTATCTTGCGGAGTGCCGGCCGAAAGCAGCGCAGAGCGGGCCTTCGCGATGTCACCGAACACCGTCTGCTCCTGCTGTGCGTACCCCCTCACGGTTTCCACCAAATTTTGGATCAAGTCGGCGCGGCGTTGCAGCACAATGTCCACCTGCGACCACGACGCTTTGACACCTTCATTCTTAGTCACCAGAGTGTTTCGCACCCCGACGTATTGTCCAAAAGCAAGCAGCGCGATCAGTACCACAACGATAACCACAATCAAGCCCTTATTCATTGTCTCCTCCGCAAACCAAGTCTACGTTCTATGAGCTGCGTGATTCCGTGGAATCTAGCATTCTATCTACTGCTGCAGTAACTTGCTGGATTGCAGCCAGGTAACGGCCGAATACTTCGGCGGCGTCGAACTGCTTGCAGTCTGCTTTGTGCTCTCGTATGTCGAGCAACTGCACAAATGCCGACGGATCAAACTTGATTGTTTGCGTAAGCGCCCGGATGGTCTCACGTTTTGAATCAGGCGGCTTTTCACCCAACGCAATCAGCGCGTGTCGGAACAAGGTAGCAAACGTCGACAAAGAGGCCAGCAGCAACTCCCACAATTGTTTCTTGTCAGTTCCCGCGACCAGCAACCGCCCACGCAGCAGAATGGTTTTCTCGCGCAACTCGTACTCGAGCTGGGCGCGATGAAAGTGCATAGGAATAGTCAAACCGGCGAGCACATCCGCCCCGAAAAGCACGCGGTGACGCTGTTGCATGTCCAGCAGTTCAATTGAAAACACGTCCGCGGAGCGCTCCAGTTCTTCGCCAGTGAGCAGGAGAGGCACATGGTGCTTCTGGCGCGTCCACCATTCGACAGTTGGGGCCACCGCGCTGAGTGTCGCGTACGAGGCTTCACGCATGACGCAGAGCAGGTTGACGTTGGAGAACTCTACATGAAAATCACCGGAGACAGCCGAACCGAATAGAATCACGCTTTGCAGATTCTCTCCTGCCGCTTGATGTATCCGGGCTACAAATTCATCGATCTGTTTTTCTGGGACCATACATGCCTCTTCGCTTTTGATCCTCTACCAACTGCCGCTAGCGCCGCCACCGCCGGAACTACCCCCACCAAAACCACCAAAACCGCCACCACCCCCGCCGCCAAAGCCCCCACCACCCCAACCACCGCGACTGCCTCCTCCCCCGCTCAAGAAGATCCACAGCAAGAGAGTCCGCCCGAACGGTGTAGAGACCATAACAAGAAAGACTAAAATGAGAATCAAGACCCAACCAGCCGACAGGCCTTGATGGCGTTCTTGCGGAGATATCGCCGGCGCGACCGGACGCATGCCGGTGAGTTGAACTCCCGCATCCTGCGCGATAACATCGGCGACCCGCGATACCATGAGCGAAATCGCGCCGCCGTAGTCGTTCTGACGCAGAAGTGGAACGGCCTCCCGGCCAAAGCCACCTACCTTGCCATCCGGGAGAATCGGCTCCAGCCCGTAGCCAACCTCAGTTCGGGAGCGGTGTTCCTGTGTGGCCAGCAGGATCAGCACACCGCGATTTGTGGCTTTGCTGCCGATTCCCCATTTCTTGTACAAATCGGCGGCATAGCTCTCAATATCGGAGCCATCGAGAGATTGAATTGTGACTACGGCAATCTGTGCGTGCGCCTTCTCGTCGATCTGCCGGCAGATGTCATCGAGCTGCGCAATGGTGGCCTGGTCGAGAACATGAGAGAAATCATTGACGTAGTCTGTCGGCTTTAGTTGAGAGACCGGCTCCGATCGCAACGCGACGGCTAGTGCCAAAAAGATGATGACATACGCCGCAATCTTCACGCCCGCTCGCATTTGAAAGCGATTGTATAGGAGAGAGGCCAGAACCGCTGTTCTCACACGAGCATCAGAACGAACCCAGGAAGTTCAGAATCTGCCGCTCCGCCCAGTGGCCGTCGTCACCGTCACGATCAGCCAGAAACGAGCAGTGGCCGCCATCTTCAGTTTCAACAAAGGTGATGTTGGGATTCGCAAAAATCTTACGACGGGTTTCCGGCAGGATGCGGATGAAAGGATCGTTGGCGGCATGCAGGATCAAGGCGGGCACGGCAATGCGATCCAGAACTGGAGCGGCGGCGGCGCGCGTGTAGTAGTCATCGGCGCCGGTGAAGCCGCAATAGAAAGCCGTGATCTTGTCGTCGAAATCACGGAGGGTTGATACTCCGCGCAAGCGGGTGAGATCGAATTGACCAGGAAATAGCCGGGCTTTTTCCCGCAGTCGCCGCCGCAACTGGATAACGAAGTAGTATTCATAAAGCCGATTGCTGAGCAGGTGAAGCGCATCGGCCGAAGGCCCTAGATCGACAGCTGGACAAACCGCTGCCACCGCACAGAACTGTCTCGGTCCTTTGCTGCCCCATTCTCCTGCCAGCTTCAGCACCAGGTTGCCGCCCATCGAGAAGCCTGCCAGCGCCAGGCGTGACAGGCCGTCGCGGTCGATCAGATATTGAGCCACCGCAGCCAAGTCCTGGGAGCGTCCTGAGTGATAGAGAGTCGGCGACAAAGCGTCAGTGCCGCCACAGTTGCGCTGGTTCATTCGCACCACGTTCATGCCAGCGGCCACGCCCTTGGCCGCGATGCCCAACATGTATTGTGAATCGCTAGAACCCTCAAGCCCATGGACGATGAGAATGGTAAGCGCGTTTCTCCGTTCCGGCTGCCAATGGCAGTGGCACAACACTTCAACTCCGGGTTCGACTTCAATCAGACGCTCTTCCGCAGGCGGCACCGGGATGAGCCGGGAAAGAAAGAAACTGGCTAAGGTTTGCACATGCCCGCCGCTCAGACCACGCCGCGGGATGAAAGCCTCGGTTTGCCAAGTGCCCACAAGTTGATCTTAAATGGAATGTGGTTAGAAGATGTATCGTGGGAGTAGCCTTATGCCGATTTTTGAATACGTATGTAAGTCCTGCAATCACCCGTTCGAGGCGTTGGTCTATGGCAACCAGAAGGCGGAATGC
>Ga0210398_10006589_pt1 | contig 10657 bp, 11 predicted proteins | sample IncBWC4OmetaG_FD_161047 | JGI IMG/M metagenome (GOLD analysis project Ga0210398, IMG submission 161047) | Forest soil microbial communities from Barre Woods Harvard Forest LTER site, Petersham, Massachusetts, United States - Inc-BW-C-4-O | ecosystem: Environmental > Terrestrial > Soil >... | reverse complement strand
ACCAGACCTCTGCGCTGGATGCCAGCGGGGATAGCTCTATAGTCTCCGCTCTAGGCCGGGGAGACGGCACATTTACCATTCTGAACCAGGCCATCTCTCTGGGTGGCGGCGGTCTCTCCTCGCTTGCCATGGGCGATTTCAATGGAGACCGGAAACCTGACCTGGCAGTCGTCACAGGTAACACGGGGTGCCCGGCGCCATCGGGTAATAACGGCAAACTCTCTATTTATCTGGGGAACGGAAATGGCACCTTTGGGACCGCAATTTCTGTTACCGGTCTGCCCTCAGACGCAGGCCTCTCTGCGGCCGTAGCAGGCGACTTTAATGGTGACGGCAAACTGGATCTTGTTATCCCCTACGGCTATAGCTGCACCAATGAATATCCCCTTCCCCCAGGCGGTCTTATTTTTATGCCCGGAAACGGGGACGGAACATTCGGTACGCCGGTGTATTTTTCTACGGGAACTTATGGCAGTAACTTATTTATCGGTGACCTGAACAAGGACGGAAAGCTTGATCTGATCTGGCAAGGCATTAACCTGAGTTCCAGCATCCCTGCAGGTGGCACGGTCTATCTCGGCAACGGGGACGGCACTTTCAAACAAGAGCCCCTTAATCTTTCGGGTAGTGCGTCGGGCCAGCTTATGGCGTTGGCCGACCTCAACGGAGACGGCTATCCAGATTTAGTGATCCTTTCCAACCCTGGGGGAGGCTTGGTTTTGGCCATATACGCGGGAGACGGCGACGGCACATTTCAGACCACCCCTTTCTATACCGTGCCTTTGCCGCCAGAAACAGAGACAGAGTCTGTCTCGGTCGGCGATGTCAACGGTGATGGTCATCCCGACGTTGTCGTAATGTATTCAAGTCTGCAACCAGCGGCCGGTGCTCAGATCTCAGTCTTCCTCGGGGATGGCAAAGGCGACTTTACAACGGACACCAACACTTATTTCGTAGGGACTCCGAACAGTGGAGTGGACTCGACCAACATCAACTATGCAAGCACAATGGTTCTCGGCCGCCTCAACAATCAGGCTCCTCCTTCGGCGAGCGATGGGACGCTTGATATCCTTGCGAATACCAGTTTTGGCTTGACACCTCTTCTGAATCAGAAGAACCCTGCTCCCGCCGCGCCGGCACTATTCCCCAGCACAACGACTCTCCAGGCTTCAGCAACCAGCGGGAACATGAACGCGCAGATTACATTGACGGCCACTGTTTCCGGCGTCAATCCAACTGGGTCAGTCACTTTTGTTGCCGGCTCAACCACATTGGGAACAGCCACTCTCGCCAATGGGATGGCGATGCTGCAGGCGTCGTTCGCAGCCGCAGGCAGTTATTCCATAACGGCAAACTATTCGGGTGACGCCAACAACGCTCAAAGTGCATCTGGCACGGTGATGATTACGATTATCGCGCCGGATTTCACCATAGCAGCCAACCCGCAAAATCTCACGATTCAAGCAGGTCAGTCTGGCACTGTTACATTGACCCTTACCCAAATTGGCGGCTATACGGGAACCGTCAATCTGTCCTGCACAGGTTTGCCGAGTGAGGCGACCTGCACATTTTCGCCGAGCACGCTGACGTCCACGGGCAGTTCACCGATCACCGGTAAGCTGACTGTCTCGACGACGGCCGCGGTTGCCAGGCTTGGCAGCGATGACGACCATCCAGCGGGCGTGCCGTGGATTCCAGCCGGTAGCCTGGCATTAGCAGGGCTGGTGGGGCTTGCCATCTCTCCAGCCAAGACGAGGCGATGGAATTCGCGTTTTCGGGCGACATGCCTGTTACTTATTCTTGCAGCTGGCTGGTTGTCGCTGCAAGGATGCGGTGGCGGTGGTAGCGGCAATATGAAGAATCCGGGCACACCGCCGGGATCATATGCAATTAATGTGATCGTTGCGGATACCAACGCCGGGCCACAGCACTCAGTTGCTTTGAGCGTGACCGTCCAATAGAGCACGCCACTATGAGGGAAAAATGGCAAATTACCCAATTATTTGGCAGACGAGATGCAAGGTTTTCTGCGGCCAGCGGGCTATTTTTTGGCTGTTACGATACCGGGCTGGAGACAGGGTTCGAGACAGATCGTGACGAGACGCAAGCCGTTCTCCTGGTGCGAGCCTGGTTAAAAGATCAAGCATCCGAGCGTCTGAGGGAGTATGAAGCGAAATGGCCGTCTAGCCCAGCGTCCAAGCGGGCCATGAAATTTTTGGCTGATTACAGAGCTAGATTTGGTTGCAACCGTAAAAGCGCGCTGAATCCGTAGCGTACTTCCCGAATTACGGGCGACTTGAAGAAACTCCGAAACGCCTGTGAAGGAACCTCCCCGGAGCCACCACGATTGCGGCTCCTCCAGAGTGGTTCAATCCCCTGGAAGCGACCGATCAGGAACTGGAAAACTACTGCTACCCCCCGCGACCGGATCAATTCCAACAGCCGAAGGCATTTGCCGCGTGGGAAAGGCCATGGCGGCATCGAAGGAACGTATTGCTCCAGTACTGGAAGTTACCAATAACTCCGCTGGTCTGGCCAAGTTGAAAGCAGCATCGACGACGACTTCGGCCGCCAGCAGCGCAGCTGTGTCTGAGAGCTGGAGCGGCTATGTCAATACGAACGGAGCTACATCATACGGGAGATCATCCTTCTTCGCCATTGCTGGCGAATACGTTGTGCCAGTCGCCCGCCAGGCTTACGGCACGTGTGTTCCAACCTGGGGCTATTCACCGATCTGGCGGTCGTTGAATGCACCCGGCAAGCGCTCAGAAAGAGGCACGAAGCACTGGCTCGCGGACTTCACTGTTAACGGACAACGATTCAGGAAGAGCACGGGAGCTACAACAAAGGCAAAGGCGATGGAAATAACCGCAGAACTCCTCAGACAGGCGCAAACAGGCACGGCACCGGCTCGAAAGGGACCGATCCCCATCCTGTCCGTTTTCGCCGAGGAGCGATTTCTGCCCTACATCCAAGCGTCACAACTCGATTCCGACACCAAGCGGTATTACGAAACAGGATGCCGTCTTCTCTCTGGGACGCGCATCAAAGACTGGCGTCTGGATCGAATATCAACACTAGAAGCTGAACTGCTCCAATTCCCCGGCACGGGTTCAACGCCAATTGTGCGTTGCGGACTCTACGCCGGATGCTGTCCCTTGCACGCGAGTGGAAAGTTTTGGAAACGGCTCCCCGGATCAAGCTCAGAAAAGAAAAGGAACGCACCGCCATATTCACGGCAGAGCGTGAGAGGGCTTTTCTGGACGTGCCCCCTCAACCGCTTAAAGACGTGTTCCTGATCGTGCAGGACTCAGGGATGCGACCGGATGAGGTGATTCGGATGCGCCGGGATAATGTTCTTTGGGATAAGAACCTGATCTTTGTTCCCGACGGCAAGACGGACAATGCCAAGCGTCACGTACCACTGAGCGACCGCGTTCGCAGTTTGTTGCGGGTACGGGCGCAAGAGACAAAGAGCGAATGGGTCTTTCCTTCCAAGCGCAGTGTGAAGGGACATATCAGCTACTTCCCTGTTGCCAAGCAGTTCTCAGAAACGAGAAAGGATGCCGGTCTTCCTGACGACATCGTTCTGTACTCAGCGCGTCACTCGTCCGCGACTGACATGTTGGACAAGACTGGCAATATTGTTCTTGTAGGAAAGATGCTTGGCCATCAAAGCGTGACGACGACGCAGAGATACCTGCATCCAGAGTTGAAAGACATTGCTGAGCTAGTGAACGAACGCAATTCAGACAATGCGAAACAGAATTTCGGCACAGTTTACGGCACAGTGAGGGACTAATTCAGTAAATCAGGCTGCCAAATCATTGATTCTATTGGCTGCCCCCCAGGGATTCGAACCCCGATATGCTGATCCAGAGTCAGCTTACATAAGTTATCCCGGACATGGAAACAAAGGCTATCGAGATAATAGTCTTAGTTACCAATGACATCCATTGACGGTATGCTGACAATGAGAGACACTAATTGCCATCCACGCTCTAATTATACGGACACAGTGCGGACACGGAGGCTAATGTGTCAGACCGGATCACCCAGAAGATCATTTCGAAAGTCGTTCCGCCCGGAGAGGGTAACCGCATCCATTACGACAGCGAGATTCCTGGTTTCGGCGTCCGAATTACGAGTGCCGCGGCGATCTCTTTCGTCCTAAATTACCGAATCCACGGACGCGAACGTCGCCTTACCATTGGGAAACATCCCGAATTGACGGCCACAGCGGCACGGGAACGAGCTCTGCAGCTCAGAACCCGCATTATCGACGGCCACGATCCCCTCGCAGAGCGTGAACAGGAACGCTCGCAGCCAACCGTAAGCCAGCTCACTAAACAATACCTGGACGAGTATGCGGCCACTCACAAGAGACCGACCAGCCTGAGGAACGACCGCCAGAGGATCGAACGAATCATTGTTCCCACAATTGGCAGTCTGCGGCTCAAGAGCATCGGAAAGCGCGACATCCAATCTTTGCACGCGTCACTGAACAGCACCCCATATCGCGCGAATCGCGTGCTGTCTCTGCTATCAAAGATGTTCGGGCTTGCAAAGGACTGGGGAATCATGACGGAGAACCCGGCGCGAGGTGTTCCCCGCTTTCAAGAAGACCGGCGTGAACGCTGGCTGTCAAAGGAGGAACTGGGCCGCTTCTTGGATGCGCTGAATTCCTACCACGACCAGAATGCCGCTAATGCGCTGCGTCTCCTGATATTCACTGGTGCCAGAGAAGGAGAAGTGCTGAAGGCGGATTGGACGCAATTCGATCTCAAGCGGGGTGTCTGGACGAAACCAAGTCATCATACAAAACAGAAGAAGATAGAACACGTTCCACTTAGCAGCGCCGCGATCACCTTACTCCAGGGAATGAAATCCAAGACCGCAACGGGACCCTTGTTTCCGGGCACAACTGGAAAAGCGAGAGTGACGTTGCGACGGCCATGGCTGCAGGCCTGTAAAGCCGCGGGGTTGGCCGAAGCCATAACACTAAAGGGCAAGCGGCGGACTATCACGCGTTACCGTCCTACTCTGCGCCTTCATGATCTCAGGCACACATACGCCAGTCACCTCGTATCGAGAGGGACATCCCTTCACATCGTCGGTAAGCTCCTCGGACATACACAACCCCAGACAACTGCACGATATGCACACGTCGCAGACGAAGCACTTCGGCAAGCGACCAATAGTTTTGGGAACATTGTTCATGAAGCCATTCAGAAGGTGGATAAGTGATTTTTCCAGCGATTTATTGTTAGTCAGTGTCATTTAGATAGCTTTTCATATCCACTTGTATGACTACTGATAGATGCTATTGACACTTATCCGCGCATTTAATACGATTTAGGTGGCCTTGGAAAACCAATGGAGTGGTTAGGCTATATCTTCATTGGGAGACAAAGGTAAATGCTTGCAACTTCATCTAATCAGCCGCAAGAATTCCTCGCACTCATTCCTGACAAACAAGACTCGGCTAGCTCGACTCCTGTCCTTGAGGGCTACCTACGCCGCGAGGAGCTCGCGAAGGAACTCCGCGTAAGCCCGCGAACCATCGACCGCTGGCAAACCATGCGCATGGGGCCTCCCCGCGTGCATATCGGCCGGACGATCCTATACAGTGCGGACTCCGTGCGTGAGTGGCTGCGCTCCAGGGAACAGGTTCCTTCTCGTGTCATGCGGCGACGGAATCACCGCCGCTAGAGTTCTGAAAACAGCAGTTGGCATTATTCCCTTTCAACACGACAACACGTAGTAGGAATTCTTTGCGAGCCGGTGGAATATCTGGCTCCAGAGATGCCTGCTGTTTGCTAACAATCACTTCGCCTATTGAGCCTCGAAGACGACACAACTATGTACAAGGAAATGGCTGTCAATTAGTCAACAAACAATCTGCGGCGGCGCGGATCGTTTGCAATCAATTGCAAAGTCGGTCGCAGCACTGATCGCAATTAGGAGACAGGAATCATGCATAATCTGGCCCGATGGTATGAGCGAGACCGCTGGACATACCTGAGCGATCGACAGACGGCAGACGCTTATGCTAAGTGGCTTGGGACTATACCGTGGAAACTCTTCTGCACTTTGACCTTTGCCTGGCGGGTCTCCGATCAGCAAGCAATAGACGTGTTCTCGCGATTTATCAATTTACTGGAGCGCCAGTACAAAAGTGATGTTGGCTACATTCGAGGTGATGAAAAGCGATTCTCCGGATGCGGAAAGCCGGCGTGCGGGCGACACTTCCATGCATTGCTAGCCAGCGCAGCTCCGATCGCTCCTGAGATGGTTGAATCCGTATGGACGACGCTGGCTGGGCACCGCAACGATGGATCCGCTGCACTGGTTTTGCCTTACGATCCGAATCAAAACGGCGCTTCGTATGTCCTGAAATTCATCAACCAGCCTGAGGGAGATTGGGCCCACCATAAGCTGCATCTTTTCCATCCAGAAGCACGGGGTCTTCAAAATATGAATCGACGCACTCGTCGCCTCCTAAAGCGACATAGCGCCAGAGAGCAGTATTTCGCGAATGTCGAATCCCCGTCCGGCCTTCCGTCGGGGCGGTTCATCGCTACTGCCGCCCAACCGAAGCAACGGAGCCCTGCTGATACAGCCTAGCTCTGGTCCGCGGCGAGTTCTACGAGCCGCGGGTTGTAAAGAATCAACATTCGCCACTGGCACCGAGCGTAAGCGAGGGGCTGTTTGCACCGGCGGCGAGTTCTACGAGCCGCAGGTTGTAAAGAATCAACATTCGCCACTGGCACCGAGCGTAAGCGAGGGGCTGTTTGCACCGGCGGCGAGTTCTACGAGCCGCAGGTTGTAAGAGCAAAAGTCATTTAGCAGAGTCCTGTACCGGAAACGAAGGAGGAACAACAAATGCCGTCCATCAACAAACCATCCAAACTCGCCCTCTGTTGGCAAAGTCAACTGGCATCTGTCATCAAGACAGCTCCTCCTCCATTAACGTCTAAGCAAGCCGGCCAACTCAAGCAGCTGTACCGGAAGTCTGGATTATATGCGGAGCAGGTAATTAGCTTTGCGATGACTCACTGGTGTGAGATTACGACGTCAGCCACATTGAATAAAGGGCTAGTGACCTGCCCTCACATTCCGCATATCGGATTCCTACTCGCACATTGCAACGAAGCTCTAGGACTGATGATTAAGAAGCAACTCCTCAAACCCGAAGATTTTAACCGCGCGATGACGGTCTTATATGGCCCAGATTGGATGTACTAAGCTCTCGCAATAGACTAAGCTTCTTTGGGACCAAGGTGGGAGGCTAATATGAGAATCGAAGATTTCAAGTTTGAGGCTTTCGTCAGTCTCGAACAGGACGCCAGGTTCCTGAATTTCTCTCAGCTTCCGTGCAGAAGATGGCCAGGGACGGCAAGATATCGTGTGTCCCGTTCCCTACTGGCAGCAGGATGATTTGAAGATTTCGTCTTTCCGACCTTAAAGCCGACATTGAGAGTCTGACCAGAAGCGGCAGCCTGAATTTCCATAAGGAGGAATGACACGTAAATTGCAATCAATTGCAAATTTCGGATTTGCTGCCCCCGCCAGGTGACTTCCTTTTAGAAATCCCGGGAGGAACTTGCGTTGATATCGTTGCCGCTGCCAGCCCCAGGCTTTCCCACGACTACGCTGCCGATTCTACATAAGCTCTACACTCATGATGATCGTTTGCCGCCTCAGAAACGCTCATCGCAGGACAAGAATTCCAGCCATTTCTCGATATGTAGAATGATCACATTTCCCGCCTTACATCAGCACCGTGCATACTTCAATTGCAAGCGATTGCACTGAACTAACTGGCTCTGGAGTTTCGCAATCAATTGCAAAAACAGCTGCGAACCGGCAAGCGGGGACAGACCGATCGAATCATCCAATGGTCGAGCGTTGGCACACCATCGTACAGAGTGGAGGGCGATTCTACATGGGCGTGTCATCGAATTAATCGCCATTCGATCCGCGCAACTCACTGGGGTTGAACTGAACATATGTAGATTGTTAAGCGTTACGCTGACCTAAGCGTGAGTCTTGCAATCAATTGCAAAATCCTCAGACGGCACGTTCCGCGAGGAACACCCAGAACAAATAGGATTGCAATCAATTGCACTGCTCAGAACCTGCTCAATCGCCCACAGGGCACAGCCCGCACGCTTACGTTTTGGATCGAACCATTAATTTCTTCCGACATGCCGACTCCTGCAGAACAACGTCCCTATGAGTTCGTTTCAGGTACACGCGCCAGCTGAAAGCCGAGGTTAGCAGCCTGCCTGCGTAGCCTCATCTCAGTCCGTATGTGCGCCTGCTGATCGCATCTCGCTAAGACACCCTCCGAATATGGCTCTTTGGTGGAAAGCAGGTGATAGACAATGCGGGCGAGTTTGTGAGCAGTCGCTGTGATGGCCTCGGGTGCACCGAGCCTCCACTTCATCTTCCGGTAGAACTCGCCGAGATAGTTCTTGGCATGGTACAAGCAGTGTGCACCGAGCCGCTTCCCGGTACCAACGCTGCTTCGCGACAGTAGCTGGATCAGGCAGGCCAGGATCAATCCGCAGCCAGGCGCGGTTCTCGCGGGAAATGATTTTCCCACGCAGTGACCCAATGTAATCGCACAAGGGTCGGCAAACAGTGCAGGACAAATCCAAACGAAGGATGGTATGCCGTGCGTAGTTTCATGAGTTGCGCAAGGGTGGAGCTGGCGGTGGCCCCGAGGCGCTGCTGAAAGAAGGCAGCCTCCTCGACGAGGTGCGCCGCATGAGAGTGGTAGACGAAATAACAATTGTGAACCGAGCGCTTCAGCGTATCCATCGCGTATCTGGTCGGGTCGGACAAAAGCGGATAGGCCACAACCGGGATAAGCGCCTGATTGAACAAGGAGAAGAATGCCTTGGCGACATCAAAGCGGCGGATCGGCGGTAAGGGAACATGAGGTAGCAGGTGTTCGCCCCAGATCGTGATGCCCGATGCGAGAATGCTGGGAACCGCAACACGATCCACAAAAAGGGCTTGCAGAGCTGTGATGTCGAGGATGCGGGCCGGGTCTCCAGAGAGCAGATCGCCCCGTGTGCAAACGAAGAAGGAACGAACGTTGTTCGTGACGCGATCCGCGATTGCATCCAACGCGCCACGTCGGTGTAGGTAATGCTTTCCTAGCCCAGACCGATCCTCAAGATCCGAGATGGTGTCGCGCACCCGGCATCTGTCCTGCGCCGTCGCTCTGTCCTGGAGGACTATCAGGAGATCCACATCGGAAACTGAAGAAGAGTAGCTGCCTTTACTCGCACTGCCAAACAGCACCGCACTGACTATCCCACTGTCTGGGTGTGCGCAGGCCCGGATAATGGAGGAAATATACGGCTCGACAGCTGGCGCAAAACCCACAATGCATAGATTACATGCTCGCAACCGTGATCGGTACCGGCAAACGCGCCAGCGTTCCGCGAAACGGCACTTCCGAATTACCGGAGCCTGGCCGACATTTCAGTACTAATCCTTGGCGAAGACCGTAAACCGCAGAACCGGAGACAGTTTTTGCATTTATTACGAATTGATCTAGTCAGAAACCTTGGAAATTGCGCTAACAGGTCAGGTTCGATGCCCTCGCTGGTTTTGTACCCTGGCCACAATGTATTGCGAAACGACTCGATAACCTGATCAGTCGCACGGCAATGTGCGTGGCTCCTTCACTGATCATGCCCAGCACCGATGCGACAACACCTCGGACAGCAGCAACCTCGCGCCCATCCGCATCTCGCGTGGAGGGCAGCGCGTAATAGTGCCGGAACAACTCGTATGTGCCGTCGATTAGGTAGACGTTCAAGACACAGCTCCGAAAGAACCTTATCGGAGGATGACTGTTCGATCAACTATAAGATGAGCCGTCTGGATTGCCTATCGAGTGCGCTCTTCCCGCGAAGTTACCTGAAACCAGACATTTCGGGTACTGCGACTGGGGCAAGGCAGTTCCGTCTTCACTGGAATGCTTCGGTTCGAAAGCCTCTGCGATCAGTTGACCTGGGTATGCCTGCCCGAAACAGTCCCTAGCTGCAAGCAATGCGGTCACAAGGCCAGCGGCTCCGCCGTTGACCATCAGCGTGGATGAACGGCGGCGGAAAGACCTTGTCTCCTTGTGCTTCACGCGACAGATCCCGTGTCTCATCTCCCGTTGGCGTGAAAATGGATCGGCTCGATGTATACTTCGCTTGCTCGCGACTCGCATATTGCAACCCCCTCGATTCGAGTCGGACGAAAGGCTACCTCCTGCGAGAGCTGAAAGGGTGTGGTGGATTTCCGCTTCGATAAATACACCATTCCAGTGGAACACGTGATTGTGAATGAGCTTAGGACTGGACGCAAACACCTGACACACGCGGTGTGGGAAGAATGGGTGCAGCGGAGGCGGGATCGAGATGAAGCTCAAGTGCCAGGCTATCCCGAAGGAATGTGGGCTGAAGCAGGTGAAAACAGGAAAGGATAGCACTCATGCCTACGATTGAAATCATTCTCGCATCGGACCGTAACCGGGTGGGTCGCCTGATTCTGAAGGATGACGCCGGGCGCAAGCTGGCAGGTCCGTATTCGGTGTGCGGCCGGGCGAACGACTTCGCGGCGAGCGAACACCGGAACCCCACGCGCT
>Ga0210398_10006588_pt1 | contig 10657 bp, 9 predicted proteins | sample IncBWC4OmetaG_FD_161047 | JGI IMG/M metagenome (GOLD analysis project Ga0210398, IMG submission 161047) | Forest soil microbial communities from Barre Woods Harvard Forest LTER site, Petersham, Massachusetts, United States - Inc-BW-C-4-O | ecosystem: Environmental > Terrestrial > Soil >... | reverse complement strand
TCGAACCACATTTTTTGTTGCAGGGTGACATGGCGAGGGGAAGTCCGGGCATGAAGTTGATACGCCTACCCCGGCAATTTCGAGTACAATTTCGACCCTTGTAGTTCGTGATGACAATCTCGGCTGTTCGCTCTTGGGGAGGGACCTTTGACCGATCGCAAGCAACGGATTGCACGCCCACGCAAAGCGAAGCCGGTGCCCCGTTCGCAAGAACATTCCCGCCTGGCTGAAACCTATGTCGGTGCGGAGTCACCTTGGCGCAAATGGGGGCCTTACGTCAGCGATCGATCTTGGGGAGGCGTGCGCGAGGACTATGGTGCAGACGGGGATGCCTGGCGCTTTTCCACCCACGACCACGCCCGGAGCAAGGTCTATCGCTGGGGCGAAGACGGCATTGCAGGAATTTGCGACCGTTACCAGTTGCTCGTCTTTGCGCTCGCGTTTTGGAATGGCCGCGATCCTTTCCTCAAGGAACGCATGTTCGGGCTTAGTCCCAACGAAGGAAATCACGGCGAGGACGTCAAGGACTATTGGTTCCACCTCGACAACACGCCAACCCACAGCTACATGCGCATGCTCTACAAATACTCGCAGGGTGAATTTCCATATCGACGGCTCATTGAAGAGAACCAGAGACGAGCAGGCCAACCCGAATTCGAACTTCTCGATACCGGGATCTTCGACGATGATTGCTATTTCGACGTCTTTATGGAGTACGCGAAGAAATCTCCGGAAGACATCTGCATCCGGATCGAGGCCTTTAACCGTGGCCCTGATTCTGCTGAACTTCACCTTCTGCCGCATCTCTGGTTCCGGAACACGTGGAGTTGGACCCATCCTCGGAGCAGCGAGCCCATAATCAAGCCTGGAGACCGTGGGAAAGAATATGTCACGTTAGTAGCCGATGATTCCACCGCCAAACCTCTCCAGAATATTCAGCTGCAGTATGCGCTTGGGCGCAGATATTTATACGCACAGGGTGGTGGTGAACTGCTCTTTACTGATAATGAGACAAACGCCTCGTTGCTGTACGGTCCATCTGAGCTCAACTGCTCTCCTTACGTAAAGGACGCGTTTCATCGCTATATTGTTAACAGTGAGCAGTGCGTGAACCCAGAAAAATCAGGCACCAAGTCCTGCGTGCATTATCAGTGGGCTGTCCCTGCCGGGCGTTCGGTTGTCCTCCGCTTGCGATTGACCGAGCAGGAAACTGCTAACCCACTCCGTGATGTAGATAAGGTGGTTGAGCAGCGAAGGAAGGAAGCGGATGAGTTCTATGAGTGCATTCACCCTCCAAATGCGACCGCGGAAGAGAAGATGATCCAGCGCCGGGCATTTGCCGGTCTGTTGTGGAGTAAGCAGATTTACCTTTTTGACGTAAATCGCTGGCTGGAAGGCGACAGCATTCCACCACCCGAGGCACACAAGAGAATTCGCAACATTCATTGGCGTCATTTGAATTCCATGCGTGTGGTCACCATGCCAGACAAGTGGGAATTTCCGTGGTTCGCCGCATGGGACCTGGCCTTTCAGTGCACCACGTTGTCACTGGTCGATCCCGAATTCGCCAAGGAAAATCTTCTGGCTTTGCTCTTCGAGCAGTTTCAACATCCTAACGGCCAGATCCCCGCGTGCGAATGGGAATTTTCGGATCTCAATCCGCCGGTTCATGCGTGGGCTGCATGGCGGGTCTACCAGAATGAAAAAGTTGCAACTGGTAAAGGTGACCGCGCCTTCCTGGAAAAATGTCTTCACAAATTGCTGATGAATTTCGCATGGTGGGTGAACCGGGTCGATAGAACCGGCAACAATGTTTTTGAGGGCGGTTTCCTCGGCATGGACAACATCACTGTTATGGATCGAAGCGAGAGATTTGCTGGGGGCTCCGTCCTGGAGCAATCGGACGGCACCGGCTGGATGGGCTTTTTCTGCCTTTACATGATGCGCGCCTGCCTCGAGCTGGCGAATTCCGATCGTGCCTATGAGTTGCTCGCAACTAAGTTCTTCGAACATTTCATCTACATCGGTGCCGCCATGAAAAAAATGGGTGGCCGAGATTACCAACTCTGGGATGAACAGGACGGATTTTTCTACGATATCCTTCGCTTGCCCGATGGGAACTTCAAGAAATTCCGCCTCCGCTCCATGGTGGGGTTGATTCCGCTGTACGCTGTCGAAGTTCTTAATCGCGAAGATCTTGAGCCCAATCCGGAATTTTTCGGCAATGTGGAATGGTTCATCAAAAACCGCCCCGATTTAGTCGGCAATGCCTGCTACTCGGTTAAGGGGCAACGCTACGTTCTCTCGATTGTTGATTCCGGCCAGTTTGCGCGTGTGCTCGAATATGTGTGGAATCCTGACGAGTTCCTGTCCCCACATGGAGTTCGCAGCATTTCCAAGTACCATGAGCAACACCCATTCGGTTTCGGAGGCGAAAGTGTGGGCTATGAGCCCCGCGAATCCGCGGTCCGGATTAAAGGTGGCAACTCCAATTGGCGAGGGCCGGTATGGTTTCCCACGAATTATCTGCTCATCCGGACGCTGGTGAAATTCAGCTATGCCCTGGGCCCCGATTTTGCTGTGCGTACAAAAGCAAGCGACGGTGAGTTCGTCACCCCCCTCGCAATCGCAGCTGAGCTCGCCGATCGTTTGATCGGAATCTTTCGCAGGAACAAAAGTGGCCAACGCCCGTGCTTCGGGAATTACCGGAAATTTCAGGAAGATCCCCATTGGCGAGATCATTTGCTCTTCAATGAGTATTTCCACGGAGATACGGGAGCGGGCCTTGGCGCGAGTCACCAGACCGGTTGGACCAGCCTTGTTGCCAATCTCATCCAGGAGTGGCGGCAACCCGCTAAGGGACGAAGTTCTAATAGGTCTAAGCCCATGAAATGTTAGGTTAGAGTGTCTGCGAATTTTGCAGTCGGAGCTGTTGCGAGCAACTGAAAATGGTTTCAAAGTTGTGCCCTCGGCGATTGGGTCGGGTGGTTTTGGGGGATAGGCTTGCAGGGGAAGGGGCAGCCTGATGTGCACCCTTCTCAGGTCTGTAGATGGCGTCGCCGACAAAGGCGTGCCGGTCGCGTCATAGCGACCAGAGAGTGCGGTCCGTAGCTGAGACTCAAAATTCTGTCCGGGTGTTGATGCGCCGTGACATTGCATCCCGCGAGCCTGCCGCGCCACTTCACCGCTTCGATCTGTAAGGTCAGATTCTGCAAGCGTGTTGTCCTTCACGGTGCGCTCGAACTGGAGCGAGAAGACGCGGTGCAAATCGTGAGTCGAAAGCGGAACAAATGCGCTCCCTCGCTCTGCCGCCGCGACCTGAAAGCGACGTTTTCATGAATATGTTTCCGGCGGTCTCTCTGCTGAGCAAGCAGTATTTGTGGCGAGGTCGTGGAGCGGAAAGCGGAATTATGTTGGTTCTAAAACAGGGGAGGTAGGTTCCCGCCGGGTCGGTCCGTCCAACCCGCGCGGGGAGGATAGGAGAGAGCCACGCCCGAACGCCCGAACCGATGAGCTTCCACGGCGATTTCCCAGAAACCTGTACGCCTGTGCTGTTTGCGGATTGCGGTATACAAACAACCTCTACGCGCTAACCCGGCCAGCAGCACGCGCCGCGAGAGACGGGACGGTTTGCGGCAGCCCAACACGCTCCCACTCACGCAAGTTCATCGTGCTCGCCGCGTCTTTCGTGAAGATCAGGCGGCCTTCCGCGCCGAGGTCGATTTGGATGAAATCGCCCAGTTTCACCTGACCGGTCGAAACGAGGTTGGCAAGCGGAAACACGAGATTCTTCTCGATGGCTCGTTTCAGATGCCGAGCTCCGTACCGCAAATCCGTACCTTCTTTCAGCAGAAAATTCTTGACGGTTTGAGTGCAGTGGAAGAGAAACTTGTTAGAGCTAGAGGAGAGAATCCGCTGTTGAACTAAGCCTAACTCGATCTCTATGATCTGCTGCAGATGCTCGGGTCGTAGGGTTCTGAACACGACGACTTTATCGATACGGTTCATGAACTCCGGCGTAAATTTGCGCCCTGCCGCTTCGACTGCGGTTCGGTCAATCTTCTCGTCAAGGCATGTCTCAAAAGCCTCGGTTCTGTGACTGAAACCGATGCTTCCCTGGACCAGGCTCGACATCTCGCGTGCCCCAAGATTCGACGTCATAACAATAATGCAGCGTGATAGATCTACGCGGCGATTGTCACCCAGGGTGAGCGTCCCCTTGTCAAGAATTCCAAGCAGCAACTGCCAGAGTGAGTCGGAAGCTTTCTCGATCTCATCGAAGAGCACTATGGAGAGCTTCAACTTTTCAGTATGCCACTGCTCGAGCGCTTCCTGCGTGAGCACAGGATGCGTCTCACGATGGCCCAGGTATCCTGGCGGCGAACCGATCAGCTTGGCAATTTCATGCGAATGTTGAAACTCCGCGCAATCGATCTTGATGCAGGCCCGAACGTCGCCGAAAAGCGCCTGTGCCATAGCTTCCACCAAGCGTGTTTTGCCTGTACCGGTTGGCCCGAGGAATAAAAGATTTCCCACCGGACGTCCCAGCGGGTGTAGTCCCGCCAGAAACATCTGATAAATTTCGGCTACTCTCTCAACGGCTTGGTCCTGACCCACGATTTTCTGCCGCAGGGCACTTTCAAATTCGGTGATGTTCTTGCTGCGACGCGTTGGATCAAGCGTATTCGTAGGATTGGTTTTCATATATCCCATCGCTTTCACTATGTCCTTAGCAATTTTCTTACCAAGGGCGGGGACATCCGCGCTTGTGATTTATGTATTGAGAGTGGCCTCGCCAAAAGGAAAGAGCGAAGTCCAAGCGCGGTGACCTGTCATTCGTGTGATCCGTTAATATTTCGACTTGAGTTCTTCGTCATAAGATCGATTGCATTGCGAATTGGGGCGTATCCCAAAACGCAGCTATCCGAGTGGATAGCTTCCCCCCCAAACTCATCGCCCCTGTTCCCTTGCCAATGCGAATTCCCTTGACCTCCCGTAATTTTCAGAGCTTTGCGGCGAAACTGACGGGAAAACCAGGTCGGCCGCTTGTGCGTACGAACCCGGCCGGCTGCCCCAAGGAGGTTCGGTTTCATGACGACACGCCCGGCCACGCACCCGAACGGATTCGAATGTCGGGTTCTTTTCGGCCCTATCCACAATTGGAAGGCGCCTGACAAGGAATTCCACAAAGGCGACATTAGCTCGGCGGAGCAGTGCCAACTTTGTGGTAAGCCACTCGATGACGGCAAACTCTTTTTGACCAACTCCGCAGGCCGTACCCATTGCACATTGCCTGTTCCGGTGAGAGGAGCTAGGCCGCGATCGGATTCGACCGTCACGAAAGGCCAACACGTTTCTCGGAGACCTCCGTCGCTGGCTAAACTGCCTTGTGACGAACACTGGCCCGGAGAAGTCGGTTTTGTGAATTCTGTCAAGGCTGCCGCGTCGCCTATCTGACCTAGCACTAGCCTGAACCGTTGGATCTTTCCTCGCAGGAGACCAAGGTGTCCACCACTGTTGCCCGTTATCAGCACTTCAACCTCGGACGCAAGAGGCTGGGTCGGCTCCCGAGATTGTCCCTCGCTACCAGATACGTGTTGTCCTCAGCTCTGAGAATGGCTCTGTCACTTCCTCTAGGTCACATCGATAAAAACCGTTTCAGATTAAGTTGCTGCCGCAGTTTGCTGGCAGACAAAACAAAAAAAGGCTCGCCCAAGTTCGAACGAGCCTTCGATGGTATCCGTTGGATTAGCAGTTGGCCAACCGAAATCGCATTCCACACAATCGCAACCCTGCACTTTAGTAGTACAGGACCGCGTAGTCGTAGGTGTTATTTGCGTAGGTCGAGAAGTAGCAGGGCAGGCCTCCAGTCTGATAAACGGCTCCCCAAAACGCCGGAGAGACGTAGTCGAAGTAGGGATATCCGTGGTCGACGTAGTTGTCAAAGAAGTAGGCATAGCCGCTCGAAGGCAACTGCGAGCACGAGTTGACGCCGTAGACTTCGAGCACACCTTCGTAGGCCCAGGTCCAGTGCAGCCCGGAGGTCCATGCGGTGATCCATGAATTCGCACCGGTGTTGTAGTCATAGGCTTTAGATTCCCAGTGCAGAGTGCCGCCCGAAACGCCCGTCTGCCAGGTACCGCCCCACAGCTTGTCTCCTGCGTTCACCGCCTCAAGCGGGCTGTGGAAAGCATACCCACCGGAGCTGACGAGCCAACTGGCGATTCCCCAGTAATAGCCGCCACCCGCAGGACTATACCCATACTGCAGCACCGGTTGCAGGATCCAATTCTGGCTCGCTGGCTCGATGCCATTGAAGATGTAAATCAGCGCGCCATTGACGGCAGGATGGTTGGGCACATACCACTCGCCGCTCATATTGTCGATATTATCAGTCGAGCTCAGCCACGACAGATTCTCTTGCGAGGCTTCGACCCAGCCATTGACTCCGGGATTCTGCCTCGCGGTTGCATTAGTGCTCTCCGCTTGGTGACGCGTGGAGATCGGAGCTTCGGTGCAGGCATCATAGTGGGCGATGAGTGTGCCGTTGAGCGTGACATCACCGGTGACCTTCCCCTCTTCGGAGATCGTGACGTTTGCGCCTTTCGGAATTTCGTGTACGCAATCCGGGCGGATCAGTTGTCCGGGAATCTGCACCCAGTCCGGGTGCTGCTTGGCAACGGCGCTGGTGTTGGAATTGGCCTGTGCGTTCAACATTGCGCCGGCGAACAGCAAGATCGAGGCGCCGCACAGGAGGCGGTTATGGACGATTCGAGACACACTACGGAAATGCTGCATAAACTTGACTCCTTTTGACGTTTCACGTCTGGAACAGAATTTGACTCTCGTGCCAACTACCGGCTGCCTTCATTCGCGGCATCTTCCGGAGGTGGCTCCGCCGTGTGACAATGCAGATCGTGGGCCAAAACCACAAACATGCAATTTGATCGTTTTGCTTGAATCGTCTTGTTGATTACTTGATGGGACGGTTAGTCTTTGCTCGGATGAGATCCGAGGCCGCTGGGAAACTGCGAGCGACTCGTCCGCGACGCTATCTCATCTGATAGGTCCTCGTATCCGACCAGATACAGATTGCCTTGGTTTACGTCTTGGGGAAAGTCAAACCAGGCGTAGTTTTGAAGGATGTGACGGATGAAGACCTCAGCTGTTTTCAACTAAGGCAAGGCGGCATTGAGAATCGTGATATCCGACGGTGAAAAGGGGAGTGTGGAACGTTGCCGCAGTGTTGAAAGGCGAGAAGGAAAGCTCATTCTTGGCTGGAGGGAGCGGGACGAGCAGAAACCCGTTCTCCGCAGCTGCATACGGGGCAGGCCGTCAGGTCGGCAGAGTAATAGGTCCTGCATTTGGCACAGGGCAAACCGTACAGAACCTTCCGCTGTGGACAGTATTCGCAGATTGCATCGTCAATATTAATATGCGTCTCCTCGCCGCTTAACAGAACGTTCGCCGGGAAAAGAGTCATCGCGGCCAACAGCAGAACGATTCATCAATCTTATTCAGCACTGAGGTGTGTATCGTCGTCGGGTTCTGTCCATCAGCAATTTTTCCCAGTTGATTCTGAAGTCGTACCTGGTGGAAGGCTGCGACCGCTTTGTCGTCATCAGCATAGATCTCAAATATGGTGCGTAGCTTTGTGCGTCGAAGCACGTCGGTGACATACTGGTTGGGCGCGACTAGCTTAAGGTCGCCACCGCGATTTCGTGCCGAGACAAGAAGCCCTATCAGAACGCCGATTCCGCCACTGTCGATGTAATCCACCTCGCACAAACTCACCACAATGTTCGGCGAACCCAACAACGCACTGCCTACCCTTTCGCGCAAAACTGCGCACTCATCATCGAATACAAGCCGACCTTCACGGCGGAAGATGAAGGCGTTCCCACATACTTGAGTGTGTACCTCAGTCCCCTTCCGGTGGCTCGGAATGATAGGTTCTGATGATCAGTCACTAAGCTGGGCTTACCCATATCTGTACTAGCAGCCATGATGTTGTTCTCCTTCAGTTGTTAACTCGGGTTGAAGATCGCTTTCGCATCCGCTGTCTGGCTGAAACGCAATCGAAGTACGTCATTCAACAGACTTCCGCCATTCTTAGGCGCACTTCGGAAAGCTAGGTAAACGAAGAGAGCAACGGCTTTATGCGACTCTATTGTCCAGAACATAAGGTTTGTGGTCGGAGTCGTGCGCCACGTGCACCTCGACTACGCCCTGACCTCGCCGGTAGAGCAGCCAAGTGTTAGGGTATTGTTCTTCGCGGCTTGGCTGATCGTTGCTGACGACTATCATTAGATCGGTTGCCATCGTCGTGCTCTCCCTTCCTGGGTCTGTCCAGGCCCTTTGTTTTCCCGCCTAGCAGTTAGCAAGAACCGTGCCAAAGAAAGGCAGCGGAGGATTTGCATTTGCGGCAATCGTGGCCTGACACCAGGTAGAGGTTGCTAGGCGAAGGGATGCACATGTGGACTAGCGTGTTTTTAAGGCGCCGGCCCTCTCTCAAACTTCGTTCTACTGAGCCTTGATGGGTGCGCGGAGCGCTCGCTCAGTCTCCACACACGCTCCGCTTCTTTATGCGAATGGATAATCCCATCTATCCGAATGAATAACCCGATCGAATAGACTGCGGATTATGCGTGAGGCGACTGCCCCGCTGTCAATCAGCGCGTGACACCTTCCACCTTTGGCAGCGGCCACTCGGCCTATTCTGCAAATCCACTGCTATTTGCAGTAACTTTAAGGGCTCAGACCATTCGCAGTTCGTGCCCAGCGTGGAGCGAGTGTGCACTATTAGATGGGCGAAAAAGTTAACCGACGGCACTACTTTGCCGCTTTGATCTGCCATTTGCGCCCGGGCGGTGGCGGCGAAAAACGGTCGTATGATCCCACGAGCTCGCGCGGGACTCACTTTCTCGCGAGCTCGATCACGGGAATTTCGGGAGGACAGTTATATCGGACCGGGACAAGCGAGCAACCCACCCCTGCGCTTGTATGTCCCAGCATGCGATCATGTCGCCACTCGCCTTGGGCATAAGCTCTCGGACAATCGGCATTCTGAAAAACCTCGCCGATAACAGGCAACCGGATCTGTCCGGCGTGAGTGTGACCGCACATGTAAAGTCGGATTTCGCTTCTCGCAGCTTCCTCGAAAATCTCTGGCGTATGGGCGAGCAGAACCTTAAACCCATCCTCCGGCACACCTTCTAACGCCCCCTCCAAGTCGTCACAGCCATAGCCATGCGGGTCGTCGACACCAATCAAATGAATCGACTCGTCTCCCCGGGAGATTTCGGCTGCTTCGTTGATCAGCATGCGTACACCGAGGTTCTCAAGTTCTATCGCAATTTGGGATTCGTCGTGATTGCCAAGGATGCCCAGAACACTTTGCTCGGTACGGATGGCGGAAAGAATCGTCCGCAGGCCCGGATAGACTCCGTCACACCGGCCTTGAGCGTTGAAGCGGTAGTCTCCTGTCATGACGCACAAATCGACGTCCAGGGGCGCAACGAGGTCCGCTACGACCTCAGCCAGGCCATCTAAGCCGTCGATGTGCAGGTCTGCAAGGTGCAGGATTCGGAAGCCCTCAAAGCTTGGCGGCAAGTCCTCAAATTCAAGTCGCACGTGGCGCACGATTGGGCGGAGAGCGTTGCGGACACCTCGCGAGTAGAGCCCCGTGGCCTTCAGGAAAGTGTTCAGGACTGGCCCGGCAATGTGATGAACATGTTTCCGTTTGTGTCTGTGGATTGCAGCTTCAATTGTTCTGCGCCTGGATAAACGACCTTCCAAGTCGCGTGTCACTTCGTACCCCACACTCAGCATGGTCATTACTCCTTAACAATTTTTCCCATAGTCAGGGTTTGCATGGCTCGTCGACATCATTCAGCTCACAAGGTTTCTTGACTGCAGGCTGCGTGCCACAACGGCATGCCGCCTTGAGAACGTTTCCCAGCGGCTGGTAACTCGCTTACTATCCGAGCGCTAAACTTAATCACCTGTGGCGCGAGAGGAATTCGCAGTATGGCTTGCGAGGGAACATTGCTCTAACCAAACGGTTGAATCACATGATCCTTCCGCTTAGTTCCTCAGGCTTTTGGGGCAAAACCATACTGGTTGCTTCAAGCCAGCGACTCCCCTGTGCGGAGATTCACCGTTGGACTTTGGATGATCGTCGGAAGACGGTGACAACATTGGCTTTATAGCGTGCGGACTGCGGTGCGCGCACCCGCCAGACAGGAAATCGAAAACACGCCCACGAGCTGCAAGTGCAACTATCCTTCTGACAACCCACTTGCGATATGAAAAGATACCGAAAGTGTCGCATGGCGGCGTCAGTGGAACCAGCGAGCAAGCCTAACGTATGTCGTCAGCCGTCGTGCTCTGCTGCCCCCAAAGCGGTGATGGCAGCGGTGGTGGCTCAAGAATCGGCAATGTAACGGTGCAGCAGGCATCTTCCAGCTGGACCTCACTCTATTGACTGAGCCTCGGTGTGACCTCGGCCTAACGGTATTCGAATTGTGGACTAGTAGGTCTCTGCGCCTGCCCGAAAGGCTATCCTGGTCTCACCATTTCATATATAGATCGTATCTTTGTGGATAGAGTGAAGTGGATCGATACGCAGCCGGAAACTCGGCTGATCCTTTCCTAC
>Ga0210398_10006587_pt1 | contig 10662 bp, 8 predicted proteins | sample IncBWC4OmetaG_FD_161047 | JGI IMG/M metagenome (GOLD analysis project Ga0210398, IMG submission 161047) | Forest soil microbial communities from Barre Woods Harvard Forest LTER site, Petersham, Massachusetts, United States - Inc-BW-C-4-O | ecosystem: Environmental > Terrestrial > Soil >... | reverse complement strand
AAATTGAATCATAGCGGTCGTTAATTATTCAGGCACCTCATAGGTACCAACTTCTTTTTTCGCAGCGTGAAATTCTGCAATTATTTCATTCACTATATCTTTTACGGGCTTTATTTCTCTTACTGCCGCGGCAATTTGTCCTATCTCAAGTTCTCCTTCATCCATATCGCCTTCAAACATACCCTTTTTTGCCCGTGCCCTGCCCAAGATGTTTTGCAACTCTTCAAGGCTGGCGCCACGATCCTCCGCATCCTGCACTTTTTTATAAAATTCGTTTTTCAAAACGCGCACTGGCACAAGCTTTTTCAAGGTCAGCACTGTATCGCCTTCCTGCGATGTTATAATCTTCTTTTTGAAATTCTCATGCACCGAAGCTTCTTCCGAAGCTACAAATCGTGTACCAATCTGCACACCATCGGCACCCAATGCCATGGCGGCTAACATGGCCCTGCCACTGGCAATGCCACCTGCAGCAATAAGCGGTATCTTCAATTCTTTTCGCACCATAGGTATAAGGCACATGGTAGTCGTTTCCTCGCGCCCGTTATGTCCACCCGCTTCAAAACCTTCAGCTACAACAGCATCTACACCAGCATCCTGGGCCTTGATGGCAAACTTTACGCTGCCTACCACATGCACTACCGTAATACCTTTCTCTTTGAAAAAGGGAGTCCATGTTTTAGGATTGCCCGCAGAAACAAATACAATCTTTACTCCCTCATCAACAATTATTTTCATCACCTCTTCCAGATCAGGGTATAGGAGTGGCACATTAACACCGAAAGGTTTGTTGGTGGCTTGCTTGCACTTTTGTATGTGTTCGCGCAACACATCGGGATACATTGATGCGGCGCCTATTAGCCCCAGGCATCCGCTGTTGGCCGCTGCCGAAGCCAATCTCCAGCCGCTGGTCCACAGCATGCCGGCCTGCACTATAGGGTACTTTATTTGGAAAAGCTGACTTATCTTATTCACGGGGTGCGAAGATATAGATTATGGCTCATAAACTAATACTGTTTTTTACCCATTTTATAAACCTGTTTACTTCTTGCTTTAACCCATTCACCGATTATTTTGAGTATAGGCTATATTGCCTTGTAACTTACTTCAAAATATTCGTAGCCATGAGTAAGTCAGCATACCTTAAAATTATACTTGCAGCCATAACAGCCATTTTTTTAATGGCCTGTAACAGGCAGCAAACCGCTCAACTGAATGATTTAAAAATGCACGACTCTTTAATGATGAGGCAAATGCAGCAGAAAGATTCGAGCCTGCATGCCTACATAAGGTCTATAGACCAGATACAGGGTGGTATAGACACTATTATGATGGATGCCAGGATGTTGAAAGTTCATAAGGAAGATGTGGGCGATACCAACAAGTTAATTGAAGAATTAAGAGACATAAACGGGTTGGTGCTCAGGAACCAAAAGGCACTGGCAGCCCTGGAAAGCAAGCTAAAAAAAAGCCAGGATGCAAACCAGGATTTGGTTGACCTTGGGGAGAACCTAAGCAAGCAACTGAATGAAAAAGATTCGGAAATAGCGGTAATACAAAAAGAATTGGTAAGCACTAAAGCATCACTCAGCAAAGTCGTAAACCAGTTTAACGACAGCCTTAACGTTATAATGCAACAGCGTACCGAAATAGGCCTTATGAAGATAGAAGGGAATACGGTGTATTACATTATGGGTACTGAGAAAGACCTTATGAACAGGGGTATTATTATAAATGAGGGCGGAGTAATTGGCCTTGGCCATGTGTCGGTTGCCAATGGCGATATGAGCACGGCAGGCTTTACCCGGGGCGACCTTACCAATTTACATGAAATACCGCTGAGCGGCCAATTTGTTAAGTTCATCACTGTTCATCCCTCAATGGCATATAAAATTACTTCGGGCGCTTCAGGTAAAATAATTATTACCGACCCTCAGGATTTCTGGAGCAAGAGTAAGTATATGATTGCTATTGTTAGGTGAAACGGTCAGGCTAAGTACGCAACTATTCGCGGGAAATAAATAACCCTATTACTTATTTCACCGTCAACCTTCCTGTTGAAAGCATAGCGCCTTCCACAGATAGAACACGGTAGAAATAAACGCCTGAAGCTCTTCCGGTTAAATCTACCAGGTTTACAGGCCCTGATATTTCTTTATTTACAACTTCTTCTCCCATCATATTATAAATAGAAAGTATGGCTTTATCAATGGGTTGTGAAGATTCAAAAGTGAATATGCCGGTACTTGGGTTAGGGTAAACAATCATGTGATTATTTTCAACCACCGATTGCAAACCTAAAGGTGTGCAAGGCAGAGTTACTGAGAAAGGGCTTGACGGAATGCCATTGGCAATTACCTCTACCGAATATGTTCCTGCCGGTACGGAAGGTATGGTAAAGTAAGCAGTATCTTCCAAACTATCTGTCATAATGGCCCCTATCCTGTTCCAGTTAGTTGTGCGGGCATAATACACATTAGTACCTTTTGTAAGGCGAACTATAGGGTAATTAGTAGCAACCTGCCAGTCATCGCCAAAGCCCGCCCCTTCTGAAATGCCGTTGAATAACTTACCGGTAATCATAAAGTTAGGGCAAATATCAACTACACTATTAATTACAGGTTTTCCTGAGGCTATTGGCGAACCCTTGGGCGTGTACTGGTAATAATTATTATCTCCCTGTTGCGAAAAAAGAATTGTACCATCGGGCAATACAAGCATATTGGTGTAACAGCTGTTATTATTCAATGTGTTGCCTCCTGTTGGCGACGATACCTGCGTAAAAGTATTAGTCAGGTAGTTATATTCATAGAAGTAGGTAGGATTATTATATGTGCCCGCGGGTGAAAAGTCGCATAAAATAATTCCGTTAGGCATTATAGCGGCTGGCGCATCGGGGCAGCCAAGCTGGGTTCCGCTTACACTTGGCATAGCCGGCCCAAGGCTCCAGCTTCCGGGGGTTGCATTACCCGATGGAGTATAAAATGCGGTGTTAACAGAGTCGCTGAGGAAAAAAAGCTTGCCATTGGGCAGCATTAAACCGGCGCCCGCTTCATAAAGCTGTAAGTCATAAAGGTAGGTAGGCAGGGTAGCATCTGTAACCCATTTTTTCTGTTGGGGAATATACCTTTCTGAATTTTCGGTTCCCATATCAACATTTATTACGCTGCTGTCGGGTAGCTTTACCCATGCTGCCTCGTCGTGGCTACCAAAGCAGGGCGCTGCTGAATCGTATGAATTGGTTGACTCGGTCCAAATTAAATTATCGGCGCTCAGCCCTGTTGTGAAGAAATCGTTTGATATCTGGCAACCCTGCAAAACAGTGCCATCATATAAAAGTTCTGAGTTACCATCGTACATATTCCAGTTATTGGGTACGCCCGATATCAGGGTCCATGTTTTTGCTGTAGTGTTATACAACTCACCTGTAGCACCCGGGTAACCGTCTGGTGCATTTGTTCCGTACTCGCCACCGGCCACATAAACGTTTCCGTCAGGCAGGACCTGTGTTGCGCAATAAAGGCGGGTGTCGTGCATCTTGGGCAACTGGGTCCAGGTACCATTAAGGTAGCTGCCGTTGACAGGGGTTAACAAATCCCACACATCTCCAATGCCCCCCGGACCGGTTGATGTAAGCACCATTACAGTTCCGTCGGTTAATAAAATGGCGGCGCCTCCGTTCGGATCGGGTGCAGCATTCTTTAATGTTTTCCATGTACCCTGTGCAAACGAATTGCTTTGTATACATAGTGTTGCACAAGCCAGTAGCAACAGCTTAAAGAAACGGGTAAAGTTTATCATAAAGTTTTTTCGGTTTACAGTTTTTTAATAACCAGGGAGATTGATTACTAAACAAATGTATGAAATGAGAAACCCAAATGCAAGTAAAATAGGGCTTATTTTAATTGGTGATTTTCAGCCGGATTCCAATATATTTTACGCCCCTGCATATGCCTTTTGTAATATTCAAAAAGCAGGTTCGGTACTTTCCTATAGGCTCACATCTCTATTTCTCATTCTTAATTCCCCACTCTTAATTCTTAAATAGGTATCTTCCTGATAAGCAGGGTTAAGACCGGAACTAAGCGCGAAAGCCTTTATTTTACGCAACAATGAGGCTACACAATGTTAATATGAAATGTGTAATTGATTAAGACTGCTATAACAATGGGCGGCAATGAAAGGCAGACCTTTGCAGCGTAATTGAACCTTTTACCCCCAATAAGCAATGAAAGCCCACAATAGTCCCGGTATTTATATCACCGGCATCGGACAACTGAAAGTTGAAAAAGAATCGCCCCTCAGCATACGCGAAATGGGCGCCAAAGCTATTAAGTTAGCTATGCAGGACGCTGGTATTGAACGTGCCGACGCTATTTATTTGGGTAATATGCTTTCGGGTATTATGTCGAACCAGCAACAACTGGGCCCGCTGGTTACCAATGCTGCCGGGCTGTTCGGAACCGAATCTGTAACCCTCGAGGCTGCCTGCGGTTCAGGTGGTGCTGCTGTTAGGGCCGGTATTATGGCTATTATGAGCGGCTTCTGCGAAACTGTAATTGTTTGCGGGCTCGAAAAAATGTCGCATACTGACAAAGACTTTATTACCCGTGCTATAGCCACTGCTTCAGACTGGGAAAAAGAAGGCGGAAAAGGGGAGACCTTTGTTACCCTGAATGCCAAGCTTATGCAAATGTACATTGACAAATACGGCATATCGGGCGATTCATTTGCCATGTTCGGTGTTAACGCGCACAGGAATGCCAACATGAACCCTAATGCCTTGTTCCATAAAGAAATTACCATTGACCAATACTTAGAATCGAAGTTTATTGCTCCTCCTGTCCGCATTTTCGATGCCTCGCCGGTATGCGATGGCGCTGCAGCGGTAGTACTTTCAAAATATCCTTCCACCCATTTCAAAAAGGCGAATAGCCCCGAGATTAAGATCACAGCTTCGGCCGTCTCTACAGATTTTGTAGGCATAGGCGACCGAAGCGCCCCCCTGGCTGCTGAGGGTTTAAAACGCTCGGGACAAAAGGCTTACCAGATGGCGGGCATTACGGCTAAGGATGTAGATTTTTTTGAACTTCACGATGCATACTCTATTATATCCACACTTTCACTCGAGGCTATGGGCTTTGCAGAACCCGGCGAAGGATGGAAACTGGCTGCAGACGGCGAAATTACCCTCGGCGGCAAAATACCTATCTCTACCTTTGGTGGCTTAAAGGCCCGTGGACATGCCATTGGCGCTTCGGGTGTTTACCAAACCGTTGAGGCTTACCTGCAACTTACCGACAGGGCCGCTAACAACCAGGTGAAGAAAGATGCTAAAGTAGGCCTGGTGCAAAGCATTGGCGGTACTGCCTCTACTACCATTACCCACGTGCTGGTAAAGGAATAGTTGCCCCTTAATAAAATACTTCTTCTCATTCTTTTTGCATTGCCCCAAACCCCTAAAGGGGCTTCTTGTCAGGCTGAGCTTGTCGAAGCCCTATTTTTAATTCTTACCACTAAGGCACTTGGAGCACTAAGGTTCACTAAGAATTCATTGTTCGCAAACGCGTTTCCTGTCATATAAAAACAATAATATATCAATGAAAAAATAATGCATAAACAATGGAATTATCAATAAAATGCCATTGATATTGAATTTGCAAGTAGCTGGAAATCAGTAGTGAGGTATTGATAATATCAATAAAAATCATTATAAATTCTTCACCACTAAGACACGGAGAGCACTAAGTCCTGATAGCTATCGGGACACTAAGTGTTAGCCTGAGCATGCCTGCCCTGAACTTGCTTCACGGGTCGAAGGCCTCTCGCAAAGGGCATAGCTTTAATGGAACGCAGATTACGCAGATGATTATGATTAATTAAGATTAAACCAGCGAAAATCAGTTTAGTAGGTTTTGAAATTATATACTTTTTGTAAACCCCGAAGGGGTGATAGTATTAGAGAAAGATTAAAGCCCTGAAGAATGTAACTCTGAAAGAGTGGTATAAATAAAAAGGCTTCACGCAAAGCTCACAAAGTAAAACAGCCACATGCCTTCGCTAAAGCTATGGCAGGCAATGCGCAAAGGGCGCAAAGATATTAACCTAAATCTTAGCCTCAACCTATTTTCATATTTCAAAGAACATCTTCCTTCCCCTCTACTTGAACAAGGAGAGGGGTGAGGTCTTATTACAAAGTTCAGCAGCCCTAATTAGTTTTAAAAGTGAAATCGTATTTTGTTTTCAACACCCCCCCCAATTTTATATTCATTTATTACCTGGATACATTTTCGAAGTAATTATGTATGTTTGGATGTAAATATCCACCTTAAGTTATGAGTACTACTACTGATGTAAAAGATATTAGTGAGATTATTAAAAACATCGTCGAGTTGCTGGCGGTATTAGTGGGCGGTGGATGGACCATATACAAGTTCGACCTTTTCCGGGAACGATACCCAAGTATAGAAATAGCAAACAGCATAAAACTTGTTGGTGAAAATAGCGAGGACTATTTACTGGAACTTTCCTGCGAAGTAGAAAATAAAGGAAAGTCGAGGAAATGGCTGGCCCCCTTGGAGTTTAGTTTCCTATACCTGAATAAACAGGATAAGTTCATCAGCGCTAAAAACCTGAATGACCAAGTAGGGTTTAGAGTCTACCTTCACGATTCGGAGATTAATAAAGAAAAAAAATATTGGGTTAATCCCGACTGGCACATACCATTTGTTGACGGAGAAGTAAAGAAAAGCTTTCACTATCAAATTTCTATAAATAAAAGCGACGTTGCCTTTCTTTCTCTTTTTACAACTTTTATTGATTTCAACAGTAAAGAAAAAGCGGTTGAACACATACTTAACCGTACCAATACGAGAATGCCTGGGGCGGAATGGGATAAATTATCTTCTGAGGAAAGGATGAATTACAATCTAAAGAATCACAGCGGTTCCGACTATTATTATGCCCAGGTTACCACTTCTATAGATGAGCTGAAGAACCCTAAGAAAGAGAATAAAGCCTAATTCACATTATTTTAAAGAAAAATTGCATTTACTCACAATCATAATTTTTAGGGGAGCTCGTGGATGCAAAAAAATCGTTGTTCTGAGGTGATTTTTGCATTTCAGTACAAAAAAACTGCATCTCAGTACGTGTTTTGTCGGGGGTATAAAAAATGTTTTTATTTTATGCCAAACAAATTCGTCGGATCGAATAAGTGAATACTGAATGGAGCCAAAGACAATCACCTTATACCCTTTATACCCTAGTGGCGCATTATCTCAGGGGGAACATGAACGTATGTATATAAACTGGAAGGGTATTCATCCACTTCAGGGTACTATTAATGTCCCGGAAAAAGTGATACAAAGCCCTGACTTTTGGTTAATTCAGTTGCATGAATTAATGCATGCTTATTATTATCCTTACCGTGATGAAATCTACGAATACTTCGTCTCATATATCTACGATCAAATGCGAAAAGGTAGAATAAATTCTGGCGATAGTGATATTTATGTGCCAATAATGGTGAGGAAAGAAGATGTTAATAAAGTACCCCCAATTCTTAAAGTAATATATAAAATGAAGGATGGAGGTGCGGTTATTTCTGCGAAGATGAATGAAGCAGGAGTAGCACATCACATTCTATTAAGTCAATGTGAAGAGTTATTCGTAGATTTTTTCTCAACGGCAGCTGCCGGCATAGCTTATTGGGAAACGGTTTTAGATTTTGAAGTTGGATGCGATGAGAATCATGTGCATTGGACTAAAAGCTCGTGGGATCCTCATTATCCACATTTATATGAGCCCCATCCAGTACCATGTTTTAGATTTCGATTGTTGCCGGAAATAATGTGCAAACATATTGGTGCAACATTGATTAATATTTCCAAAGAAGAAGCTCAGAGTGCAGCAGATAATTTAAATCAGGAAATTAAGACTTTCATGTCTTCTAAAATATCAAATATTAAAGGAGATGTAGCTATATATAGTAATAACGCTGCTCCGCCCGAGGTGGTTACAATTTCAATGCCAATGCAAATAATGAGACAATATTATGAACTTGCTTGTGAGGCATTCAGGTCTTTAATGACCAAATGGTTTAATACATCCCATCCGTTAGCTATGTTTGTAGTTCAATTTTCCAGGGCAGATCATCAAAATAGAATAGTAAATTTCAGAAAACAATTTGAAAAAGAGGAAATTCCTTTGTGCGACAGTTTATTTGATCAGATTGTCATTGCCGCAGCAGCCAGGTCATATTGCGATTTAAAACGGAATAATATAAACCCGAAATTTGCGGAAATCGTAAAGGAAACCTTCAACCGAAGTAAAGGACGCGTGCAGAGCTTTATAACATATGAGTAATAAACCTTAAATACAGCCCATTAATGAGTGAATCAGTACTATATACAGAAAAAGAATTGGCAGAAATTGATAATTTCCTGCAGGAGTCTTATATGGAAGCTGCCATCACCTTACCTTCTGCAAGAAAAAGAGAGCCCGGTGAAGCTGCTAAAAAAGAAGTGGATCGCCTTAGAATGAAGTCTGTTAAAGAAAAGTCAAAAAAAATTACAGATAAGGATATTGATGAGCTCACGGAAGCAATTCATAGCCCTTTTGCATCAGATTTTTCAAGTAGGAAACAGGCAATTATTGAGAAAACGGAAAAGGAAGAAGCAGATTTAATTAAAGAAGAACACCGGGGTAAAAAGAACTCTTTTAGCTGGATGCTATTAAAGCATTTTTCTAAAAGGATTTGCGGAAATGTTGTGGAGCCATCTCTGACGAAACTTACAATTTCTACCGCCAGCTTAAGTGGACTAATGCAATTTTTTAATATGGATCCTTTATTTGCACCGGTCATTATATGGGTGGCAACTAAAGTTCGGAACGAAAGCATCATGGCGTTTTGCGAATCCGTGCAAGAGTATATTGAACAGAAAGGTATTTAAATTGTTATGTTAGCGAACGCCTTACCCCTTCTTTTGTCGGCCGTATGAATTTCTTTTTTATGTTTAACCATTAGACATAAGAATAGGTTATGAAAAGTAAGGATATTGAAATAGAATCTTTTAATCCATATGAGTCAATATTTCCGAATCGGAAACTTATAAATTTTGACACAATCCTTTTAATTAAGATGCTTCGAAAGGAAGGGTATAATGTTATTGTCAAACCTAATGATGGAACCACCCCTGAATATCTATTTAGAAAAGGGGCAATTGAATTCCTGTCTAACCCAATTAATGCTTTAATAGTTAATGTAAATATAAATATAGCATGTAATTTGATTGCTAGCTGGATTCAAGGAGCATATAAAAAGGAAAAACCGTCTCATAATATATTTATAATTGACAACTCACAGAATAAAATTGTTAACGTTTATGAAAGGACCATATCAAAGCAAGATTTTCTTAATAAAAAGAAAAAGAGAGAATCAATGGTTATTAGTTTTCAGGAGTGTTTCAAAATGAAAAGCCCAATCCCTGGACTTCCGACACCAATTTTTCTTGAGCATAAGCCTATAATTATTGGGTGGTGTAGGCTTAAAAATAATGAGAATCTGGAAGTCGAAAAGGGCCAAATAACGGATGAAAAGATTTATGAGGAAATGAAAAAAGGAATTTATAAGGGATTTAGTATTTCTGGAATTGCTGAACAAACCATTTGTAGTATTTGCAATTCAAACTATCTAAATTGCAATCATGTTGGAAGGAGGAAATACAACGGTAAGATTTGTTCTAATTCGATTTCTGTTAAGGAGCTTATTGAGATTAGCGTCGTTAAAGAGCCGATAAATAATAAAGCAGTATTTAAACTTTTGTAGGCTGTTTAATTTAAAATGTATGCATATTGAAGGAATCTTATGTTTTTGAAGTAACAATTAGATTAGATGATAGATCATTTTATAGACATTTATTCTAAATTAGTAATTGCTATAATAAGTTTTATTGCGCCAGTAACTTCCTATCGCCGTACCCGCTAAGTCTACTTAGTGGGATAATAATTAATAAGCTCAGCTTATTATAATAGTATACTTCCATATTCGCTAATCTCTAATCGATGTTCCTTGTTCTTAAATCAAGAAAAGGTCTGAATAACGAACAAGGATTAACGATTTTCGATTTCAGAAGTTTTTCCACTTAATACCTAATACCCATATCTCAATTCTATATTTATTTATATTTGCGCCGTTAACCCAAGTATATGGCAAAAGTAACCATCGACGGCATAGAGATAGAAGTACCGGACGGCACTACTATACTGAATGCCGCGCGTATGATAGGCGGGAAAATAGTACCCCCTGCCATGTGTTACTACAGCAAGCTAAAACATACAGGCGGCTACTGCCGCACATGCCTGGTAAAAGTGGTGCAGGGCTCTGCCAAAGACCCCCGCCCTATGCCCAAGCTAATGGTAAGTTGCTCAACCACAGTGCAAGATGGCATGGTGGTGCAAAACATAACCTCGCCCGATGTGCTTGAAGCACGCAAGGGAGTGGTTGAGTTCCTGCTAATTAACCATCCTTTAGATTGTCCGATATGCGACCAGGCCGGGGAATGTAAGTTACAGGACCTGGGTTATGAGCATGGTCTTGAAAAAACACGTTACGAGTTTAAGCGCCGTACCTTCGAAATGATTGATATTGGCGATAAGATA
>Ga0210398_10006580_pt1 | contig 10674 bp, 14 predicted proteins | sample IncBWC4OmetaG_FD_161047 | JGI IMG/M metagenome (GOLD analysis project Ga0210398, IMG submission 161047) | Forest soil microbial communities from Barre Woods Harvard Forest LTER site, Petersham, Massachusetts, United States - Inc-BW-C-4-O | ecosystem: Environmental > Terrestrial > Soil >... | reverse complement strand
CAGCCTTGATTTGGAGCCCATGAAAGAGTGTCGGGCTTTGTCGGAGATCCGCTAGAGATACAGGGCAAGAGAAAGGAACGAAGGACGGCGCCGACTTCTTTAAGAGATGGAGTTTTCTCTCCTAGGTTCAGCCGGTTCACAAATGCACTCCATTGCTGTGCCTTCCGCGGATCGTTTAGGAAGTCGTCCGTTAGCGCAAAAGGAACTCCGGCTGGAGTCGCTGATCCTCGTCTCTCAAACGAAGCAAGGATAGCTTTGCGTAAGGACGCCATATCGAATGTCCAAGTGTTTGCGATGAACCAGATGTCGTAGAAGTCCTTCATCCGGCTGTTGCGGATGTCGAGCAGGACCATTGCCTGAAATTTCTCAGCGATGCTGGCTTCTCGCGGATATGCACGAATGAGAGGTGCTTCCATTTGCAAGAGGACCGGAAAGGAAGCTAATTCGGGTTCCGGGTAAACGGCATCGCCAAACCCGATGTCGATCTGCATCGGAATGCGCGCTCCGGCCAAATCGGCCAGGAGCTTGACGCGGACGCCATCGTACTCGTCATCCTCTTTGATTTTGGTGCCTTCGACCGATGCGCGGTCGAATACAACGCCGTCTTCTTCCTCAATCTCGCAGATTCCTCTAATTGTTTGTTCGACATCTCCGATAGCGGATGATCCCTGTCCGAGTAGATCCAGATCCTTTGTGGGCCGGAGAGTGTGGCCTGTCCACAGCGTAAAGAGTGTGGCTCCCTTGAGAGTAAATTTGTCCCGATATGGCGACTGGCCCAGGCGATACAAGAAGCGTTCAATCGCGTATCTGCTAAGCATCCGTTGGTAGTCTTCACCTTTGCCCTGCGCGAGTGCAAGAAGGCGCGCGCGGATGGATGCCGCTGTGTTCTTGCCTCTCTCGCGGGTCACAGGGCCTCGATGTAGGGGCGAATGACGTTGCTAACCCGGCAGATTTTGGCGTAACGGTGGATTTCGTTGACGTTAGCCTTCTTCTTGCGAAGAGAATCCTTCAGAGCTTCAATCGCTACATCGAGTCCGATTTTGTTCCGGAACTTAAAGCAGTCGGCGACAGTCTTCGCCGCTGAATAGACGCGGACGGGAACGCCCTCGACCCGATGATTCTCAATTCCTTCAGTCAGCGACGGGCCGGACAGGCGAACGATCCTGAGTGAAGGCGAAGTGAGGACAGGCGTTCTTGCTCCCTTGCGGAGGGCGATCCAAACCGAAGCAGGACTCTGGGTCGTGATCTCATGAAAGACAAGGGCCGAAAGCAGACAAATAGCAGCGTCCGGGATGCGCTTCGCCACCTCAGCGTATGAGTGGCGTTCCGTGACGTTGGCATCGGGCAGCGTGTAAATTCCGCGTCCAGAGCGATTGAGTTTGCCCTGCCGGTGGAGACGAACAAGGTACTCCCGCGGAAGGCCGATGGCCTCGATATCGCGGGGCCTGACGATCCCGTGTTGGCCGATGTACCGCATAATCTTCTGGAGAGGTCTTGCCATAGGCAATGTCTCAATATGTCATTACTTAATCATATCTAATGACGTTTTGCAACACGATCATGGAACATTATGCCACCTAGCGACCGGTTTTTCATCGGAGAAGACCTTAATGTGCACTATGCGGTAGATGGTTTGGGGTGGCCAAGGATGGAATGGACTGGCATCTAGGGGTTCCTAGACATAGTGGTGGTGGAAGACCCTCCTGAGGGTCCTACTTACAGATACGGACTTATAACGTCCGTTTCTGGCAGTAGTTTTTAGACGGTGCGCTCAACCGGGTCCTCACCGGCCGTTTGGAAAGGGCGGCCTTCGCCGGCTCGATACTCGATAGAGGTTATAACAGTGCCTCGTCGGGCCAATGGAACAGCTTCGCAATCTTTGACCGGTAGCTATTGTGGCGGCGCTGAAGTCGTTTTTTTGGTTTAAGCCGCAAATCGCGCCACATTTCGGGAGTCATCCGTGTCCATGTCGGATCTTCGTATGGGCGGTCTGGTGGCATGCGCTTGAATTCGACCATGTTCCATTCGGCATCGTCGTAGTAGTCGTAATGTTCGAGCCATACTAATTTCTCGGCGGGTATTTCAAAGCGCTCGCATACCTGGAAGCACAGCTCTTCAACACAATTCGTTATGCTATTGCCTGGATTGCCGGTAACTGCGATGCAGGAAATGACGATTCTCCCGTCTGGCAAATCGATCCGCTCCACCAAGCACACGCCGTCTGCTCTGTTTCCTGCCTTGTAAGCAAAAAACTCTGGCTCGTTTGCCACTTGCCAGAGCGGATACCGCCACGGATTCCTCGTGAACTCCAAATCCTTCGAGAACCGATTGCGCACCTCGTCGTACTCGGACGTGTCGGGTAGTGGGCTCAGTTCGGTAGAGTGTGCCAGCGCTGTGAGTTCAGCGGGCGTTGGCAAAGCACCGTTCTGAGAGTAGAGTCGATCACGATATTCTTTTACTTCCTCTAGCGTTAACCCCTTGGACTGACCGGTTCGACCGTCATATTCGTCATGATGGTCAAAACACAAAAAGACGAGATTCTGAAATCGTGAATCGCTCGGGTCGTGGTTCAGATGTGCGATTTGACCTTTTCTGACATCATCCCGACCCGCCAGGAAGAAACAGAGGCAGCAACGTCTTCGAGACGCCGTTAAGACCTCCTTCTCGACAGATTTAGTCGCGGGGCAGCGTACCTTCATCATCGCTATAAATCCAGACCATTTTTGATCCGTTCAATCTGCATTGCCAACGCTAAAGCCGAAGGACACGAGCAAAAAGGAAACTCTTGAGCTAGCCCGTTACGATTTTACGGAGGAGATCTTTCTCCCGGCCAATTATCCTTCCAAGTCGTGCGGCGATCTCATCATCGCTTAGCCATTCCCAATCTTCGGTCTCTGACTTCTCGGCGTTCGGAATTGCAATTACATCTATGCCCTTGCAACCGGGAATGAATTGCTCGGCCTGGTGTATGAGGTATATCGCCACGTCTTTGCCTACCTCGAGGGAGTCCTGGCGCGAGTAGGCGGCTTCCAGATATCGAATCAATGAGGATTCTCCCGCTCCCAGGATTATAAATTCACCGCCGATGTTGAAACCTCCTTCTCCGTCATAGACCCACATTTGCGTCCCCTCACCAGGGACCGCACCACCGATCAATAGTTGCAACGGCATCGCGCCAAGTCGATTAGCGTAAACCTCGTTAACCACAGTCTCCGTTATGCGTCCGATGTCATCAATGCTCAGCGCATAGTCAGAAGTGTCCAATGCAACAAGACGTGTTTCAATCTTCTGGCGTACCTCTTTTGCGGCTACGGGAGATTCGGCAAACGCAAAGAAAATCGAGCCGTGATTCAGTGGATAGACTGTCACCTTTCGATTGCGATCGATGAAGTGATGTCTGTCAGTGGAAAGCAATCGATCCGCTGCGAATATCAGGCCGTCGCCAATTCTCATTCCGAGTGCAATCGTCATAGGGGACAGGGACGAGATTTTGCTGTCTGTTAAAAAGATTGAGATGAAATTACGGGAATTTTCGTCGAATCCTCACCCCCACTTCCTGAGGAGTCGGCCCCAGCAGAGGCGGGAATTGCAACCGCTGCAGTTGGCTGAACGGGCGAGGCCTGAACGTTCGCTGCCGAGCCCACCCTTTCAAGTTTCCGTACTTCATCAATCTTCTCCTTGACAAGATTCTCCCAGTGATTGAATCGAAGGCCGACCCCGTCCACATTATTCTGTATGAGCGGGTTCATGTGGCATACCACACACCGAGACTGATAAACCTCATCCACGAAGTGCTGGAACCACTCAACGGTCTTGAAGAATGTGGGCACAAAGTCTGCTTGGGTTGCACGTATCAATGCCGGTAGTTGATCCAGATCGAGATAATCAATCGAGTTGGAGCTTCGCTTTTGATGCCACGCATTAACCGATTCTTCTTTTGTGCGCTTCGCGACCGTTTCTTTTAGGCCGCGCGGTGCCAGCTTGTCCCACCATTCTTTGCCATGTGTCGCCGTGAGCACCCGATTGATGAATTGGCGGATGGAATTTTCCAATGTATAGAGAGTTTGGTAGACCGGAATCATCGCCAGCATTTCGGCGTGTGTCGCCTTCGAGAGAATGGGGTCATCCTCAGCATCTTGCACTTTCACCTTGAAACCCTTCTTCGATTTCGCCTTCCCACGTTTGTTGTTGGAACTTGTAGCCACCGGCACGGCTACCGATGGGGTCGCCGCCGACAGATGGGGAAGCAGCTTGCGAATCTCTTCCAGCTTTGCGCTCGCAATCCCGTGCTTATGCAGGTTGATGCTGTTCTTTGCAGCCAGCACCAAGATTGCATCCGAAGTCTTGATAGACAGAGAGTTCGCAATTGTCTCAGCGCGTTTGTATAGCTGAGCCCGTTCTACTTTGAGTTTTTGTTGGAGCAGAGTCCGAATGTCAGCATTCCCAGCCATGTAATTCTCACTCCTCGGTCGTCGGCGTTAGCGTGGCCTGATCAATGGAAACCGCAACAGCGGCAGGTTGGGTCTGAGGAGGTTCGTCGTTGGGAATACTGTCCTCGGTGAAATGAGAGGCATACCGCACGCGCAAGCGATACGAATCTTCCAGTGCTATCAGACCGTAGAGAATCTCTTTGCCTGCCTCTTTGGACTTCTTGATCGCGTGCGCCACCATGTCTTCTTTAACTGCTTCTTCGATCTGTCCTTCAAACTGCACGAAGAAGGCCTCGGCTGTGGTCGAGAACAAACGGGGAATTTGGTCTCCGTTCTTGCCGAGCTTCGCTATCGTCAATGGAGGAGCAGTAGCTGGGCCTTTGAGAGCAAAGGCAGTGGAAATGCGACGACCGCCGATCGTCACATGTGTCGAATACAGATCATTCTTCTCGCCGCCCCAATCCTGAAACTTACCCTGGTTTCCGAGCACAGATGCGATGCCATACTTGAAAATCTTCTCTGGCAGACGCGCAGGCACCAACGTCGGCAGCTTCGATGGTTTCAAGTCCAGTACGTCCTTGAATTCCTCAACATCATCAATGAAAAGTTCGCTCACTGAAATTTCAGTGCGTTTCCGTGAATCCACCTGAACCAATACTGTTTGGCGCGGCGTACGGGTCGTCACATGCTTTTTCAATTGGGCCGGATTCTTCGCCAATCGCAGGATCTTGTCTTTTTTCGCATTAATGTGATGGAATTTCTTGAACGAGACTCGTCCTTCATGTTTCAAGGTTTCAAAGTACTGCTGGTGTGCCATGGGAGTGGCGAGTTGCAATACAACCGTCTCGGTGAACCCAGTTAATGCAGCCAGAGCAGCGGCATTTTTCGGCCTATTTCCTCCACTGTAGACCGCCTCGAAAACTTTTAATTTGCGCTCCGATGTCGCGAGTTCTTCGGCGATCTTATGTATGGTCTCTTCTGAAGACGCGGAGAACTCGGTTACGTGCTGTATCGTCAATTTACTCCTCGCCTTCTCCTGCCGGGACGAGCGTGGTTGGGTCAATGGTTGGAATTTCGCGAGGCTTCTGTTTAGCCTTGGCCTTCGCCAGCGTTACGCTTACTGTGCCAGGAGTCGTGCCGAGCAAGTCGGCAATCCATCTACGTTCGAAACCAGCAGCACTCAGTGTGTGGATCGCTTGCACCTGTTTCATGTTGGACGTCAACTGTAGAGCAGCCAGCCTAAGCATCTGATCAAGTTTCGCGTCGATGCTTCGCAGAATCGCTTCATTCTCCGTTGCCATTTATTGTCTCTATCCCCTGTGTCACGGGCAATTCCTCTGACACGCCCGGTTGTGGTTGAGCCTCTTTTTGATTGCGCTTCTCTGTGAGTTTCATCAGACGCTTGTATTTGGGTTGACTATCGCTCCCGACATTCAGGACGATTCCCTCGTCAAGCCAGCCTTGAAGAACGACGGACATTGTCTGCTGTTTCACATTTGCGATCTCGGCTACGTGGGTGACCGTTCTCTGCCCGTCGAGAGCATTGTAGACGCGTACATACGCTTCTGGGTCTCTCTTCCTCGACTTGACTACGGCTGCGAGCTTGTCTGGAGTCCACACAAGTCGAGCCAGGAGTGCGATTATCGATTCATTCTGTTGGCGAATGATCGCGAAGACCTCATCGGTCGTCATTACTGAACCTCTTCGGGTGCGGCCACCTCTGCGGTAGCCTGGGGCGCTTCTTGCTTCGGTTTCGCTTTTCGCTTCTCCGGCAGTCGCATTAGCCTTCTATATTTCGGTTGCGATTCTGTCCCCACGTTCAGCACGATGCTATCTTCAAGCCAACCTTGAAGCACGCCGGACATTGCTGGCTGGGACACTCCGGCTATTTCCGCCAACTGTTTTCCCGTTGTGCGACCATCGCACGCGTTGTAGACCGTTACGTATGCCTCGGGATCTTTCTTCTTGTTCGCCATCACGATTTCAACCAACTCCTCCGGCGTCCAGACAAGTCGTGCCGTAAGGAAAATCAGCATCTCGTTCTGCGAGGTCAGAGTCTTGTTCTGCTGAGCAATTATTGTGAGTGCCTCGTCGCTCGTCACGGTTTGGCCTCCTCCGCAGCAGTAGATGAAGCATCTGTTGAAGGTTCAACTGCGACGGCTTGCCCTTCGTTTTTCTTCGCCTTCTTGCTGGCCATGTACAACTGCTGTCGAACGTTCGAAGTGGTGATCCCAAGAGCCTCGGCGATCTGCTCCCGACTAAGCTTCATGTTCTCCAGCTTAACGATGGCATCGATGTTGCTGAACTCTCGGGCAAAAAGAGCAGCCATCAATTTGATCATTACGTCCATGCGGCCAGTGATCTCTTTTACATCGGCGTCTTGAAGTGGCACGACAAAAACCTCCTTAGCTAACGGGCTTGATTCAGAACTTAGCACTAAAGTGAGCGCTGTCAAGAGTTTTCGGGACGAAGATCAGCGCTCTGCTAAGTGCACCTGTGGAAAACCTTAGGAAAACGCTACAGAAACAGTGCAGTTTATGTGGAAAATAAGGACAACTGCTGCGCAAGAGGTGCTTTTCTGGAGGGCAGATGTTAGTAAGGTTCGAATTTTGTTCACCTATGCCTTAGAGCCCTCTTGCGAGTACATCTGCGGTTTTGATACTCTGAAATTTCGCCAGCGTCCGATTCGTTTGGGCCATCATTGGCTGGCGAGCGATCTAGTCCAAACGGGGCCGTGAGGACTCGCGGTGCACGACCACGCGCTTCCCTTGTTATGAGCACTACCTGGGAGCGATGTTTGACCCTTGTTGATTACCGCTCTCAGGTGGTAACAAGGGGCAAGCGGAAGACTCGGCCCCAAGGACATTCGACAGCCCCATCTCGTCAGATGGGGCTGTTCCATTTAAGGCCTGGTCGGCCTTAAATTCTCGAAGACCTGCCAAACTTCGGTCAATGGAGTTTGGTTAGTAAATCGATGCAGGGCTGGTCCACTCTGAGTCCGATCGCGAAGTTCTATGCACTCGTCGTGGTGGTTGTACGCGAGCGCGTACCGCCGTCCTCCGACGTAGACCCAAAGCACATTCGCGGGCGCCCCATCATGCGAGCGAACTTCAATCTCAGTGTCTGGGTCCTTCTTCCAGAGGACTGCTCCTAACAATGCCAGCGCGACGGCACCGACTGTTTCTGCGTGATGACCCGAACGGTTCATCACACCTGCCAAATATTGTTCGAGGGTTTCGAGATCAGCAACTGTCAGCGGCATCTGTTTGCTCCTTTGATAGCAACAGCATTCTAGGCTCGACGCCTACCTATCAGGATCGACGAATTCGGATTTGCTGCCATCGTGCAGAAACATTCCGCCCCGCCCATTGACCCTTTTTAACGGACCCGCCTTTCGTCCATCCGTGACTTCTTCCCAGCGTGTTTTCAGATCGCGCCATGTGCCAGCCGCAATCTTCTGCACTCCATACCAGAGATACAGTTCGTCCCACGTGATGTGAGAACACCCGTTTAGCAGAACATCCTCAAGCCTAGCGGTCATGATTTCGTCGTGTCTTCTCTCCATCTGCCCTCCACAAACTATCTACATTATCCTATCACAGGGTTTTGTTTTAACAACTTTTCTTGTTTTTACATTTATCTCTGTTTTTGGTAGCTTTAGATTTAAGCTCCCGACGGGAGAGTATTCAAATGGCAATAAATCTCGAAGCCAACCTGCAAAGGTATCTCGGCGGCAACAACCGCAGTCCTGACGGACGCGATCCGACGGAGCGGAACGTATCGTTCGACCACTGCTTCAATTACTTCCAGTCGTACCGCGAGGCGGGGATCACACACGAACTGGCAAGCTCCACCAACGTGCAGCTCAGTTGCCTCCACTTGGGCTTCTACCTCGCGAGCTGGGGTATGCTTCGGAATTCCAAGTTGATGCAAAAGAACGCCAAGTACCTAGTCTCTGTTGTAGAAGTGATCGCGACTGCCGACGCATCTCTGTGGGATATCGATGCCGATTGCTACAGTTCAACGAATATCCAGCGTCTGGAGGAATTAGCAATTAAGATCTGCACTGCTCTACCTGGCGTGTCTGGGACCGATACCCTAAAAACAAAGATCATGCTCGGAGTTTTTGGCAGTGTTCCTGCCTTCGATAGGACTTTCAGGCGAGGCTGCAAAGAACAGCGCATGGTTGCCACGTTCGGTGAGAGGGGATTGAAAAAGATCGCCGAGTTCTATCAGGAAAACGAAAAAATAGTCGATGCGTACCGGGTGCGAACGCTCGATTTCAGCGGGGGGTATACGCAGCGATGTTATACGCGCGCGAAGGTCATAGATATGGCGCTCTCCACCGAAGGCGAGAAGCAAGAGCTAGCTGAAAAACTAGCTGCAGCCCAAAACAAAATGCCCGTCGCTTAGCGACATCCTCCGGCAGTTCAACGGCTCATAGAAGAGTCCGCGCCATTTTCGCGCTTTCAGTTGCATACCGTCCAGGCATTCTCGACAGCGATAGCACTCACTGCCCGGAGTTCTTCTCCAATTCGGTGTTCTTAGCCGAAGACGTTTTTCTTTCCATTTTTTTCCCCACTCAACCCGCGCCTTTCACAACCGGCGTTATTCCAGCGGTGCTCCCTGTCAAGGGTCTTCGATGAACGCGTGAGAAACCGCGCCCTTGACAGGTCCGCGCCGCTGAACGCCCCCAAACCGTCGCGGGTTTCGCGAAGAAAAAAATTGTTTTTGAAGGAGAAGTACATAATGCCGAACACGACCCAAAACAAAGACAGTTACGGCGTGGCAAGTGAATGGCTGACGAGCGACGAAGCTGCGCTGTACCTAAAAATCGAACGCCGCACGCTGTTGCAGTGGGTACGGCAAGGAAAGGTCCGTGCCTACATCCTCTCCGGCACACAACGCCACGTTTGGAGATTCAAAACCTCAGACTTGGATGCTATGCTGAGCGTGCCCGCCGTGCTCTCGATTGATGGGAGGATCAAATGACAAGAGTACGGCACAGTACTGGAAGTGTTTTATTCGACAAGGGACGAGGTACTTGGAGATTCCTGCAATGGGTGGACGGCAAGCGACGATCACAAACACTCGGCACGAAACAGGAATTGCCGACCAAAGCAGCAGCGTGGAAGGCAGCAAGCACGCTGATGCCGAAGAAACCTAAGCACGCGACCGGGTTCACGGTCAGCAGCCTGGTTGAGATCTATCGGGCAGAACGAATGCCGCAACGGTTCAGCACACGCTACAGCTATGATCAGTGGTTGACCAACCACATCCTTCCTCACTGGGGAGAAGGTTCGATCACTGATGTACAACCGCGCCCCGTTGAATTGTGGCTGCATTCTCTCACTCTGTCTCCCAAAAGCAGAGTTCACATTCGAGGCGTTCTGCATCAACTTTGGGAATTCGCTATGTGGCGCGGTGACGTGCCGGCAGAGCGCAATCCGATGACTCTGGTCACTGTGCGCGGTGCAACCAAGAGGACGAATGCTCCGCGTAGTCTTACGTTCGAGGAGTTCCGGAAGTTCGTTTCTGAACTCCCGGAACCATTCCGCACGATGGCTCTGCTGTGTCTGTGTTTGGGACTCAGGATCAGCGAATGCCTAGCACTCAAGTGGGCAGACATTGACTGGCTTGCCAGCAAGATCAGCGTAGAACGTGCGATTGTCCGGCAACGAGTGGATGACGTAAAGACCGCAGGTTCCAGAAAGCACTTGAGCATAGATGGCAGTCTGCTGGAAGTGCTCAAGACGTGGAAGCAAACAACGCAGTTTTCCGCGCCGGGAGACTGGGTCTTCGCCTCCCCGACACGGCTAGGCCGTCTTCCGTGGTCCTATCCGCGAGTCTGGGGAGTTTTCCAGAAAGCAGCAGAAGTAGCGAAAGTCGGCAAGTTGGCTACTCACACGATGCGCCACAGCTATAGATCGTGGCTTGACGCGGTGGGAACCCCGATAGCCGTGCAGCAGAAACTGATGCGACATGCGGACATCCGCACGACGATGAATATCTATGGCGATGTGGTGACGAACCAAGAGTCAGAGGCACACAGCAAGATCGTGGGTTTGGCTCTGCCACGCGCTTAGTGGATCGCGCTACGGATCACAGCTCAGCCAAGTGGTTGAAAATATGGCGGAGAGAGTGGGATTCGAACCCACGTTACCCTTTCGAGTAAACACGCTTTCCAAGCGTGCGCCTTCAGCCACTCGGCCATCTCTCCGGCGAAGAACGGTTGGAGGGAACG
>Ga0210398_10006579_pt1 | contig 10676 bp, 11 predicted proteins | sample IncBWC4OmetaG_FD_161047 | JGI IMG/M metagenome (GOLD analysis project Ga0210398, IMG submission 161047) | Forest soil microbial communities from Barre Woods Harvard Forest LTER site, Petersham, Massachusetts, United States - Inc-BW-C-4-O | ecosystem: Environmental > Terrestrial > Soil >... | reverse complement strand
CTGGGTGGCGGCGTCGTTCTGGTCGAATCGCGCGCGAACGCGCGCCGCGACGCTGGAAACCTGGCGCTATCGCGCCGCCATGATAGCCGGAGGCATTCTGCTCGTACCGGTGACAGGACCGTTGCTCGGGGAGAAGCCGATCTGGGAAATCAACCGCGCCGGCATGTATGCGCTCGCCGCCGTTATGTTGGCCGGCCTTTCGCTGACGTGGTGGGCGCGCATCTATCTCGGACCATTGTGGTCAAGCACAATTACCCGCAAGGAAGACCATAGGATTATCGACACCGGCCCTTATGCGTTCGTGCGGCACCCGATCTATAGCGGCCTCATGATCGCACTTGTGGCGACAGCGGCTGCTGAGGGAACATTGACCGCGCTGTTCGGCGCTGCGCTCATCATCCTCGGAGTGTGGCTGAAGGCGCGCACGGAGGAGCGCTTTTTACTCACCGAACTCGGCCCGGAAATCTATGGCGCCTATTGCCGTCGCGTTCCGATGCTGATTCCGTTTTTTTCACGCCGCCGGTAGCGGGCTCAGCGGAGAATCTCCGCGAAACGCCCGCAGGTCAGCGATCTGTGCAGCCGCCTAATGGATTGAAGTGGTCGCCGGCTTGTCTTCACCGCGTTCATTAGGCACGTGACTGGAGGAAGCGGCAAATGAGCGCGCGCTGTCGGTTCCAGACACTGTCGCGGACGTTCCGGCGGCGGCTGTTGGCGCGGGCGTCCCGATCTTAATGTGCGCTTTAGATGCGATCTGAACCGGGAGCGAGCCGGGTGCATCCTTCAACGGTGTTTGATCTTTCTCGCCACCGTTAGCGTCGCGCAGCGCTTCCACCGCAGTTTTCGGGTAGGGCACAAACCCGCGCGAAAAATCGAACAGCGGGGGCACATTCAGGTCCAAGAAGGCCGCCACATCGCGCCCGAACATGACGCAGCTGTTGAACATGGCGTGCCACTGCACTTTGCTGGCCTTGCGCTCGTTGATATAGGCAACCAGCCTTTTGTACTGTGCCTCGTCGACCCAGATTCGGTAGCGGGCGAGGACGTATTGTTCTTCGAGGTCGCCGTCAGTAGCGGCGATTTCCCCCGGTACCGGTATAAGATGACCGAGCGTCCAGTTATAGACGCTGCAGTTCAGGCAATCTCCACTGTCCCCGGCCGGACCAAGGCCGGCGATCTCGCTTCTGATCACCTCATGGCGCGCATTGGCCTCGCCATACATCACATACACGTGGCCATAACTTGCCGCGTTCCTGGCGCGAAACTCCACAAAGAAGTGATTGCGCGGCGAGTATCGGTTTGAATGGGTGGCGACAGACGCAATCGTCGAAACCGGCGATAACGGTTCGCTGATCGTCTGGGCGGAAACCGCAGTGCTTTGCAGTATCGACGCAGCTAGCCCGAGCCCGACGAGCACGCTGAGGGCATCTGGCAAACCATGTCGCATGGCCCTTCTGCCCTTTCTTCATGTCTCGTCAATAAATGCCGCGCCAATGCGGCCGCGGCCAAAGAGGATGCTAACAGCGCAACCTCATCTGACCGCAGCCACCACGTCCACGGCTCAGCCGATTAGCCCCGCACAACGATCGGCGCTTTTCCTTTGCCGTAAACCGGCGCCTTGCCTTTGCCGACCGGCGGAGGCGGCGGGGGCGGACCAAGATCGGCCGCGAGGGCGGCCCCGCCCTTTACGACAGTGAGTCCCGATGGGGACTTCACCACCTGGGTGAAACTCATCATGGCGAAAGCCAGCGCCAGGGCGCACCCGAAAGTCAGAAATTGTTTCATGTCAGCCCACCCTCCAAGAGTATGGTGAACAGTTAATTTAGACAATTTGGACGCGCGAACTAGTGCAAAAAAGTCACAACCGCGCACCAAATGACTTCGCGGGAGTGGAACCGGTGTCTTTGCTGCGGACGCTGAGCTGACGATGAGCTCGTCGAGGCCTCAGCGGGCTTCGCGGTACTCCTCGCAGCTACCAACCAAGGGATAGCGATCCGGAAACTTTTTGGCCATGAATGCCTCGGTCGCCTTCAAAGCGCTTTTGCACTCCTTCTCGGTGGAAAAGCGCGGTGAAACCTGTCGTTGGCTGTTCGGCCCATTAGCGACGAACTGCCACCAGGCCGAAGCAGGAGACGTTGAGAGGGCGAACATCGTTCCTAGCAGCATCAGGACGGAGACGAGCTTCACGTCAGGCCTCCTCTGGCGGACCTGTCTCAGATGGGTCATTCGCGTTCGATTCTGCCTTTTCAGGACCATGTCCGCTCAGAAGGCAATATGGGAGGCGCCGAACGCGCTGCGGGGTCGGCATTATTCGCGGACGGGCGTGTTACGCCTGCATCCACTCGACCAGCGCCTCGCTTACCGCCGCCGGCCGCTCGATGGTCGAGAGATGGCCGCACGCCGGAATAATGACGAGGCGCGAACCCGGGATGGCAGCGGCAATCTCCTGCGACAGCTCGACCGGCGTTCCCCTATCCTGCTCGCCGACCAGCACCAGAGTCGGACAGGCGATCGCCGACAGGCTCGGCCGGGATTCGGGACGGCCCATGATGGCGCGCTGTTGACGCAAATAAGCCTGTGCGCCGTTCTCTTCGGCCATGGTCATGAACTGCGTCTTGAGTGCCAAATCGCTATGACGGTCGGGGTGAACATAGAACTCGAACGCCGCCGCGGCGACTTCGGCAAACCGGCCGCTCTTCGCCATCTCCATCGGCGCCTTGCGCAGCTCGGTCTGCGCGGCGGTCTCGGCGCGTGCGCCGGTGTCGAGAAGCGCCAGCTTCGCCACCCGCGCCGCCGCCTGGCGCATGATTTCGAAGGCGATATAGCCGCCCATGGACAGGCCGGCGAGCGCGAAACGCGGCGGCGCGGCGGCGAGGATGCGTGCGGCGATCTCTGGCATGGAATCGCCGCGGGTGTGGTCGGCCACGGTGACCGGACCGAACCGCCACAATACCGGAATCTGTTCGGCGTAAAGCCGCGCCGAGCAATTGAGCCCCGGAATCATCACGATCGGCGTCGCATCGGAGGCAGCGTCAGGCATCGGCGTAAGCTCTTTCTAGGGTATCGAGGGAAAGTCACGGATTAGGCTTAACTTACCGCAGCGCGGCAGGTTGACTTTCACGTGGTCGAACTTATGTTCGCGGCACCTGAGCTACGGGCGGATTCGACCATCAGGCGTCATTCCCCGTCATCCAAGGGTTCCCGAGCCTGGTTTCCGCGCCCGGCGCGCTCCCGAACTGAGGGTTTATGTCCTTTTCACATCTCGGCTTGTCCGAAAAAGTTCTTACCGCCGTTGCGGCGGCCGGCTACAAAACTCCCACTCCGATCCAAGATCAAGCGATACCCCACGTGCTCGCCCGGCGCGACGTGCTCGGCATCGCGCAGACCGGCACCGGCAAGACCGCCGCCTTCACTTTGCCGATGCTGACCATGCTGGAGCAGGGCCGCGCCCGCGCCCGCATGCCGCGCACGTTGATTCTCGAGCCGACGCGCGAGCTCGCCGCGCAGGTCGAGGAGAATTTCTCCAGATACGGCGCCAAGAGCAAGCTCAACGTCGCGCTCATCATCGGCGGCGTTTCGTTTGACGATCAGGACACCAAGCTGATGCGCGGCGTCGACGTGTTGATCGCGACGCCGGGCCGTCTGCTCGACCACTTCGAGCGCGGCCGGCTCCTGCTCAACGGCGTCGAGCTTCTGGTCATCGACGAAGCCGACCGCATGCTGGATATGGGTTTCATTCCCGACATCGAGCGCATCTGCAAGCTCGTTCCGTTCACCCGCCAAACGCTGTTCTTCACCGCGACCATGCCGCCGGAAATCCGGCGCATCACCGAGCAGTTCCTGCACAATCCGGTGCGGGTGGAAGTATCGAAGCCCGCAACCACCGTCGCCACCACCAAGCAGCTGCTCGCCAAATCCGGACGCGAAGGGCATGACAAACGCGACACGCTGCGCCGGCTGATCCGCTCGGCGGAAGGACTGAAGAACGCCATCATCTTCTGCAACCGCAAGCGCGACGTGGCGACGCTGCATCGCTCGCTGCTCCGCCACGGCTTTTCAGTGTTGGCGCTGCACGGCGACATGGACCAGCCGGCGCGCACGGCCGCGCTCGAGCAGTTCCGCAAAGGCGAAGTCACGCTGCTGGTCGCCTCCGACGTCGCCGCGCGCGGTCTCGACATTCCCGACGTGAGCCACATCTACAATTTCGACGTTCCGGTGCACCCCGACGACTATGTGCATCGTATCGGCCGCACCGGCCGCGCCGGGCGCAGCGGCACCGCGGTGACCATCGTCGCCGGATCGAACGACGCCAAGGCGGTGGCGGCGATCGAAAAGCTGATCGGCGCCACGATTCCGTACATGGACGATAGCGTCCTTCCTGCCCCCGCCGCTGCACCGCAGCAAACCGGCTCGCCGGCGCGCCAGGGGCCGCCGCAGCCGCGCCGCCCGCGCAATGACGGCCACCGGCAATCACATCGGCCCACCGCGTCTGGCTCGCGGATGACGCAGCGGCCGCCGCAAGGCGCAAAGCCGACCAAGCCGCGCACCGAAGACGCCGATACGTCCCACCTTCCGGCCTTTTTGCTCCGCCCGGTGCCGGTGAAAGCTTAAGCTTTTAGGCGTTTAGGTATTCGCTTCGAAGCGCAACGTTTCGTTTTACCTGTTTACCCCTCCTTCATCGGCTTCTTTTAAGTTTCAAGCATTCCCTGACAGCCTGTCGCGCTGTTGAAATTTGGCTTCGGTAATTCGCATAGCGATTCGGAGGATTGCAGCGATGACCGTGCCCAGCGACGAGCACGAACGCACACTCGCCTTTGCCGAGATCGCACTCCAACAAATCAAGGCGCTCCGTCAACCCGCCTCGCCGCGAAATTTTGAAATTTGGTACCAGTACGCCACCGGCTACACGCCGGAGCTCAATCGATCGATCAACGAGATGCTGGCGCAACACGGCACGCTCAGCGACGCCGACATCGATCAGATCTACCGCAGCTATATTTCGCCGACCCGCGTCGGCGACCGGCTCGATACGCTCGGCACCCGCATGGTCGGCGAGATCAAGGAGGTGATCGACATGATCGACACCGCCGCCGGCTCGGCGACCAGCTATTCGGCGAGCCTGGCCGACGCCAGCGAGAAGCTGCAAGGCGCCAGCGAGCAGCTGCCGAGCAACGAGGGCGTGGCGTTGCGCGCCGTCATCGAGCGGCTCGTCACCGGCGCCAAGGAGATGGAGACCAGCAACAAAAAGCTCGAAGCGCGGCTGTCGGCGTCGCGCCAGGAGATCGAGCAGTTGCAGCAAAATCTCGAGACCGTGCGCCACGAAAGCCTCACCGATCCGCTGACCACGCTGGCCAACCGCAAATTCTTCGATGCCGAGCTGCGCAAGTCCATCACGCAAGCCAAGGCCGGCGGCCAGCCGCTGACGCTGTTGCTGAGCGACATCGATCACTTCAAGGCGTTCAACGACAAATTCGGCCATCTGATCGGCGACCAGGTGCTGCGTCTGGTCGCCATGGCGGTGAAGCAGCACGTCACGCAGCAGGATATCGCCGCGCGTTACGGCGGCGAGGAATTCGCCATTGCGCTGCCGAAGACGGCGCTGCGCTCGGCGCTCAGCGTCGCCGATCACATCCGCCGCGCCGTGATGCACAAGGAGCTGATGAAGCGCTCGAGCGGCGAGCGGCTCGGCCGCGTCACCGTCTCGATCGGCGTGGCGCTGCTGCGGCCGACCGATACGCCGCAAGCGCTGATCGAACGCGCCGATCAATGCCTCTACGCCGCCAAGCGCAACGGCCGCAATTGCGTGATCTGCGAAAGCGACGCCGAAGCGCGGGAAGGCGCGAGCATCGTCCCGGCGCGGGTAGCTTAGTCTTTTCCGGTTTTGTCTAATCGTCATGCCCGGCCCTGTGCCGGGCATCCACGTCTTACGAAGGGTCCAAAGACGTGGATGGCCGGGTCAAGCCCGGCCATGACGACTCAAAGGAATTTGAAGCTAGGTCGGGATTAATGCGCTTCCGCGCCGGTCTCGACGCCGGTAGCCGGCTCGATCTGAACCGACTCGCCGCAGCCGCAGGCCGCGGTCTGGTTCGGGTTGTTGAACACGAACTGCGCCGAGAGCTTGTCGACCTTGTAGTCCATCTCGGTGCCGAGCAGGAACAACACCGCCTTGGGATCGATCAGGATGCGGACGCCTTTGTCCACGACCACCTCGTCGAGCGGATTGGTCGCCTCGGCATATTCCATGGTGTAGGCCATGCCGGCACAGCCGCCATTCTTGACGCCGACGCGCACGGCCTCGATCGGCCGCTCGGCCTTCGCCATGACGGTCTTGATGCGTTCGGCGGCGGCGTCGGTGAGCCGCATCACCTGAGGTCTCGGCCGGGGGCTGGCCATTTTAGGTCCTCGCTGCAGTCTTCGTTCCAGTTGCGAATTGTTGTAAGCCAAAACTACTAACAATCGCACTCAGTTGATGTAGTGCGCCGGCAGCCGGCGCGCAACTCACTCTTTGACTCACCACATATTGAGCACCGCGCGGGCCTCGTCTGACATCCGGCTAGGATCCCAGGGCGGATCCCAAACGATGCTGACCTTGGCCTCGCGCACGCCCTGCACGCTCGCCACCGCGTTCTCCACCATGGCCGGCAGCTCCGCCGCCGACGGACAGTTGGGCGTCGTCAGGGTCATGTCGACCTTGACGACGCGGTCGTCGTCGACGTCGACCTTGTAGATCAGGCCAAGCTCGTAGATGTCGGCGGGAATTTCCGGGTCGTAGACGGTCTTGAGGGCCTGCACGATCTCGTCGCTCAGCCGCGCCATCTCGTCCGGCGGAATGGCGGATGGCGACGCGGCGCAGACTTCGGCGACGTTGGCTTGCCCAACGCCGGCATCGGCGACGCCGGCCGCGGCGACTTCCACTGCGCCATCGCTCATGGCGTCGGGTTTCGGGTCATCGGTCATGCGAAGAAATCCTGAGCTTTGATCAGCGCCTGCGCCAGCGTGTCGACTTCCTCGCGGGTATTATACATCGCAAACGAAGCGCGGCAGCTCGCGGTCACGCCAAAGCGCGCCAATAGCGGCATGACGCAATGGGTGCCGGCGCGCACCGCCACGCCCGAGCGGTCGATGATGGTCGCGACGTCATGCGGATGCGCGCCCTTCATCTCGAACGACACGATGGCGCCCTTGTCCTTGGCGGTGCCGAAAATGCGCAGCGAATTGATCTCGCGGAGCCGATCGTGCGCGTAGCGGAGCAAGCCGGCCTCATAGGCGCGGATGCGCGGCCGGCCGACCGAGGCGACATAGTCGAGCGCCGCCCCAAGCCCGATCGCCTGCACGATCGACGGCGTGCCGGCTTCGAATTTGTGCGGCGGCTCGCCGTAGGTGACGACGTCCTGGGTCACCTCGCGGATCATCTCGCCGCCGCCGTTGAACGGCGGCATCGCCTCGAGGTGCTGGTATTTGCCGTACAGCACGCCGATTCCGGTCGGACCATAGAGCTTGTGGCCGGTGAAGGCGTAAAAGTCGCAGTCGATCTCCTGCACGTCGACGTCGGCGTGGACCGCGCCCTGGGCGCCGTCGATCAGCACCGGCACGCCGTGGGCATGCGCGATCCGTGTCACCTCTTTCACCGGCACCAAGGTGCCGAGCATGTTCGACATCTGGGTGATCGCCACCATCTTGGTGCGCGGACCGATCAGCTTCTCGAATTCGTCGATCAGGAAATTGCCTTCATCGTCGACCGGCGCCCACTTGATCACGGCGCCCTGGCGCTCGCGGAGAAAATGCCACGGCACGATGTTGGAATGGTGCTCCATGATCGAGAGGATGATCTCGTCGCCTTCCTTGATGCGCTCGCGGCCGAACGTGTAGGCGACGAGGTTGATCGCCTCGGTGGCGTTGCGGGTGAAGATGATCTCTTCCTTGCGCCCGGCATTGAGGAAGGCCGCCACCTTTTCGCGCGCCCCCTCGTAAGCCTCGGTCGCCTCGTTGGCGAGATAGTGCAGGCCGCGATGCACATTGGCGTATTGCGACGTGTAGGCCGCATTGATGCGATCGAGCACCGCTTGCGGCTTCTGCGCCGAGGCGGCGTTGTCGAGATAGACCAGCGGCTTGCCATAGACCGGCATGGCGAGGATCGGAAAATCCGCGCGGATGCGGTTGACGTCATAGGCGCCGTTGGTCACTGCCGGATGCATCACTTGTCCTTGCCGCGCGCTTTGAGCCACGCCGCGACCTGATCCATCAGCGCCTCGCGAAGGCCAGCGTGCTCGATGCCCTCGACCGCTTCGCCGAGGAACGCCTGGATCAACAACGCCTCGGCTTCCGCCGCCGGGATGCCGCGGGCCATCAGATAGAATTTCAGCTCCTGGTCGAGCGCGCCGGCGGTGGCGCCGTGGCCGCACTGCACGTCGTCGGCGAAGATTTCAAGCTCCGGCTTGTTGTCGGCCTCGGCGGTCTCCGACAGAAGCAGCGCCCGCGTCATCATCTTGGCGTCGGTCTGCTGCGCGCCCTGCTTCACAACGATGCGGCCCTGGAACACGCCGTGCGCCTCGTCGTCGAGCACCGACTTGAACACTTCGCGGCTCTGGCAGCCGCGGGCATTGTGATTGACAATGAGCGTCGTGTCGACGTGCTGGCGGCCTTTGAGCAGCGTTGCGCCGCGGATGTTCGCCACCGTGTCCTCGCCGTCGAATTTGAGGAACAGCTGGTTGCGCACCACCGCGCCGCCGATGGTGAAGGTAAAGGTATTGAAGCGGGCCTTGGCGCCGATCGCCGCTGCCAGCGTCGAGACATGCAGCGCGTTGGCGCCCTCGCCGACGATCTTGACGTGATCGACATGCGCGCGGTCGCCGACGAACAGCTCCAGCGCACCGTTGACCTGATAGTCGCTGCCGGCCGGGCCGTCATGGCTTTCCACAAGCATGACGCGGGCGCCCGGCTCGACCGCCAAGAGCGAACGCACGAAACTCGCCGCCGGCTTCCCGGACGCGGTGAAGACGAGGTGCAGCGGCCGCTCGATGGTCGCGCCGACGCCGACGCGGATCGCCGCGCCATCGCCCATGAATGCGGTATTGAGCGCGACCGCAACGTCGCTGATCGGCGCGAGCTTGCCGAGATGGGCGATCAGGCCAGCGTCGTCGCCGGAGAGCGCCGCGGCAAGCGATGTGATCGCAAGCCCCTGTTCCAGTGCCGCCACATCGGAGAGTTCCGGAACGAACGCGCCATCGATGAAAACCAGCCGGCGGGCTTCGACATCGCCGACCAGCGCGCCCGCGCTCTTGGCCCGCGCCTTCGCCCCCGCATCCGGCGGGCTCGCCAGCGGCTTGGCTTCGCGCATTAGCGCGCGCAAATCGGTATACTTCCAGTCCTCGATGCGGCGGTGCGGCAGGCCTTCCCTGGCGAACACGTCGAACGCGGCCGCGCGCTCCTCGGCGATCGCCGCACCGCCGGGCAAGTGCGCGCGCACCTGCGCGAAGGCATGCGCCAGCGCCGTCTCCGCCGCGGTCTTGATGACTTTGACTTCAGCCATGACGTTCATTGTGGTGCGGGGCGGCGATTGCGCTCACGCCGCCGCCTCCTCCGTCTGATATTCGGCATAGCCGCGCGCTTCCAGCTCGAGCGCCAGATCCTTGCCGCCGGTTTTGACGATGCGGCCCTTGGACAGGACGTGCACCACGTCGGGCACGATATACTTGAGCAGCCGCTGATAGTGGGTGATGACGACAGACGAGCGTTCGGGGCCGCGCAGCCGATTGACGCCGTCGGCGACGATACGCAGCGCGTCGATGTCGAGGCCGGAATCGGTCTCGTCGAGCACCGCCAGCCGCGGCTCGAGCAGCGCCATCTGCAAAATCTCGTTGCGCTTCTTCTCGCCGCCGGAAAAGCCGACATTGACCGCGCGGCGCAGCATCTCCTGATCGATGCCGAGCTTCTTCGCCACTTCGCGCACCTTCTTGAGAAAATCCGGCGTCGACAGCTCGGCCTCGCCGCGCTTCTTGCGCTGCGCATTGAGCGCGGTGCGCAGGAACGTCATCGTCGCGACGCCGGGAATTTCCAGCGGATATTGAAACGCCAGGAACAGCCCGGCTGCGGCGCGCTCGTCAGGCGCCATGTCGAAAATGTTCTTGCCGTTGAAACGCACTTCGCCCGAAGTCGGCTCATAGCCGTCCTTGCCGGCCAGCACATACGCGAGCGTCGATTTGCCGGAGCCGTTCGGGCCCATGATGGCGTGCACTTCGCCCGCATTCACGGTGAGGTCGAGACCTTTGAGGATCTCCTTGCCGTCGATCTCGACGTGCAGATTTTTGATTTCCAAGAGTGCCATTACCTTCAACCCGATCCTTCAACCGCCTTTTTCCGCTCATTCCCGCGCAAGCGGGAATCCGGCTCTGGGCCCCCGCCTTCGCGGGGACGAGCGGACGGGCTCATCCCACCGACCCCTCCAGCGAGACCGAGATCAGCTTCTGCGCCTCGACTGCGAATTCCATCGGCAATTGCTGCAGCACGTCCTTGACGAAGCCGTTGACGACCAAGGCGGTCGCCTCCTCCGCCGAGAGCCCGCGCTGACGGCAATAGAACAGCATCTCCTCGGAAATCTTCGAGGTCGTGGCCTCGTGCTCGAACACCGCCTTGGAATTCTTCGCCTCGATATACGGCACGGTGTGCGCGCCGCACTTGTC